>Ga0182746_1000100_pt1 | contig 163965 bp, 155 predicted proteins | sample eDN3rd30CBELigOP_FD_128881 | JGI IMG/M metagenome (GOLD analysis project Ga0182746, IMG submission 128881) | Enriched Organic Plus compost microbial communities from Emeryville, California, USA - eDNA 3rd pass 30_C BE-Lig OP (version 2) (version 2) ...
GTATAGGTTTCATTAATTCTCTGGGCAGAGATTGCAATCCCTTCCATATTTTCCTCATCAACAGGAGCAACTAAATTTTCTTCACGATTTTCTTGAGTAAAATCAATATCCGTAGAAACTGATACAACTACTTTATCTCTTCCCATTAATGTTCCAAGCATATTTTGCACTTGTCTCTGAACATCTCGTTCAATTTCTTTTTTGATTTCTTGTTGTGAAGCAAATTTAGTTCCTACAGAATTATTTTCATCTTCTAAGTCAAAATACTCAAAGTTTTGGTTCATAATGACGATATTATTAGTAGGAAGGTTTGGAACACTTTTTGACACTAAATGATAGAGAGCATTAATTTGATTTTCTTCAAATTTATAACCTGGCTTTGTTGTTAACACAACGGATGCAGATGCCTCTTCATTCGTATCACTAACAAAAACACCTTGTTCCGGCAATGTAATCATTACACTAGCATCTTGAACACCATCGATTTTCTTAATAAGACCAGCAATTTCTGATTGCATTGCATCTAGCTTTACAACATTAAACTCATTTTCTGTCATTCCAATTCCAGCATTTTCACCAAAAAAAGAATAATCAATATTTCCTGAACTTGGAATACCTTCAGCAGCTAATTCTACTTTTAAGGTATCTACACTTTCTTCTGGAACACTAATCGTTGTTCCATCGTTCGAAATTGCATTTTCAATACCTTTGCTATCTAAGTTCTCTTTAATTGAACCCGTCTCTGAAGGAGTCAAATTAGAATATAAAGGAACAAGAGTAGTGCGTGTAGCTAAAATCGAAGCAACAACGATGAGGATAACTAGTAAAACTGCTGCACTAATACCAATAATTTTTTGTTTTTTTGTACGAGTACTCCAGTATCCCGTTATTTTCTCTTTTATTCTCACTAATGAATCATTCATTTTAATCCCCCGGTTAGTCTAATTAAATGTATGAAAGGAGGTTTACATTTTCATTCCTCCTAGCACTATATTTTAAAATGAGGTTTTAAAATGAACGTTAAATATTCATTCTCATAATTTCCTGATACGCTTCAACAACTTTATTACGAATCTCTAATGTTGCTGATAATGAAATGCTTGCTTTTTGTGATGCAATCATTACGCTATGTAAGTCTACGTTTTCTCCATTCGCCATTTTATTCGTTAACGAATCAGAATAAAGTTGTGCTTCATTCACTTGATTAATTGATTCCTTCAACGCTGCTCCAAAAGATTGCTGCGCTTCAAATGGTGTTGTTTTCTTTATATTAGTCACTTCTTGCAAATTGGCCACGTTATTGGCAGCAGAAAGAGTAAGTCCTGCCATTGTGTCATCCCCCTATTCTATTTATTTCCCTATTTCTAGTGCTTTCATCATCATCCCTTTTGAGGCGTTCAACACTGTTACATTCGCTTCATACGAGCGTGTAGCACTCATTAAATCTACCATTTCCCTAAGAGGATCTACGTTTGGCATTTCCACATATCCTTCTGCATTTGCATCCGGGTGTTCTGGGTTATATACAAGCTTAAAAGGCGTTGCCTCATCTTCGACAATTTTAGTCACCTGCACACCAGCTCCCACACCCTTCGATTGTCCCATGGCTGTATGTAAAAAGTTTGAGAAGCTTTCATTCTCTGTACTTTGAAGAACTACCGCTTTTCTACTATATGGTTTCCATTCACCATCAACATACTGTGATCTAGTCGTTTCAGCATTCGCCATATTAGAAGAAATGACATCCATTCTCAAGCGCTGACTAGTAAGAGCAGAGGCTGTTGTGTTTATGCTGTGAAACATACTCATTATTTACCACCCCTGATTACATTTTGTAATGAACTAAATTTTCCGCTTAGTCGCTCTGTTACTGCATTATAATAAATTTGATTTGTCGCTAAAGCAGTCATTTCTTTATCAATATCAACACTGTTACCATTATTGTTATACGTTACATTTTGCTGTGTCACAATCGCTGAGCCATTGATTTTTGTACTAAACTTAAGATGCCTTTGATCCGTACGGTAGCTGTCCATAGAGGCCTGCAACGCTTCTTTAAAAGAACTGGTCGTCACATTCTTCGCCTTATAGTTAGGTGTATCTACATTAGCAATGTTTTGCGAAATAACTTTCTGCCTCATACTTGAATAGTCTAAAGCATTTTCAAGATCCCTAAAGGTATTTGAAAATAATTCCATATTATTCTCCACCTCTTTCTTATGGCAATTATATTTTACTTTTGTATTATATCGACCATCTTCTCAGTAATTATTGTAAGACTAATCCGCAAATAAATCATCGAATTTTCACGGAACTAAAGCACTATTTTGTCGAGACCCTGCTCCTCAAATCCCAAAAAATGATTTTTTGTTACATATTTCGACAAATAATCCAGTTATTCTGAAAGCACATCTCTAATAATAGAAGAAAATCACTCTATGCGCCTGTTACTTTAGAACTATTTTCTTAGTGGAAATAATTGCTTCTTCCCTTTTAACTCATTTCAAAATAACTTCTTTTAAAAATAATGGTTAAGAATCTATAGCTATTAACAATTATACCGTATATTGGATTCAAAAATTATTAAGATTTTTCATACTTTTAAACATTAATACCTATACCAACTAGAAATATCCACCTATTTTCGATAAAAATTGACAAATATCTACATTTACCACGACTATCGACCGTCTTCTTCAATCTTACATATCCCGCACATTATATAAAGCATTTCTACTATTGTAGTAGTTATAATAATATAATTAAAATGATAAAAATCACACTTACGTAACTTTTCCCCCTATTTCCCACAAAAACGTCACACTAATGTAACAAACTGTTCTCCATTATAACTTTTTACCTAACACTTAACAGAAAAATCAAGACGCCGATCTCAAACTTATGAGGAAATAAGAAATATAGACAGGGAATAAATAATCTACTGTACCTCTATAACCAGCTTAGCCTCTCGAGGCCATATGCTGTCAAAACTGGACCGCCACCCGCTTTCGGAGAAAATCCCCACTAAATTGTTTTTTTAACATCAAAAAAAGAGCCTTGTAATACCCTTACTTAGGACATTACAAGACCCTATTCTTCTATTAACTATTTTTTAATTTCTCTAATTCAAATAAAAATTTATCATTCAATACTTTAATATATGTCCCTTTCATACCTAAAGAGCGAGATTCAATAACCCCAGCGCTTTCTAACTTACGAAGAGCATTTACAATAACGGAACGTGTAATGCCGACACGGTCAGCAATTTTAGATGCTACTAACAGCCCTTCATTCCCTTTTAATTCTTCAAAAATATGCTCAATTGCTTCTAATTCACTATAGGATAGTGAAGAGATTGCCATTTGTACGACCGCTTTACTGCGAGCCTCTTCTTCAATTTCTTCTGCTTTTTCACGCAAAATTTCCATTCCTACTACCGTTGCACCATATTCCGCTAAAATTAAATCATCATCTTCAAATTTTTCTTCTAAACGAGCTAGAACTAATGTACCTAAACGCTCACCACCACCGATAATCGGCACAATCGTTGTTAATCCATTAGCGAAGAGGTCTTTATTTTCAATCGGGAAAACTGTATACTCACTATCCATAGTCAAATTAGGAGAAGTTTCTTGTATATTAAATAAACTCTTCGTATATTGTTCAGGGAATTGTCTCTCTTCATACATTTTTATTAAGCGTTCATTTTCAATTTTTTGACTAATAGAAATACCTAGTAATTTTCCTCGACGACTTACAACGAATACATTCGCGTCAATCACTTCACTTAAACTGTCGGCCATTTCTTTAAAATTCACAGGTTTACCAGCTGCTTTTTGGAGCATTGCATTAATTTTTCTTGTTTTACTTAATAAGTTCATCTTTATTGTTCCTCCCAATAGTGCCTATCCATCTAAATCATTAACTATAAAATAAATTGACTCAAGTCTTTATTACGCGCAATAGAGCCTAACTTCTCTTCCACATATTGCGGTGTTATCATAATCTTCTCAAGAGTAATCTCCGGTGCTTCAAACGACAAATCTTCTAATAAACGTTCCATGATTGTATGAAGACGTCTCGCCCCGATATTATCCGTATTTTGATTGACTTCAAACGCTACTTCCGCAATCTTACCAATAGCATCGTCAGAAAATTCAATTTGTATACCTTCTGTTTCCAATAATGCTATATACTGTTTTAACAAAGCATTATCTGGCTCATGTAAAATCCGTACAAAATCATCCACCGTTAGTTTCTGTAACTCAACACGAATTGGAAATCTTCCTTGTAATTCCGGAATTAAATCAGAAGGTTTAGCCATATGAAACGCCCCGGCCGCAATAAATAACACATGATCTGTCTTAACAGATCCATATTTCGTTACAACAGTTGATCCTTCTACAATCGGTAAAATATCCCGTTGAACCCCTTCACGAGAAACATCAGCTGAAGATGAACCGGACTGTTTGCTTGCAATTTTATCAATTTCATCAATAAAAATAATTCCAGTTTGCTCCGCGCGTCTCACAGCATCTTGTGTCACTTCGTCCATATCGATAAGCTTTGCCGCTTCTTCATTTACTAAAACACCGCGCGCCTCACTTACCTTCAGCTTACGCTTTTTCTTCTTCTTCGGCATTAGTCCGCCTAGAACATCTTGCATATTCATACCCATCTGTTCCATGCCCGAACCTTGTAATAAATCAAACATCGATGCTTGTTGTTCTTCAACCTCTACCGTAATAATTTCGTTTTCTAGTTCACCTTTGGCTAAGCGGTCCGCAATCAGTTTGCGCTTTTGTTGCAAGCTTACATCCTCAGAATGAGATTCAACCGTTTCTTCTTGCACATGGCTTCCACCAAACAATGCTTCTAATGGATTTTTAAAATTGTTCTGCTTTTTTGTTGATGGAACAAGCAATTCAATTAAACGGCGATTAGCTTGTTCTTCCGCTCGTTCTTTGACGCTCACCATCTTTTCTTCTTTCACAAGACGGACGGATGTCTCCACTAAATCTCGAACCATCGACTCCACATCACGGCCGACATAACCGACTTCCGTAAATTTTGTAGCCTCAATTTTAATAAAAGGAGCTCCAACAAGCTTCGCCATTCGGCGAGCAATTTCCGTTTTCCCAACACCAGTCGGTCCAATCATTAAAATATTTTTCGGAACGACTTCATCACGTAACTGATCAGATAACAGACTTCTACGATAACGATTGCGAAGGGCAACAGCTACAGCGCGCTTTGCCTCTTTTTGACCTACAATATATTGATCCAATTTCTCAACAATTTGTCTCGGTGTTAAAGCAGCTTTTTTTGCCATTTTTGCGCTCCTCCTTTACAGCTCTTCTACAATAATATTTGAATTCGTAAACACACAGATTTCAGCTGCAATGTTTAATGCAGACTCTGCAATGTCTCTCGCCGATAACTGCTCAGCGGAAAACCGCTTTAAAGCTCGACCTGCAGCCAGAGCATAATTACCGCCAGAACCAATCGCTAAAATTCCATCATCTGGTTCAATCACTTCTCCTGTACCCGAGACAAGTAACAAATGTTTCCGATCCATTACGACTAACATCGCTTCAAGCTTACGCAAAATATTATCACTGCGCCATTGCTTTGCCATTTCGACAGCCGCACGCTGAAGATTACCATTATATTCTTCAAGCTTCGCTTCAAACATTTCAAATAAAGTAAAGGCATCCGCTACAGATCCAGCAAATCCCGCCAGCACATTACCGTTAAAAATCTTTCTCACTTTTCTCGCTGTATGCTTCATCACGACTGAGTTTCCTAATGTCACTTGACCGTCGCCAGACATCGCACATTGTCCATTATGATGAACAGCAAAAATGGTTGTCATAAGAATACCCCTTTCGAAAAGCGTATTAAGCCCTTGGATGTGTTGAATTATATACTTTTCTAAGCTGCTCTTTCGTTACATGCGTATAAATTTGAGTAGATGAAATTTTGGAATGCCCTAAAAGTTCTTGAACCGTTCTTAAATCCGCTCCATTATTTAATAAATGTGTGGCAAACGAATGCCTTAACATATGAGGATGCAGCTTCCCATTTGCCGCAGCTTTTTTAATGCATTCATTTAACACATAATGAGCTCCTCTAACAGTTAATGGCTCTCCGCGATAATTAATAAATAAATAGGAATGAGATGTTCGATAAGAAGACATCGTCTCCGTACGTGCTGTATTTATGTAAGTCTGTAGAGTCTCTTTAGCACATTGACCAAATGGCACATATCGATCTTTCTTCCCTTTCCCATGCACTAAAATCGTTTCAAGAGAGAAGTCAATATCTTGTAATTGAATGTTGCAGCATTCACTAATTCGAGTCCCTGTTGCATAAAGAACCTCTAATAAAGCAGCATCCCGCAAGCCCATCGGTGTATCTTTATTTAAAGTAGAAAACAGCTGATTAATCTCTTCCTCATAAAGAAAACGAGGCAGCTTGTGTTCTTTTTTAGGTAGAGCTAAGAGGGAAAATGGATTTTCCCCCACCATCCCTTCTCGCACTAAAAATTTATAAAAGGTTCGTAAGCAAGATATTTTTCTTGCAACTGTCCGTTTAGATAAATCTCGTTCATATAAAGTTGTTAAAAATAGACGAGCATCAAAATATTCAACCAACGCTAATTGCTCAATGTTCTGGGTCTCTAAGAACAAAAAAAATTCGCCAAGATCTCGTTTGTAATTATCAATTGTATAAGGTGAACAGTTCTTCTCAATTTGTAAATATTCGATAAACAATTGTAACGCTTTTTTCGTATCCACCATACATACACCTCTCAAAGGCTACTAAATCGTATCACACTTACTGACTGCAAGCAAATATTTCACAAACTTTTCATAAAGTTCTGAATTGTTTGTAAAGCGCGATTAGCATGCATTTCATATCGTTCTTTCTTCGACTTAATTCTAACACCAAGGTCTGGGAATAATCCAAAATTAGCATTCATCGGTTGGAATGTTTTTGCATTTGTTGACGTAATATAGTGAGCCATACTTCCAATCGCTGTTTCTTGTGGGAATACAATTGGCTCTTGATCCATCATCATTCGAGCCGCATTCATTCCTGCAACTAATCCTGAAGCAGCCGATTCCACATAACCTTCTACACCCGTCATTTGACCTGCAAAGAAAAGATCATCACGATTTTTAAATTGATACGTTGATTTTAATACTTTTGGTGAATTAATAAACGTATTGCGATGCATAACCCCGTATCGAACAATTTCCACATTTTCAAGACCTGGAATTAATCGAAGGACTTCCTTCTGTGGCCCCCATTTCAAATGTGTTTGAAAACCTACTAAGTTATATAGCGTACCTGCTGCATCATCTTGGCGTAATTGAACAACCGCGAAAGGTCTTTTACCTGTTTTCGGATCTTCTAGTCCAACTGGTTTCATCGGCCCAAACAGCATAGTCTTCTTCCCGCGTGCCGCCATTACTTCAATTGGCATACATCCTTCAAAGAAGATTTCTTTCTCAAACTCTTTCAATGGAACAGTTTCCGCTGTGATTAACGCTTCATGGAAACGATCAAATTCCTCTTCCGTCATCGGACAGTTTAAGTAAGCGGCTTCTCCTTTATCATAACGGGATTTTAAGTACACTTTATTCATATCAATGCTATCTTTTTCAACGATTGGTGCAGCAGCATCATAAAAATATAAATACTCTTCCTCCATAATCTCCTTCAAACTATTCGATAATGCTTGGCTTGTAAGAGGTCCCGTCGCAATGACCGTTGGGCCTTCTGGAATCGTTGTTACCTCTTCATTTACAACGGTTACATTAGGATGATTCTTCACTAAATCTGTCACACGTGCTGCAAATTCATGTCGATCTACTGCAAGAGCTCCGCCAGCAGGAACTGCACACGCATCGGCTGCTGCGATAATAACTGAATTAAGCATGCGCATTTCTTCTTTCAAAACGCCTACCGCATTCGTTAACGCGTTGCCACGCAAAGAGTTAGAGCATACAAGCTCTGCGAACTTATCAGTATGATGAGCTGGTGTTTGCTTCACTGGACGCATTTCATACAAACGAACTTGAATTCCTCGATTAGCCAGTTGCCACGCAGCTTCACTTCCTGCAAGACCTGCTCCAATCACATTAACTTTTGCTTCTTTCATTTTACGAACCTCCATATAAAGATATGATAAGAAAAGCACAAGGCGCCTTAGTCAACTCCCAACACACGAGGAAATTGGACGCAAAAAACCGTTTGATTAACACTATGATTTAGTACAGCTCGCCTTAAAAAAACACAGCGAGTGCCTCTCTTTTAGACAGGTCATGTTCATTTTATAGTTCAAATAAAACTATGATTTTAATCTACCTTCTCATATATTCACTCACAAATTTTCATTCATTATTTTACGGGAAATAGTGACCTCTATGTGCTTAGATGCGCGCATCCTTTTTTATTCCTAGACCGCAATTAAACATTATATCGTTAAACAAAAGGAATTGTCCACTGCATTGTACATTACCTTCGCTAAATAAAAAAGTTTTTCGATCTATCACTTATAATGCTCTATTACATAACGTTGGTGGTTTTTGATTCATTTAAGCCAAAAATCGTAAGAAATAAAAAGTTCATTCACATAGCCCCCAACCAAAAGAATCCCTCTCTTTTTTAGACAATAAAAAGCCGCAAACTTACATGATTGCCATTTCCTCCACTTACTTTTATCTATCCAATCTACACAAAGAAAAGGTGAGCATGGGCTCACCTTTTCTAACCATTTAACTTTGTGGCTCTTCTTTGTAATCACACTCTATACATTGAACTTGCATTCCTTTTTTCAGCTTCTTCTCTACTAATATGCCTTCGCATTTTGGACAGCTTCTTGGTAATGGCTTATCCCAGGAAATAAAATCACAGCTTGGATATGTATCACAACCGTAAAAGAGACGACGTTTTTTACTTTTTCGTTCAATGATGTCGCCTTCCTTACACTTCGGACACTTCACACCAATTTTCTTTACGATTGGCTTCGTATTGCGACAGTCTGGGAAATTGCTGCAGGCCATAAACTTTCCATAACGCCCCATTTTAAAGACCATCTCATGACCACATTCTTCGCAATCTTCGCCTGCTGGTTCATCTTTGATTTCGATTTTCTCCATTTCAGCTTCAGCTTTTGCTAAATCAATGGCAAAGTCTTGATAAAATTCATCAATTACTTTAATCCATTCTATCTGGCCTTCCTCGACACCATCAAATTGCTGCTCCATTTTAGCTGTAAATTCAACATCTAAAATATCCGGGAAAAACTCACGAATAAGCTCTAACACAATTTCTCCAAGCTCCGTTGGCACAAAACGTTTGTTATCGAGCGTTACGTATCCGCGTTTCTGAATCGTATCAAGGGTTGGCGCATACGTTGATGGTCGACCTATTCCAAGTTCCTCTAATGTACGGACAAGCCTTGCCTCTGTATAGCGTGGAGGCGGCTGCGTAAAATGCTGCTTCGGCTCTACATCTTTCGAAAAATAGATGTCACCTTCCACTACATCTGGCAGTAAATTATTTTTCTCCTCAACGGAATCATCCGTTCCTTCCACGTACACTTTCATAAAACCAGGAAACTTAATTTTCGAGCCATTAGCACGGAATAACACGGGGCCATTTTGAAGGTCAACGCTCATCGTATCCATAACCGCGGCAGCCATCTGACTAGCTACAAAACGCTCCCAAATCAATTTATATAAACGAAATTGATCACGAGAAAGAAATTCTTTTACCGAACTCGGTTCACGTAATGTACTCGTTGGTCGCACAGCTTCATGAGCATCTTGTGCATTAGTTTGTTTCTTTTCTTTCCTCTGCTCTGCTTGCATATATTCTTGCCCGTATGTGCTTTCAATATATGTATGCACTTCTTGCTTAGCCACGTCCGAAATTCGGGTAGAATCCGTTCTCATATAAGTAATTAACCCGACGGTTCCTTCTTTACCAAGCTCAATTCCTTCATATAATTGTTGAGCAAGCATCATCGTTTTTTTTGCACGAAAATTTAATTTTCGCGCCGCTTCTTGCTGTAAGGAAGACGTTGTGAAAGGCGCGGCTGGATTACGCTTACGTTCTTTTTTGGTTACGCCTGCAATCTTAAACTCACTGCCCTCTAAGTTAGCTAGTACTTTTTTTACATCTTCTTCACTTTTTAATTCCGTTCGCTCACCATTTAAGCTGAAAAAAGCACCTTCGAATTGTTCCTTTCCTTTAACAAAATCAGCTCTAATGCTCCAATATTCTTCCGGAACAAAATCTTTTATTTCTTTTTCGCGATCAATAATCATTCGAACGGCCACAGATTGAACGCGTCCTGCACTTAGTCCTTTTTTTACTTTTTTCCAAAGCAAAGGACTAATGTTATAGCCTACTAAGCGATCTAGAACGCGTCTCGCTTGTTGAGCATCAACTAGACTCATATTAATCGGTCTAGGTGATTTAAACGATTCTTTAATGGCATCCTTTGTAATTTCATTAAATACCACACGGCAATCTGAATGAATATCTACATTTAAACTATGGGCTAAATGCCAAGCAATTGCCTCTCCCTCTCTATCGGGGTCAGCTGCGAGGTAAATTTTCTTTGCTTTTTTAGCAGCGGTCTTTAATTCCTTTAATACAGGACCTTTACCACGAATTGTTATATATTTAGGCTCATAGTCATGCTCAACATCTACCCCCATTTGACTTTTAGGTAAATCGCGAACATGTCCCATTGAAGCTTTAACTTTATATTTTTTTCCTAAATAACGCTCTATCGTCTTCGCCTTCGCCGGCGATTCTACTATTACTAAGTAATCTGACATTCAACAAGTCCTCCTCAAAGAGGTAATATAAATCTTCACTATTATTAATCATTCAAAATTCATTTGTCAATATCTCTTTCCATTGTTAACCTCTATCTAGACAAAAAGGGGTTTTGCAAAATTTATAACAATTTTACAAAAATTTCAACCCTTTTTATAAAAATTCCCTGTATAAATTGTATTAATTTTGCACATTCTCCCTAAAATTCCCCTATATAAAAGGCCGGATGACTGAACCACCATATTGTTTAACAACATTATTTAAAAAAGATTCGCATACTCTTCCTCGATATCTGAAGCGGTTAGCACAAGCTTGGCTCCATCCTGAATTAATTGATTAGTACCCATAGACTGAGGACTTAAAATATTCCCAGGCAAGGCATAGACATCTCTTCCTTGCTCAAGAGCAGCCTGTGCTGTAATAAGTGTACCACTTCTTTTTCTCGCCTCTATAACAAGCACTCCTCTTGATAAACCGCTAATAATTCGATTGCGTACGGGGAACATCCATGGTTCTGCCCGTCTCATCGGAGGTATTTCTGACAATAAGAGACCTTGTTTCATCATTGTCTCTGCCAATTGTACATTCCTTTTCGGATAAATCTGCAGCAGCCCGCATCCTAAAACACCGATGGTTTTTCCTCCTTCATTAAGGGTAACCATATGAGCAGCAGCATCAATGCCTGCGGCGACTCCACTAATAATAGTAAAGTTCTTCTCAACTAACTTGGGAAGAATAGCCTTTAATGCCCCTAGGCCGTATGTTGTCGGCGTTCTTGTCCCGACGATAGCTAATGTGTTCTGTTCCTTTAATAATTCTTTTCTCCCTTTCATATAAAGCACCCAAGGGGGGTCAAAGATTTGTTGAAGTAAATAAGGATATTCTTCGTCAAACATTGTTAAACACTGAATATGGCACTCTTCGTATCTCCTTAGTTTCTCCATAATAGAAAGCGAATGTAAATCGCGAAAGAACATTTGCAGCTTATTTGAAGGCAGCGGCACGATATCCTTCCATTCAGCATATGACTTTGTAAAAAGAGAAGATAGTAATGGATCGACTTGAACAATAGCCTGAATCGTTTTCCAACCAGCGCCGCGACAATGATGAAGATGGATAAGCTTGTCTTTTGGATTCAAATGAGGACACTCCTTACGGGGGGATTTTTTGAAGAAAAGTCGACAACAAAAGCATGCAGCACTTTGCCAAGTTGACTTTTTAGTACACCTACGATTTATACCTTAATACAACAACGCCTCTGACTTTAAATAAGTCAAAGGCGGTTTTCCTAATTATTTAACGCACTTTACTAACTTCATAAAGATCGTTCTCTTTTAAAACGGAAATTAAAGTTTCTCCAATGACAGACGGTGTGGCTGCCACTCGAATTCCGCATTCATTCATTACACGAATTTTTTCATCCGCTGTTCCTTTTCCACCAGAAATAATTGCTCCTGCATGCCCCATACGTTTTCCCGGAGGTGCAGTACGACCACCGATAAAGCCAACAACAGGTTTCTTCATATTAGCCTTCACCCAGCGTGCCGCTTCCTCTTCAGCTGTTCCACCGATTTCACCAATCATAATAACAGCATGTGTGTCTGGGTCTTCATTGAAGGCCTTTAATACATCAATGAAATCCGTACCATTGACCGGGTCACCGCCAATCCCAACAGCCGTACTTTGTCCAATGCCTGCATTCGTTAATTGATGAACGGCTTCATAGGTTAATGTACCTGAGCGAGAGACAACGCCTACATGCCCTTTTGTATGAATATAGCCTGGCATAATGCCAATTTTACATTCATCCGCTGTAATGACACCCGGACAGTTTGGCCCTATTAATCTCGTCTTTTTACCTTGTAAATATCGTTTTACTTTTACCATATCTAACACCGGAATATGCTCAGTTATACAAATTACTAAGTCTAGCTCAGCATCTACCGCTTCTAGAATTGCATCTGCCGCAAACGGAGCTGGAACATAGATAACAGAAGCGGTTGCATTCGTTTTACGCACAGCTTCTGCAACTGTATTATAAACAGGAACCCCTTCGATTTCTGTGCCGCCTTTCCCCGGTGTTACTCCCGCTACAATTTTTGTACCATAATCAAGCATTTGACTCGTATGAAATGCGGCTGTCGAACCTGTAATCCCTTGAACAATAACCTTTGTATCTTTATTAACAAAAATCGCCATAACATTCCCTCCTCCATTCATTAACCAACTAATGAGACAATTTTTTGTGCACCATCTGCCATCGACTCTGCTGCTGTAATATTCAAGCCGGATTCTCGTAAAATTTGTTTACCTAATTCAACATTTGTACCTTCTAAACGAACAACAAGCGGCACATCGAGTCCTAACTCCTTCGCGGCTGCTACTACTCCCGCAGCAATAATGTCACACTTCATAATTCCTCCAAAAATATTAACAAAAATTCCTTTAACCTGGCTATCTGATAAAATAATTTTGAATGCTTCTTTTACTTTTTCTTCCGTCGCACCGCCCCCTACATCAAGGAAGTTAGCCGGATCACCATTATAATGTTTAATAATGTCCATCGTTGCCATTGCAAGTCCTGCACCATTAACCATACAACCGATATTTCCTTCTAATGAAATGTAACTTAACTGATATTTAGAGGCTTCAATTTCTTTTGCATCTTCTTCATCTAAATCCCGATAAGCCACAACCTCTTTTTGACGATATAAAGCATTATCATCAAAATTAAACTTGGCATCTAAAGCTAACACCTGATTATCTCCCGTTACAACTAACGGATTAATTTCTACAATTGAACAATCTTTTTCAATAAACACTCTATATAATCCAAGCATGAACGTTACAGCTTTATTAATCACTTGATCTGGTATATTTATTTGAAAAGCAATCTTTCTTGCCTGATAAGGTACTAATCCAACAACTGGATCGATATATTCTTTAAAAATCTTCTCTGGATTCTTTTCTGCTACTTCCTCGATGTCTGTGCCCCCTTCTTCAGAGGCCATAAGTACGATACAATCGGAGTCACGATCCAAAACAAAACCGATATAATATTCCTTTCGGATATCGCACCCCTCTTCAATAAGCAATCGTTTTACTTCTTTGCCAGATGGTCCAGTTTGATGCGTTACAAGTGTTTTCCCAAGAAGCTCTTCAGCATATGTACGGACTTCTTTAAGATCTTTTGCTACCTTCACGCCACCGGCTTTTCCACGTCCCCCGGCATGGATTTGAGCCTTGACAACAACGACATCTGTCCCTAGTTCTTTTGCTGCATCAACCGCTTCCTCAACCGTATACGCAACTCGGCCATTCGGCACAGATACCCCGTATTGCTTTAAAATCTCTTTGCCTTGATACTCATGGATATTCATGTTCCCATCCCCCTTATTTCGAGAAAATATTCTCCAAAAAATCTTTGCCGCACAGCTTCTATATCAGTATATAAATAGGCTAATTTATTCCCCTTATAATCCCAGGTATTTAATAGCACTTTTATCATATACTTCCATTTTATTGTATAAAATGTTAAAAATATTGTCTACTATATTCTCTTATTAGGACCAGATAATTAACTAAAATAAAGAAAAAAACATAGCCTAAGCTATGTTTTTACTAAACTATAATTATATTAAAATAATTCTATTTGTGATGTGATCCTGCATCTCGATCCATTTTATAAATAAAAGCAAATACCTCAGCTACCGCGCGATACAATTCATCTGGTATGGTTTCATTAATATCCAATTTCCCTAGAAGCTCAGCTAGTGACGGATCCTTTTGGACAGGAATATTTAGCTCTTTTGCCTTTTCTAAAATGTTCTCTGCTACCTTCCCTTTTCCTTTCGCCAATACTTTGGGAGCCGGGTCTTTTTCAGAATCGTACTTCAAAGCAATAGCTTCTGCTCGTTTATCCTCTATCATATTCGAACATCCACTCCATTGTAGGAACCAGCCGCTGGATACGAAGTCGACTGGTTCCTTTTTTCCTTCTCATGTTTCATAAGCGTATTTTCAAATAATACACCAGATAATTTATAATTTAATTGTGCAAGACTGCTTCGTAAGAGACCGATATAAGGCCTTGCCATGTTTTCTAATATCTCACTTTGTTCATTCATGACAACGACTTTAATCACTCGATTTTGAACTTGCATATCAATAACCGTTTCCTTTAATTGTTCAAGATCTAAATAAAATAAAATTCTACAATAATTTGAATCAATGCCACCCTCTTGTGTTCGACGGCCGCTCCATTGTAAAGTAACATCAGTTTCATATTTCCCTATATTTAATGGTAACGTCAGCAAAACATTTTGAAGCGGCCCATTTTCTTGTGACATAATTTGCTGAGCCGTTAAACGATTCACAATCTGTTCCGCTAGCTCTTTAATACCAGCTGGATGCTGCTGTTCCTGAAGCAACTTAAGCAGCAGCGGCTTTAACGTCACAAGCTCTTCTTCTAAAGCAGCCGGATTCGCATTTTGCGCATGCGCCAGTACATGCTCGAATTGTAGCCCTAATATTTTGACGATGTCCTTTAAATGAGAATATACGGCGGTTCCTTTCGTCAAATCTATCATTTGAAACTCTGATGCTAGTACTTGTAAAACTGCTCTTTCATGTGGTAATACCGAGCGCTCAGAAGGATTTTGTGAAAATGATAACAATTGGTTCGCTAAAGCCTCTTTCGCACCATTTACCTGTGAATGATTTGGATTCAACAAATGTAAAAATGATGCTAGAACAGATTTGCTCTCACTTTCAGTAACTAGCATTTCCATTACGTTCATCGTCAACTTTGGTAAATCCGTTTGCTGAGGATTTATCTTTAAAGGCGCAGCTAAATTGGCAGGTTGCTGAGCAAAATCAGCTGAGCTTACACTCGCTGTCGCCAGCTGTTGTCCTTGTACTAAGTTTGTTAATGGAGCTTTCGACACTCCTTGTTGCTCAGCCAACCAGTTTGTCACATTTTGAAGATGTACAATACGATGCTCTCCATTTCGCAGTGCTGTTTTATAATCAGCAAGCAACTGCATCCCTTGCTGCCACTTCATAGCAAGCTCTGTTTTAGCCTGAGGAACACCGCTTATTTGTGAATCTGTAACTAGTTTCGTTAAAAATTCTGCTTCCGAAAACGAAGAAGAAATCAAACCAACTTTTTGAAGTAAACTAAATGCTCCTGCTTTAAGGTCAGGAGATGCATCTGAACTTGCCCATTGACTTATAAGCCTCAATAAGCCTGTTTCTTGTAGATGTCCTTGTTTCGATAAAACAAGTGACTCTAGTACTTCTTTTAATTGACTCGTTGTCGCTGTGCCAGTAGATGCTGAAGTGAGCCTGCCAAGCAAATCGCCAAGCATATTATGTAGAGATTCGCCTTTAGACTGGGCTAATAGAGCTTTAAAAATATCCTCGACAAAAGGCAATTGTTGAACATACATCGTTTTAATCGTCTCTAAGCCAGATTGAGAAGAGTCTGTTAATTTCAGCCAGTGCAGGGCCGCTTGGAACGAATCTTTAGTAATAGGAAACTGATTTCTCATAAGAAACTCAGCAAGTTCTGCTGCCTCCGCATTCGCAGTTATCCCAAGATGCGCAATCAATTGCTGAGCAGCTGCTTTCATATTCATCGTCTGGGCGGCATGCGGTGTATCTAATACCTTTAACACCGGCTTCCTCTCATTAGATTGAACTTGCAGCCAGTAGCGTTCTCCTGCTTGCAAAGGAGCTTCTAAAGTAGAGATCAGTTTTTGATTGCCAATTCGCACTTCGGCTATTTGATTCGGGTAAATTTTATTTACTTTCCCGAAAAAGATTTGTCCAACTTTAAACGCGAGACCGGAATCTACATTTGTAGATGTATGGACTTGGGCTCCCATCGTTATAAATTGCACACTTCTCAGCTCCTTCCATACGTTTATCCACGATGAATCATTTCTTTAATAGGTGAAAAGCTTTTTCTATGCCATGGTGTCAGTCCATATCGGGATAGCGCCTCTAAATGTACGCTCGTCCCGTAACCCATATTATGTTCAAAACCATATTCAGGATATTGCTTTGCATATTCCTTCATCATGCGATCCCGCGTCACTTTTGCAATAATCGATGCTGCAGAAATAGAAATACTTTTAGCATCTCCTTTAATAATGGAATATTGCGGAATGTCCACTTCAAGCTCCATTGCATCAATTAAAAGATGATCCGGTTGCTCACGTAATTCAGAAATCGCAGTAATCATCGCTTTCTTCGTTGCCTGATAAATATTAATCGCATCAATTTCTTCATTATCAACAATGCCTATTCCGACCGCAATCGCTTCTTGCATAATCGTTTCATAAAACAATTCACGCTTTATTTCGGGTATTTTTTTAGAATCATTGAGTCCCGGCAAATAAAACGTCTCTGGCAACATAACCGCGCTCGCCACAACAGGACCTGCAAGCGGACCTCTACCTACCTCGTCAATTCCAGCAATAAGCGCAACCCCTTGCTTTCGCAACTCTCGTTCATATTGAGACATTGTGATAAAATGCTGCTTTAATTGCTGCTCTTTTTCAAACGAACGCTCCCATTTCTTCACTAAATTGATAACACCTTTACGCTCATCCTGTTGACATTGAATGAAAAAATCATCATGTGGATTCGTAATCTCTTGTAATTTCAATGCTATTTCTTTAATACTCATACGTGTGTCCATATTCTCACCTGTTATATTCATTATCGGCTATCCCACTGTTATTCTATAGCATCTAATTAGAAAAAACGCCACCGGTCCTTGATTGATAGATATTAGATTTAAATAGCTATTAGCCTAAGGGGGCAGGTATAAAATTAGACACCAACACTTATCAAAAATTGCATGCTGTCATATTGCACAAAAATACGGAGCGAAAACATCCGGCTCCGTATCAATTAATTATTCTTCTATATCTTCTCGTTCTTCACCAGGTACTTCAAATGTAAGAGGCCCTAATTTTTCCGAACGAATCTCTCGAACAACTAATTCAGCCGTCTTATCATAATCGACAAGTCCACCGCCAGCTAAACAGCCGCGGAATTGACCAACTGCATCGAAAAGCTCCACGGTTTCTTCTGGAATCTGGTCTAAATTATAGCGCGATTGCAGCCGCTCTGGATATTCTCTTTCTAAAAAGCGAAGGCCGTAGAGCGATACCTCATGTAAATTTAAAATAGTATCTTTAATAGCTCCCGTTAATGCTAGCTTCAAGCCTACCTCTTGGTCCTCAAATTTTGGCCAAAGAATTCCCGGTGTATCGAGCAGCTCCATTTCCTTGCCTACTTTAATCCATTGCTGCGCTTTCGTCACACCTGGTGTATTCCCCGTTTTAGCAATATTTTTCTTCGCTAATCGATTGATCAGTGTCGATTTCCCAGCGTTTGGAATACCGACAATCATCGCCCGAATTGCTCGTGGCTGCTTAATACCTTTCGCTCTCATCCGCTCATGCTTTTCTTTTAACAGCTCTTTAGCAGCTGCTGTAATCTGATTCAAGCCATTACCTGCTTGCGAGTTAATCGCAATAGCTGTTTTTCCTTGTGCTTTAAAGTACTCGAGCCACTTCTTTGTTTTCACCGGATCAGCCATATCTGCCTTATTCAATAAAATAATTCTTGGCTTATGTTGAATAATCTCATCAATCATCGGATTTCTTGAAGATGCCGGGATTCTTGCATCTACTAATTCAAATATAATATCAATTAATTTTAACTTTTCCGTTACTTCCCGTCTTGCTTTGGCCATATGGCCAGGGAACCACTGTATTGTCACTAAAAATCAACCTTCCTATTTCTAATGTTTCAACAATCTATTCGACTTTCCTGATATCTTTTATAGGCCAATAAACCGTATTTGTCTTACCTAATATTTTATCATACGGGATGACACCTATATGCCGGCTATCCTTGCTTAAACGACGATTATCACCCATAACGAATAAATAGCCTTCTGGTACCGTTTCTTGATTAATTTCTTTAATATCCTTTAATGTAAAAGATTCTGTTAGAGGGCCGCCATCTACTAACTTTGATTTATATTTATCTAAATAAGGCTCTTGATACGGTTTGCCGTTAATATAGAGCGTATCATGATCATACTCAACTTTATCTCCTGGCAAGCCAATTACACGTTTAATATAATCCTTGCCTTCTGGTGCCTCAAACACAATAATATCGAAGCGCTTCGGTTTGCCTATTACATAAGAAAATTTATTCGCAATGACTCGATCTGTATCCTTTAAAGTCGGCATCATCGAGTAACCATCCACAACAACTGGAGCAAAAAAGAATTGGCGAATGACCGTTGCGATAATAACAGCGACAATAATCGCTTTTATCCACTCTACTAGTTCATTTTTCCCTTTAGCCATGGTCACCATCCTCTTTAAATCAGGCATGTTCATCCATTCATCATTTTACCATCTTACTCATCTGATAGCGAGTAACTCCTGTTACCCAAGAATCTGTTTTTATTAAAACATTCTTCTTTAGCCCAGCGATGTTCACTAAGGCTGTTGACTAGGGACATGAACATACCTTGGGCACTAATCAATATATAAACACTTATACAAAAAAGGAGCCTGATAATCAAGCTCCTTTTTTGTATAATGCTATATAAGTTATAGCCTTTTGAAAACGGCAGTGCGTACCTCTTACTGAAATCGATAAATTAGCGACGAATTTCTTTAATACGTGCTTTTTTACCACGAAGTTCACGTAAGTAGTAAAGTTTCGCACGACGTACTTTACCGTGACGTACTACTTCTAATTTCGCGATTTTTGGTGTGTGAACAGGGAATGTACGTTCAACTCCAACACCGTAAGAAACTTTACGAACTGTGAAAGTTTCGCTCACTCCGCCACCGCGACGTTTGATTACAACACCTTCAAATAACTGAATACGTTCGCGAGTTCCCTCAACAACTTTAACGTGTACACGTACTGTGTCACCAGGACGGAACGACGGAAGATCAGTGCGAAGTTGTTCTTGTGTAATTTCTTGAATAAGTTTTTGCATTGATTTCATCTCCTCATGGATGCTCTTGCAAACCTAGCATGTCTACAGCGGAACATCGTTATAAGACTGGACATATTGCCCAAGTCACAAAAAATATTGTACCATAGGATGAACTGGAATACAATAGATTCATTGTTCTTTCTGAATCTCAGCTAATAATTTTTTTTCAACTTCTGAAAGAGAATAAGAATCAAGTAAATCCGGGCGGCGCATCCAAGTGCGACGCAACGATTCTTTCATTCTCCATTCTTCAATTTTTTTATGATTACCTGATAATAATGCATCCGGAACCTTCATACCGCGAAAATCAGCCGGTCTTGTATAATGTGGATGTTCAAGAAGTCCCGATGAATAGGAGTCAAGCACAGGCGAAGCTTCATTCCCTAATACACCAGGTAAAAGACGGACTACGCTATCAATAATGACCATGGCCCCTAGCTCACCGCCCGTTAATACATAATCTCCAAGCGATATTTCATCTGTCACAACATGTTCTCTAATTCGTTCATCATAGCCTTCATAATGTCCGCAAACGAAAATAAGATGCTCTTCACGGGCTAACTCTTCCGCTTTCTTTTGCGTATATCGTTCACCTTGCGGGCAAAGCAGAATTACACGCGGCTTCACCGTCGCCTCTCCTTGAAGAGTCTCCACTGCATCAAATATAGGCTGAGGCTTCAAGACCATCCCTGCACCGCCACCATACGGATAATCGTCCACCGTATGATGCTTATTGTCAGCATAGTCGCGAAAATTAATCACTCGATAGCTGGCCGCTTGTTTCTCCGCCGCCTTTTTTAGAATGGACGATCCTAAAACACCTTCAAACATTTCCGGAAAAAGAGAGAGCACATCAATCTTCATCAGTCTAATAATCCTTCCATTGGTGTAATAATGACCTTTTTATTTGTAATATCGACCTCTTTCACAATGTGCTCGATATAAGGAATTAATACATCCTTCCCTTTAGGACCTTTCACAACCCAAACATCGTTTGCACCCGGTGTTAAAATTTCACTAATGGTACCGACTTCTTCTTCGGTATCAGTGTATACGGTACAACCGATAATTTCATGAAAGTAAAATTCCCCTTCATCTAAATCCGTTAACTGAGACTCATTGATCTTTAAAATTCCATCGCGAAACGGTTCGACATCATTTACATTATGATAGCCTTCAAATGTTAGTAAATTAAAATTTTTATGTGTGCGATGTGAAGCAATTGTCAGCTCTAACGGCTCCTTATGCTTCTCCCTAAATAAGTAAAGGGTATTCCCTACTTTATAACGCTCGTCTGCAAAATCCGTTTTCGAAATAACCCGAACTTCACCTCGTATACCATGCGTATTGACAATCTTTCCAACGTTAAACCATCTTTCCATGCTGTCACCTCTACCGAATTTCTGACACAATGCCGTCTTTAATGACGATTGTTTTTGTTTTAGTTAGTTCTTCCCAATTCGCTCCAACTTGAACATCAACCAGGCTTTGAACCTCGCGTTCTTTTAACTCGCTCCCAATCGGCAGAATTTCTAATTGCTCCATTTGAAATTCCACTAATTTAATTTTTTCCAAGCGATTGTTAATCTCTTTCTCAAAATGCGACTTAAGAGTTGTTGGTTGTGTATGACGCGTTTTCTCTAGTTTTTTCAATTCAAAACGGAGTTGCTCACTTTCTTTTTGCAACTGCAAGCGCTTCGATTTGTACGCATCAAGGAGCTCATTCTTGCTGGATTCTGTCAACACTTGCGTAACGATAACATTTTGAAGAATTTTCATTCCAGCCCCCCCTATAGTATGTAGGATTTTTTCATACTTAAGCAACGATATGTATAAAAGAATATATGTATCTCGTGGTCGCAGCATTAACACTATAATCGCTTATCCTTCCAAATATTATCAAGTTTCATTCTATAGTTAAGTATATCGCAAAATAAATGATCGTACAAAAAAAGGAGGGGTATTAGCCCTCCTTATTCGGAAATCTCCAAATAGATTTTCTTTTGCTGTGAGGATCCTGCTGCATAAACTACAGTCCGAATCGCTTTCGCAACACGCCCTTGCTTGCCAATCACTTTGCCCATGTCTTCCTTATGAACCGAAAGAACATAAACGATTCGATCAGCCTCTTCCTTCACCGTTACAACAACCGCATCAGGATGATCAACAAGCGCTGAGACAATCGTTTCAATTAGAGTTTTCATCAACTTAGTTGATTACTTGCTGAATTTTGCATTATGGAATTTTTCCATGATGCCTTGGTTAGAGAAAAGGTTACGAACTGTATCAGATGGTTTAGCACCGTCTTGTAACCATTTAAGAGCTAACTCTTCGTTGATTTCTACTTTAGCTGGTTCTGCAACTGGATTGTATGTTCCAATTACTTCGATGTAACGTCCATCACGTGGTGAACGAGAATCAGCTGCTACGATACGATAGAAAGGAGATTTTTTAGCTCCCATGCGTTTTAAACGAATTTTTACTGCCATTTTAAATAAACACCTCCGAGTAGTTTCACACAAGATAATATGTTACCAAACACCTTGTATGTTTGTAAAGGTTTTTTTCTTAACAGATAGAAAAAACATTGTAATATAGAGCGTTGCGCCCATTTTCTCTATCTAAAAACCATTACATAAATGGGAATTTAAATCCTTTTTTCTTCCCTTTTTGCATATTTGTCATTTGTTTCATCATTTTCTTCATATCTTCAAATTGTTTTAGAAGACGGTTGACTTCCTGAATGGATCTTCCGCTCCCTTTAGCAATTCGTTTACGACGTGAAGCATTAATGATTTCGGGTTGTTCTTTTTCTTGCTTTGTCATAGAACGGATAATTGCTTCAACATGGCCAATTTGCTTATCGTCCACTTGAACATTATCCAACCCTTTAATTTTATTGGCCCCTGGAATCATTTTCAATAGATCATCAAGAGGACCCATATTGCGTACCTGGCCAAGTTGATCAAGGAAATCATCAAAGGTAAAAGTAGCTGTCCGCATCTTCTTCTCTAATTCTTTCGCCTTTTCTTCATCCACATTTGCTTGTGCTTTTTCAATTAACGTTAACACATCGCCCATGCCGAGAATTCTTGAAGCCATTCTTTCTGGGTGAAACGTTTCAAGCGCATCCATTTTCTCGCCCATCCCGACAAACTTAATCGGTGTATTCGTTACAGAACGAATGGAAAGCGCAGCTCCGCCTCGTGTATCACCATCGAGCTTCGTTAACACAACGCCCGTTAAACCGAGCTGTTCATTGAAGCTTTGCGCCACATTTACAGCATCTTGCCCTGTCATGGCATCAACAACAAGGAAAATTTCATCAGGCTTTGTGAGCTCCTTAATATCCTTCAGTTCATCCATTAGCTTTTCATCAACATGGAGACGACCTGCTGTATCGAGTAGCACATAATCATGATGTTCTTCCTTTGCCTTAGCAATAGCCTGCTTCGCAATCTCCACTGGGCTTACTTGATCGCCTAATGAGAAAACAGGCATATCTAATTGCTTACCTAGTGTTTGAAGCTGCTTAATCGCTGCTGGACGATAAATATCTGCCGCAACAAGCAATGGTTGTCGGTTATATTTTTTGCGAAGAAGATTAGCAAGCTTCCCGGTTGTCGTCGTTTTACCCGCCCCTTGAAGACCTACCATCATAATGACAGTTGGGGGTTTTGTTGCAACAGCAATCTTGCTTTGTTCACCGCCCATAAGCTCTGTCAATTCTTCTTTAACTACTTTAATAACCTGTTGACCGGGGGTTAAGCTCTTTAGCACTTCCTGACCTACCGCACGTTCACTCACTCGCTTAATAAAATCCTTAACAACTTTAAAGTTAACATCGGCTTCAAGAAGAGCTAAGCGCACTTCGCGCATCATTTCCTTAACATCCGCCTCGTTTACTTTCCCTTTGCCGCGAATTTTTTGCATCGTGCTTTGCAGTCGGTCGGCCAATCCTTCAAATGCCATTATTGCCGCCTCCTAATCTAACTTCTCAAGCGCTGCAATGGCCTGAGCCAGCTCCTCTTTTGTCACAGATTCGTGCTCAATCAGAGCCTTAAACTCAGCAATCCATCTATTACGCTGTTGAAATTTTTGAAATAACAAAAGCTTTGCTTCATATTCTTCAAGCATCGCTTCTGTTCTTTTTATATTGTCATATACTGCTTGCCTACTGACTTCATATTCTTCAGCAATTTCCCCAAGAGAGTAATCATCTAGATAGTAGAGGGACATGTAGCTCTGTTGCTTTTCGGTTAACAACGATTGATAAAAATCATACAAATAATTAATACGCGTTGTTTTTTCAAGCATGTTAGTCACTCCCTGCTGTTAAGTGAAAACCCTTTACAAGTTTATAGTTTACCTATTGACTACAGTAATGTCAAGCAATAATCCTTACCACTTTCTAATGTTTGCGTCGCTTCGCCTCTAACAGTCGTTTCATTCGCTCTTCACGTTCTGACGGAGACAGCTTTTTATCCATTTGCTTTAGCTGTGATTTTCCGGTTGCTTGCTTCTGTTCCTCTACTTGCATTGATTTATTAGGCCCTCTTTCAACCGTTTGTTTCGCCTGTTTCAAACGCTTCACAGTCGTTTCAGCTTTCGAACGTTCAATACCTTGCTTTTTCCTCGTAAAGAAAGAGCACAACCTTTGCCAGCCAAAACGGCGAATGATAATTTCGACAAAGAATAGCAAAAAGGCTGCACACAATAACCATGCACTTATACTCTGTTTGTGCTGGGACATCTCTTTAAGATCTCGAAATGCCGATGCCTCTTTTTTCAATTCTTGCCCACCAGACGTCGCAAGCAGTTCATCTATATATCGTTGATTCAATCCTTGCTGTACATACTCTTTTGAGTACGGAATCGTAAAACCTGTTTGATAAAGGTTTGAAGCCCCCGTTTCATGATCCTGCTGTACACTTAAAAAGTATAAGCCTGATTGATTCGGAACTGTCATCTCGTATTTCCCTGGTGCAACTAATTTCGGATGACTGTCAATCCGGTCGCCTTTTTCAGACACAATACTTGCAGATAACGGGTGTATATTATTCGTTGCCGCTTGAATAGATAATACGGTCTCATCACCGCTATGATCCATCGTAACCGTATATGGCTCACTCTCATACTTCGGTAATGTTGTCGTAATCATCTGATTTAAAAAGTTCCCCCATTGGTTCCAACGCGGCCAATTACCAGACCATTTCCCCATTATATCCGAAGTAAACGCAATCGTCGTGCCCATGCCATATTGCCACTCGGCAAGCACGGGGTCCTCTTTACCACTAATAAGAGGCTCTTTTGCCCGTTCTTTCGCTGTTGTTGCAATATAGGCATTCATTTGCGGCACTCCATCTGCAAAAAGAGAGTTCCAACCAGTTCCCTGTTGTATCGTTGGATAAAACCGGTTATCTTCAATATACGTCTTTGTCGCCATCACCGTTTCACGCGAGAGAATACTTGGAATGACAGAAGAATCAACGACGTCGTAATAACGGCCCGCTCCCCATTGAGCTAACTCTTCTAAAAGCAGCTTATCGGCATCATTTCCAATTGACACAGTGGATAACGTAATATTTTGTTCTTTTCCTTCTTCAATCAACGCTTCATAATCATTTCTAGGTGACTGACCGTCCGTTAATAAAATAATATGCTTTCTCTGTAGTTTCTTATCCTGCAACTGCTCATAAGCAAGCTCCAATGAACGATAAATTTCGGTGCCGCCCCCAGATGCAACGGAACGAATTTGGTCCATCGCTGCTTCCTTGTCCTTTAATGGCTCTGTTTCAACAATTTGCCAAGGTCGATCATCAAAGGCGATAAAACCAAACGTGTCGCCTTCTTCCAATAACTCCACAGACCTGGCAGCTGCTTCTTTCGCAAGAGATAATTTATTCCCGCTCATACTGCCTGAACGGTCCATAACAATGACTAAGCCTAATGATGGCATTTCTTTTTTTCCTTTCACATCCATATCGACCGGGAGCAGCTTTTCAATTGGGGTTTTAAAATACCCGCCAAGTCCAAAGCTATTTTCACCTCCTGTCATCACAAAACCATTGCCGAATTCCTTTACAGATTGCTCAATTAACTGCATTTGGTTTTGCGAAATAGACGTGGCTGATACGTTGTTAAACACCACACTTTGATACTGTAAAAACCCCGATAACGTTGTCGGCAATTTTTCTGGTACAATCGCTTCTACATCAAAGCCATTTCCCGATAAAATACTCGATAACGAACTTCGGTTTTCTTCAACAATCAACACTTTTGGCGTACCTTTAACATTTGTAATCGCATGCAGCGTGTTATTTTCAGCATAAGCATCTTCTTTCGCTGCAATTTCTGCTTTATACACATGCATGCCTGTTTCCGTTACAATATGCGAAAAGCCGAATACGTTGTTTCCTTCCTTGACAGCAACAGATTTTTTGATGATTTCTTTATCATTTAACGAAATGCGAATCGTTGCCTCTTGAGTAATATCGCTTGCTATCGATACCGAAATATCTGCCTTTTCTCCCTGATATAGAGAAGGAGAAACCGATAAATCCGTTAAAGAAGCATCTTTTTTGACTGGTACTTGAATCGGCACAACATCCAATTCAATCCCTTTATTATGGAGCAGTTTCACTGTTTCAGCGGCATGCCCTATCGTTTCATTTCCATCTGAAAACAATACAATTCGTCCGTTTTCATCATTCGAAATAAAAGAGGAAGCAAAGCGAATACCAGCTTCAATGGATGTCTCGGTTTCATCTACTTCACTACTAAGCTGTGAAATTACAGTCTCTTTCTTCGTTACCGCTTGCTCGGCTGCCGCATCGCCCCCAAACGAAGCAACAGCAAATGCATCATCAGCTGCTTTCTTATCAACACTCGCCTCAATCCAGGCCAGAATATCTTCTTCCTTATTATCTACACTCGCTGATTGATCCGCTAAAAAGACGACCGTTGTCCCTTTTACCGGTAGCAATAGCTGCGGAATTGTTAAAGCAAAAATAAGGAGAAAAAAGACGAGTGAACGAAGCGTTATTACAATGACTTTTTCACTACGGTTCATTGTGAGGCGGCTGTTTTTCCAAAAAGAATACATAAGAAACACACATGGAAGGAGTAACAACAGCAAATAAGGATACGTTAGTTCAATACCCACGACGGTACACCTCCCACTCTGCCATCAACAAGAGTAATGCGATACAAGCCAGCCAAAACCACAAATGATCCTGAATATTCTCTGTCGTCTCTCTTGACTGAGCTTCTTTTGGATTCATTGCAAAAGAAGGAGCCGCATTTAAGCTTTTTTCACGCTCATCCAATAAAACAGAAAAATAATAAGACTGTTCACCTGCTACACCTTCATACACGCCTGGTTTAACTGGGGCAATAAAACTTTCTTTGGCAAGATTAATCGTGTACAGATTGTTTCCGTCCTCTGTAAAAATACTTAAATCCGTTTGTTTATTTCCTAAGTTCAACCATTTTTCTTCTCCTGGCTGATAATATCCAAGAAAATTCGTTTGCTGTGTCAACCATTGATAACTGTTATATAAAAAGAGCGGGAACCCAGGTTGCAGCGGCCAATCTGTGTCACTTAATGCAAAATTGAGCGCAATAATCGGATAACCATGATGGGTTCCTTTTTGAATCAACGGCTGGTCTCCGCTTGCCAAAATCGTTTGCCATTCCTGATTAAGTGGACGAAAGGAAGAAGCGATATACACCTTTTTGCTATCAACATGCATAAATAATGGATCATCCGCTGCTGTTAATGTTTCAGTGACTTTCTGTTTCTTCTTCGCTTCACTTTGAATAAAAAGAAGCGGATACTCGCCTAGCTGCGTAAGACTCACTCCTTCTGCAATGACCATGCCATCACGACCAATTTTAGCAACATCATCAACTTGAATCACTTCAAGACCAAGCGTTTTTAATCCTGCTAGATAAAAAGGATTTACATCACCAACGGCATACACCTTATCATAGGATGTCGTTGAAATAGCGGTTAGTTCATTATCCGCTTCATAATCATCCGGTGTACGGATTACAGCTTGATAATATGGATGTGCTGGTAATGTTGGCATATTAACAACCGCTTCCTGATTCGCTGCTACATGCACTTTTTTGGAAAAAAGAAGCGTTTTACCACTCATCACTTGAAAATCCACTTGTTCATCGGCATCTGTTTCATTCGCAATCACAGCCACAGCCGAGACTTTCTCTCCCTCTGGTGCCGTACCAAACGAAAGCAATGAAAGGTTATCATGTTGACTATTATAATTATGTACAAACACCGACTGATCCTCTGAAAAAGAAGCAACATCCTCTTCGACCACATGGTCTGAAAACAAATGCACAACCGAATCCTTCGTTGTCACTAACGATCCGGCAAGCTCAAGCGCTTGATCCATGGCATCATACTCATACGAAAGTTCAAGCTCTTGAATCGCTTTTTGAAGCGCACGCTGATCTTGTTCATGATTCGCAATAATCTTTAGCTTTTGCCCAGTGCTAATAATCGTCACCTCTTGTTGATCTATCTCATCAAGCAATTTAAAGATATCCTCTTTTGCTGTCGCAAATCGAGTTTTCTCTCCTTCCTTTGCACTCATCGTCGCTGATGTATCAACAACCAAAATGAAATGATCACCTGCAGGCACTTTTCCATACCAATATGGACGGGTCAACGCCAGCATAATGAGCACTAGAATGAGCAATTGCAGCCAAAAAAGGAGATTATGCTGCAGCTTTTGTAGCCATGGTGATGCTTGCCGTTCATTTAATACTTGCTCCCAAAGCATATTCGATGAAACAGGTAACTGCTCATATTGCTTTCGAAAGAAATACAATAAAATGAAGGCTGCAATGAACAAACTAAATAAAAAAAAGAACGGACTTGCAACAGACATCTTCTCACCTCAATTCATAAACCCTTGTCTCGGTAAATCATGAAACAAAATCGTTTGAATGTCTTTCTCGCCGTTCATAAGGAAATATCGACAACCGAGTGTACGACAAATCGCTTCGAGTTGCTGATTATGATCGTTTAAACGTCTTTGATAGTTTTCAATTAACAGAGGATTCATACTGATATTTACCGTTCCTGCCGATTCACTATCAACCAGCTTCACGTCACCACTATAGCTTGGTTTCATTTCTTCCTCAGCTAATAGCTGAAACAACCAAACCTCCTGCTTCACCGAGCGCAGCTTTTTTAACGCTGCTTCTATGACATCTAACGGCTCTAATCCATCGGTAAGAAGAATGGCTAACTGTTGATTCTTCAATATTTGTTGACTTAATTGTGCAAAAAAAGCAGTTGTACTCTCCCTTTCTTCTAAACGTTGAATCTCATGAAAAACCTGCTTCCGATACACCGCTCCTTTACGGCGAATCGGCTGTATATTTGTTGAAGCGAATGGAACAAAAGAAAGTCGATCTTCGCTAGAAAGTACAATATGGCTAAGCGCGGCGGCACATAAACGAGCAAGATCCCACTTCCCGCTATACGTGCGCATCGATGAACTCATATCAAGATAGATTGCAATCGCTACTTCCTGTTCGTCCAAAAATCGTTTAATATAATGCTTTTGTGTTCTGCCGTACACATTCCAATCAATTTGACGTACATCATCTCCTGGCTGATAAACCCGAAAATCGGAAAACTCAAGCGATGAACCAAACGCGCTAGATTGCCTGGAACCTTTATGCATACCGCGCTTTCGTGTTTTCACAAGCAGCCGTTTCTTTTGCAGCCTTTCTAAAAAAGAAGATGCTATCATGATGCAGATGATCCTTTGCCTAACGTATACGCCGCTTCCACAATTTCAGCAAGAACGTGATCTGCCTGAATGCCACTTGCTTCTGCTTCAAAATTCAATAGCAAGCGGTGGCGTAACACCGGAATCGCTGTTTGCTTCAAATCTCCCGCCGATACATGATAACGCCCTGCAAATAGCGCTCTTGTTTTCGCCATTTTAATTAAGCTTTGTAAGCCACGGGGACCGCTGCCATACTGCACATATTTCTGTACAATTTCTGGTGCTGCTTGTGCATCTGGATGCGTCATCGTAACAATATCAATCGCATAATCTAGCATTTCCTCTGATAGAAGCACCTCTTTTGATAGACTTTGTAAAAATAATACATCCTCCATCGAAGCGACCTTTTCAATGGAAATCGACTCCGTACCAGTCGTACGCTTCATAATTTCCCTTAATTCTTCCTTGGAAGGATAACCGACAAGAATTTTACAAATAAAACGGTCCATTTGCGCCTCAGGCAGAGGATAAGTACCTTCTAAATCAATCGGGTTTTGCGTCGCTAATACAAAAAACGGCCGCTCAAGCTGTTTCGTTTCTCCCATCACTGTCACCGTTTGCTCTCCCATCGCTTCAAGCAATGCACTTTGGGTTTTTGGTGTGGCGCGATTGATTTCATCGGCTAACACAATATGTGAAAACAAGGGCCCTCTATGAAAGGCAAAGTGCTGTTTTCCACCTTCATCGGGCTGAAGCAGCATCGTTCCTGTAATATCTGCCGGCATTAAATCCGGGGTAAACTGAATGCGTGAAAAGCTTAAATCCATACTTTCTGAAATGGTCCGAACGAGCATCGTTTTTCCAAGACCCGGTAACCCTTCTAATAGCACATGCCCTCCTGCAAAAATACTCCAAAGTACTTGTTCAACGATATCCTCCTGTCCAACGATAAAACGGGCAATCTCTTTTTTAACGTCTTCTACGATCTGTTGTGCTTTCATAAACTGCATCTCTTTATCTGACATATTTCCACTACCTTTCTGGATCGATTTGGTCATAATAATTTTTAACAATATCCGTTAAATCAGTGGGCAGCTTCAGGCGCTCCGTACTTTCTCGATACGACTCACCATATTGCTCATAGACCTCTTGATAATTACGCACATTCCCCTTTAACACAGGGCCTTCATTGGTCGTTTGCTGTTGGCTGCTTCCTTCTCCAAGTTCCCCGCTATCGGATTCGACATTTTGCTTTCCTTCTATTTCTTCAGGAATCGTTAATAGTTCCCGTGACCCTTGTCCAAGTCCAGCACCGCTTCCTTGGCCGTTGCCCGATCCTGATCCACTACCCGAACCACTGCCACCTGAGCCTGAGCCGGAACCAGCTCCTGAACCTGAACCACCGCTGCCGCTTCCGGAACCACTGCCGTTTTGACTATTACTAGTTTGATTGCTTTTTTGATTGCCCGTTGAATTATTAGAAGAAGATGAAGCAGAGTTCTGATTATTTCCCGGGGTACCGCTTCCTATTTGCGTTGGTGTCATTCCGTTATTTTTCATTTGTTGCTGTAAATTTTGACTAACTTGTTGGACTTGCTGACTAGCATTCGCTAATTGTTTAGACAGCTGTCCAGATTGAATCGCTTCTTTTAATTGTTCAGCGAGCGCTGTAAGCTGTTCTTCTGTTAACTTCTCGTTTTGATTCGTTACTTCACTTAATGCCTCTTGCTGTTCTTTCGGTAGCTCCTCCCACTTTTCATTCAACTTGTTCAACTCTTTTTCTAACTTCTCCAAATCCTTTTGTTCAAGAAACTGAGCTAAATCCTTTAAACCAGCCTCATTGGCTTGCTTTTGCCAATTATCTAGCTGTTTCTGTGTTTCCTTTTGCTTCATCGCTTGGAGGTTAAGCTGTTTGGACAACTTCTCTAATTCCTTTAGCGCCTCATCCGGCTCTTTCACTTCGGCTAGCTTCTTCTTTGCCTCTTCTAGCGCCTTTTTGGCCACTGGGTCCTTTGTTTCCTTCACTTTTTCCTCTGCTTTCTTTTCAACCTCTTTCATCACTTTTGCAACTTTTTCCACTTCTTTCGCTTCGTGCATCAATTCATTGGGGAACAAAGCTGAAAGAGTCGCAACTCCTGCGAATAAGAAAGCTATCATCAACCATTTTGGGTACCATATTTTCTTCTTTCGCTTCAAAACACTTGCTTCATTTACTTTCATTTGACGAAGTGCATCACGAAGCTGTAATCTTTCTAGTTCTCCTTCTTTATCTAAAAAAGAAAAAGCTGTTAACACGCGATCATCTGGCACATATTGATTAAAAAGAAGCGAAGCCGCCTTAAACGACGGCCTCTTCTTCCAAATGCGATAGATCAACACAATTCCAAGCATAAGCCACCCAATCGCTAAGAAATGCAGCATAAAGGGGAAAACAATGACTCTTGTAATAAGAAAAGGGAGAAACGCCCAAATGCTCGCTGCAAGAAGAAACCATTGTACTTCTCTTCCAATTAAAATCCAAAAAAGCTGACGCTGCACAGGCTTCACAAGATTTTCAAACTGCTTCTTTTCTTCCATCACCTCGTCCCTCATTTCTTCGCTTTCATTTTTGGACGGAGCTTTCGAACACTAAGTACAATTGCCGTAATAAAAATAAATGTATAAGAAATAAGATGAGCAATCCAAAGTGGAAAAGACACTCCCGACATTCGTGCAATTTCTTCACCGATGCTCGGTTGAAACAAATTTACAAGTGTAATTGGTGTATTAAACATCGCCAAAAGATAGACGAGTATATTCGTAGTTGGTGTTCCTGTCTGACTCATTTGCGTAAAGCTTGTCGCAATTAGCGCCAAAAAGCCCGTTCCCCCAACAAGAAATAACATCACTCCATATGTTGTAACCATTGCTGCAATCGTTTTGCGAATAAACGTCGAAAACATCACACCTAAACTGCCAACCACAAAGACGGTAAAAACATTTAACGCAAACACCGTTAATAGCTCACGCGGTGAAATCCCTCCATATAAAAAGACAATGCTATACAAAGGCAGACTTGCAATGATTAACAATAGTAAAAAAGCGACCGAGGACACGAGCTTTCCAATGATAATACTGCTGGAGCTTTGCGATGTCGTTAATAAAATATTCAACGTTTGCCGCTCTCGCTCACTGCTAATGACACCTGCCGTTAAGCCTGGCGTAATAAAAATAATTAACGCAAACTGCAACACGGATAACATCATAAATAGCTCACGACTTTGTTCTGGGTTCACCCCGCCCATACTGCTCAACTGCTGTACGAAAATCATTCCAATCACGATGATGCCGATTGCCAGCACATAAAATAAAACACCAAGAAAACTTTTTAAAGAACGAAAGCGAAGCTTGAATTCTTTATTTAATACGGGATTCATCAGCCAGCTTTTCATGACTCCATCCCCCCATTCGTAATTTCCATAAACACATCTTCTAAATCGGTTTCGATTTCGGCGAAACTAACTAAGTCGAGCTCTTGCATAATGCAAGCCTTCAATAATTGCTGCTGCGCCTCCGCATTGCCTTTAAACAAAAACTGAATGCTCGCTCCATCCTCATGACGCTCGATTTCACTAATATCTGGATTGTCTTCAAAAAATGCAAACGCACGCTCAATATTACGATTCACCTTTACCATCATGCTCTTAGCACCTTGCAATTTCTCCTGGATTTCCGCAACAGAGCCTTGTGCCTTTAACTTCCCTTGATCAATAATGCCAATGACATCACACATTTCCGCAAGCTCCGGTAAAATATGCGATGAAATCAAAATCGTTTTGCCCATAGCTTTTAATTCTTTTAAAATCTCCCGCATTTCAATACGCGCACGCGGATCTAAACCAGACGCGGGCTCATCTAAAATAAGTACTTCCGGATCATGAATTAAACTGCGAGCTAAACAAAGACGCTGCTTCATTCCACGTGATAATAAATCAACATACGAATCGCGTTTATCGGTTAAATTCACAAGCTCTAAAAGCTGTGGAATCAATTTCTTTCGTTCATTGACAGAGATACCATAGCTTGCTCCGTAAAAATCGAGATACTCTTCTGCCTTTAATTGATCGTATACACCAAAGAAATCGGGCATATAGCCGATTTGCTCTCGAACCTTCTTTGGGTCTTTTAAAATATTGTAGCCATTGACAAAGGCTGTTCCAGAAGTCGGTGCAAGCAATGTCGCTAAAATGGAGAAAGTGGTAGACTTCCCTGCCCCATTTTGACCTACAAAACCAAACACGGTTCCTTCACCAATATGCAAATCTAAATGATCCAGCGCCGTAAATTTCCCATATTGTTTTGTCAATCCAATAATTTCAATCACGGTGTAACCTCCCCATCAACAGTAATAACCGGTAAACGATTTTCGGCACCATTAGGATCTTGCTTTTTCACGAGCTTCACTTTTAGTTCACCATCCGCAGAAAGATAAGCGTTAATCTTCTTACTCCCTTCAAGCGTCAAAATTCGTTCCGTTCCATCTATTTGTTCATATTTACCTTTTTTCGTATTGTATAGTGCATACTGAAGCGTAGAATCCGTCCATTTAATCGTTAGCTTCGAAGCTTTAAAAGATGGATCTTTCATGACAGCTGGCATTTCAGCATACGCCTCATACTCTCCCACTTCCAACCAATAAGAAGGAGGTGTAACATTCATATCTGCTTCATAATGACCCTTGATTGTTTCAAGTCTCCACGGAAACATTTCTTTTGGAAAACTAACTTTCCCTGATAAAGTCGTATCCGCTTCAAAGGTTTGGAAAATCACATTATTATTATGTTCTTTCATCTTTTCATTTTCTAATTTCAATTCCGTCACTTGATCCTTCGTCAAGCCAATAATGACAGGTGCATTATCTGCTGCTTGTCCGTTAAAGAAATACTGTCCGGCAAGATATAATAATTGGTCGTTCCGTACTTGATTCCAATCCACTTTTTGTCCAGGGGTCCACGTATGCATGCTCGATGAAAAACTTATCGTAGGACGCATTAAAAGATCCGTTTTTAGCTTTTGGTTAACAGTTAGCGTTTCTCCTTTTTTTAACGCCCCTAAAGCCCATTTCTGGTTGCCTGACACAATCATGATTTCCTCAAAATCGTAGTTCAAATTGTTCACAATAGTTCCTGCTAGTTTTTTATTTTCCACTTTCAAATCGGTCTTAAATTCACCAGCTTGTTTTTGAGAAATGCGCCCCACTAGCGAACGTGTTGACCAATATTCGACTCCTGGAAATTCAATCGCTATTTCCTTCACTTTTTCTTCGACAACTGGAGCTCGAAGCGGATTGCCTAAAGAAGAGTCCGGTACAGATGGCAAAGCAAGCATTTCATCCTTTGCAAAAGATAGCTTATAGTCCCCGCTTTTATTCGAAAGTAACACATTAGATTGAATGCCCGTTACCTGTTGATGATTCACTTGATAAATACCAAGCTGATTTAATTGAGGCTGAGCGATTCGATCTTTTGCTCCGAACGCAAAAATGACGACTGAGCTAATAACTGCTATAACCGGAATACTCCACCACGCATGCTCGCGTTTATCTAATTTCTTAAGGACCACATATAAGAGCGGGATTAAAATAAGTAAATAGACAATTAATAAGAGAATTAATTGACCTGTGGAAAAGTTTGTATTATCAAACCATTTATTCGGTTCCGACAATTCCCACTCTAAATTATTTAAAAGATTATCCATTCGCTTATAAGGATCATTCGTTGTTAATGTAAGTAAAGTCGACTCAACCCAAGCCCCGTACTTACTCCAAGAAGATAGTGGTTCATCTCCAAGTGAAAAACTTGTTTGGATAATCACCCCGCTTCCAAACTCTTTTTTTACGACGACTGGATGATTATCACTCTTCACCACAATATCTGCCTCTTTTTCAACTTCCCCAACAAAACTAGGAATCTGCTTAAAAGAAGGTGCTTGCTTACCAGTTCCTAAAAAAGCACTACTAACCATTAGCTCTTTAGTCGACTTCATCGGTAATAAATTATAAAGTGTATCATATTGCTGACTGGCATTCGGTGTTGCACCAGCAATCAAAACCCCTCCGTTTTGAACCCATTCAGCAATGGCTTCCTGTTGCTCATGATTGAGTGTGCTCATGGAAAATTCATCGATAATTAAATATGTGAGCACATCGTATCCTCTCGCCTCATTTGGTAAATCTCCCTTTGTTAAATCTAATGTATTCATTGGAGAGGAAGGCAGTACACGCCATTCTTTTAGACGATCATACTTTTCACTTAATATACCAATCTGTACTTCCCCCGAATCGACGAATTTAGGTGCAATCACTTTCGTCCCTTTAAACGCTACTTCCTTCCCTTTCTTCCAATCCCCCTCATATAAATGAATGGTTTGTTGAACTGCAGACGAAGAATAATTCTCATCTGTATATGCAGGTAAGGTAACAGAATATGTTTTCACACTTCCCTTTGGCAGTTCAACTCGGATGGCTTGCGAGCCTCCTAACTGATAGGTTGCTTGAAACTGAAGCAACAACGTTCCACTAAACGCTTCTCCTTTATTCTCTATTTCAACTTTGACAGGCAGCGCCGTCGAACGCTTCGCATATCCACCTAACCCTTCCTCAATTGAAATACTAATCTTCGGTTGCTCAGCAGCAGCCAGCAATGGAAAAAGCATAAAAGCCATTAAAAACAACAAACTGGCGGCTACTTGACGTGCTATATTTGACAAACGAACTCCCCCTTTTGTTTCTCTCTATAAAATAGACGAACGAAAAAATAAAAAAGTATACAAAAACTTTTTAGAATATGAAAAAAAGCCAGAAAGGAAACACCCTTCTGACTTTCGTTTTCATATAATTATTCTGCTTTTTCAATAAGGTCTGCAAACAATCCGTACACATATTTCTCTGCATCGAACTCTTGCAAATCATCCATTTTCTCACCTAATCCAACAAACTTAACCGGAATCGCTAATTCATTTCGAATCGCTAACACGATTCCCCCTTTTGCTGTTCCATCAAGCTTTGTTAGCACAATGCCTGATACATTCGTTGCCTCTTTAAAGGTTTTTGCTTGAATTAATGCATTTTGTCCTGTTGTTGCATCTAACACTAATAATACTTCATGTGGCGCACCAGGTACTTCACGCTCAATCACTCGTTTTACTTTTTCAAGCTCTTTCATCAAGTTCACTTTGTTTTGTAAACGGCCTGCCGTATCACAAATCAAAATATCCGCACCGCGTGCTTTTGCTGCTTGAATCGCATCAAACATAACCGCCGCCGGATCAGAGCCCTCTCCTTGTTTAATAACATCGACGCCAACACGCTCGCCCCATACTTCTAATTGATCAATGGCACCGGCACGGAACGTATCACCCGCTGCTAATACGACCGACTTGCCTTCCTCTTTAAACTTATGAGCCATTTTTCCAATTGTTGTCGTTTTCCCAACGCCATTCACACCAACGAATAAAATAACCGTTAAGCCATCTTTTTCAATGTTCAACTCAGATTGCTCTTCATCTCCGCCTTGGTAAATGTCGACTAATTTCTCAGAAATAACATCTTGCACTTCTTTTGTATCTGAAATATTGCGGCGCTTTACTTCCATTTTTAATTCATCGACAAGCTCCATCACCGTATCAAAGCCGACATCTGCTTGAATTAAAATTTCTTCAAGCTCTTCGAAGAATTCTTCATCCACTTTACGATAGCGTGCGACTAAATCATTGACTCGGCTTGAGAAGGCATTACGTGTCTTCGCTAAACCTTGTTTAAACTTCTCTCCGATTGAAATCTGCTCTTTCTTCTTTTCAATCTCTGCCTTCACTTCCGGCTGCTCATTCAACGCTACTTGTTCGTTCAGCTCCAACTGTTCATTCGCTTCCAGTTGTTCAGTAGATTCTGGTGTTACATTTTCAGTTTTCGCACCTACAAATTTCTCTTTCAGCTTCTTAAAAAAACTCATTGTGTCACTTCCTTCTGTTATACTCTTGCTACTTCTTCTGTCTCTTCAATTCGTACAGAAACAAGCCTTGAAACACCTGATTCTTGCATCGTAATGCCATATAACACATCCGCACCTTCCATCGTACCCTTACGATGTGTAATGACAATAAATTGCGTTTCTTCGCTGAACTTACGCAAAAATTGACTAAAACGTGTGATATTCGCTTCATCCAGCGCTGCTTCAACTTCATCAAGCACACAAAATGGCACCGGACGCACTTTTAAAATGGAAAACAGCAAGGCAATCGCAGTCAGTGCTCGTTCTCCACCTGATAATAAACTTAAATTTTGCAATTTCTTCCCAGGAGGCTGAGCGACAATCTCGACACCTGTTTCCAACAAATTCAGCGAATCCGTTAACTTTAATTCAGCACGCCCTCCGCCAAATAGCGCTTTAAACACTTGTCCAAATTGATCACGAATCGCATAAAAGGTCTCAGAAAAGCGCCGCGTCATCTCTTCATCCATTTCATGAATTACTTGAAGAAGGGTATCTTTCGCTTGCTGCAAGTCATCCTTTTGATTAAGTAAAAATTCATAGCGCTCTGATACACGCTCGTACTCATCAATTGCCCCTAAGTTAACGTTTCCTAACTCGTCAATCGCCAATTTAATGAGCTTGACGTGTTTCTTCGCTTCTTCAACCGGCAATGTTAACGGATACTTCTCTTTTGCAGCCTCATAGCTTAAAAGATATTCCTCTCGCAGCTTAGAAAGTCGATTTTCAAGCTCCACATCAAGTCGATTCAACTTCACTTCTTCATCTTTGACGCTTTCTGCAATGCCTTTATATTGACGATTTTGCTCTTTTAAATCGAGCTCCATATCCTCAAGCTTCGTTTGCAAACTCTCTTTTTCTTGACGTGTAACCGAAATTTTTTCAATCGTTTCATTTTTCAGTGCAAACTGCTCTTTTGCAGCATCCTCTAATCGTTCTTCTCCGCTTGAACTATCACTCATTTCATTCGTTAAAAGCGACCAGTCATCCTCATATTCAGCAAGCTTCGTTTGTGTCATAAGCCAATCTTCCTCAAGACGAGCCATATTTTCCTTTTGGTTACGAAGCTGTTCTCGTTTGGAAGCAAGCGTTACTTTCAGCTCCCCCATCTCTTCTAGGAGGATTTCTTTTGATGATTGCTGTGTTTCCTTTCGCTCCGTCAATTGAGCAATCGTTTCATCCAGTCGACTAAGCTCCTCTGCACAAGATACGATAATGTTCTCCAACTCTTCAAGACGGGCCGTTCTTTGCTGCTCTTCCTCTATGAGTTGTGTTTTATCTAAATCATATAAATGAAGACGGTCATTAATATTCTTTTCTTGTAATTCAATTTCTCGAAATTTACTTTTCAGTAATTGCTCTTTTTCTCGCAATGACTCACCCGATTGCTTCATTTCTGATAAACGTTCTTCTTGCTGCGTGATTTCAGCTTTTAGCTCCCGAACTTCACGTTCTAATTGATTTGTTTTCGCTTCCATATCGACAAGCTTATTTTTTAGTTCCTCTAATTCCGCTTTTCGCGATAATAAGGATGAGGATTTTTGCTTAAGTGCCCCCCCTGTCATCGAACCACCAGGATTTACAACATCCCCATCAAGCGTTACAAAACGATAACGGTGACCGACTAATTTAGCCAGCTCATTTGCTCCTTTTAAATCACGTGTAATAACGACCGTTCCAAGCAAATTGGTTACAATCTCTGCATATTTCACTTCATAGTCTATTAATTGGGCAGCAGTACCAATAAAAGCTGGGTGGTTTTGAAGCAGTTTCAATTGAGACTGGGGCACTTCTCTACCTTTTATTACGGAGAGTGGTAAAAAAGTAGCCCGGCCATAACCATTTTTCTTTAAAAAGCTAATCGCCTGACGTGCATGTTCTTCTTCACGAACAACAACATGCTGCATCGCCGCGCCAAGTGCAATCTCAATCGCCGTTTGATAGCTTTTTGGCACTGTAATCAACTCCGCAACGGCCCCTTCAATGCCTTGCAAAGAAGCTTTTGCTTTTAATATTTCTTTTACACCTTGGAAGAATCCTGCATACTCTTCTTCCATTTCCTCTAACAACTCTTTACGCGCCTTCGCTTGCTGTAAAAATTGATACGCTTTATATAGTTTCGTTTCTTGCTTTTGATAGCGATCCTTCGTTTCTTCTAGTTGCTTTTCCTGATTACGATAACGAGCCACATGCTTTTCTAACTCAAGCGCCATCTCATGCAATTCCGCTTCATGCTGCTGTTTTTGCTTCACGATTGACGTTCTTTCCGTTAAATACTTCGCATTATCATTATCTAGTCTCTCATTTTTATAAGCATGCTGCTCCAGCTGCTGCGCTAAATACTGCTTTTCGTTTTTCGCTGTCGCTTGCTTATTTAGCCATTCAATATAATCACTTTTATGAAGTTCAATCGTCGCCTCAATATTCGTTTGAAAAGAACCTAGGGTTTGTTGCTTTTCCTGCAAGCGCGACTGCAAGTTCTTTACTTCGTTTTCTAATTCACGAACCAAAATGACTTGAGCTTCTTTATCCACCTCTAAACGAGCGATAAATGTTTTAGCCTCTTCGATGGACTTTTCAAGTTGAACTTTATTCTGTGTCGCATTTTTCTTCCGTTCTTTTAATACTTCTTTTCTACCTTCTAACTTTTCAAGATCTTCACTTGATGTTAAAAGAATCGCTTGTAAATCATTCATCGTTGCATCTAAACTAGCTGTTTTCTGGCGCAGTTCCTGTAGAGCTGCTTCCTTTTGATGCAGTTCGCTTGCCATTTGCTCTTTTCTTAGCGTATGCTCTTCTAACTCATGAGATAGCTTTTCCCATTTTCGGTGAAGCTCTTCAATTTCATAAACTGTTAAGCTCACTTCAATTTGCTCTAGCTCTTCCTTTTTCGCCAAAAACTCTTTAGCAAGCGACGATTGAATTTTTAACGGCTCTACCTGACCTTCTAATTCATAAAGAATATCTTGAACACGATTTAAATTTTCCTGTGTTTCAGCAAGCTTTTGCTCGGCTTTCTTTTTACGCGTTTTATATTTTAAAACACCAGCTGCTTCTTCAAAAATAACGCGTCTTTCTTCCGCCTTACTGCTTAATATTTCTTCTACTTTCCCCTGGCTAATAATCGAAAAGGCTTCGCGGCCGAGGCCTGAATCCATAAATAAATCGATGATATCCTTTAAACGACAGGGCTGATTATTAATTAAAAATTCACTGTCACCCGATCTGTACACTCTTCTTGTAATACTGACTTCATGAAAATCAATGGGTAAAGAATTTGTTACGTTATCAAGGGTTAAAGATACCTCAGCAAAATTCAAAGGCTTTCTTGAATCGCTTCCGGAAAAGATAATATCCTCCATTTTCGCCCCGCGCAATGATTTGGCGGACTGTTCGCCAAGCACCCAACGAATCGCATCTGTTATATTACTTTTTCCACTTCCGTTCGGCCCTACGACTGCGGTTACACCTGGTACAAAGTCCATTGAAATTTTCTCTGCGAAAGACTTAAATCCTACAACGTCCAAGCGTTTGAGGAACATGCTCTCTCCCCCTTATCTTTCACAATCATTATGATCTTTTTTGTCTTAATACGTTTAAGGCACGCTCGGCAGCATGCTGCTCCGCTTCTTTTTTCGATTTACCAGAGCCAGACCCTAGTTTTTCTCCATTGAGTAAAACAATAGAAACAAATTCACGATTATGAGCCGGTCCTTTTTCCTGTAATATTTTATACTGAATGGTACCGCTGCTATCACGTTGGATCAATTCTTGAAGCTGGCTCTTGTAATCCATCACATGAGAAAAAGCACCCTCGTCTATTTTTGGGAAAACCACTTTTCTTAAAAACTCGACAACTGGTTCTAAACCTCTATCTAAATACAATGCTCCAATAAAAGATTCAAAAACATCGGCAAGCATCGCTGGGCGCTCTCTACCGCCTGTCATTTCCTCTCCTTTTCCGAGCAATACAAATTCACCAAACCCTAATTGATTGGCAAACATAACAAGTGACGGTTCACAAACAATAGCAGCTCTTAGCTTTGTTAACTCCCCTTCGCTCATCATCGGATATTTTTCGAATAAATATTTAGATACCGTCAGTTCTAATACAGCGTCCCCTAAAAATTCAAGCCGTTCATTATCTTCGTAAAGCTTGCGGCGATGCTCATTCACATAAGATGAATGGGTAAATGCTTGTTTTAATAATTTGACCTGAGAAAACTGGATGCCTAAGCAATCCTGAAGTTGTTTAAATTTTTGCTCCTTGACTGATAGTTGATGATTATTTCCGTTCCTGCGCATTTAATAAGACCCTCCACAACGGTTAAAAAGCTTATTTTCCCGAAATTTATAATTGCCCTCCCTACCATCATACCTAATTCTGGCCACAAGAGAAAGCTCCGTTTAAAAAACGGAGCTTTGATTTGAGAGCATTTCATTACAATACACTCTGTATGTAATTTACAGCATCTCCAACTGTAACGATTTTTTCTGCATCATCGTCAGAAATCTCCATATCAAACTCGTCTTCAAGTTCCATTACAAGTTCTACTACATCTAGAGAATCTGCACCAAGATCTTCTTTGAATGAAGCCTCAAGTTTTACTTCTGATTCTTCAACATTCAAACGATCTACCACGATTTTTGTTACTCTTTCTAATACGTCTGCCACTGCATTCACCTCCCCTCAAGCGAAAAGCGCTCATTTATCGGCTTTTAAAGCTAGACACTAGTACTCATCAAAAATGATTGCATCCTTATTTTCTATAAAAACTCAAAGCCTAACTGTAACAGTGTATTACATGACCATGCCACCGTCAACATGAAGTGTCTGTCCAGTCATATAACGACTGGCATCCGACGCAAGGAAAGCCGCTACAGAAGCAATGTCCTTTGGATCCCCGAAACGAGCAAGAGGAATTTGCTGAAGCATAGCTTGTTGAATCTCTTCAGTCAATTCGTCTGTCATATCTGTAGAAATAAAGCCAGGTGCAATGGCATTAACCGTAATGCCGCGCGGCGCCAATTCTTTTGCTGATGTTTTTGTTAAGCCAATGACACCAGCCTTTGCCGCTACATAGTTTGCTTGTCCAGCATTTCCGCTCACACCAACAATTGAAGCAATGTTAATAATTCGTCCGCTGCGCTGCTTCATCATTTGTCTTGTCACAGCTTTTGTACAAAGGAACACACCTTTTAAATTCGTATTGATGACATCATCCCACTCGGATTCTTTCATACGCATAAGCAAATTATCACGTGTAATGCCTGCATTGTTGACTAAAATATCTAAACGACCAAACTGTTCAATCGTTGCTTTAACCATTTCAGCTACACTTTCACTATTCGCTACGTCACACTGAATCGCCATCGCTTCTCGTCCAAGCGCTTTAATTTGATCCACTACTTCATTTGCTTTTGCTTCACTGCCCGCATAATTGACTGCTACATCAGCACCAAGACGCGCTAATTCCAACGCAATTTCACGTCCAATTCCACGTGAAGCACCAGTTACAAGAACCTTTTTGCCTTCTAACATCATGCACGCTCCTCCTTTAAAGCTTCAATTGTTTTTGCTAACGTTTCTAGGCTCGAGACGGAATAAATATTTACAGAACGGTCGATTTTTTTAATAAGACCGCCTAATACTTTACCAGGTCCTACTTCAACAAATGTATCGACACCTAAATCTAGCAATTTCTTCACGCTATCTTCCCAAAGGACAGGAGAATAAAGCTGTTCGATTAATTTTTCTTGAATGTCAGCCGGTTCCGTAATTGGCTCCGCTGTCACATTCGAAATAACAGGAATGTCCGCTTGAACAATACTGATATCATTTAACACTTCGTTTAATTGGTCTGCTGCAGGCTTCATAAGTGCAGAGTGAAAAGGACCGCTTACATCTAATGGAAGAGCACGCTTTGCTCCTTTTTCCTTCACTTGTACAATCGCTGTCTCGACACCTTTTCGCGTACCTGAAATAACAATTTGACCTGGACAGTTAATATTCGCTAATTGAACCGTTTCTCCAGTCGTTTCTGTAATTTCTGCTGTAATGTCTGCTAATAGCTCTCGATCCATTCCTAAAATCGCGGCCATAGAGCCTTGCTTATTCGGAACAGCTTGTTCCATAAATTCACCGCGTTTACGAACCGTATAGACCGCATCTTCAAAGCTCATTGCACCAGCAGCTGCTAAGGCAGTATATTCACCTAAGCTATGTCCAGCTGTATAATCTGGTGTAATGCCTGCTTCTGTTAACGCAGTAAAAAATGCATAGCTTGTCGTTAAAAGAGCTGGCTGAGCATTATATGTAATAGTTAATTCTTCTTGAGGACCATGAAAAATTAAATTTGATAAAGCAACGTCTAACTTTCGATCCGCTGTTTGAAACGTTTGTTGTGCTCGCTCATTTTCTTGGTAGATATCTTGTCCCATTCCTACTGTTTGTGAACCTTGACCTGGAAAGACAAAAGCGATTTTTCCCATCATCTACACTCCTTACTTACTGTTAATTTTTTCAATTGTTTTGGCAACTGTCTCTGTCACATCGTGTGCAACCATGTCTCTTGTTTGACGAATAGCATTATAAACAGCATTAGCATCCGACGACCCGTGCGCTTTAATAACAGGTGCTTTTAACCCGAATAACCCAGCGCCGCCATACTCTGAATAATCCATTTGGTTTTTAATCCCCATTAATTGAGGCTTTAAAAGTCCCGCAGCGATTTTACTTTTCAGGTTGCTCATCATCGCGGCCTTCACCATTTTAAATACGCTCATCGCCGTGCCTTCAATCGCTTTTAGCACCATGTTGCCTGTGAATCCGTCTGTGACAACGACATCTGCTGCACCATTGAGTAAATCACGTGATTCAACGTTACCGATAAAATGAATATCTTCAGATTGCTGCAATAAAGCAAACGCTTCTTTCGTTAGCTCATTTCCTTTTTTTTCTTCGGTGCCGATATTCAATAAGCCCACTCGCGGTTTTGCGACATTGCGTACTTTTTGCGCATAAACAGAGCCCATAATCGCAAATTGTAATAAGTGCTCCGCCTTAGCGTCTGAATTAGCCCCAACATCTAAAAACACAAACCCTTTACCATCAATCGTTGGCATTGTTGGTGTTAAAGCTGGGCGTTCAATTCCATCAATTCGGCCTACAACAAACAGCCCAGAAGCCATTAACGCACCTGTATTCCCAGATGAAATACAAGCATCTGCTTTTCCATCTGCTACTTGCTGCGCAGCAAGCACCATAGAAGCTGTTTTTTTACGTCTCACTGCTCGGACTGGCTCATCCGTGCTTAAAATCTCTTCTTCTGTATGTATGATTGTAATACGCTGATCATTCGTTAAAAATGGTCTGATTTTTGCTTCATTTCCCACTAACAATATTTCAACGTCTGCAAAGGCTTCGACCGCCTTCATCGCTCCTAACACTTGTTCTTTTGGAGCATGATCTCCACCCATTGCATCTAACGCGATTTTCATATTTATTCATCCTCCCGCTCATTATGAGCGATACATTTCAAATTCACCTTTAAATACTAGTTCTGTTCCAACGAAGCTACGCACTTCCACAACGGTACGGTGGTCAGTAACGTGATCAAAAGTTTTCACTCTTGCTTTTGCAATCACACGTTCATGCTCCTTTACAGAGCGTGTAAAGGAAATAGACGCTTTCGCTGTCAGAGCTAGTTCATCATTAATAACTGCTACAGCAAGCGAGTTCGCTTGCGCAAACAAATGATGCCCTCTTGCAATTCCATTTCGGCTAAAAACATGTTCTTTTTTAATGTCTAATATCGAAATAGCGCTTTCATCTAAGTTAATATCGATTACTTCTCCAATGACTTCATCCAAAGGTAACGCTCGTACTTCATCCGTGAATTTTTTTTCAGCTACGTTTTTAATGCGCTCACGAAGCTCTGGAATCGATAATTCAAGACGATCGAGCCGTATCGTTTGGACGCTCACAGAGAACCGATTAGCCAGCTCTTCATCCGTGATAAAAGGATTTCCCTCTATCGTTTCGACTAATAATTGCTGGCGTTCCTTCTTATTTCTTCTCATATCGAAGGTCACCATCCAAAGTATTAAGACTAGGTACTAATAGTAGTATATAAGTTAAACTAGCAGAATGCAAGAAAACTCGTAATCTGCTAGTTATTTTTTAGAACTAATCCAATTTCTCCCCATCTAACACGCCTGTTTGTTTCAAATATATACGCAGCGGCAAATATTCCGGCGTGCTCCAAAAACTTTGTGAAGCTATTAATTTTGCCGCATCATCGCGCGCCACTTCAAGCGTACGATAATCATGAACCATATCCGCTACTTTAAATTCCGGTAGCCCACTTTGTTTTTTACCAAAAAAGTCTCCAGGGCCGCGCAATTCTAAATCTTTTTCCGAAAGAACGAAACCATCATTTGTTTCGGTCATAATTTTCATCCGCTCTTTACCTACTTCTGTTTTCGGATCTGCTAACAAAATACAATAAGACTGATCGCTTCCTCGTCCGACTCGACCTCGCAGCTGATGAAGCTGTGAAAGCCCGAAGCGCTCGGCATCATAAATGACCATAACCGTTGCATTCGGCACGTTTACCCCAACCTCTACAACGGTAGTCGATACTAAAATTTGTACTTCATTCATGCTAAATCGCCTCATGACTTCTTCTTTTTCATCCGCAGGCAAGCGTCCATGCATTAAGCCAACCTTATAGCGGCCTGAATAGTACTGCGAAAGCATTGCATGAACATCTAGCACATTTTGCAGCGAATCTAATTTTTCTGACTCCTCCACTAATGGACAAATAACATACGCTTGGCGGCCTTTACGCAGCTCTTTTTCAACAAAAACAAGAATGCGATCCAACATTTGATGTTTCGCCCAATAGGTTTCAATCGTTTTCCGGCCGGCAGGAAGTTCATCAATGATCGACACATCCATTTCCCCAAAAACGGTAATTGCAAGCGTCCTTGGAATCGGTGTAGCTGTCATAAATAAAACATCAGGATTCGCTCCTTTTTCCCGTAAAATACGACGTTGCTCCACTCCGAAGCGATGCTGCTCATCTGTAATCACTAAACCGAGCTTCCGAAAATTCACTTCATCTTGAATGAGAGCATGTGTCCCAATTAACACATCGATTTCACCTTCTGCAAGCAACTGCAATAGCTCTCTACGCTTCTTTCCCTTAACAGAACTCGTTAACAGAGCTGTTTTCACTCCAACAGGTTCAAGCATAGCCGAGAGAGAATGAGCGTGCTGTTCTGCCAATATTTCAGTCGGCACCATTAAAGCACCTTGAAAGCCTGCAGAGACCGTAGCAAACAAGCTAATAGCCGCAACAACCGTCTTCCCTGAACCAACATCCCCTTGAAGCAAACGATTCATCCGAAACGGCGACTTCATATCATCCAATATTTCGCTAACGACACGCTGCTGTGCATTTGTTAATGGGAACGGCAAAGTCTGAGTGAAGTCCTCTACACTCTCTTTATTATACATTTGTCCAATCCCTTTTGATTGCTCTCGCTGGACTTTTCTAAGAGCTTGCATTTTCAATTGAAAAAATAAAAACTCTTCATAAACAAAGCGGCGGCGTGCTTGCTTCACGGCAGCTGCAGATGGCGGAAAATGCATCGTTTGCAACGCTTCTTTCCGCGGCATTAATTTATATCTAGCTAATAATTTGGGAGGTAAATTATCTTCAATGAAGGAACCATACTGCGCAAAAGCATTCTTCATCAAACGACGCATTCCTTTTACCGTTAAACTGCCCCGAACGGAATAAACAGGCTCAAATTCTTTCTCTAATTGATATGGACCAATATGGCATTCTGAACCTGTAATCGTTTGACGATGACGGTCCCATTTACCTGTAATCGTTACTGTTACACCCATTTCTAACTTGCTTTTTAAATAAGGCTGATTAAAAAAAATGACCGTAATTAAATAGCGACCTGTTAGCACTTTAAGCGTTAGACGCGACTTCTTCTTTCCAAAATAACTAACAAGCGGTGCACTATGAATTGTCCCTTCAATTGTCACCCGCTCATCATGTTCAACAGCTTCTAAATCCTTTAGTCGATAATCTTCATAGCGATAAGGTAAATGCTCTAATAGATCGATAACGGTATCAATCTCCATCTCATGTAACAAAGCAGCCGTATCCGTACCTATCCCCTTTATCGCTGTAACAGGCTGTAATAAATTGTTCATCGCTTCACTTGCGACCTCCTGAAACATTCTCACTTCTCCTCTCCGCAACAACGATTGCTTGATTGTTTCTTTCATCCTCGAAAAATAAACTGCATAGCCTAATGACTTATGCAGTTTATTGCTGATTCACAGCTTATACACGACCAATCGAATCCATACATTCAATTGGATCGTTTTATTCAATTGAGAAAATAAACGCATATAAAGGTTGCTGTCCGTTATAGACTTCTACCTCAACGTCTTCAAATGTTTCTTCACAAAAGGCAACCAGTGCTTCTACTTCTTCATTTATCGCGTCTTCTCCATGAAGAATCGTTAAAATTTCCGACTCTTCATCAATCATCTCTGCTAACAAATCTTTTGCAACTTGAAGCTTTTCTTTTCCCTTGACTTTAATCTTTCCTTCGTCAAGACCCATGAAGTCGCCATTTTCAATTGTTAAGCCATCGATTTGCGTATCGCGAACAGCGTAGGTAATCTGCCCCGTCTTCACATGAGAAAGGGCTTCTTTCATAACCGCTTCATTCTCTTCTGCAGAAAGAGCTGGATTAAATGCAAGTAACGCCGCCATTCCTTGCGGGACTGTTTTAGATGGGATAACAATAACTTGTTCCTCTAAAACAGCTGCAGCTTGCTCAGCTGCCATAATAATATTTTTATTATTCGGAAGGATGATAATCGTTTCTGCATGAACAGCTTGTACCGCCTTAACGATATCCTCTGTGCTTGGATTCATTGTTTGGCCGCCTTCAATAACCTGTTTGGCACCAATGCTTTTAAATAATTCACTAATTCCAGCACCCATCGCAACCGATACAACACCATATTGTTCTTTTTCCTTCGGCGCTGTTTGTAACGGTGTTTTCGTTTCATTGACAATCGCTGTATGCTGCTCACGCATATTATCAACTTTCACCTTTATTAAGCTGCCGTACTGTTGACCATAGTTTAAGCAAGTTCCCGGTTGTTCCGAGTGAATATGTACCTTAACAATTTCTTCATCAGAAATAACTAGCAAAGAATCTCCGTACTCACTTAAATCTTGACGAAAGGACTCTTCGTCAAAAGGATGATTGGCTACTTTTTCTGCCTCTAATCGCAGCATAAATTCTGTACAGTAACCAAATACGATATCCTCCGTACTCATGTGTCCTTGTACATTCATATGGTGCTCCGCATTTACTAGCTCATCCATACTTGGAATATTGGCCGAACGAGTTGGAAGAGCTTCTCCCTTTAACTCCGCAAGAAAGCCTTCATATACAAACACTAAACCTTGACCGCCGCTATCTACTACACCTACTTCTTTTAAAACCGGTAATAAATCTGGCGTACGATTTAGCGATGCATTTGCTTCTGCCACAATTTCTTCCATCACAAGAACGATATCACGATGCTTCTTAGCAGAAGCAACCGCTTGCTTAGCTGCATCTTTAGCCACCGTTAAAATTGTTCCCTCAACAGGTTTCATGACCGCTTTGTATGCCGTTTGAACACCCGCTTCAAATGCTTGAGCAAATTCTTCGCTCGTAATTGTTGCTTTATGTTCAATCGCTTTTGAGAAGCCGCGGAATAACTGTGATAAAATAACACCGGAGTTCCCACGCGCTCCCATCAGCAAGCCTTTCGATAACGCAGCTCCTACTTTACCAATATGCTCCTGCACATTGTTCTGTACTTCCTTCGCTCCAGAAGTCATAGATAAATTCATATTCGTTCCTGTATCTCCATCTGGAACAGGGAAAACGTTTAATGCATCGACCATTTGAGCATGAGCTGCCAGCTGATTAGCCCCTTGAATAATCATTTCTGCAAAACGCTTTCCGTCTAAACTTGTAATTGACACAAAATTTCCTCCTATACTTAAGCGTTCGTTACACGAACTCCTTGCACATAAATATTAACAGAATCAACAGCAAGCCCGACTGTTTGATCCAGAGTATATTTCACCTTCGATTGCACATTATGAGCAATTTCTGAAATTTTTGTTCCATAACTAACAATAATAAACATATCAATGTGAACTTCTTCGTTTTCTTGACGAACGATAACGCCTTTAGCGAAATTCTCTCTTCGTAAAATTTCAGCAATACCGTCTTTAAATTGTTTTTTGGAAGCCATCCCGACAATTCCGTAGCAATCAACAGCCGCTCCGCCAGCTACAGTAGCAATTACATCCATAGAGATATCAATTTGTCCATATTTCGTTTGTAGTTCGATAGACATTTTCTTTACCCTCCCAAAAAATCGCATTAACTATTTAACATTCTACTATAATGGCCCTTGTTTTAAAAGTCATAGCCATCCTATTTTATTATAAACGATTCTTCTCAACTATATGTCAAGGTATTTTTCTTGAAAGTAATAAACTACAGTATTGCATTCTCACGGCATGTATGATAAATTATTAAGGTATTTCAAAAGACTTAAGATAGTTTTGAACTTAAGCAAGAGTAGTTAGGAGGGAATTAAACATGGCACGTCAATGTGTAATCACTGGAAGAAAAACTCGTTCTGGTAACAAACGCTCTCACGCAATGAACGCAAACAAGCGTACATGGGGCGCTAACCTTCAAAAAGTACGTATTTTAGTTGACGGTAAACCTAAACGTGTATACGTTTCTGCAAGAGCTCTTAAATCAGGCAAAGTAGAACGCGTATAATGTTAACGGCATCCTCCCCAGGGTGCCTTTTTATTTTGAAAAACTCTACCGGTTTGATTAGCTCGTTATATAAAAAACAACACCCAAGTGACTGGGTGTTATCATTTATTTATATTTGTTATTTATCCTTTTTTAAGTGCTCCAAGCATCGCCTTCACTAAACCACCAAGGACCTTAGGCAATTTAATCGTATAAAATTTCATTATGCCCCTCCTCTTATATCTCCACACCTATTTCGTGGAATGTTCTATCACGAGATAAGCTTTTTAACAGATTATGCACAGAAGATGAATTCTGAATCTGTCTCCAGCATAAATTTTAATCATTGCTTCTTACCATCATTATTATGCCTTTTTCAAATGAAACATTCCCATATTCAGAAATTAGTTCATTGCTAATACAAAGCGTGGATCCTCTCGTTAATCGCGCTTGATGCAGCGGATATTTAAATCCTGTTAGCGTAATACCTGTTACTTCCTTCGTCACAGACAAAAGAGAAAAATATTTCTTCTTTGAATCGTATTGAATATCGTATGTCCCAGGCTTTTTTATAGTAACACTGTTTTTCTCATCAATGATGTATATATTCACTTCATCTAAACAGTGTAAAACAGCCTCTTGCTGAAGTAGTTGAATATTTCCAAGAAAATGGTCAATTCGCCCTCCTGTCGCCCCAAAAATATAAATATTCTTTGGTTTTTGGCCAATGGCCCAGTTAAGAGCAAGCTCAAGATCTGTTTCATCTTTCTCCGAAGGAAACAGCGATACTTCTGGCAATTGAGCTTGCATCATTTGAAACTCGTCCTTCGTCACCGAATCAAAATCCCCTACTGAAAGATGAGGAGTAATTCCCTGCTCTAATAATGCCAATACTCCGCGATCAACGCCGACCCACAGATTCGCTCTTTGTTTATACATATGTAAGTTGGGCCAATATTGACTGGGCCCCCCAGCCATAATACAAATATTCATATAACGCCTCCATACCTCTATAGAAAAAAAGCCGCTCAAGTATTGAGTCGGCTTCCTTCCATACAATTAATAATTACCGCGAATTTTTCTGATTGCCTCAGTTCGGTCTTCTTGGTTATAAATAGCAGAGCCTGCCACTAATACATTAGCACCTTGTTCAATGCATAGTTTGGCCGTTTCTTCATTTACACCACCATCAATTTCAATCTCCAAATTTGGATTGAATTGATCAGCCAATGCCTTTACTTCAGCGATTTTTGGTAACACAGAATGAATGAACTTCTGTCCCCCAAAGCCTGGATTTACAGTCATTAACAGCACCATGTCCACATCTTCAATAATATGTTGAATTTGGACAACAGGTGTCGCTGGGTTCAACACAACGCCTGCTTTCACACCGAAAGATTTAATTAATTGAATTGTACGATGTAAATGCGGGCATGCTTCAACGTGAACAGTAATATAATCCGCACCTGCTTTCGCAAAGGCTTCAATATACTGATCAGGATTTTCAATCATTAAATGCACATCAAGCGGAAGCTTCGTAACTGGTCGAATCGCCTCTACAATCAACGGACCAATTGTAATATTAGGAACAAAATGCCCGTCCATAACATCGACATGAATATAATCCGCACCACCGCGTTCTACGTCTAAAACCTCTTCTCCTAATTTTGCAAAATTAGCTGACAATATAGATGGAGCAATTTTAACCATCGTTCAATACCTCGGCTTTCTCTCTCTAATTTCTTCTAAAAACTGTTTATAATGTTCATAACGGTAAACAGGAACTTCCCCTGCTTCCACTGCTGCTTTCACAGCACAGCGAGGCTCTTTATCATGCAAGCAACCTCGGAATTTACAATTCTCACTTAACTCATAAAACTCAGGAAAACAATACGTAAGCCGTTCAGCTTCCATTTCGATAAAATCCAGCGAGCTAAATCCTGGTGTATCCGCAACAAGACCCGAACCAATATGAATAAGCTCCACATGCCTTGTTGTATGTTTGCCGCGGCCTAAGTGAGATGAAATGTCATTCGTCTTTAAATCTAGTTTAGGATTAATCGCATTTAATATTGAGGATTTACCGACACCCGATTGCCCGGCAAACACACTCGTTTTTCCATCTACAAATGGAAGCAGCTCCTCGATTCCTGCTTCAGTGACAGAAGACGTAATCATCACAGGATACCCTAATTTTCTATAATCGCTTACGTACTCATCCAACTGAGCTCGCTTCTCTTGAGGAACTAAGTCAATTTTACTCACAACAATAATTGGGTCAATTTCATTATCCTCAATCAATACAAGAAAGCGATCTAACAAAGCTGGACTAAAATCTGGTTCCACTGCCGAAAAAACGAGAATCGCTTGATCTACATTCGCAATCGGCGGGCGAACCAATTCGTTTTTTCGCTGTTTTACTTCTAGCACGTAGCCATCTGTTTTATTTTCAGCCTGATAGACGACATGATCGCCGACAAGGGGCGTGACTTTATTTTTGCGAAATACGCCTCTACCGCGACATTGAATCACTTCTTCACCGTCTAACACATAATAAAACCCGCTAAGTGCTTTAATAATTTTTCCTTCGGGCATAGCTCCACTCCTTCTGCTAAACTTTCTTAATCGGAATACTGTACCTCTTCATCTATAATTACTTGATCATCCCGCATAACTTTATACCTGGCAGGTTTATCAATTGAAACCGTGAAATCAATTGTTCGTGTCTTATTCTCCGTCATAAAAAACGAGGCAATTGGTTGATCCATTGTTCGTGTTAAATCTTCAACGTAAATTTGTACATACTGAGCCTTCCCGGTAACATCAGGCTCATATTCAATCGTAATTTCTTTTGTAACCGTTTTGGGCGGTACTTCTTCTTTTCCTTTAGATAATACAACTTTGACTGTGCTCCCTTTATCAACGGAAGAATGAGCAGCAGGGGACTGTGAAATAACTTGTCCTTCTGGTACAGACTGATGATATTCTTCCTTCTCTACTTCTATGATCAGGCCGCTATCTTGCGCGTAGTCTTTTAGGCCTGCCTCACTATAGCCTGTTAAATCTTTCAGTAAAATTTGTTCGCTTCCTTTACTAACAGTAAATTCAATAACGGTATCCTCAGGTAAAACTTCCGTATTGGCCACTGGATTTTGCGAAATAATCGTTCCAGAAGCAATATCAGCATGGTACTCCTCTGTCACGACGATATCTTTAAATTCCATTTTTTCTAATTCTTTTTCTATGTCTTCTATATTTTCCCCTTCATAATCAGAAAGAACTATCGTTTCTTGACCAATACTTTGATAAATGTCAATTTTCGCTCCTTCTTTTACTTTCTTACCTTCCTTTGGATTCGTTTTAATAACATGATCCTCAGGAATTTCTGCGTCTTCTAATTCAATAATTTTGCCTGGTACTAGACCTGTATTTTGCAATTCGGTAATCGCATCCTCTAACTCTTTTCCTTGCAAGTCGGGAATCGTTACTTCCTTTGTTCCTAGCAAAGACGGGAACACTACAATAATCAAGATTGTCAAAAATAATAGCGTTAAAAAAGATGCCACTAAAATAACCGGCCCCTTTTTCCGCTTTGTTTTTTCTTGTTCAGGCTGTTTAGCAGGCTTATTATGATTGGCTTTATCGCTGGCAATGGTCGGTTCATCATCGTCGGAAACGGGCTTATTTTTCTCTGGTCCTCTAACGATTGTCTCATCGATGCTGTCTAGATAATCATTCGTAATAATCGGAATCGCCTTTGTAGCCTCTTCATCTTGCGGGATGGAGAAAGGAGCTTCATTCTCTCTACTTGGATCAAGCGCTGTACGAATATCCTCCCCCATTGCTTCAACACTTTCATAACGATAATAGCTGTCTTTCGCTGTTGCCTTTAAAATAATGTTTTCTACACTTTGCGGAATGTCGGCATTCCATCGCTTCGGTGACGGAGTTTCAGACTGTAAATGTTTCAGAGCGATAGAGACAGCGGATTCTCCTGAGAATGGCAATCTTCCTGTCAACAACTCAAACATCACAATGCCAAGCGAATAAATGTCCGATTTTTTATTGGCCATCCCCCCTCGCGCTTGTTCAGGGGATAAATAATGAACAGAACCGAGCACCGCATTTGTTTGCGTAATATTTGTAGCACTTAATGCCATCGCAATGCCAAAATCCGTGATTTTAACAGTCCCTTCATGGTCAATGAGAATGTTTTGTGGTTTAATATCACGATGAATAATTCCGTTATGATGCGCGTGAGATATAGCAGCTGTAATTTGCTTCATAATATCTAAAGCTGTTTCAATAGGAATGGGAGAATTTTTTTGTATGTATTGTTTCAATGTCATTCCTTCGACATATTCCATTACAATATAATAGATATCGTCTTCTTCACCGACATCATAGATGCTGACAATATTAGAATGAGCAAGACTCGTTGCCGATTGTGCTTCACGATTAAAGCGCTTAATGAATTCTTCATCATTATTAAAATCCATACGCAAGATTTTCAGTGCCACATCGCGATCTAAAATCATGTCCCGAGCCAAATACACATTTGCCATACCGCCGCCGCCAACCATTTTTAGCAGCTTATAGCGGTCATTGATTCTTTTACCAACCAGCATCGGACTCACCTCACTACACTTTCATCATAAAATTGAACGAGTACGAGGGTAATATTATCTTCGCCACCATAATGATTAGCTAAATCAATAAAGGCTGTTGCTTTTTCTTCTAATGAATGTTCATTTTTCACAATGTTGCACATTTCTTGTTCACTTACTTTATTAGACAAACCATCCGAACAAAGCAGAAGAATATCTTCTTCTTCAAACATGACAGTTACAATATCCATTTCTACTTTCAATTCAGTACCTAATGCCCGCAATAAAACATTTTTTCGTGGGTGATTTTCCGCATCTTCCTTCGTAATTTGACCAGTACGAACGAGTTCATTGACGAGAGAATGATCTTCTGTTACTTGTTTAAACCCGCTTTCATTGTACAAGTAACAGCGACTATCACCGATATTGGCAACCGATGCAAATTTGTCTGTACAGATAGCTGCAACAATAGTTGTTCCCATTCCTTGGCATTCGCTATTCTCCGCAGCATGTTGAAAGAGAACTTCATTTACCTTCGTAATATGTTTTCTCAGCCACTCTTCTGCTTCATTCGCTGTCTCGATAGCTCCGGCTTCATCCCAGCTTTTCTTTAACAAATCAACGGTCATCGTGCTTGCCACATCCCCAGCACGATGACCACCCATGCCATCGGCTACGATGGCAAGGCGAATCCCTGCGGAATTAATAAAAACTCCACCATTATCTTCATTGTGTTGACGTACTTTACCGCGGTCTGTTCTATAAATTGTCCGCATATCGAGTCACCTCGTCTCTTCTTTTCGCTCCTTGGCCCGAAGCTGACCACAAGCCGCATCAATGTCATGACCTTGCTCTCTTCGAATTGTTACATTAATACCACGTTTCTTCAATGTCTTTTCAAATGCAAAAATTTGTTCACGAGGTGTTCTCACATAGTTGCGTTCTGGTACGTAATTAACAGGAATTAAGTTTACATGGCACTTGATTCCTTTAATAAGTGCAGCGAGTTCTTCCGCATGCTCCACTGTATCGTTTTCTCCACCGAATAAACCATATTCAAAGCTAACACGACGCCCGGTCTTTTCTGTATAATACTTAATGGCTTCAATTAAATCAGGCAGTTTATACGCACGGTTGATCGGCATTAATTTACTGCGGAGTTCCGTATTTGGTGCATGAAGAGAAACAGCAAAATTAATTTGTAGAGGTTCTTCAGCAAATTGATAAATTTTTGGAATAATACCGCTTGTTGAAACCGTAATATGACGTGCTCCAATATTCAAACCTTTTTCATGATTAATGTTTCGTAAAAAGGACATCATGTTGTCATAATTATCAAATGGTTCCCCAATTCCCATAATGACAAGGGAACTCACCCGCTCGCCAACCTCATCCAATGCTTGCTGTACTTTTACAACTTGAGCAACAATTTCTCCTGCCTCTAAGTTACGCTTTAACCCACCAAGTGTAGAAGCGCAAAACGTACAACCGATTCGACATCCGACTTGCGTTGTAACACAAATAGAATTTCCGTAATCATGACGCATTAATACCGTTTCAATTGAATAGCCATCATGAAGCTCAAATAAAAACTTCATCGTACCATCACTAGATGTTTGTTGAATTAATGTATTCAGCGTTGTAAATGTAAACTGTTCTTCTAATTTATCACGCAGCTGTTTTGATAGGTTTGTCATTTCAGCAAACCCTTTTACGCGCTTTTTGTATAACCAATCATAAATTTGTTCACCACGAAAGGCTTTATCACCGTTCTCAACAGCCCATTCTTTCAGCTGCTGAATTTCTAACGAATAAATCGAAGGCTTTTCCGGCTTCGTATCTTTTTTCACTCTTGTTGACTTTGTAATTTCTGTCATGCTTGTACCTTCTTTCTAAAGCTTGCAATAAAAAATCCATCGCTTTCAAAATATTGAGGGAACACTTGAAGGCTATGTCCTTCCACATAAGGCACGATTGCCTCAGGCATTCTTTCTTTTAAACTTAGATCGCTTTCAAATTCCGGATGGCTTTCCAAAAAGGCAGCTGCCACTCGATCATTCTCCTCGCGATCGACCGTACATGTACTATAAATCAAACGCCCGCCTTGCTTCACTAAAGGTGCCGCTGCGTCTAACAACTTTTGTTGAATAGAAGAGAGCTTTATTATATCATCTTTTGTTTTCGTATACTTCACATCTGGTTTACGGCGCATGACACCTAGACCTGAACATGGTGCATCGACAAGAATACGGTCAAAGCCTTCTTTATTAAATAAGTCTTGAACATGCCGGCTATCCGCAGCTTGTGTTTTAACATTTCGAAGCCCTAAACGCTCTGCTTGATCTTTAATCAGCTTCACTTTATGCTCATGCAAATCTAAAGCATACACTTGTCCAGTCGTTAAACCTTCGGCAATATGTGTTGTTTTTCCTCCAGGTGCTGCACAGCAGTCAAGAACCGCATCATTTCCACTTGCTCCTAAAGCATGAGCAACGAGCATTGAGCTTTCATCCTGAATGGATAGGTATCCTAATTTATAGCTTTCTGAATGCGCTAAATTCCCACGATAACAAATAATGGCTTCAGGTAAAATATCACTCGCTTCAACATCGTAGCCTTCTTCAATTAAAATACTCACAAGTTCACTGCGGGAAATTTTCTTTACATTCACCCGTGCCGTTTGCAAAGGCGCTGTTAAATTAACTTCACACATATCCGCGGTTTTTTCAAAGCCAAATTGCTCAATCCAACGCTTCACAAGCCAAATGGGATGACTCGTCCTAATCGCTAAACGTTCGCTTTCATCTTCAATTTCCTCAAAAGAAGCAACGCCATTTCGTTGAATATTGCGAAGTACACCATTAACCATCGATGTCGTTCCTTTATGGCCGCGTCTTTTCGCAATTTCTACTGCCTCAAACAAAATCGCATGATCCGGCACTTTATCTAAGTAAACCATTTGATAAACAGACATACGAAGTAAATTGATTACCCAAGACTGTGTTTTTTTCGGGTTTTTAATATACGGTTTAAGGAAATAATCTAACGTCATCTTTCGTTGAATCGTTCCGTAACTAATTTCCGTTAACAACCCGCTGTCTGCACTGGAAAGCTGGTATTTATTAATCACATTATTTAACATCAAGTTGCTATACGCTTGATTTTTCTCTACTGATTCGAGAATATCAAGAGCAATGTCTCGCACACCCTTTTTCGTTTGCTTCATTATTCTTCTCCTACCTTCATACCTGCTTTAATAAATGCCCCAGCACCGCGTAAATAATCTTTTGCCAGCATTTTTTTCTTACCTGAAGGCTGAAGCTCGGTAATGAGAATAGCGGTTTCGTTACCTGTTGCAACAACAATCCCTTCTTCACGAACATCGATGATAGTTCCCGGAGCGGATTCTTTCATGTCTGGAAGCTTTTTTACTTGCCATACTTTTAAGACATTGCCTTCCAATAGTGTATACGCTACAGGCCACGGATTTAAGCCGCGCACATGGTTATAAATTTCTTGCCCTGTTCTTGTCCAATCAATTTTTTCATCGGACCGTTTAATATTTGAAGCAAAAGTTGCTTTCGCTTCATCTTGCTTAATGGGAGTAAGTTCTCCATTTATTAGTTTTGGCAAAGTTTCCGCTAATAAATCTGACCCCACTTGACTTAACTTATCATGAAGTGTTCCAACATTATCTTCTTCTTCAATGACAACCTCTGCCTGTGTTAAAATATCTCCCGCATCCAGCTTTTCAGCCATATACATAATCGTAATACCTGTTTTTTCTTTTCCTTGCAAAATTGAATAATGAATCGGTGCGCCGCCGCGCAGCTCTGGTAAAAGAGAAGCATGGACATTAATACAGCCAAACTTTGGCGCTTCCAGCAGTTCATTCGGTAAAATCTGTCCAAAAGCCGCTGTCACAACTAAGTCAGGTTTTAGGGCCAAAATCTCAGCTAAATCTACTTCATTACGAATTTTTTCTGGTTGATATACTGGGATACCGTACTTCTCCGCCTCTACTTTTACAGGGGGAGGCGTTAATACTTTCTTCCGTCCAACTGGTCGATCAGGTTGCGTTACAACCGCTATTACTTCATAGCCCTCATCCATAATTCGCTTTAAAACAGGTACCGAAAAATCCGGCGTCCCCATAAAAATAATCTTTGTCATCGTTCCTCAAACCCTTCTAGCTCTTCTACTGTTATATAGCGAGAAATTTTACTTGTAAATAAAACGCCGTGCAAATGATCAATTTCATGTTGAATGGCGCGCGCTAAAAAATCTTCCGCTTCAAGCTCATAATATTCTCCACGTCGATTTTGTGCCCGAATCTTTACACGATATGGACGTGTTACTTCACCGTATACATCCGGAAAACTTAAGCACCCTTCAATCCCAGTTTGTTCTCCATCTGCTTCTAAAATTTCTGGATTGATCATTTCAATGACACCGGATTCCTCATCTATTTCCACGACAGCAATTTGTTTTTTCACACCAACTTGCGGAGCAGCGAGCCCTACTCCATCTGCTTCAACCATCGTTTCATACATATTATTTAACAGCTTAGCCAAATTTTTATCAAAACTTGTGACTTTTGCACATTTTTGTTTCAAAATTTTTTCCGGAAACATTACAATTGGTAAAATCGTCAAAAAATTAAACCTCCTATTAGAAAAGCGCAAGGCGCGTGAAGCGATATCCCCTTACTCGTTTTAAAATCATTTTATTTAAAAACGCGAGCGCTTCTAGCAGCTCGCGACTGGACTACATCATAATTTGTGGATTTAAATCAATCGAAATGGTCAAATGATGTTGTATAGATTCTTGTTGATAATGCTCTAAAATCGTGTGTAAATGATGATGTAATTGCGGCTCCCGCTTGTATTTTATCAGACATTGATAGCGATATCTATTGTTGATTCGACTAAGCGGTGAAGCAACTGGGCCGAAAATAATAGAATGCGGACTTAAATGCATTCTTAAATAGTGTGTAATCTTTTCTGTCGTCGCCACCGTTTTCATGACATCTTCATGTGATACGGTAATAAGAACAAGATAGAAATAAGGCGGATAATGACTTTGCCTCCGAATCAACATTTCTCGTTCATAAAACGAATCATAATGTTGAAGAGCAGCTAACTCAATACTATAATGCTCAGGTGTATATGTTTGAATCACTACTTCTCCAGGAAGATTGTGCCTTCCAGCTCGTCCACTCACTTGCGTTAAAAGCTGAAACGTTTTCTCTGAAGAACGAAAGTCTGGTAAATGCAACATTGTATCCGCTGATAAAACTCCGACAAGCGTAATATTAGGAAAATCAAGACCTTTTGCAATCATTTGCGTACCAAGTAAAATATCAGCCTTGCCTTCTCCAAAAGCATTCAACAATCGTTCATGCGAGCCCTTCTTGCTTGTCGTATCCACATCCATACGAATAACGCGTGCTTCAGGGAGTATCTTCGCTAGTTCTTCCTCTACTTTTTGCGTTCCTGTTCCAAAAAAGCGAATATGTTCACTTTCACATTCTGGACAAACATTGGGCATGCCCTCTTCATGGCCGCAATAATGACATTTCATTATATCATTAAAGCGATGATAGGTGAGAGAAATATCACAGTTTGGACAATGAATCACATAGCCGCAGCTGCGGCACATAACAAAGGATGAGTGCCCTCGTTTATTTAACATCAAAACAGTCTGTTCCCTTTTTTCAAGACGGTCTGTTAATTTCGTCAACAGCATTTCTGAAAACATCGAGCGATTTCCATTGCGGAGTTCCTCGCGCATATCGATGATTTCAACAGCTGGAAGTGCACTTTCATTCATGCGTCGGCTCATCGTTAGTAACTTATATACCCCTTTTTGAGCGCGGGCAAACGATTCTAATGTAGGTGTCGCACTGCCGAGAATAACCGGACAGCGATGTGATTTAGCTCGCTCAATCGCTACATCACGGGCATGGTAGCGTGGTGTCTCTTCTTGTTTATAGCTTGCTTCATGTTCTTCATCGATAATAATTAAGCCAAGATGTTCAAATGGCGCAAAGATAGCCGATCGTGCCCCAACAACCACTTTCACTTCTTTACGATGAATTTTACGCCACTCATCATACTTCTCCCCGATTGACAAGCCGCTATGCATCACAGCGACCTGCTCGCCAAATCGTTCTTTAAAACGTTTGACCGTTTGCGGTGTTAACGAAATTTCCGGAACAAGCATAATTGCTTCCTCTCCCTTTTCAATAACAGAAGCAATGGCCTGAAGATAGACTTCCGTTTTTCCGCTTCCTGTTACTCCATATAGAAGAAACACCTCATGTTCTTTGTTCCTAATATTTTCTTGAATCGGATGCAGTGCTAAAGCTTGCTCATTCGTTAACGACAGCGGCTCTGACCGCTCAAATATTCGGTTTTCATACGGATTACGATACACTTCCTGATTTTCTTCAGCAAGCAGCTGCTTCTTGACTAATGCTTTGACCGTCCCGTTCGATGTATGCGTTACTTCAAGCAACTCTTTTAACGAAATAGGTTCAGGATGCGCACAGAAATATTGTAAAACCTCACGTTGTTTTTTCGCATTTCCGGTAAAAGTGAGTGCAATTTCCGCAAGCTTTTCCCCTGTATGTAATGGGCGAATCACTTTAATCGTTTTTTTATTTAATTTATTCTTCACATAATAAACAAGCTCGAGATGCCCCTGTTGTACTTCTTTTTGAAAAAGAGCCCCATGTTCTCCTTCAATGACTTCCTTCCAAGTAATCGAAGAACGATGTCCCATTGCAGCAAGAACAATAGGAGATAACCTATCTTTTTTTTCTTCGATTATATTAAGGACTTTTTCATATTTTGCTTTCATCGCTGCTGGAAGCATTGCTTGTAAAGCGGTAATCTTAAAGCACATCGCTTCCCTCGTCATCCAATCAGCAAGCTGCAGCAATTCCTCATTTAAGACCGGTTCTAAATCCATCGGCTCTTTCATATTACGCAACTTATTCCACTCACTATGATCTTTCACTCCGACCACAAATCCTTGTACCATTCTTGGACCAAAGGGGACAATTACACGCATTCCTGGTTGAATGATGTTTGTCCATTTTTCCGGAATTCGATAATCAAATTCACGGTCGGTTTGCTTTGCGGGAACATCCACAATAACTGTTGCAATGTTCATACTTTCCATCAATCCTTTTGTAACATTGAAGCTGCTTCAGTTAAAATTCGTTTCGCTGTCTCTGCTTTTGTCAGCATTGGCAAGTTGATGGCACTGCCATCTCGTTTAAATATCGTTACAATATTCGTATCTGTTCCAAAGCCTGCTCCTGCTGTCGTCACATTATTGGCTACAATCATATCTGCATTCTTTTTCTCAAGCTTTCCACGTGCATATTCTTCTACTGCGTTCGTTTCAGCAGCAAACCCAATAATGAGTTGGTGAGTTTTCTTCATTCCCAACTCTTGAAGAATATCTTTTGTTCGTTCTAACTCAATGACATTGTCTCCCGGTTGTTTTTTCATTTTATGTGTATGATAAACTTTTGGCTTATAATCGGCCACAGCAGCTGTACCAATAACAATATCCGTATCGTCATAAAATGGCCAGACCGCATCATACATCTCTGCTGCTGATTCTACTTGTACAACATGTGCTTTAGCAGGTGGCGCCAAATTGACTGGTCCTGAAATAAGCGTTACTTCTGCACCTAGTTTAATTGCTTCTTCTGCCAAAGCATACCCCATCTTGCCAGTCGAATGATTCGTTAAAAAACGAACGGGATCAATCGCTTCCCGCGTCGGCCCTGCTGTGATTAAACATTTCTTTCCGCTAAGCGGTAATGGCTGATTCTTCTCATTAAAAGCCTGCTGCAAATGCTGAACAATCGTTTCGGGCTCTTCAAGGCGCCCTTTGCCAACATAACCACACGCTAAATAGCCTTCTCCTGGTTCAATGAACTGATAGCCGAAAGATCGTAATGTATCCATATTTTTTTGAACAGCAGGATGAGCATACATATGTACATTCATCGCTGGAGCAACCCAAACTGGTGCTTCTGTTGCCAAAAGTGTTGTCGTAATCATATCATCAGCAATACCATTGGCAATCTTCCCAATCACATTCGCTGTTGCTGGAGCAAGTAGAATAAGATCTGGCCAATCCGCTAAATCAATATGAGCAATAACGGCTGAATCCTTCTCATCAAACGTGTCCGTATAAACATCATGTCGTGAGAGCGCTTGAAATGTAAGCGGAGTCACAAATTGACGAGCTGAATCACTCATGATTACCTTCACCGAAGCTCCTGCTTGTGTTAATCTACTTGTTAAAGCTGCTGCCTTATACACAGCAATCCCACCTGTTACACAAAGAAGAATCTTTTTATCGATAAGCATAGAATTTCCCCCTAGCTTGAACATTGTTTAGTTTATTATAATCCAAATGGATATAAAACGAATATCACTTTACCTTTTGAAACGATTATCATTCAAACATCTATTCCAATAGAATAAGTTCATGCAGACATCCCCTTCTCCTGCACAAAAAGAAAAGGTCTGACAACGTTTGCAGAGCGAGATACGGTAGATAAACTACCGAGCCTCATTGCTTTACGGAGTCAGACCCGAAAAGGTCAAGCAAATACGATTACTTACTTTTCTTCATATTGATTCGTATAAGTTAATTTTCCAGAATAAATTTCCTCTAGCGCACGACCAACAGATTTATGAGAAACTGGCTTTTCAACCTGGCAATCTTCCTTCATTTGCATTTCACGAGCGCGCTTAGCAGCAACAGAAACAAGTGAGTATTTAGAATCAATTTTAAGTAATAAAGAATCAATTGGTGGATATAACATAATTTATTCAGCCTCCAGCATTTTTTTATAACGAGCTTCTACTCTTTCACGTCGACAATGTTCAGCAACAATAATGCAGTTTACTTTTTCACATGCTCTTTCTACAGAATCATTTTCAACGACATAATCATATAAACTCATAAGTTCAATTTCCTCTTTTGCCACTTTCATTCGACGTTGAATGACCTCTTCCGTGTCCGTTCCACGATTCACGATGCGGTTCTCAAGCTCTGAAAGACTTGGCGGCGCTAGGAAAATAAACAAGCCATCTGGGAACTTTTCCCGAACTTGCTTTGCTCCTTCTACTTCAATTTCTAGGAAAATATCCTTTCCTGCCTCAATTGTCTCTCGTACATAATCAACAGGTGTACCATAGTAGTTTCCTACAAACTCAGCATGCTCGAGCAATTTCCCTTGCTCAATGAGCGCTTCAAATTCTTCTCGCGTTTTAAAGAAATAATCAACCCCGTCAACTTCTCCTTCACGTGGAAGACGAGTCGTCATCGAAATAGAATACTCAAACGATTTATCAGGCTCGGAGAAAATAGCCTTTCGAACCGTTCCCTTTCCAACACCAGATGGTCCAGATAATACAATCAATAACCCTTTTTCTTTCATAATATGTCCTTTACCCCTCTTCTACGCTGTCATCACGATCTTGAAGACGTGCAGCAACTGTTTCCGGCTGAACAGCTGATAAGATAACGTGATCACTATCTGTTATAATTACAGCTCTTGTTCTTCTTCCGTATGTAGCATCTATTAATGAACCGCGATCGCGGGCATCCTGAATAATTCTTTTAATTGGAGCCGATTCCGGACTCACGATTGAGACAATACGATTTGCAGAAACAATATTTCCAAAACCGATATTTATGAGCTTGATCGACATTATTGTCCTCCATCCCTATTCTATTGTCACCTTGAAGCTTTAATCATAAACAACCTATTCAATATTTTGAACTTGTTCTTTCATCTTTTCTAATAAGCTTTTCATTTCGACAACTTCCTTTGTAATAAGAGAGTCATTTCCCTTTGAACCAATTGTGTTGACTTCTCGGTTCATCTCTTGTACAAGAAAATCAAGCTTACGACCAATCGGATCTTTTTGCTTCAATGTTTCTGCGAATTGTAATAAGTGGCTTTCTAATCTAGTTAACTCTTCGTTAATGTCACACTTATCTGCAAAAATGGCAGCTTCTGTAACAAGTCGACTTTCTTCAATCAATCCGTCCGTTAACTCGTTTAACTTCATCGCTAGCCTGTCTTTATAAGCACGAACAACAGAAGGAGCATATTGTTTCACATGCTGTGCAATAGCTGCTAACTTTTCCTTATGTTTTTCTAAGTCATAAGCTAGCTCTTGACCTTCTTGAACACGCATACGTTTTACATCTTCTAACGCGCTTGTTAAGGCTTGCAGTAGAAGCCATTCCACTTCATCATTTTCTGCGGGCACTTCCTCTACCGAAAAAACCGTTTCAAGTTTCAGTAAATCTTGTAACGTAACTTGTGATGTAAACTGATACTTTTCTTGTACTGTATCTATGAGTGAAACAAATTGATCTGCAATATCCCAATCGAACTTCAGCTCCTTAGAAACAAGGCCTTCTCCTTCGACTGTAATAAAAATTTCTCCCCGTCCACGTCGAATATATTCATTTGCTTTCTTCTTTACTTTATCTTCTAAGAATAAAAGCTGTCGCGGCATTCGAATATTGTATTCACAAAAGCGATGATTCACCGTTTTAATTTCAACAGTTACCCTTACATGATCATTCTCTGCCTTACCTCGTCCATAGCCTGTCATACTAATAACCATGGTTTCACTTCCTATCAAACATAATGTACAGTCATTATATGTATTGGAAAAAATAAAAAGGTAATAGAGAACACTCTACTACCTTATGGATTATATCATATATTATTTTGATTTTCTTGCTAAAAAGCTGCCAGCCAGTAAAAAAGTTGGAATCGACGACATTCCGATAATTAACAGCCAATCACGAGCAGGAATCGCAATCGTATGGAAAATCAGTTGCAATGGCTGATAATAAATGACCGCAATCATTAACAGTAAAGAAGACAATACGGCACCAACTAAATATTTATTTCCAAAAGGATTTCGTGAAAAGATGGAACGTTCGCTTCGGCAGTCAAACACGTGAATCAGCTGCGTTAGCACTAATGTAGCAAAAGCGACCGTCTGAGCATATTCCAAATTGTCCGGATTCGCACGATAGACAATATAAAAAGCAATCAAGGTGGAAACACCAATTAAAAAACCGCGAGAAATGATTTTCCACCCAAGTCCCCTTGCAAATACGCCTTCGTTTGGACTGCGCGGCTTTTGCTTCATCACATCATCTTCTGGCTCATCTAGACCTAAAGCCATCGCCGGTAAACCATCTGTCACTAAATTGACGAATAAGATTTGAATAGGCACCATCGGCAACGGTAAGGCACAAAGCATGGCAAAAAACATCACCAAAATTTCTCCTACATTCGAAGCTAATAAATAACGAATAAACTTCCGAATGTTTTCATAAATATTTCGTCCTTCTTTAATCGCTGATTTAATCGTCGCAAAATTATCATCCACTAATATGAGTGAGGAAGCTTCTTTTGCCACATCTGTTCCTGTAATCCCCATCGCTACCCCAATATCCGCTGTTTTAATAGCCGGGGCATCATTCACTCCATCGCCGGTCATCGCTACGATATGCCCTTTATTTTGCAGAGCCTTTACAATTTGTAGTTTGTGCTCAGGTGACACACGAGCGAACACCGCAACATCTTCCACTATTTCTTCTAGCTCTTCAAACGACAAATCATTTAATTGCTTCCCTTCAATAACCTTCTCCTTGCCCTTTAAAATACCGAGCTGCGCAGCAATCGCTTTAGCGGTCGTTACATGGTCTCCCGTAATCATCACTGTTTTAATGCCTGCTTCTCGACATTCTTTAATAGCTTGCTTCACTTCAGGACGCGGAGGATCAATCATTCCTTGCAGCCCCATAAATGTTAAGTTCTTTTCAGCTTCCTCTTCATGTAACACGACATGTCCAGCCGCTAATGGCTTATAGCCTACCGCAATCATCCGAAGAGCAAGTGAAGCTAGTCCTTCCATTTCTCGATGAACACTTGCTTGATATTCTTTATTCAAAGGAGCTGTTTTCCCATCCCACAAAATCGACTCACAGCGAGCAAACAGGACATCTGGAGCCCCTTTCGTTACAACAAAATGCTTTCCTGCTTCATCTTTTATGATGACACTCATCATTTTTCGTGTCGAATCAAACGGAAATTCCTTCACAATTGTAAACTTCTCAAACAATTGCTCTCTCGTTAATCCTGCTTTTAATGCAGCAACAAACATCGCTCCTTCTGTTGGATCACCATCTAACGTAAACCGATCTCCTTTTCTCACTAAATCCGCTTTATTACACAGCATACCGAATGTTAACAATTGAAGCAATGACTTTTCCGCTTGTACAGAAACAGCTCGTTCACCGTCTAGAAATTCTCCTTCAGGAGCATAGCCCGTCCCTGTAGCATCCCATGTCTTTCCGCCACTCCATAGCTTTGTCACTGTCATTTTGTTTTGTGTCATCGTTCCTGTTTTATCTGAACAAATAACCGATGCACAACCGAGCGTTTCAACAGCGGGAAGCTTACGAACAATCGCCTGCTGCTTAATCATACGTTGCACACCTAGCGACAAGGCGACCGTCACAATAGCCGGCAAGCCTTCAGGAATAGCTGCAACCGCCAGCGATACCCCTGCTAAAAACATCGTATACACGTCATGTCCTTGTAATACACCTGTCAATACTACAATAACGGTTAACACGAGTGCCGTCGCAATTAAAACTTTACCAAGCTGCTCCAATCTGCGTTGAAGCGGTGTAATCATCGTTTCCGCTGTTTGAAGCAAGTGGGCAATTTTCCCCATCGCTGTATCCATTCCAGTGGCGATGACAATTCCTTTACCGCTTCCTCTCGTTACCATCGTCCCCATAAATGCTTTATTCTCTTCGTCCCCAATACCATCTGCATCAAATAAAAGCGGCTCAGATGTTTTAACAGCCGGTTGCGATTCACCTGTTAAAGCAGATTCTTCAATTTCTAAACTGAATGATTCAATAATTCGCAAATCTGCTCCGATTCGGTCACCGCTTGCAAATTTTAACACATCTCCAACAACGACTTCCTTAGAGGGTATTTTTATCCATTTATTATCACGTAACACATGGACTTGCGGAGCAGACATCTCCTTTAAAGCATCTAAAGACTTCTCTGCTTTTCGTTCTTGAAAAAATCCAAGAATCCCGTTTAAAAACACAATTGCAATGATAGCAATGGCATCTACATACTCACCTAGTATCCCAGAGATAAGCGTTGCGACCAATAATACGAGCACCATGAAATCTTTAAACTGGGCAAAAAATAACAGTAACGCAGACTGTTTTTCAGCCTCTTGAAGTTCGTTAAACCCATGTTTACGCTGCCTTTTCGTCACCTCATCTTTGTTCAATCCAAGCTTAATGCTTGTTTGAAGAGCATTCTCTATTTCTTGCGTCTTCATTTCCCGGAACTTCATCGAGCATCACACATCCTCTGCATAATAGTAGAAAAGTGGCGGCGGGATTATTTACAGCAACAGATAATGTGCACGATCTAAGCAGTACTCCCCCTCCTCTAACCTTGCCAAGCTCCAACCATCTCTCCTCCCATACATATTCAGACTCGTCCAAAAAAATGCTATAATGATTATGAAAAGTGGTACCAGTCTCGATTGCTTACCATATAGTCGTTACTTCACTCAATATTTGAAAAAGGATGTAGAATATATGTCATTTGACGGATTATTTACAAAGGCGATGACAGAAGAAATCGCTTCTTTACTAAAAGGCGGCCGTATTAACAAAGTGCATCAGCCTTATAAAAACGAATTAATTTTGGTTGTTCGGGCAGGCAAGAAAAATTTTAAATTATTACTCTCTGCTCATCCAAGCTATGCAAGAGTTCAAATAACAGAAGAAGATTATGAGAATCCAAAAGAGCCGCCAATGTTTTGCATGCTGCTCAGAAAGCATCTTGAAGGATTTACGATTGAGGATATTCGTCAACATGAATTAGACCGAATGATTATTCTGGATGTAAAAGGACGTAACGAACTCGGCGATTTATCTCAAAAACAATTAATTATTGAGATTATGGGTCGTCACAGCAACATTATTTTAGTCGATCAAGAACGAAATATGATTCTCGACAGTATTAAACATGTATCTTATGCAGTGAATAGTCACCGTTCCATTTTGCCAGGGCAAGAGTACAAGCTCCCTCCTGCACAGCACAAACAAAACCCATTTACTGCTTCTACAGAAGATATCGTAAAACAACTAGATTTCAATGCGGGCAAATTAGATCGTCAGCTTGTACAACAATTCGCCGGAATCTCCCCTTTATTCGCTAAAGAAGCCGTTCATCTCGCTGGACTTGCTAATTCAGACACATTGCCGGGGGCTTTTCTTGCATTAATCCATACTCTTTCTAAGCAAGATTACATACCTACTATGATATCAGATGGAAAAAAAGACGTGTTTTATATGCTTCCTTTACATCATCTTTCTGGCGAGGCTAAATCTTTCTCGTCGCTTAGCCAAATGCTGGATCGCTTTTATTTTGGTAAGGCTGAGCGTGATCGTGTTAAGCAGCAAGGACATGACCTTGAACGATTCATCACAAACGAAGTGGAAAAAAACCGAAAAAAAATTGGAAAGCTTGAACGAACATTACAAGAAACCGAACGCAGTGAGCAATATCAACTATATGGCGAATTATTGACCGTGAACTTATATCAAATGACAAAGGGACTAACGGAGATTGAAGTCGTCAATTATTATGATGAAAATGAAGGGACCGTCGTTATTCCACTTAATCCACAAAAAACACCGACAGAAAACGCTCAGCATTATTTCGCTAAATATCAAAAAGCGAAAAATGCAGTCGCTATTGTTCAAGAACAAATTGAAAAAACAAAAGAGGAATTACACTACTTTGAAACGTTGCAGCAGCAGCTACAATCCGCATCACCAAAGGATGTAGAAGAAATTCGTGAAGAGTTGCAAGAAGAAGGCTACTTACGCCAAAAGCAAAAAAAAGGCATGAAAAAACCTGCCAATGCCAAACCGCAGCTTGAAACATACCACTCTACAAACGGAGATATTATTTTCGTTGGAAAAAACAATAAACAAAACGATTACTTAACAAATAAATTTGCTCGTCGTGATGAAATATGGCTTCATACGAAAGATATTCCTGGTTCACATGTTGTCATTCGCAACGAAGTACCGAGCGAACAAACGATTAAAGAAGCTGCTATTTTAGCCGCTTACTATAGTAAAGCCCGGCAATCAAGCTCTGTCCCAGTTGATTATACAAAGGTACGTCATGTAAAAAAACCAAGCGGCGCAAAACCCGGCTTCGTCATTTATGAACAGCAGCAAACCCTGTTCGTTACACCAGACGAGGAAATCGTCATTCAATTAAAAAATAATGAATAGCAACGTAAGAGGCTGCCAACACAGCCTCTTTTCTTTGAAATGGAATAATCATGTCCAATTCACTATATTTAATTATTTGGTTATGCTCATAAATATTGTTAATTTATACGAACGTTATTTAACAGAACCAATTATTTAAGTGCAATCCACGTTCGATCTTGCTCATGTTGAATAGCAATCGGCTGCTTAAAAAAATCTGAAAGCATAGATTCTGTTAACTGTTCATTCGTTCGTCCAGAAGCAAATACTTTCCCCTCACGCATCAAAAGAGTATGTGTAAAGCACGGTAAAATTTCTTCAACATGATGCGTCACGTAAATAAGTGTCGGACCGTTTGGCTCAGTGGCAACCTTTTCGATAAACTGAAGCAACTGTTCTCTTGCTAGTAAATCTAGTCCTGTGCATGGTTCATCTAAAATAAGAAGCTTAGGCGACGGCATAAGCGCTCTTGCAATAAGCACTCGTTGGCGCTCTCCTTGCGATAAAACGCCATAAGCTTGATCCTGTAAATGTTCACATTGTAATAACTTCATTAATTCTTTTGCACGCTCAATATCACGTTCATCTACTTTATCGTATAAGCCAATTGAAGCAAATTTTCCGCTTAAGATAATCTGAAACACCGTATCATACTCTCGAAAGCGCTGTTGCAGTGATGAACTCACCCAGCCAATTTCTTTACGCAGCTCAGGTAAATTCGTTTGACCAAATGTATGTCCTAATACATGAACTTTCCCCTCTGTCGGCCAAATATAGCCATTGATTATATTTAAAAGCGTTGTTTTCCCAGAACCATTTAGCCCTAATAGACACCAATACTCTCCTTGTTGTACAGACCACGATACATCATGTAAAATATGCTTATTATTACGTCGAAATGAAACATTTTCTACAGTAATCAAGATGTGCCCTCTCCTTTATCTATAACGAATTTCTCTAATTAATGTACATCAATATTTTAACAGAAATAGGCTGTTTACAACGCTCTTTCTCACTCAAACGTTGTAAACAGCCTATACATTCTTTTATTCTCTAAACAAATTCAATGACTTCATGCGCAAAACAAAGGCATGGTCACTATCAGTCAAAATCCTTTTATACTTATCATCCACGTTATAATCAGCAATTAACAGCGCCATCATCATTTGCTGATGAGTCACTCCAAATACGCCGCGTGAGAATAAGTATTTCAAAAATTTCTTAGTCTGCTTTCCATCAGAGTACTGTTTTTTCAAATTAAAGAACGTCGCAAGCTTTATCACATCAACCTCTTCCGTAGTTAACATCGACTGACATGCAGTAAACACCTCCGCGAAACGTTGCTGATAACGCCCGGAAAGAGCATGCTCATTCAGAAGCTGTTCAATATCACGCTCTAGTATATTCTCACATACAGCTCCCTTTAATAGATAATCCCATACAACCCCTTCTCTTAACCCATGCTTACTTAAAATAAGTTGTTTATTCTGTACATAATTCATAATCGTTATAACAAATAATAAAGCACTCGGAAAGATGGCTGCTCGTTTCTTAGGGAGCCCCTCGGCATCTAAACGTTCCTGCTCTGTTAACATTCGCAGCTCTTCAAAAATAGCTTGAACCCGTTCGAAGGTTAGCGAATAATTATGCTGAATCGACAACGGATAACGCTTCCTAGCCCGGTCATACTTTCCAATAGTCCGCATCGTTCCGCCAACACCAATGATTGCATCAATTTCTAAATCTTTTAACCATTCAACGCTGTCTAATAGTGTAGTAAAAGATTGCGTCATTTTTACGAGGAGCTGATTATCAATCATATTCGTAGATTGGAATCGATCACAAATATTTAATGAACCAACTGGTAAGCTAATCGATTGTTTCATCTCCCGATTACTAACATACACAAGCTCTGTACTGCTCCCGCCAATATCAACCATTAAATAATTGTCGAGTGCAAAACCATTAACAAGGCTGTAGTATCCTAGATACGCTTCTTGTTGTCCGGAAATCAACTCAACTTCTATTCCGATCTGTTCTTTTATCCGTTGAATGATTTCCTGTCCATTAGCCGCACGACGTAAAGCCTCCGTTGCTACGCAAAAGATTTTGCTCACTTTGTTGCTCATTGCTACATGCTGAAATCTAGTTAAAACCGTCATAATTTCCTGGATTTTTTCTAACTTTATGCAATCACCTTGTTGCAAGTTAGCCCCTAAACGAACGTACGCTTTATAATCATTATCATTGACGATTTTAATTGGATTAAAATCGTTTTCGCTCACTTCACAAATAATCATATGAAAGGAATTTGAGCCTATATCAATGACCGCTATTCGTTTCATATCAAGCCCCCCTTAACCCCTATTACAAAATCCCTAATTGTTTGTAAGACCAATTCGCTTACGTTATTATAACACTACTTCTCTTTCTCTTACGTTAGGCTAGCATTTCATTTGATTAAAAGTTTCGTTAAGATCTAATCAGATTAACGAATATTGTTGATGTATACGATTTTTAACAGAACCAAAATAACAAAAAATGCCCTACCGTTTCATACGGTAGGACATTCTTTTTCTTTTAAGCATCAATCCAAGAAGGATCTTCTGGATTTTCGCGCCATTTCGTTAGCTTTTGCAGTTCGCCTTCGTTAATATAGCCTTGTTCTTTTGCTACTTGTACAAGTGTTGAATAATCGCTAATCGAATGAGAAGCTAACCCTTCAGCTGCTAGTTTTTCTTTTCCTTTTTCGAGCTCATATGTAAAGATCGAAACGATACCAAGTACATCACAACCAGCTTCGCGAAGTGCTTGTGCAGCTGTAATCGCACTGCCGCCTGTCGAAATAAGATCTTCTACAACAACGACTTTTTGACCTGGCTTCGCGCTGCCTTCAATTTGATTCCCTTTGCCATGCTCTTTTGCTTTCGAACGAACGTAGCACATTGGGAGGTTCATTAAATCACTTACCCATGCTGCATGGGCAATTCCTGCTGTTGCTGTTCCGGCAACTAATTCCGTACCAGGGAAATGCTCTTCAATTAATTGCTGCAACCCGCGAGCGATATCTTGACGAATAGTTGGATAAGAAAGCGTTAAGCGATTGTCGCAATAGATTGGTGCTTTCATTCCTGAAGACCATGTGAAAGGATCATTCGGCTGTAAGTACACCGCTTTAATTTCTAATAGATGTTGTGCAATAGTTTGTTTTAACATGAAATTCCCTCCCAAGCGTTCTTCATCGATAAATAAGATTGTAATGGATCATCAGCTTTCGTAATTGCTCGTCCTACCACAATAAAATCTGAACCAAGCTCTCTTGCTAGTGCTGGTGTCGCAACGCGCGCTTGATCGTGCGTTGCTCCTGTTGCATTACGGATACCAGGCGTTACCGTTAAAAATTGCGAACCAATCGTTTCATGGATTCGCTTCACTTCATGAGTGGAACAAACCACACCATCCAATCCTGCTGCATTTGTAAGAGACGCATAATGCAGGACAGCATCCTCAAGTGAACCAAGGATATTCTGTTCTCTATTCATCTGCTCTTCTGTTGTACTTGTTAATTGCGTAACCGCAATACATAGCGGTCGTTTTTGACCGCCTGTAGTCCCAGCATCTAAACCTTCTAGTGCTGCTTCCATCATTTTTTGGCCACCAGCGGCATGAACATTGACTAAGTCCGCTCCTAAACTAGCAAGACCTTTCATCGCCATTTTCACTGTATTCGGAATATCATGAAGCTTCAAGTCAAGAAACACATCATGTCCTTGCTCTTTTAAATATGAAACCATCGCTGGACCATTTTGATAAAAAAGCTCCATACCGACTTTCACGAACAACTTTTCAGAACCGAAAGGCTGTAAAAACTTTTTCGTTTCTTCTAAATTAGGAAAGTCAAGCGCAATAATCAACGAGTTATTCATCTTATTTCCAGCTCCTTCCCGTACATTGTGAAATATGATCAAAGCCAAGCTCATCAAGGAGCGCTGGAAGCTCATCGATAATCGTTGGACAAACAAATGGATCAACAAAGTTTGCTGTACCAACTGCGACTGCACTTGCTCCCGCATAGAAAAACTCAATTACATCTTCAGCATTCGTAATACCGCCCATACCGATAATCGGTAGAGAGGTTTGCTGACTTACTTCATAGATCATACGAAGGGCAACTGGTTTAATCGCCGGGCCTGATAAACCGCCTGTTCTATTCGCAATAATCGGTTTGCCTGTTTTTAAGTGTAGACGCATGCCGACTAATGTATTAATCATCGTTAAACCATCAGCACCGCCCGCCTCAACTGCTTTCGCCATTTCAACGATATTCGTTACATTTGGAGATAGCTTCACGTACACGGGAACGCTTGAAACGTCTTTCACCGCTTTTGTTACTTTTTTTGCTACTTCTGGATCCGTTCCGAAGGTAATCCCGCCTTCTTTTACGTTCGGGCAGGAAATATTTAATTCAAGTGCATGTACATTAGATGCTTGACTAATTTCACGCGCTACTTTCACATAATCTTCTATCTGTGAACCAGCAATATTCGCAATAATCGGCACATCATGGTTACTTAGCCATGTTAATTCCTCTGAAATGACTTTTTTCAGACCAGGATTTTGTAAACCGATTGCATTTAACATCCCAGCGTCTGTTTCCGCAACCCGCGGCGTTGGATTACCGAATCTTGGCTCAGGTGTTGTTGCCTTAATCATGATCGCACCAAGCTTACTTAAATCATAAAATTGGCTGTATTCACGGCCAAAACCGAAGCAGCCTGATGCTGGTATAATTGGATTTTTTAATGAAAGACCTGGTAATTCAATTGACAGTTTGCTCACAGTATCACCTCTCCAGCACGGAAAACCGGTCCGTCACTACATATTTTTTTATAAGAAGATCCTTCCCCACTGTGACAAACACAAGCAAAGCAAGCACCGACTCCGCAGCCCATTCTTTCTTCTAATGACAGATAGAGGGGCTTGTCCGAATATCCCGCTTCTAACGCTTTTAACATCGGTGTTGGACCGCAAGAGTAAATCGCTTTATAGGAATCAGCTAAATCTTTCATCACATCCGTTACAAACCCTTTTGTACCATGTGATCCATCAACTGTAGCAATATACGTTTCCCCTAAAGCGGCAAACTCACGCTCATAAAACACGGCGGATTTTGTTTCAAAGCCAAGCACATGAATCACTTGAACACCTTTAGCTACAAGCATTTGCGACAGCTGATAGAGAGGAGGAACACCAATTCCTCCACCTACTAACAGCGCTGTCTCACCGCTTTCTACTGCATCAACCGGGAAACCATTTCCTAATGGTCCAAGTACATCCACTGTTTCAGTTTCTGTTTTACGTGAAAGCAGCTTCGTACCTTTCCCTCCTGCACGATAAATCATCGTAAAGGATTGTTCATGTTGATTAAAGGAACAGATGGAGATCGGGCGTCTTAATAACGGATCCAGACCATCGCTCGTTTTTACATGGACAAATTGACCAGGTTGTTTCATTTCTTCGACTAATTGCCCTTGTAAAGTCAACTCAAAGATGGCGGGCGCCAATTCTTTATGTGACAAGACCTTCATCGTTTCCTTTACGATCATGAAAAGCTCACCTCACGACTTTTTTCTGATTTCTCCATCGCTTCTGCAGAGAATGTCATCGATTCAATCACTCGCAATATTGCTTCTGCCGTATCAAGTGACGTTAAGCAAGCTACACCATTTTCAACGGATTCACGGCGAATTTTAAAGCCATCTCGTTCTGGTTGTTTTCCTTTTGTTAACGTGTTGATGACAAATTGAGCTTCTCCATTACGGATTACATCAAGTAAATTTTTACCTTCTTCACCAATTTTACCAACCGTTGTAACCGGAATACCAGCTTCTGCAATCGATGCTGCTGTTCCGCTTGTTGCAATTAATTTGAAGCCAATATTGTGGAAGCGTCGCGCTAATTGCAGCGCTTCTTCTTTGTCTTTATTAGAAACTGTTAAAAGTACGGAACCGTGACCTTGAATTTTTATCCCAGAAGCAACAAGGCCTTTGTATAATGCTTTTTCAAGTGTACGATCTTTCCCCATTACTTCACCGGTTGACTTCATTTCTGGTCCGAGCGTAATATCTACTCTTCTTAATTTCGCGAAAGAGAAGACTGGAACTTTTACATATACGCCCTCTTTTTCAGGTACTAAGCCGCTTTCATAACCAAAGCTTTCTAATGAGTGGCCTAAAATCACTTTTGTCGCTAAGTTTGCCATTGGGACATTCGTAATTTTACTTAAGAATGGTACCGTACGGCTTGAACGTGGATTTACTTCGATTACGTATACTTCACCTTCGCTAATAACATATTGAATGTTTAGCAAACCGATGATGTTTAAGCCTTTGGCTAAACGTGTTGTATAGTCAATAATCGTTTCTTTTTGCTGAGCCGTTAAGCTTTGTGTTGGGTAGACAGCAATGGAATCCCCAGAGTGAACGCCTGCACGTTCAATATGCTCCATAATCCCTGGAATAACGACTGTTTTACCATCGCTAATCGCATCTACTTCAATTTCTTTTCCTGTTAAGTAACGGTCAATAAGAACTGGATGTTCTGGATTCACTTTTACTGCATTTTTCATATAGTGTAAAAGTTCTTCCTCGTAGTAAACGATTTCCATCGCACGACCACCTAATACGTAAGAAGGACGAACTAATACTGGATAGCCAATTTCTTTTGCAATCACAACCGCTTCTTCTACAGATGTTGCCGTTTTTCCTTTTGGTTGCGGAATATTAAGTTCGTGCAGAGCCTGTTCAAACTTGTCACGGTTTTCCGCCCGATCGATATCCTCTAATGATGTACCGAGAATTTTCACGCCTCGTTCCACTAATTGATCTGCTAAGTTAATCGCTGTTTGTCCACCGAATTGAACGACAACACCTTCTGGTTGCTCAAGGTCAATGACATGCATTACATCTTCAATTGTTAGCGGTTCAAAGTACAGTTTATCTGAAATACTGAAGTCTGTTGATACCGTCTCTGGATTGTTATTAATAATAATCGCTTCATAACCAGCTTCTTTAATTGCCCATACGGAATGAACCGTAGCATAGTCAAACTCAACACCTTGACCGATACGGATTGGACCTGATCCTAGAACAACAACGCTTTTCTTATCTGTGACAATTGATTCATTTTCATCTTCATATGTGCCATAGAAGTAAGGAGTTTCTGATTCGAATTCCGCTGCACATGTATCAACCATTTTATAGACAGGAACAATGCCTAATTGTTTTCTTGTTTCATATACATGTAACTCTGTCACATCTGCTAATTGAGCAATCGTTTTATCAGAAAAACCAAGCTCTTTTGCTTTTCTTAATACGTCTGGATTAAATGGATCTTCTTTCACTTGTTGTTCGAAGTTGATAATTTTGTTCAGCTTATGAAGGAAGAATAAATCAATTTGGCTCCAGTCATGAATCGTTTCAATCGTTACGCCACGGCGAAGTGCTTCACCGATATAGAATAGACGCTCATCTCCTGCAATACGAATTCGTTTTTCGATTAAACCGTCTTCTAGCTCTTCTCCGTTTAGTCCTAAGTGATATAGACCTGCTTCAAGTGAACGAACCGCTTTTAAAATCGATTCTTCAAATGTACGGCCAATCGCCATAACTTCTCCCGTTGCCTTCATTTGCGTACCAAGCGTACGGTTTGCACTTTCAAACTTATCAAATGGCCAGCGTGGAATTTTTGTCACGACATAGTCAAGCGCCGGTTCAAAACTTGCATACGTTTTACCGGTAACTGGATTCATCATTTCATCAAGTGTTAAGCCGACTGCGATTTTGGCTGCCAATTTTGCAATTGGATACCCTGTTGCTTTTGAAGCAAGTGCAGATGAGCGACTTACTCGAGGGTTTACTTCGATAACATAATATTGATAGCTATTCGGATCAAGCGCTAACTGAACATTACATCCACCTTCAATTTTCAAAGCACGAATAATTTTTAAAGAAGTATTTCGAAGCATTTGATACTCACGGTCACTTAACGTTTGACTTGGTGCAGCGACAATGGAATCCCCTGTATGAACGCCAACTGGGTCGAAGTTTTCCATGTTACACACAACAATTGCGTTATCATTTGCATCACGCATTACTTCGTATTCAATTTCTTTAAAACCTGCGATACTTTTTTCAAGTAAGCATTGGTGTACAGGACTGCTTTTCAAACCGCCCTCTACGATTTCAATTAACTGTTCTTCGTTTTCACAAATTCCGCCGCCAGTTCCACCTAGTGTAAAGGCTGGTCGAACAATAACCGGATAGCCTACGCGCTCAACAAACGTATACGCTTCTTCTAATGAGTGGATAATGTCACTATCTGGTACAGGCTCACCTAAATCATTCATTAATGTACGGAATAAGTCACGATCCTCTGCTTGCTCAATCGCATCAAGCTTTGTGCCGAGAATTTGCACGTTGCATTCTTCTAGAATTCCTGCGTTTGCTAGTTCAACCGCCATGTTCAGTCCTGTTTGACCGCCAAGTGTCGGAAGAAGAGCATCTGGACGTTCTTTACGAATAATTTTGCTTACAAACTCAAGTGTAATTGGTTCAATATAAACAGCATCTGCGATTTCACTGTCTGTCATAATCGTTGCCGGGTTCGAGTTAATGAGGATAACACGGTATCCTTCTTCTTTTAAAGCGATACACGCTTGTGTACCTGCATAATCAAATTCCGCTGCCTGGCCAATGATAATCGGGCCAGATCCAATCACTAAAATGCTTTTAATATCATTACGTTTCGGCATATTAAATCCCCACTTTCTTAGATGCTTCAATCATCTGCATAAATTCATCGAATAAGTAGTTTGCATCTTCTGGTCCTGGTGATGCTTCTGGATGGTACTGTACGGTAAACGCAGGATACTGTTTATGACGAAGCCCTTCAACCGTTCCATCATTTAAAGCAACATGTGTAATTTCTAACTCTGTATTTACAACAGATTCTGTATCCACTGTGTAACCATGATTTTGAGATGTTAAGCTTACTTTCCCTGTACGTAAGTCTTTAACTGGGTGATTCGATCCACGATGACCGAATTTTAATTTTTCCGTATCTGCACCATTCGCAAGAGCAAACAATTGATGGCCTAAACAAATTCCGAATAGTGGCACTTCTTTTTGAACTGTTTGAATCATCTCAAGTGTTTGTGTTACCGTTTTTGGATCTCCAGGTCCGTTAGAAAGCATAATGCCATCTGGATGGAAGCTTAACACTTCTTCAGCTGTTACATTATAAGGTACAACAACCACATCGCAATTTCTGTTATTTAATTCACGTAAAATTCCGTGCTTCATGCCGTAATCAACAAGCACAACACGCGGTCCGCGACCTGGGCTAAAGTAAGCTGATTTTGTTGACACACGTTTTACTTGATCAGCAGGTAATACCGTTGCTTTTAGTTGCGAAATAATTTCTTCTGCATTTTTCTCAATGCTGCAAATTGCTCCTTTTAACGTACCGTGTTGACGGATAATTCTTGTTAGTTTTCGCGTATCGATTCCGCTGATTCCTGGAATGTTTTTATTTTTCAAAAACTCATCTAATGATAATTGGTTACGCCAGTTAGATGGGAATTCAGCTGCTTCTTTCACAACAAAACCTGCAACTGCTGGAGAAACTGACTCAAAGTCATCACGATTGATTCCATAATTTCCGATTAGCGGATATGTTAATGTGACAATTTGTCCACAGTAAGAAGGATCCGTTAAAATTTCTTGATACCCTGTCATTCCTGTATTAAATACAACTTCTCCAACTTTATCAATATCACTTCCGAATGCTTCACCAATAAACACTGTACCATCTTCTAAAATAAGTTGTCTTTTCATCACTGTCCACTTCCTTTTTGCCATGCTGTCTTACCTTCAGCTATTGTTAATACCGGCCATCCAAAACATTTCATGCCGTTAAATGGTGTATTTTTTCCTTTTGATGCAAATTCCTCTGCATTAATTTCTTGCTCTGTTTCTAAATCGAGTAACACAATATCTGCTAGTGCACCTTCTTTTAATTGCCCGTATGGAAGTGCAAAGTTCTCAGCTGGTTTGACTGTTAAGAAATCTACAAGCTGTTGTAATGTAAGTACGCCTTTTTTCACAAGATGTGTATAAAGGAGCGGGAATGCTGTTTCTAAACCAACGATTCCAAACGGTGCTTTTTGCATACCTTGTGCTTTTTCTTCTGCTGTATGCGGTGCATGATCCGTTGCAATAAAATCGATTGTTCCATCTAATAATCCTTCAATCAGTGCTGCTTGATCGTCAGCGCCTCTTAATGGAGGATTCATTTTATAATTTGTATCTAGCCCTGGAATATCATCTTCACATAATAATAAGTGATGCGGTGTTACTTCAGCTGTCACACGAATGCCTGCACGCTTCGCATCGCGTACTGTACGTACGGATTCTTTCGTACTAATGTGACACACATGGTAATGACATCCGGCTGCTTCAGCAAGTAACACGTCGCGGGCGATATGTACAGCTTCGCATACAGATGGAATGCCGTTAATGCCTTGTTGTGCGGAGAACTTTCCTTCATGAACAGAGCCGCCATTAATTAGGCTGTTATCTTCACAGTGTGCAACGACCGCCATATCAAGCGCTGCTGCCTGCTTCATCGCTTCAAGCATCATGCCTGCTTCTTGTACACCTACACCATCATCTGTGAAAGCAAATGCTCCGCTTAGTTTTAAGCTTGCGAAATCTGTAAGCTTTTCTCCTGCTTGATTAACCGTAATAGCTGTATACGGTAGTACGCGCACATGTCCTGTTTCTTCAATTTTTGTATTTAATGCTTCTAGCGTTTCAACAGAATCCGGAACTGGCTTCGTATTCGGCATAGCTGCTATTGTTGTGAAGCCTCCTCTTGCTGCCGCTAACGTTCCTGTAGCAATTGTTTCTTTATGCTCGCCACCCGGCTCACGTAAATGAACATGTAAATCAACAAATCCTGGAGCAACTAACAAGCCTTTTGCATCAATAACCTTCGAACCTTCCGTTGGTAAGTTTTCTCCGATTTTTGTAATGCGTTTACCTTCTATTTCTATATCGACTTGCTTGAATTCATTATTATTGAGTAATACTCCATTTTTGATGACTGTTTTCATGTAAAGTTCCCCCTTCGAATTGTTCAAGTACATTTTTCAATACGGCCATTCTTACAAATACACCATTTTGCATTTGCTTAAAAATTCTTGAGCGGCTGCATTCTACTAATTCACTATCGATTTCTACACCTCGGTTGATTGGTGCTGGATGCATAATAATCGCGTGCGGCTTCATCATTTGCTCGCGCTCTTTTGTCAATCCATATTGCGTTAAGTAATCGTTTGTTTCTACGCTTGAATCATGTCTTTCGTGTTGAATTCTAAGCAGCATCACTACATCGCTTGTCGTAATCGCTTGATCAATCGCTTCATACTCCCCAAGACCGCTGTTTTCATCAAACCATTCTGGTGGGCCTGAGAAAACAACCTTCGCTCCGAGACGTGTAAGCGCAATCGCATTAGATCGTGCCACTCGACTATGCGTTATATCACCAATTATCGCAATTTTCAATCCTTTGAATGTATTAAATTCCTGTTTAATGGTTAATAAATCGAGCAAAGATTGAGTGGGATGATGTCCGCAGCCATCTCCTGCATTAACAATTGGAATATTTAACTGCTTCCCAAGTAATTGCTCAAAATAATGATCTTGCTCATGTCGAATCACCAAAGCTTTAACACCGATAGACTCGAATGTTCTTGCTGTATCATATAGTGTTTCCCCTTTCAGCACGCTTGAAGCACCTGCATCAAATGGAATCACTTCTAAACCTAGTTTGCGTTCAGCCATTTCAAAGCTTGACTTTGTACGTGTGCTCGGTTCAAAGAATAAATTAGCTACCATCGTTTGCTGCTGTGGTCTCCATACTGCGCCGTTGGCAAACTGCTCGGCTTCTGCAAGAATATGCTCCATTTCAGAAATCGTTAACTCGTTCATTGTTAATAATCTTTTCATTGATCCTGCTCCTCCCACAATTTTGTGAGGCAAGGTAGTTTTTATACAAAAAACACCCCGCCAGTTAAGGACAGGGTGTGGGCTAGAAAGACGTGGTAGAAAAAAGTATCTACTACTGTCTTTACTGCGAACACCCTTTTAAGCCTCTCTGGACTTCTTTTAAAAGGTGGTTAGTTATTCTATTACGTCTTATTATAGTATTACATTATTGTTCAAACATGTCACCATTATTTTTTTCACGACCTGGTAATACAAGGTTAAGGACCACTCCAACAATAGCCGATAAAGCCATACCCGATAATTGAACATTACCTGGTAAATTAATGAAGGCGCCCCCGATTCCTAAAACAAGTACGACAGAAGCAATCATTAGGTTACGTTTTTGATCAAAATCTACTTTATGATCGATTAACATTCTTAATCCACTTGAAGCGATAATTCCAAATAACAGGATTGAAACTCCACCCATAACAGCTGAAGGAATCGAGCTAAGCATTGCTGACACTTTTCCAACAAATCCGAAGATGATTGCTGTTACGGCTGCCCCACCTATCACATACACGCTAAATGCTCGTGTCATCGTTAATACACCAATGTTTTCCCCGTAAGATGTAAGCGGCGGTCCTCCGATTAAAGATCCAATCACAATCCCAGTACCATCCCCTAAAATAGAACGATGTAAGCCTGGTTTTTTAAGAAAATTTCTGCCGACCACTTTACTTAGTACCATTTGATGCCCAATGTGTTCTGATAACGTTACGATAACAACTGGTAACATAATTAGAATTACAGACCATGAAAAATTCGGTGTATACGTCGCGAATGGAATCAGTAAATCCGGAACATCGAACCATTTTGCTTCTTTAATTTTTTCAAAGTTTACAATCCCCGCAAAAACCGAGCAAATATATCCAACAATAATCCCCATTAAAACTGGGATAATGCTAAGAAAACCTTTAAAAAATACGTTACAACAAATAATTGTAGCCACAGTAATAAGAGCAATCGTAATATGAGTTGTACTATAAACTAATGTTTTAGCATTCGGATCCTCGTACATCGCCATTTTAACTGCTGTTCCAGCTAAGCTTAAACCAATAACCATAATAACCGGTCCGACAACAACTGGAGGTAATATATTCATTAACCATTTAATACCCACATTTTTAATAATCAATGCAATAAATCCGTATACCAAACCGGCTACAAAACAACCAATCATTGCCGCTTCTGGTCCTCCGGTTGCTTTAGCGACAAGAATCGGAGTAATAAAAGCAAATGATGAACCAAGATAAGCCGGAACTTGCCCTTTAGTAATCAATAAGTAAGCTAATGTTCCAAGTCCACTTGATACTAAAGCAACAGCTGGACTGAGCCCGACTAAAATCGGTACTAATACCGTTGATCCAAACATCGCGAACAAATGTTGTAAACTTAACGTAATCCATTGTCCTGCTTTCGGGACATCCTCGACATCTAACAAGACATCTCTTTTTGTTTCTTTCATGATGTAATCCTCCTAGTATGCTGCAACAATCTTTGATGTCATAAAAAACCCTCTTTGCTTATTTACAAAGAGGGTTACCTAGAATGTGCAATCGCATGCATCGAATACACATTCTAAGTTTGCGACCCCCTTTGTCAGCCTCTCTGGACTGCCTGTTAAAAGGGAATATTTTATTTTTCTAGTATACTTACTTGATCAATATCATCAATTTCTGTTAACGTAACAGAAATTTTCTCTGAGTGAGATGTTGGTACGTTTTTCCCAACGAAATCGGCGCGAATCGGCAATTCGCGATGACCGCGATCAACAAGAACTGCAAGTTGAATTTGTGAAGGTCTTCCAATATCAACCAAGGCGTCTAATGCCGCTCGTACTGTGCGACCCGTAAATAATACATCATCTACTAAAACCACCGTCTTATCCGTAATATCCACGTTGATATCTGAACCTTTTACTAATGGTTCACCATCAGTTGTCTTCTTCGACAAATCATCACGATACATCGTAATATCGATTTCACCAATTTGAATGGCTTTTCCTTCAATCTGCTGAATTCGTTCAGCAAGGCGGTTAGCCAAGTAAATTCCACGTGTGCGAATGCCTATTAACACACAGTGTTCAATCCCTTTGTTTTTCTCGATAATTTGGTGAGCAATTCTCGTTAGCGCTCTGCGTATAGCTTGTTCGTCAAGGACGATTGCCTTTTCCTTCAAGCTAGCCACCCCCATCCATTTTATATGATGGACACTTTAACAAAAAAATTCTCATACCTTCAAAAGGCATGAGAATTTTGTAACATCCGTAATAGGCAATTCTATCCTATTACTCATTCCGTTACCTTCTCAGCCTCTCTGGACTGTGTTAAAGGTTCATTAAGTTATTATTATAATAAAATGTTTGCGTAGTATTGTCAATTACTTTTTCGTAAATACTCCAGTAATTCAACAAAATCTTGAGGAAGCGGTGCCTCGAATTCTAAATATTCTTGTGTACGAGGATGCACAAATCCAAGTAACCCTGCATGAAGCACTTGTCCATTGAATTTCAACGTTTTCTTCGGACCATATTTTGGATCACCCGCAAGCGGAAAACCAATATACTTCATATGCACACGAATTTGATGCGTTCTTCCTGTTTCAAGCTGACATTCTACTAATGTATGGGCTTTAAAACGCTCAATTACACGGAAATGAGTAACCGCATGCTTCGAATTCTCCTCCGTAACGGTCATGCTTTGGCGATCTTTTTTATCACGACCAATTGGTGCGTCAATTGTTCCATAATCATGAGGAATAACCCCGTGAACAACCGCTTGATATTTACGCGTCACCGTTTTATCTACTAATTGCTGAACAAGGCTTTCATGTGCTACATCGTTTTTAGCTACCATAAGTAAGCCGGATGTATCTTTATCAATTCTATGAACGATTCCAGGGCGCATCACCCCATTAATACCAGACAAGTCTGTACAATGAGCCATTAAGCCATTTACAAGTGTACCGGAATGATGTCCAGGAGCTGGATGCACGACCATCCCTCTTGGCTTATTAACGACTAGTACATCCGCATCTTCATAATAGATATCTAGATCCATCGGTTCAGCCACGACATCTAGCTCCTCCAGTTCTGGAATCGTAATTTCCACGATATCTCCTGCACTGCATTTATAATTAGTTTTTACAACAGACCCATTTACGAGTACATGCTGCTCTTTAATCCACTGCTGAATTTGCGTGCGTGATCCTTCTTGATTCAATGTCGACAACGCTTTATCAATCCGTACTCCTTGTAGTGTTTCATCTATGCTGTATTGCAATTTATCCATTTGTTTTCTCCTTAGCAAGTTTTTCTTCTAATATCATATAAATAATGAGTAGTCCGACTCCAATCGTTAACGCAGCATCCGCTATATTAAAGATTGGGAAGCTATAGGTAAAAATATACGTATGTACAAAATCAACCACTTCTTGACGAAATACGCGGTCGATAAAATTCCCAATGGCTCCACCGAGCATAAAAGCTAATGAAACACCAATTAAGACGCTTTGCTTCGCCATTTTCTGTATGTAATAAACAAGAGCAATAATAACCGCAACTGTAATTGCATAGAAGAACCACATCTGCCCTTCTAGTATTCCCCATGCAGCCCCGCGATTCCGATGTGAAGTAATATACAAAAGATTTTCAATTACTTCAATGCTTTCACCATACTCCATTCTTTTCACAATCATCCATTTTGTCAGCTGATCCATCACAATTACAAAAAGGGCAATTACGTAATACCGCATCAAACTTCCCCCAAACTAATTCAATCTTTACTTATGCATTGTAGCATAAACAACGATTTCATGGCGAATGTGAATGAGAAAAGCTCAAGGCACCTTAGTCCGTCCATCAAATCACTTATCCTTTCCATCCACTAACAAAAAGACGTTGCAGGTATGTCCTCTACAACGCCTTTCCGTATTACTCTACTCTACTCTACACTTAACGCACAATAAGGCCCTCATTGATGGAAGTTTCACTTTATGTCATTGTGACTCTTGTGTTTTAATCAACTCATTATAAAAAGTAGCTGTTGATGTTGTAATATAAGGAATTAACCATAAAAATCCGATTCCAAATGTAATTACAGAAAGAATCCCCCATCCGATAAAACTTAAATGAAGCAAGAAGTATTTCCACTTATATCCTTTCATTCGCACTTTACTTTCTGTAATTGCCTCCAATATCGAATATTCCGGATGATCTTTTAATAAGAAGAATGTTTGGGAATAAGAAAATTGTTTAATAATACCTGGGATAATAAGCAATAAGCTCCAAAGAAAAACAAAAATGCTCACTACAATCGACGTTCCAATTAATTTTAACGACCTTTTCCAATCTGCATAAATCGCAAACACTTGCGATAACCTAGCTCCTTCTAGACGAGCAATCGAAAGATAAAACCAATACACCGCAACCGATAATGGAATCAAAAGAAGAGACACAATAATATTTGCTACACTCGCTTGCCATGGTACCGCTGCTGTTGCTGATACTGATGTTGATCCTTCACTTACCTCACTTAACTCCCACCCTCCACCAAATAGAAGGGATACAACATTTGGAATAATACTAAAAATCAGGAATGTAAGAAAGGAAAGAAGAACACAAAGTCCCCACTTTCCTTGTAAGGCACCTCGCGCTTGTTGCTTAATGGCTGAAATTTTCATCTGTATTCGCCTCCTCGAAGTCTGTCTATAACAAAGTATGTAAAAAGGAGAAAAAAAAGAATAGAGCACGTTCAAAAATATTGTTTAATCAAAGCTGAAAAAAGAACTAGACCCGATAGAAGGTCTAGTTCCCTAAAAAATTATTGATTGACATAATGTTCTTTTACAACTGTTGCACAGCGTGGACATAATGTTGCATGTTCTTCTACTTCACCAACCGCTTCAGACACATTCCAGCAACGTTCACATGTTTCACCGTTCGCTTTTGAAACAACAATGGCCGCATATTCTAGTGTAACTGCCTCTTGAGGAGCTTCAGATACATCGCCTGCTACTTCGAATTGTGAAACGATAAATAATTGTTCCATGTTTTCTTCAATGCTAGCAAGCAGGTTTTTCACATCTTCCTTCACATACACTGATACTTTCGCATTTAACGACTTACCGATCACTTTTTCATTACGCGCTTCTTCCAATGCTTTTAACACATCATTACGCAAGTTCATAAACATATTCCATTTTTCTTCAATCGCTTCTGCTCCATCAATTGAAAGCTCTTCAGGCATTAATGTCAATTGAACACTTGCTTCTGTTACACCTGGAATAAACGCCCATACTTCATCAGCTGTATGAGAAAGAATTGGTGAAACAAGCTTCGTTAAGCTTACTAACGCTTCGTATAATACCGTTTGAATCGCTAAACGATCTTTCCCATTCGGTGCTTCACAGTATAAAATATCTTTCGCATAATCAAGATAGAATGAACTTAAATCTTGTGTACAGAAATTATTGATAAGATGATAAATTGTCGCAAATTCATAATTGTCATATGCTTGTTTCGTATTTTTAATTAATTTATTTAATTTCACTAACATGTATTGATCGACTTCACGTAAATCAGTAATAGCTACTTTATCTGTTTCTGGATTAAAACCGTCTAAGTTTCCTAATAAGAAACGGAATGTATTACGGATTTTACGGTATACTTCCGCCACTTGTTTCAAAATAGCATCCGATACACGAACGTCTGCTTGATAATCTACAGATGCTACCCATAGACGTAAAATATCAGCACCTAATTGATTCATAACTTTTGCCGGGATAACGACATTCCCAACCGATTTACTCATTTTACGTCCTTCACCATCTAAAGCAAATCCATGACTTAATACGCCTTTATACGGGGCTTTTCCTGTAACCGCAACTCCTGTAGAAAGAGAAGAGTTAAACCAACCACGATATTGGTCAGAGCCTTCTAAATATAAATCTGCTGGACGTTGCAGCTCATCGCGCTCCTCTAAAACGGCTTGATGAGAAGAACCCGAGTCAAACCAAACATCCATAATATCTGTTTCTTTTGTAAATACGCCATTTGGGCTGCCTTCATGCGTAAATCCTTCAGGAAGAAGGTCTTTCGCTTCACGCTCAAACCACACGTTTGAACCATGCTCACGGAATAATTCTGATACATGATTAATCGTTTCGTCTGTGATAATTGGTTCACCATTTTCCGCATAAAACACTGGAATCGGAACACCCCATGCACGTTGACGGGAAATACACCAATCGCCACGATCACGAACCATATTATAAAGACGTGTTTCTCCCCACGCTGGCACCCATTTTGTTTCAGCAATCGCTGTTAACAGGTCTTCACGGAAGTCCTTAATTGAGGCAAACCATTGAGCCGTTGCACGGAAAATTGTCGGTTTCTTTGTGCGCCAATCATGTGGATAAGAATGCGTGATAAAGCTTAAGTTTAACAACGCACCTGCTTCTTTTAATTTTTCTGTAATTGGTTTATTTGCTTCATCATAGAATAATCCTGCAAATTCACCAGCTTCTTCTGTCATAACACCTTTTTCATCTACCGGACAAAGAACATCTAAACCATATTTTTGACCAACGATAAAGTCATCTTCCCCGTGTCCTGGTGCCGTATGAACACATCCTGTACCAGCATCTGTTGTAACGTGCTCACCTAGCATGACTAATGAATTGCGGTCATATAGTGGATGTTTCGCTACTACACGATCTAGCTCTGCACCTTTTACCGTTTGAATGACTTGTGGGTTTTCCCAACCGATTGCCGTCGTTACAGCTTCAAGTAATGCTTCAGCAACTAAATATTTCTCACCAGCAGCTTCTACAACCACATATTTCAATTGCGGATGAACAGAAATTCCTAAGTTAGCAGGCATTGTCCAAGGCGTTGTCGTCCAAATGACGATTTTGACACCTTCTTCAAGAACACCTTTCCCATCACGTACTTCAAATGCAACATAGATGGAAGCCGAACGTTTATCTTGATACTCAATCTCCGCTTCAGCAAGCGCTGATTCACTTGAAGGAGACCAATAAACAGGTTTTTTCCCCTTATAGATATACCCTTTTTTCGCCATATCGCCGAACACTTTAATTTGTTGTGCTTCATATTCTGGTTTTAATGTAATATAAGGATTTTCCCAATCTCCACGAACACCTAAACGCTTAAATTGTTCACGTTGATTATTAATTTGCTCATAAGCGTACTCTTCACAAAGCTTGCGGAATTCAGCTACGCTCATTTCTTTACGTTTTACACCTTTTTTCGTTAATGCCGTTTCAATTGGTAAACCGTGCGTATCCCACCCTGGTACATAAGGGGCATGAAAACCGTTCATCGATTTAAAGCGAACGATAAAATCTTTTAAAATTTTATTCAACGCATGACCCATATGAATATCGCCATTTGCATAAGGAGGGCCATCATGCAAAATAAATAACGGGCGCCCTTCTGTATGCTGTTGCACTTGTTTGTAAATATTCGCTTCTTCCCATTTTGCCTGAATTTCCGGTTCACGCTTCGGTAAATTCCCACGCATCGGAAATTCTGTTTTTGGCATCAATAACGTATCTTTATAATCCATGTATATATCCTCCATCTTTATTTAGACAATTTTCTGAAACAATGACAGGACAAATAAAAAAGCCTCCTCATCCCTAGTAAAGGGACGAGAAAGCTTGGATTCCCGCGGTACCACCCTGGTTAGATTACTCCTCCTAAAAAGCAAGAGCCATCCTCTTTGAGCATTCATAACGTGAATGTAACGCCTTGTTTACTAGCAAAATTGCGTTCAACTTGGAACTCTAGGGTGATCTTCTATTCTTCTCTTATTTCCGGGCTCCCACCATCCCCGAATCGCTTAAATAAGATTTTGAAGAAATATACTGTCCCCGTCATCGTCTACTTAATTATCTAAATGGTTTTGTTAAAAAATTATATGCGAAATACGTACTACTCGTCAAGGAATCGTTTAATTTTCTTCCTTGACTCCATCATTTATTTCAATTTCAGTTGCATCTACTTCATATTCAAGAAGGTGATCCCAATCCTCATTATCTAATAAATCAAGCTGTGCTTCGACAAGCATTTTAAAACGCATGCGGAACACTTTCGATTGCTTCTTGAGCTCTTCGATTTCAACTGCTATTTTACGCGCCTTAAGTAACGAATCGTTGACAATTCGATCCGCGTTTTTTTCGGCTTCTTTAATAATCAACTTTGCTTCTTTTTGTGCATTACGCTTCACTTCTTCCGCTGCTTCTTGAGCAACAAGAATCGATTTATTAAGCGTACCTTCAATATTTGTAAAATGCCCTAGGCGTTCGTATGTTTCTTCTAATTTTTGTTCAATTTCTTTCTTTTCTCGTAAAACGAGCTCATAATCTTTAATAATTTGATCAAGAAATTCATTTACCTCATCTTCATCATACCCACGAAACACTTTACTAAACTCTTGATTATGTATATCCATCGGAGTTAAGGGCATTAAGGGCACCTCCACAACAAATTCTTCTCTCTATGATTCGACAAATATCTATAAAATCCCTTTCGCTAAACGATTATTTCTTCTTACCGATTAGCACTTTCCACTTGTCTTTTTTTGTTTTCCCATCAATCGAAATAATCTTACATCGACCAAATCCTCTAACCGAAATCACATCTCCGACTTGGCATTCCTCTGAAGTTTTTTCTGTTTGCTTAAAATTCAATTTCACTTTACCAGCCACAATCAATGCCTGAGCCTTTTGTCGTGATATATTCAAAGCCGTTGCAAGTACCGTATCAAGCCTTAAAGAGCTAACAGTTAAATAGTGCTCCACCCAATTCTCATCCACTTGAATAATGTGTGAAAATGGACGCTTCTTAATCGTTACTGTTGCTTTGCCGACCTTTTCAAGATTAGCCATTAAATACGTATCGATTTCTTCAGCCGCAATAAACTGAACCTCGTCATCTTTTATGAGAATATCACCAAATTTTTCGCGCTTTAATCCGAGCGACATAAGCGTTCCAAGTACATGACGATGTTCAAGTGTAATAAATTTTTTAGGATAAGAGATTTCATAGAGACTGAGTTGAAAATCGCTCAATTCCGGGGAAAAGTAGTCTGGAAATAATAACGCTCGTCGACGTTCTACCGTATCAGCACCACCATAAAATTGCAAGTGAACATCCTCATCACGTCCTAACAAAGAAAGAACAATTTGCTGCTGACGCGGATCAAGAAAGTCTGTAAGCTTCGGTGCATAAGAGTTCTTCACTTGTTGAATCCAACTCGCAGCTCCATCGATAAACTCCTTTTCCTCCGGTCTAAAATGTTGATAAATACTCATGTACAACTCCCTATGTATGTTCATGATTGACAATATAAAAATGGTATGCGTTTATTGCAGACTATACACGTCCACTCTAAAGAGTACATCACTTGTCAGCTAATCCAATTAGCAAGTTGAAACACGCCCGATTTCGCGAGATTTAAAACAAGTATCGCCACGATTGGAGAAATATCAATCATTCCTAGCGGTGGAATAAATTTGCGGAACTGTTCTAAATACGGCTCACAAACTTTAGCAAAAAACTGACCCACAGCTGATTCTCTAGCATTCGGGAACCATGACATTAAAATATAAATAATTAATGCGATAGAATACACTTCAATAAGTGTTACAAATAAACTTAAGATTACTCCCATAAAATACTACCACCTCGTTTCCTCATCTTCCTCATCGAACCCGAAACCAGTAATGTTTCCGGAAACATCGACGTTAGCAGGCGTACATAAAAAAATATCTGTTCCTATTTTTTGAATATCCCCATTAATTGCATAAACGGTCCCACTTAAAAAATCAACGATACGCTTTCCTTGATCACGCTGAATTCGTTGTAAATTCACAACAACGGCTCGCTTATTATTTAAATGATCGGCTACTTCCTGTGCATCCGCATAAGCACGAGGTTCCAATAATACTACTTTAGAAGATTTTTGTACGCTTTGCAAACTTACGATATTATTATTCGATGTATTAACAGGAGCTGGTTTCGAGGTCTTAACCACTTTTGGCTCTTCAACCTCTTTCTCTACCACTTCTTCCTTATACTCATACTCATCATCTAACGCAAAATAAGATTTGAATTTTGATACAATCGACATTCGCGTACCTCCTTAAGATTCTTCGCCCACCAATGCAGTACCTATTCGAATCATCGTTGCTCCTTCTTCAATTGCAATGACAAAATCATTAGACATCCCCATTGATAACTCTGTACACGGTGCATGAGCAAGCTTAGCCTCCTGAATCTGCATTTGAAGTTCTTTAAGTCCTCGGAAGCATGTTCGCAATGCTTGCTCATCATCTGTTAACGGCGCCATTGTCATTAACCCAGCTACAATAATTCGATCATACTCCGCTAATTCTTGAATAAACGGGAGCACTTCACTCGGTTTAAGTCCATGTTTAGATTCTTCACCGGAAACATTCACCTGTACTAAACATTTTATCGGTTCATTTGCTCGTTTTTGAATCTCTGCGGCTAAAGAAATTCTATCCAATGAATGAATATAGGCAATTTTATCAATAACGTTCTTCACTTTACGTGTTTGTAATGATCCTATATAGTGCCAATTTGGCCTGTCCTGTAATACTTCATATTTAGCTAAAAGCCCTTCGTCACGATTTTCTCCTAAGTCCTCAATTCCCGCTTCGAGAGCTTCCTTTGCCCGCTCTATTGTTACATATTTTGTAACAGCAATTAGCGTAACCTCCTCACGCTTCCTGTTGCTACGCGCACATGCCTCTTGTATTTGTTCTTCGATGTGTAATAATTTATCTGCAACTTTCACAGCTACATTACTCCTCCTTCCAACCAATAAAGCTCATCAAACGACCTGTACGTCCTTTATCACGTCGATGTGAATAAAATAAATCATCATGACAGCTTGTACAATAGGTTGATATATCTATCTGATGTTTTGGAACTCCGGATTTTTCTAATATGATAGCGTTTAAATGCTTCAAATCTAATTGATACTGTCCTTCACTGATTAAATTATATGGCTTTTCGTCATATTCTTCCAGCAATTTTTGCACACGATGGATAACTTTATCATCTACCATATAGCAATTTGAACAAATTGAAGGTCCAATCACAACAAAGATTTCGTTTGCTGATATCCCCTCTCCTTGCCAAGCTTTAATCATTTTACCGGCGATTTCACCAACCGTCCCTTTCCACCCAGCATGTGTCGCGCCGATAAAGCCTTGTTTCGGTGCATAAAACAATAATGGCACACAATCTGCGTAACAAAGAGTCAGCAATATATTTTTCTCCGATGTATAAAAACCGTCTGTCCTTTTGAAGCTAGATTCGTATTCGATTGCTCCTCTACCTGCATCTGAACGACCGATTCGTTGAATATAGGTTTCATGCGTTTGCTCTGCACCTACCCAACAATTCAATGAAAATGAGAGATCCTCCGCCAAAAGACGGCGATTGGCCTGCACATCTACGAGACGATCATCAACGTGAAAGCCAATATTTAGCGTTTGATACTCTTTTTGACTCACTCCGCCGTTTTTCGTCGTAAACCCTGCAACAAGGTTAGAATCTTTTTTAGTCCATGAATCAATAAGCAAATATCGATCTTTGATTAAAGTAAATGGTTCTCGCATATATTATTCCTCATTATTTTTTATTTAGTGTACCACATTTATCACGCAATCGCTCATGTTAATACTGATCATCGGGCATTTCTGTTTGAAACAATAACTGGTGCTCAACGAGAATAACATCCGTTCCAATTTTTTTAATTTTATGCCATGGAATGACGATTTCTTGATCCCGCCCAAATACTCCCATCCATCTGCTGCTGTTAGAAACAACAATTGCTTCAATTTTACCAGTAGCTGTATTAATTTCTAAATCAGTCATATTTCCTAGCTTTTTTCCGTCTGCTATATTAACAATATCTTTAATCTGAAAATCAGAAATTCTTGTCAACGAACATCAGCTCCATTTCATTGATGTACCTGTTGATTCATATATATGATAAAACAAAGGCTCCCATGAAACATAATCGATGAAAAAGAAGAATATATTCAATAATATGGTTCATTCAACTCAATCATGTCATATAAAGTGAAACTTCTATCAGTAAGGGCTTACTGCCCATTGAGTGTAGGATAAAGTGAGGGCTCTATTATAGAACGTTATTGATCTTTTACTCCTATTCACTCTAGCCCCATCTATAAATGAACAAAAATAAAAAGCCCGCTACATAGCTTGCTGAGCAAAGGGTAAAGAAGGGCTTCTTTACCCAGTTGGGCAAGCTTGTAACGCGCTTAATGTTGGATATTTTTATTCATTTGTTTAATGGCCGCTTTTTCTAACCGAGAAACTTGCGCCTGTGAAATGCCGATTTCCTCAGCTACCTCCATTTGCGTTTTTCCCTGAAAGAATCGTTTACGTAAAATCATTTTTTCACGTTCATTTAGGCGGCGCATGCCTTCGTTCACAGCAATTTCATCAATCCACGTACTATCTTTGTTTTTCTCGTCACTTAACTGGTCGAGTACATAAATTGGATCCCCGCCGTCATTATAAATCGGTTCAAACAAAGAAACAGGATCTTGGATTGCATCTAGAGCAAAGACAATTTCCTCATGGGGTACCTCCAACACTTTTGCGATTTCTTCTGCTGTTGGCTCACGAAGCGTTTGGCTTATGAGCTTTTCTTTTACTTGCAAAGCTTTGTAGGCGATATCCCTTAACGAACGAGACACACGAATTGGATTATTATCACGCAAGTAACGTCTAATTTCACCAATAATCATGGGTACAGCGTACGTTGAAAATTTTACATTTTGACCGAGGTCAAAGTTATCAATGGACTTCATTAACCCTATACAGCCTACCTGAAATAGATCATCTACATATTCCCCGCGATTATTAAAGCGTTGAATGACGCTCAAAACGAGCCTAAGATTCCCATTTACCAGTTTCTCTCTTGCTGAAATATCGCCATCCTGCATTTCTTTAAAGAGTACTCTCATTTCATCGTTCTTTAAAACCGGTAATTTCGATGTATCAACACCGCAGATTTCAACCTTATTACGAGACAAATTTATTCCCTCCTCACAGGAGCGCTGTACAAACATCAGTATCTCCGCGGGAGGGAAAAATATGCACTTGTTTGTCGTCGAAACATGTCAGTTTAGCTAGAAAATATTGATTACATCACTATTTATCAGCATTAGAAAAAATTTTTTACACCATTTTATTAAACTCTTTTCGAAGCCGCTTAATAATTCGTTTTTCCAAACGTGAGATATAAGATTGAGAAATACCAAGCATATCTGCTACATCCTTTTGAGTCTTCTCCTCTTCACCTGCTAGTCCAAAGCGCAGCTCCATAATTTGCTTTTCACGGTCCGATAGTTGGGTTAGTGCTTTCGTCAATAAATTTCGATCAACATTCGCTTCTAAATCTTTCGTTATAATATCTTCCTCTGTACCTAATACATCTGATAGTAAAAGCTCATTCCCATCCCAATCAATATTTAATGGTTCATCAAAAGATACTTCCGAACGAATTTTATTGTTTCTTCGTAAATACATAAGAATTTCATTTTCAATACATCTCGATGCATAGGTAGCTAATTTAATTTTCTTCTCTGGGTTAAACGTATTAACCGCCTTAATTAACCCAATCGTTCCAATGCTGATAAGATCCTCAATATTAATGCCTGTGTTTTCAAATTTACGAGCAATATAGACCACGAGTCTTAAGTTACGTTCAATTAAGATGGAACGAGCCGCCTCATCTCCCTTTGGCAGCTTATTAATTAAGATTTCTTCTTCTTCTTTTGATAGGGGCGGTGGCAAAGCTTCACTCCCGCCTATATAAAAAACCTCATCTGTTTTGAGCCCTAATTTAAATAATAATTTGTACCACAAGTACGTTATACGAAGAATAAATTTCCTCAAAGTAATTCTCCCTTCTACACTTAGACTTTATTATTGAACGCGATTATGGTGTATTCCATATGCGGATTAATGAACAACTTTGTTACATGACACATCCATTAATAATATTCTGTAATAAAAATGAGACTCATAGATTATCGCCCTATGAAGCACTCGGAACAGGAATGCCTGTCAACATTTTCGGATGCACAATACATTGATACGCATTCTCTGCCGAAAGCTGCTGCAAAGTGAACGACACAAGGCCACGTTCTACTTCGTATACTTTTTCGTTACACTGAATGCGCAAAGAATCTGGTTTAATAGCGGTCAATAATTGATGACTCTGTCCAACTACTTTATAAGGAATCACGCGAATTCGTTCAGCCCAGGTGTAGTTCGTCATTTCACCTTCTTGCAGCATAGTATCAGGATTTTCAAAAAGCTCCAACATATCAGCCGGGATATGTGACTCCTGTCCAACAATTGACACAATCATGACCGGAGAACGACTAATCGGATCATACAGCTGATTCCCGCTATCAATGAGGCCTTGAAATTCAGCTTTAAAGTCCGCTACCTCAACCGTTACCGTCACTATCTGTTCATAGTTGAGTTTCGTCATTTCCATTCCATCAAGCATTCGTTTCGAAAACTGCCACGCAAGTGGAAAACCAAGCGCTACAAACAGCCAGCTCATCGGATCACCGAAACGATTCATACCCATTTGTGTACTAGTAGCCATTTCTGCCACTTGAAACGAGAAGAAATAATGGAGCCCAAGTAAAATTCCTCCTGATAAAAAGGTCACAAAATACAGTGTCATAAGTGTCTTCAAAAAGAGTTTTAAACGAATAAAGCCAAATACAGTCAACACCATAAAGACGGAAAATAATAATTTCATATAGATGTTATCAGTCAAAGCAGAATATGAAGTGAATGCCAACGCGATAATGAAGGAACCGATTAAACCACCTGCTACCAGCCGCCATAACGGTACTCGTCGCTTTAAGATGATCGCAGTCCAATACAAAAGAAGACAGTCAAAAAGCCAATTTAATAGCCAAATGATATCTACGTATACTGTCAAGCCGTTCACTCCTTTCGAAGGAAAAGGGGCGGAACTCCGCATCTTTTACATCACCTTCAAGTTAGGGGAACATTTGATGTATCCTAGCGCTTTTAGTGGTGCATGCTTACGTTCACGCCGCCTTTATTCTTCCACTTCATTTTTTCATAATCATGTAGATCACCTTGTTGATGGTCTATCGTTCTTGAAAAGAGTATAACGTACCTGCTTTGCGAAAGTGTGTCACTTTTTGTGCTGAAATTGTAAAAGTTTTTCAACCTTTTTGTTGAAAAAACACTATAAGTATTGGTTCTTTTTTTCAGATAGAGGCATAGCCCCAAAAAAGGTCTAAAACTAAAGCATGAGAGACTAGAGAAAAATCGACAATACTTGTAGATAAACAAAAAAAGATTCAAAGGCTACATAAAATCATAACCTTTGAATCTTTTTCAATCATTAGTATTCCTTAACGACGTCTATTACGGTTGCGAAGGAATGTTGGAATATCCAATGTTTCTTCCGCTTGATTATTTACACTGCGAACCGGTGGCTCATGTGTTTCTTCTCTTTTCACTTCACGCTTCATAGTTGGCTGCTGTGATGGCTGTTGAGGTTGTGATTGTGGTTGTGTTCTCGGTTGCTGTTGTCCAAATGAAGGACGTGCAGCCTGACGTAATGGTTGCTCTACTTCATTGAAGCCTGTTGCAATAACCGTTACAACAATTTCATCTTTTAAATTCTCATTAATGACCGAACCAAAAATCATGTTTACCTCTTGATCAGACGCAGTCGCTACAATATCAGCTGCTTCCTGAACTTCAAATAAACTTAAATTCGTACCACCTGTAATATTCATAAGCACACCTTGTGCACCATCAATGGATTTTTCAAGCAATGGACTGGAGATTGCTTTTTTGGCAGCTTCTGTTGCACGATTTTCTCCAGAGGCAATTCCAATTCCCATAAGGGCAGAGCCTTTGTTTGACATAATCGTCTTCACATCGGCAAAATCGAGGTTAATCAAACCTGGTGTAGCAATCAAATCTGAAATACCTTGTACCCCTTGGCGAAGAACATTATCCGCTTCACGGAATGCTTCAAGCATCGGTGTACTTTTATCAACAATTTCTAAAAGACGATCGTTTGGAATGACAATTAACGTGTCTACCGATTCCTTCATCGCTGAAATGCCGCCTTGGGCCTGTGTCGCACGCTTGCGTCCTTCGAATGTAAATGGACGAGTAACCACTCCAACCGTTAGCGCTCCTAAATCTCTTGCAATTTGCGCAATAACCGGAGCTGCACCAGTCCCTGTTCCGCCACCCATACCAGCAGTAACAAACACCATATCTGCACCACGAAGAGCTTCTTCGATTTGTTCTTTACTTTCTTCGGCCGCTTTCTTCCCAACCTCTGGATTCGCACCGGCACCTAATCCACGTGTTAATTTACCGCCGATTTGCATCTTTACTTCTGCTTTAGATAGATTAAGAGCTTGAGCATCGGTGTTCACAGCAATAAATTCTACACCTTGTACTCCATGCTCAATCATACGGTTCACAGCATTGTTTCCGCCGCCGCCAACACCTATAACTTTTATCATTGCTAATTGTTCTAAATTAGAATCAAACTCTAACATGACAGGCCTCCTATTTTGACGAAATTCCCTTTTTCTTTGTTTTATTCAAAAAAGTATCCTAGAATTTTTTTGAATTTAGATTCACCTTGTTTTTTGGCAGGGGCCTCTTGCGGCTGTTGTGTCTGCCTTGGTTTACGCGGCTCGTTTTGTTCTTGAGTCGGCATAGCAACATCAGGTGTCTTTGTAGCAGTGTTTTTCTGCATTCTCTCTTTTTTACATGCATGTTTAATCAAACCAACAGCTGTCGTATATTGTGGTTCACGAACTCCAATATAATTCGGCTCAGCCGTTCTGACTCGATTTTGGAAAACGTATTGTGCTAAATCTAGCACGCCAGGCATCTTCACACCACCGCCAGTTAGTACAAACCCTCCTGGTACATCTGAGAATCCAAGTCTATTTAATTCATCTTGGATCAACTCAAATATTTCAGTCATCCTTGCCTCAATTATATCTGCCAACATTAATTGATTACAAGGCTGTTGTTGGTCGCTGCCAATAATCGGAATTTGAAATACTTCCTCTTCAGAAGCATCATCATAAAAGGCATGTCCATGCTTAAGTTTAATCTTCTCTGCATCTTCTGTCGTCGTTCGAAGTACAATGGAAAGATCCTTCGTAATCGTTTCGCCACCAATTGGGATGACCGATGTATACTTCAAATAACCCTGTTCAAAGATGGCTAATGTCGTAGAACCCCCGCCAATATCTACCAAGGCTACGCCAAGATCCTTTTCATCCCTCGATAACACAAGTGAGCCTGCTGCCAATGGTTGAAGGGCGATATCTATAATTTCTAATCCTGCTTTCTCTACACATCTTAACGAATTATGTAAAAGCGTGCGTAGACCTGTAATTAAAATACCACGCATTTCAAGCCGAACCCCAATCATACCTCTTGGGTCATTAATCTCATCTAATTCATCCACTTTGTAATGAATCGGCACAGTATCAATAATTTCACGATCCGATGGTATTGTAATCAGCTCAGCTGCCTCTTTAACACGCATCACATCATGTTCTGTAATTTCTTTGTTCTCGCTTGAAACAGCTACAACCCCATGACAAGGCTGAAGATCCACATGGTTACCGCTAATGCCGACAACTACTTTTCGTATCTCCATTCCAATCATTCTTTCTGCTTGTTCAACAGCTTTTTGAATAGATTGAACGGTTTCATCTATATCGACTATGGATCCCTTTTTAAGTCCCATCGATTTGACATTTCCCACACCAATAATGTTTAATGTATCATTCACCATTTCCCCAATGATTACTTTTACACTGGATGTACCGATGTCGAGACTAACGTAAAATTCATTGCTGTTCATTCCATGGCACCTCCTTCAGTATTATATATTTTTTTGGAATTACAACGTTAACGTTTATATAGTAAGAGCAATTAATTATAAGCAAAGTATTTTCGTTCTTAACTTATTTGACAACCTTACTTTCTGCCCGGCAAAAAGGATATCCATTTTCTAGCAATAATAGATATTTCCTTAATCTATTCGTCATTTATAGCTGTTTCCCTTTTAAAAACGAACGATTTTTTCGTTTTTTTATAAGAAGTCAACCATTTTATCCAAATCATCCGAACATGAACGTAAAATTCCAAAAAGTTTTTTGTCAAACACAGCCTATACTCAATACAAGTCTACACTAAGATTCACGTCTAGAAAAGATAAACATACGGTTGACACACGATTATAATAAAGCTGTATATATTCTGATATATAAACAGAATGTAACACCGTATGAACGAATCTTCCTACCTCATTCCCCTCCAAGAGATACCATTTAAAGGGAATTTCAACACAAATTATACAGTATAAGATCAAACGATAATAATCGCTATATCTTATTTCGGAACCTCTTATTACTTTTTTAATATATAATTTAGAAATTTCCTAGATTGCATTGATAATAGAAAGATATCCTTCTATTACTTATTCTCCCTCTTTCTCTTTCTCTTCCTCTTGTTCAGGAGGCTGATAGGCTTTAAAAAATGAACCTACCTCTAAATCAATAATCCCTTTTACTTTAGGATCTAACTGATTTGCAATTGAGGGATAGTGCACCATTTTTTCAGAAAGAGTTTCGCTCGTCGCGCTTACTTCAAACCCGTCATTCATATACATTATAATATGATATGGATCCATTTTTGTTGGTTTATAATGAATTTCCGAAACCAAATTCTGGATTTCTTCCGGCAATTTTACCAATTCTTCCAACAAGCGATTCAAAGCTTTTCCTTCTTTGAAATCAATTAACACAGGAGCAAATACAGGGATTTCCCCTGTCTCTAAACCATCTAATATCTCTCCATTTTCAAGAATAGGATAAAAATGCTTTCCTTTAAGCAAATAAGCCATTTTATTATGTTCTGACACTGTAATTTTAATCGAATTAGGAAACACAGGAACGACCTCAGCACTCTTAATTTCAGGCTTTTCCTTTATATTAGCCGCAATTTGTGCTGTGTCGACCTTCCATATACTTTGATTTTTGTTTATATTACTCAGCTTTGCAATCTGCGCCTTAGACAAATATCGATTTCCCTCTACTTCGACCGATTTTACATGGCTTAATGGTGATAGAAAGTATAATACGCAACCAACAAGAATAAAAAAGAGAGACAGCAAGAATATTAAACGACGATTTGTGTTCCTCTTTCTTATCTTTTTCAGCTTTGGAATGCGATCCTCAATTGAAATGACTTTCCCTTTCTCCACCCCTTTCACCTCTTCCTAAAAAGTAAAATCAAACACCAGAAAAGCGACTTCGTCTTATTCAACTTAATTAAGCTCTACATCATCATTTATTTACAAGAATAGTTATCCAAACTCGACGATTCTTCATTTTCCGCAATTTATTATATCACAGTACATAAGTATGTTTATAGATTGTTCCATTATTTTCGACCAATTATTTCAACTTCTGTCTCCATCACAATTCCATATTGTTTAAACACAGTGTCTTTTACATGCTGAATTAAAGCTAACACATCAGCAGCCTTTCCATTTCCCGTATTTACAATGAAATTACCGTGCATTGGCGAAATTTGTGCACCACCAATGGAATACCCTTTTAAACCAGCCTCTTGTACAAGCTGCCCTGCATAATGAGGAAGTGGATTCCTAAAAATGCTGCCTGCACAAGGAAGATTGTACGGCTGTGTCTCTTTCCGATAGTTTTTATTGCTCTGCATTTTAGCTACAATTTCTTCCCGATTACCAGGTGTTAACTGAAAGATAGCTTCTAACACAATCCCCGGACGTTTTTTTTGTAAAATAGATGTTCGATAAGAGAATTCCATCTCTTCTTTAGAGAGCCACGCAAGCGTACCATCAGCAAATAAAACATAGGCCTTCTCTAATATCTCACTCATATCAGAACCATGGGCCCCCGCATTCATATACACAGAACCTCCAACTGACCCTGGAATGCCACTGGCAAACTCCAGACCCGCTAACCCTTTTTTGCTAATTTGCACAGAAAGACTAACAAGCGAATAGCCTGCTCCAACTCGGATTTCCGACCCATTTATCTCCAAATGATCTAATCCTTTGCCCAATTTAATAAGGGCTCCTTCGATGCCAGCATCACTTACAAGCAAATTAGATCCTCTTCCGATTGCACGCCAAGGCAGATTATTCTCTCTAATAATCTTCATCGTTTTTTCCAAATTTTCAATCGAAGAAGGTTCAATAAATAAATCCGCAGGTCCTCCCATTTTCATCGTTGTATGATTTGCAAGCGGTTCATTCACAAGAACTTTACCAACCTGTAAATCTCTTAATTGTTGTACAATTGCCTCCATCATAAAAATAAGCCTCCTCAATATTCCTTTTAGAAAAGCATCACTTGTCTCTCTAGCAAAGAAAGCCCATGTCTTTTCTTCCCCTTCAATCCTTTGGGGGGATTAAACGTTTTTAACGTATTAAAAGCGAAATGTTTCATCTACATTCCGACATACAATTTGATTTAACAGCATTGACAGACGTATCACTATTTTACATCGTTTTAGCCTCTTATACTATAGTCTAAACAGGGCATTAATGCCAATAATTCTATACAAATTCTCCATAATCTATATTAGTAATTTTCCCCAAATGTCTGTTAATCAATGATGATTGATGTAGACAGCGGATTATAAAAAAAGAAGCTCTATATGAACAGAGCTTCTCCTTAAAAACGGGAATAACGACTAATGTTCAACAACACACCGATGGCCATAAGCATCAACGTTAACGAAGATCCTCCGTAACTTAAAAGAGGCAGGGTAATTCCGGTAACCGGCATCAACCCGGTTACAACGCCAATATTAATCATCACTTGAATGGCTACCATTCCAATAATCCCAACAGCCACAAGACTGCCATAAAGGTCTGGAGCACCTAGGGCGATGCGAATTCCTCGCCAAAGCATTAGAGCAAATAAAAATAGAACGAGCGAGCCTCCAATAAACCCTAATTCCTCCGATAAAATAGCAAAGATAAAATCCGTTTGCGGCTCCGGAAGATAAAAGAACTTTTGCCGACTTTGCCCTAATCCAAGACCAAACAAACCTCCTGGACCAATCGCATACAAAGATTGAATCATTTGGAAGCCGCTTCCAAGAGGATCTTCCCACGGATCCAAGAAAGACGTAATTCGCTTTATTCGATACGGAGCCGATAATACGAGGACTACGAAACCAGCAACGCCGATTAAACCTAGCCCAACAAAGTGGCTAATTCTTGCTCCAGCAATAAAAATCATGACCATACACGTACCAACCATAACTGTGCCCGTTCCTAAATCAGGCTGAAGCATAATTAACCCAAAAGCTAAAAAGACAAGGCTTAGAGATGGCAGCATCCCTTTTTTAAATGATGTAATCAGCTTTTGCCGTTCAGAAAGAAACTTGGCTAAAAAAGCAATCATCGCCAGCTTCATAAATTCTGATGGTTGAACAGAAAAAGCTCCAACGCCAATCCAGCTTCGCGATCCATTACGCGTCATTCCAATTCCAGGAACCAGAACAGCTAATAGTAAAATAAAGCAAACAATAATCAGCAGCTTCGCCCATGTGCGCCACGTCCAATAATCAACATTCATAATAAAGAACATCGCGACAACGCCTAAACAGGCAAACAACAACTGACGCTTCGCAAAATAGAAAGAATCATCAAATTTATAATCTGCCCAAATAGCACTGGCGCTGTATACCATAGTTAAACCAATGGCCAAAAGACTTAGTGTCACAATAATGAGAATTAAATCGGGATTAGATTTTTTTAATGGCACAGACAATCCACCTCTAAGAAGATTTTAGAGCCTTTTGCGAGCAACACCAGCTGAAGTCGTACATAGGCAGGCTATACTTTAGTCAAAAAAAAAGCGATAACCACCATTATCGCTTTTTTCTAAGATGTCGAAGTGAAAGCAATACTGCTTTCTTCTGTAAAGCCCAAATACTTTCAATAAAAAGCTCTTACTTCAGCTTATGCACAGCCTCCATAAACATGTCCCCTCTTTGCTCAAATGTTTTATATTGATCCCAGCTTGCACAAGCAGGAGAAAGGAGAATGCAGTCGCCCTCGTTTGATAATTCGAAAGCAACTGGAACAGCCGTTACTACATTATCGACACGTTTAATATTCGTTATTCCTATTTCTTTTGCTACACGTTCAATTTTCTCTGCTGTTTGCCCAAATGTCACAACAGCTTTCACATTTTTCATACTCGCCTTCAATTCGTCAAACTCATTGCCGCGATCCAGGCCGCCAGCTAGTAAAATCGTTGGTTCTGAGAAAGACGCAAGCGCCTTAGAAGCAGCCAAAATATTCGTCGCTTTTGAATCATTATAAAATTTACGATTCTTTATTGTGGCTACATATTGCAAACGGTGTTCTACTCCATGAAACGACGACAGTACCGATTGAATCGCTTCATTTGAAACATCTTTTAATTTCACAGCAGATATAGCGGCTAAAATATTTTCTAAATTATGTTTACCTGGCAGAGCAATATCCGCTGTATTCATCACTTTTTCACCGCGGAAGTAAACAGCGCCCGCTTCTATATAGGCACCTTGCTCCTGTTTTGTCGTCGCTGAAAATGGAACTAGCTCCGCCTGTGAGCCGGCAGCCATGCGTCTTACGTCTTCTTGGTCTGCATTGTAAACAAAGAAATCTGTCTTTTGTTGATTTTTTGTGATTGCTGCTTTCGCCTCTGCATATTCTTGCTTCGAGCTATGATAATCGAGATGAGCATCATATAGATTTGTCACAAGTGCGATTTCCGGGCGAAACTCTTCGATCCCCATTAACTGAAACGATGATAGCTCAATGACGATTGTATCCTCTGCTTTTGCCTCTTTAGCCACACCGGAAGCAACTGTACCAATATTTCCAGCAATTAATGGCGACTTGTCCCCAGCCTTCAACATTTCAAAAATTAATGTAGTCGTCGTTGTTTTCCCATTTGTTCCAGTAATCCCAACAAACGGCGCCTCACTAATTTGATAAGCAAGCTCTACTTCCGTAATAACGGGAATCCCTTTTTCCAGAGCCCCTTTGATAAGCGGATTACGATAAGGAATTCCTGGATTTTTGACAATTAGCTCGAAGCCTTCATCCAACAGCTCAATAGGATGACTTCCGCATATCACTTTAATACCTTGCTCTAGCAGTCCTTGTGCCTCAGGATTCTCAGACAGTGGCTTCATATCATTCACCGTTACAAATGCTCCTAGCTTATGAAGAAGGGAAGCAGCCGTGACCCCGCTTTTCGCTAACCCTAATACCAATACTTTTTTTTGTGAATATTTTGCTGTTTCCTTCATTTTACACCCACACCTCTAAATAGATTCCGAGCACTGCACAAAGTAATCCTACCGTCCAAAACGTCACAACAACGCGCCATTCTGACCAGCCAGAAAGCTCATAATGATGGTGCAGCGGACTCATTTTAAAAATTCTTTTCCCTCTTAATTTAAACGAACCAACTTGCAAAATAACCGATAATGTTTCAATAACAAAGACTCCACCAATAATAACAAGCATTAATTCTAAATTTGTTAACAGCGCAATCGAAGCAATGGCTCCACCTAAAGCTAGTGAACCTGTATCTCCCATAAACACCTTGGCAGGGTGAGCATTAAAGACAAGAAATCCTAATACAGCCCCTACAACAGCTACAGAGAAAATAGCAACATCATATTGAGATTGATTCCAAGCAAGTACAGCAAACGCTCCAAAAGCAATAGCTGACGTTCCCGATACAAGCCCGTCTAAACCATCTGTTAAATTCACAGCATTCGAGAAGCCAACAAGCCAGAAAATCACGATAAACACATAAAACCATCCAAAATCAATAGCAAAATCCGTTCCTGGAATCGTTAAAGAAGGAACAAAATGATCCGCGCGTCGATAAACTAAATAAAAAATAACAGCAATAACGATTTGACCGAATAATTTTTGTTTCGATGTTAAACCGAGATTTCGCTTCATCACTACTTTAATAAAATCATCTAAAAAGCCTAATAGACCAAACCCTAATGTAACGAATAATAATAAATATGTTTCAAACGATGGTTCTGAAAATTTAAATGTCATCACGAGTGTCGCAATTGTAACCGCAAGCAAAATCATGATGCCGCCCATCGTTGGTGTTCCTGTTTTCTTTTGATGTGATTTTGGCCCTTCTTCCCGAATGCTTTGCCCAAATTTAAGTCTTCTTAAAAATGGAATAAAAATCGGGGAGAATAGGACGGTAATTAAAAAAGCTACCAAAATCGTATAAAAAATCACTTGTTCCAACATTCCTTACTCCCTCATTCCTCATACAATAAAATCATTTATTTGTTTAAAATTGCTTTCTTTGCTTCTTCACGGTCGTCAAAGTGCAGCACTTGATCTCCTATTAGTTGATACGTTTCATGTCCTTTTCCGGCAATGACAATGACATCACCAGCTTCAGCTTGTGAAACTGCATAGGCGATTGCCTCACGACGATCCTCTATTACTTTATACAGTTGGCCGGCAACGCCTGCTTCCATATCACGCAAAATCTGGCTTGGATTTTCACTGCGTGGGTTATCGGAAGTAAAAATTGGAAGCGTCGCAAATTGACAAGCAATTTTAGCCATCAATGGACGTTTTGTTTTATCTCGGTCGCCTCCGCATCCAACAACAACAAAAATCTTTTTCTCCGCAAATTCTTGAACTGTTTTCAACACATTTTCTAAGCTGTCCGGTGTGTGAGCATAATCTACAATAACAGGAAATGCTTGCCCTGCTGAAACAAGTTCAAAACGACCCGAAACACCCTTTACTTCTTCGATTGATTGAATGCTTGCATCTAGATCTACACCCGCACATAATGCTGCTGAAATTGCTGCTAGTACGTTATACACACTGAACTTACCCATAAGCTGTAGTTGCACGCGTCGCTCTTCATTGGCAAATACAAGCGTAAATGCGGTCCCTTTTGCCGAAATATGAATGTCTTTAGCAACGACATCAGCCGGTTTGTCAATCCCATATGTCACAACCGTCGCTGCAGTTGCCTTAATGAAATCTCCTGCTGCTTCATCATCGGCATTTAACACAGCATATTTAGGACGGTTCTCTATATAGGTATTTCCAAGCTGAGAGAAAAGCAAAGATTTTGCTTGTTTATAATGTTCCATCGTTTTATGAAAATCTAGATGGTCTTGTGTTAAATTGGTAAAAACTGCAATATCATAATCACAGCCATGCACCCGCCCAAGCTCTAAAGCATGTGACGATACTTCCATAATAGCCGTATCTACGTTCGCTTCAATCATTTGATGAAACGCTTGCTGCAACGTTACACTATCGGGTGTTGTATTTTTCGTTTCATACGTTTGATCAGCGATCTTCGTATACATCGTACCGATTAACCCGGTTGTTTGTTGTTGGTCACCAAAGATTTTCTCTAAAAGATGGCTCGTTGTTGTTTTGCCATTTGTGCCAGTAATGCCAATTAAGCGCAGCTTTTGTGTTGGATGACCGTAAAAAGCATCGGCCAGTACCGCCATCGCCCGTTTTGTATCTCGAACAACGATAACGGGTACCGGTAGATCAAGCGGCCGCTCAGCAAGAATGGCACTTGCTCCATTGTCTACGGCAGATTTGGCAAACTCATGGCCATCAACTGTGTACCCTTGAATACAAACAAATAAACTACCGTCCTTTACTTTACGGTTATCATTCTCTATCGAGGTAATGTCTGGATTATCCCCTTCATATTTAACTAAAGCATGCAAATAAGATAGTAATGTATGTAGCTTCATTTTTCTCCATCCCTCTCAACTTTATCTGAGGATTTATTATAGGTGAATCATTACACCTTGTCGAGAAAAGCATGTATCATTGCTTTTCTATCGTAGACTCTTCAGCCTTCTTAACTGTTTCCTTTAACTGTTTTATTTCTAAACAAAACCTCCACTCCCTAAACTGTGTCAGTCAGCTTAGGTTATCGTAAAACAAAGCGGCTGATGTTTCAGCCGCTTCCACTAACCATGTTTATTTTATACTTATTCTGTATTTTCGCCAAGATAAATTCGTATTGTGGACCCTTCTTTTATTTTCACACCTGCTTCTGGTGCTTGTTTAATAACATAATTACCTTGTCCAGCAATATCGAGCTTTAAATCAAGCAGCTGCGTTTGTAATTCGTTTTTCGTCATTCCTACAACATTAGGCACTTCAATCATGACAGGGTCGTTCCATTTCCGCTCTTTTTCAATTTGATTTTTTCGCGGCTTGACATCAAGAGCATGAAGAGAGTCTTCCATGATTTTCCCAACGATTGGAGCAGCAACTACACCACCAAATTGTACAGTCCCTTTTGGATTATCTACAGCAACATAAATAACAACTTCTGGCTTGTCTGCCGGGGCGAATCCAATGAAGGAAACGATATGATTATTTTCCAAGTAACGGCCGTTTTCTGCTTTTTGAGCCGTTCCTGTTTTCCCGCCAACTCGGTAAGATTCTACGAAAGCACCTGCTCCGCTTCCTTTCGCTACAACCGATTCAAGGGCACGGCGCACTTCCTTCGATGTTTCCTCGGAAATAACGCGCCTCTTCGCTTTAGGTTTCTTCTCCATCACTACTTCCCCTGTTGTTGAATCAATTAGTTCCTTCGCAATATAAGGTGTATACAGGATGCCGCCATTAACCGCTGCAGAAACAGCCGTTACCTGTTGAATCGGGGTCACAGATACCCCTTGCCCAAACGCTGTTGTAGCCTGCTCAACCGGGCCAACTCGGTCCATATTAAACATAATCCCTGTACCTTCTCCAGCTAAATCAATACCCGTTTTCGCTCCGAAACCGAAATCTTTAATATATTGAAACAGCTTGTCTTTCCCAAGACGCTCTCCTAATTGAACGAAGCCGGGGTTGCACGAATTTTCAACTACTTCTAAATAGGTTTGTGAGCCATGCCCGCCCCTTTTCCAACAACGTAAAGTTGCGCCTGCTACTTCGACATGTCCTGGGTCAAAAAAAGTATCTTTATCTAAATTGACCTTGCCTTCTTCAAGAGCCGCTGCCAGTGTGATAATCTTAAATGTCGAACCTGGTTCATAGGAACTCCATACTGGTAAATTTCGATTATACACTTCTGGTGGTACCTTTTGGAAGTTAGCTGGATCAAAAGATGGCCTACTCGACATCGCTAAAATTTCACCTGAATTCGGATCCATCGCAATTGCAATGATGCCATCCGGATTATAAGTCGCCTCTGCATTATCAAGTTCTCGCTCAACAATCGTTTGAATTTTGCTATCAATCGTCAGCTTTACATCATTGCCATCAACAGGCGCTTTATAATCATCTGCCATATTTTCGAGTCTTTTTCCTTTAGCATCTGAGTAAAATTTCACATAGCCTTTTTCACCACTTAATTCTTTATCGTACGTCAATTCAATGCCCATTAAACCTTGGTTATCTGAACCAGCAAATCCAAGTACATGTGATAAATAGGAACCAAATGGGTAATGCCTTTTTGAGTCTTCTGCAATATATACTCCCTTTAACCCTAGCGCTTTTATTTTTTTCGCTTTTTCATGAGAAATCTTCCGCCCTTCTGGAATACGAACACTCATTGTCTTCTTTGTCAGTAATTCGTAGGCTTTTTGTTTGTCCATATTTAATATAGAAGCAAGTTGTTCCGCCGCTTCGCCTGGGTTTTCGATTTGCCTTGGAATGACGTATACAGTCGGAGCTGAAATATTAGTTGCAAGCTCTACTCCATTTCGATCCAATATTTCACCGCGCTTCGGTTCGAACGGAATATTCCGACTCCACAAATCTTCTGCTAAACTCGTTAATTCGTCTCCCCGTAAAAATTGCACAATTCCTAGGCGAATATCAATAATGAAAAAAATGATAATCCCTGCTGCTAAAGCAATCGCCAGCCGTTTTCGCACCGTTACATTAGAAACTCGCAAAAACAGACACCTCCATTCACACTTGCTACAATATATGCTTGTCTTATAGAAGGTAGACTAAGAAAAGCAAAGTCGAATGGGCCACAACGAAAAAGCACCGGCTTATGCCGATGCTTTTTCGTTAATCATGTACTTCTTCTTCATCCGGTTCCTTTTTCTCAACGATGTCATTCGGTTTGGTTAATTCAACAATAAGATAATCTCCCTCTTTCATCGTCTTACCAGTTTTCATATTTTGTTTTGTTACATACCCAGTACCTGCTGTATTTAATTGTACACCACTAATATTAGCCACCTTCATAACATCCCGTAGCGACCAGCCTTGCATATTAGGGGCTTTCATTTCCCCTTCCGTTCGGAAAATAATTTTCTCACCCGGCAGTAAAGCAGCCCCTGCTTTTGGAGCTTGATCAATTATTTTACGTCCATCGCCAATTGTCACTACTTCATATCCTAATTGCTTAAGTTTTTTTGTAGCAGTTTGAAGTGGTTGGTTCGCAAAATCTTCAAGCTCGGTCGCTGTTTGTTTTTTTATATTCGTTGGTTCAATATTTAAATATTGTAAACTATTTTGCATAACTGGCTTAAAAATCTCTGATACAGGATCTGCTCCTACATAAGAAGTACCCAATTGCGGCTGCTTAACAGCCACATACATAACGAGTTGAGGATCATCCGCCGGTGCCATTCCTAAAAAAGAAAACATATAGTTATTCCGTCCAACCATATAACGTCCATCTGCTCCAGCAATTTCAGCAGTTCCTGTTTTCCCAGCTACATCATACCCTTCTAAAGCATATGGCTTACCCGTTCCTTTTTCAGCTGTTACAACCGTCTCTAAATAATCTCGAACTTCTTTCGCCGACTTCGCCGAAATAGGCTGTCCAACTACTTTCGGCTTTGTTGTTTTCAACACTTTCCCAGTGTCTTGATTAGAAATACTTTTAATGACGTATGGTCTCATCATCTTGCCATTATTAGCAATCGCTGATGCAGCTTGAATTTGCTGAATGGGCGTGATTGTTGACCCTTGACCAAATGCCGTTGTGACCTTTTCAATTTTATATTTATATTGAATCCTTCCAATAATTTCATTTGGCAAGTCGATGCCTGTTTTGTTATCAAAACCAAATTTTGTTAAATACTCACGGAACGTATCGGCACCGATCTTATCCATCGCAAGCGTTGAAAAGGCGACATTAGAAGAGCGTTGAACTCCTTCTAGAAACGTCATCGTTTGTCCTGCTGGTATCCCACTATGGTCTCTAGGTGATTTGGACCCCGGTACATTATAGCTCCCAGATACATACGTCGCATTCGGATTAAATACTCCCTCTTCCACCGCGGCCGCTAATGTAAAAACCTTCATCGTGGATCCTGGCTCGAAGCTTTCTTCAATGGCTAAATTTCGCCAAGTATCTGCCAAACCTTCCTTCGTAACCGGATGAAAGCTTGGACGTTGTCCCATTGCAACAATTTCACCTGTTTTAGGATTAGAAACAATCGCAATGATTTGACTAGGTGTATACTTTTCTTCAACCTTTGTTAAAGCGTCCTCTAATACCGTTTGAACCTTCTTATCAATCGTTAACGTAACATTCTTCCCATTTTGAGGAGCGGTCACCTTTTCTTGACTATCCGGCAATAACATGCCCCATCGATCACTATCAAAGGTAATCTTCCCATTCTTCTCTAATAAATCATCGTTCATATACCGCTCAATTCCAAATTTCCCTACGGTCTCTCCTGTTTTTTCATCTTGTTCCACATAACCAATTAAATGAGAGGCAAATACACCATTTGGATAAAAGCGTCGGTTCTTCTTTTGGAACGTAATTCCAGGCATCTCCAGCTCTTCAATCTTCTGTTTCGTTTCGTGTGTTAAATCACGTCCCGCCTTCCCAAACTCGACTTGAAATAGACCTTTTTTAGTCAAACGTTCATAAATGTCCGACTCATCCATTTCAATGAACTTAGCTAGCTGCTTTGCCGTCTCTTTCGGATTCTCAACATGCTCTTTCTCTTTTTCACTCAATATCGCTATTAAGGTGAAAGACGACGTATCCTCTGCAATGACTTCCCCATTTGTGTCTAAAATATTTCCTCTTTTTGCTTCAAGCACTTGTTCTCTTTCATATTTCTTATCCAGTTTGGATGCCAGTACTTCTCCACCAGCGATACCTGTTGCCTGAATATAAATAAAACGAATCAGTAAGACAAAAAAGAGCAGGCCGAAGAAGAAAAATAACCCGGCTGCCCCTCGCTTCATATTTTTTTGTTTGAGCATTATTCCTGCACAACCTTCACGTTATTATCATTACGTTTAAGGCCAAGTTCTTCAGCCTTTTTCCATAATCTTTCATAACCACTTAATTCTTTAACCTGTATTTTTAAATCTTCATTCGCTTTTGTTTGCTTTTCAATAGAAACTTCCGCTTGCTGAATATCTTTATTTACTTTATAAATAGCAGCCTGATTAGAAATCATTTTGACACTAACAAATGCCACCATTGCAGCAAGGGCACATAGCAAAAATAGTTCACCAATTGAAATTTTGCTTTTCCGAACGACAACTGTCTGAACAGTTTGTCGCTGCTGTTCAGGTTGTTGCTCCTGAATTTTTTTAGCAAACGAGTTCATTCCACTCACTCCTATTGCGTATCATTTGTTTACTGCTTTTCTGCAATTCGTAACTTAGCTGACCGCGAACGATTATTTCCTTCTAATTCAGCTTCTGAAGGTAAAATCGGCTTTCTCGTAATCAACTTCAACGTTGGCTTAAACTCATCAGGAACAATAGGCAAACCAGGTGGAAGGTCAGGTAGGGAACTAGCAGCTTTAAATACCTTTTTACAAATACGATCTTCTAATGAATGGAAGGTAATAACAGAGATTCTACCACGAGGGTTTAACATGGATATCGCTTGTTCTAACGAATCTTCAAAAACACCTAACTCATCATTTACTGCGATTCGAATTGCTTGAAACACCCGCTTAGCTGGATGTCCGCCTTTACGTCTTGCAGGGGCTGGAATCCCTTCTTTAATAAGGTCAACTAATTCAAATGTAGTCGTAATTGGTTGTTTGGCACGAGCAGCTTCAATCTTTCTTGCAATCTGTTTAGAGAATTTCTCTTCTCCATACTGGAAGAAAATGCGTACCAAATCCTCATATGACCATGTATTCACCACATCATAAGCAGAAATAGAAGCATTTTGATCCATTCGCATATCAAGTGGGGCATCATGTTGATAACTAAACCCTCGCTCTGGTGTATCTAATTGCGGCGAGGAGACACCTAAGTCATATAAAATACCATCTACTTTGTCCACTCCACGCGCCTGCAGTTCTTCTTGTAAATATTTAAAGTTATTTTGGATGAGCACAACGCGATCACCATATGCACGTAATTTCTCTTTAGCATTTTGGATAGCGGTAATATCTTGATCAAAGGAGTATAGCTTTCCCTCACTAGATAACTGCGAAAGCAAGTATTCACTATGTCCCGCTCCTCCAAGTGTACAATCCACATAAATTCCATCCGGTTTTATATTTAAACCATCAACCGTTTCTCTAAGTAGCACAGTCGTATGTTGAAACATTTTTTTCATCCTTCCAATCGATTAATTGAGTCCCATTCGGGTCGCCTTAAATATCAAAGCCGATCATACTCTCTGCTATTTCAGCAAAAGAGTCTTCTGATGTTGCAAAATAGTCTTCCCAAAGGGGCTTGCTCCAAATCTCAATTCGATTGGACACACCAAGAATTACACATTCTTTTTCCAGTTGGCCATATGAAATAAGCGGCGCTGGAATATTAATTCGGCCTTGTTTATCTATGTCGCATTCTGTTGCAGCTGAGAAGAAAAAGCGAGTAAAAGAACGGGCATCTTTTTTCGTTAATGGCAACGCCTTTAACTTTTCTGTGAGAAGACTCCACTCCGCCATGGGATAACCAAACAAACACTGATCAAGACCGCGTGTCAACACAAATTGTTCACCTAGGTTGTCCCGAAATTTCACAGGAACAATCAACCGCCCTTTGGCATCAATGGTGTGATGGTATTCTCCCATAAACATACCCAATACCCCACTTTCTACTATCAATGTACCACATTTCTCCACTTATCTCCACTTGTTTTGAATTTAAATACTTTGGACCTATCATTTTCCACTAAATGTTGATTATAGGATAAATAAGCACTACTAATTGCACTTATATACTTACACAATCCTCCGACATGCAAAAAGAGACAGGCTCAAAACCTGTCTCTTTCTATACATATATAAGTTTATGCTGATTATTAAAGCTATACGAAAGCTCCATCAAATCCTGTACAAAATCCGGCCCATATTTATTTACATAATAAAAGATATTCCAAATTCGTTCCTGAGGAGAATGTAGCGGATACAAAGATTGAGCGATTCGATCGTATTTACGGACGACAACGGCATTTTTTTCTTTCGTGCTCGCTTCCATTTTTCCATAGATAAAGTCTAACTGCTGCTCAATAAAAAAGCGGTTTTTGTGCAGCAAAGATTGAAGTCCTTTATCTAGTCGAGCAGCATGCTCTGATAACTGTTGATGATTAACTTGTAAATCTCGCTTCATCTTGTCATACAACTGTTCAAGCAGCGGATCTTTAACAGATTCCAAATAACTTTCTTTTGCTTTATCTGTTCCTTCTGTTAAAACCGTTTCAAGCTCCAAACCAACTTCCTGAAGGTCTGTTTCAATCCCGCGCTCTACTAGCGTAATATTAAGCCTTGGCACAATCGGCGGCATTTTCATCTCGAATAAATCGAAAGCCCGCTTTAATTCAGCCCAGTAAGCAATTTCGCCCGGACCTGAAATAAAAGCTAGTACCGGAAAGAGCATCTCCTGCATTAACGGACGTGTAACAACATTGTTGCTTAACCGCTCCGGACTATCTTTCGCCGTCTGTAAAAGTTCTTCTTTTGTAAAACGTAATTCACCATTTTTTCCAATAATTTGCCCATTGTTTCTCTCTAACAAGCAGCGGTCTTTCTTCTCTGGATGGTAATAGAATAAATTCACAGCGTTCGCATCCATTTCAATCATTCGTCGGTATCCTTGTTCCTGAATGAACGCTTGTTGCGCACATACGGCTGCCGTAATATCTTCATGACACTCTACCATTTGCGTGAAAAATTGCGCCTCTAATTGTCGTAACCGCGGATCTGCTGCATCAATCAACAATAAACCATATTCATGAAACCATTCATGGATAAGCGCCGAAAAGAAATCAACAAATGTTTGAGAACGACACAAAATAGTCTTCATATTGGCAAGCAGCGCACTTGTATAATTTGTCTCACCATACGTTTCGATAATTTCCTCAAACCACTGTTGCATAACCTGTGCGTCTAATTCAATATCAGAAACCATCGTTTTAAACGGCTGATAGGAAGGATATGTTTTCTTAGTTGGTTTCCCCTCTTTCATCACATAGACATGATTTACTTCTGCTACGTCATGGTCTTCCCCTGCAATCCAAAAGACGGGAATAACTCTCTTCTTAAGCACTTCTTCTTGCTCTTTAGCCAATTTAATAATCGAGATTACTTTATGAATCGTATATAATGGACCTGTTAATAAACCAGCTTGTTGTCCACCTATTACGACAACGGACTCCTCCTTACGCAAGTCCGAAATACTATTCATTACAGCTTCACTCTTTGGCAATCTTGCCATATAGTTCTCTATATAATCTGCCACCTCTTGGCGCAGAAACGTTCGATTCATTAATTCTTTATATCGATTATGGTACATGTCTTTACTAGACAAATCATAGTGAAAATAATCTTCAACTTCGAGAAGCCCTTGTAAATAATCCGAAGCAAACCGATTTAAAGATGGTAACTCGAGATCTTTCATCTCCATTTATGTACTACTCCCTCTCTCTGCATCTTCAGTACTTTTGAGTATAGCACGCTATGTCAAAAAAATAAAAAAAGTTGCCTAACAGCCGAATTTTATGCAACACTGCTGAAAGCTTCACAAAATGGTTTAACTAGGTTAGATTATACAAGAATTCATTGCTTGCCCTCATCACCTTACTTAACATTCGATATAACCATCGTTAAGCTTTTGTTTAACATAGTTCAAGTCGTATGTACTAACAGGTTATGCAGTATCAGAAGAGCAATACCCTTAGAATTCTAGTAACTAACCCATACAAGACAAGAGCACAATACGTACAAAAAAAGCATGCAAAGTTTAATCTCCAAAACCCTTTCAGAACCTTTGGAAAAATAATTTCCTGTTTTACCTTATAGTGGACAAGAACAACTGTACAGGCGATTGTTAAAACAATCAACATTAATACCCAAAAAAGCTGCTTATTCCAAATCACCATAATCAAATAATTAACAGCAAAAATAAAAAATATAGTACTTAAATCCATCGCAATACGAACAGACCTGCGGTGGTTTTTTGTCATTTGCTTTGCCACAGTAAAAAAAACGATATATCCGAGAATCGGTAATGTTACGAATGTTGCCACGAATGCGGATACAACAAACTCCACTACTATCAGCCTTCCTTCTGTTCTTTACCTTTAATCATCGTATAAAGAAAATCAATCAAACGATGTTCCTGTCCATTTTGTTTCGCTTGTGAAAGAACGTATCCTAAAATGGCTTCAATCTCTGTTTGACGTCCATGCTCTAAATCTTTCAGCATGGACGAACGGTTTTCTGATGTTCCTCGACATACTGCCTTCACATACTCTAATGCTTGGCCCGGATTATCTATATGCAAAATCGACGCTAGTTCCTGAAAATAGGTGTCCATTAACTTGGCATATGCTGCATTCGTAACAAGCTCTCCATTTGGAACACCTAAAATAGCCGTTAACGGATTAATAACCGCATTGACAATCAACTTCTCAAGCAACATAGAATGATAGTCCTCATACACTTCAAATGGAAAGAGCTCTATCGATTCATGTCTAAACGGCAGTTCACTTTCATTCCCTCTAAAAACAGCAAGCTTTGTTTTACCTACCCCTGTATGTTCAACTGTATGTGAATCATGCTTTAAAGCTCCATGCTCAACAACCCCAACAAAAAGAGAAGGTGAAGCTAGCTTCTTTAGAAATTCAATATGTCCATAGCCATTTTGCAAAAATAACAGGGGCTGCTTACAATATTGAATCGACGAATAAACATCGGAAAGCTGATATTGCTTAACCGTGACAATCACCAATTGTGCACCTTCCACATTGTTTGCTAATTTTTTCGCGGTAATTGTTTTCGTTTGCACCTCCCCGTTTCTCATAAAATTTAATCCATCATGATTTAAACGCGCAGCCTGTTCTTCCGTTCTTGTATATACGGTTACACTATGTGATTGGCTCAAATAATTGGCAAACAATAAACCTATTGCTCCGCCTCCAATAATCGCTATTTTCATAAATTACCTCCATAATTATTCCTATTTTATCACATTTAACCTAATCACTTATAGTACAGAAGCAGATATAGGTTTGTAAGAATAAGAGAATCCCCTCTCAACAAGCAACCTATTTTGATTCTATTCTTTAAATAGGAAGGATAAAATAGAATATGTTATACTAGTAGTGAAGCGTTTTCTTTTTGGATATAGGTATTAATAACGGTTGTAGATTTGTTACTCATTTAACTTTCAGCAGAGCTGAAAGGCGTGTGAAAACATAGTTTCACACCGAATAGGTCAAAAATCGTATAAATCAACCATATTCATGAACATAGCCTTGATATAAACATAAATAAAAGAGCGCTTTATTCTGTACAACTAGATAACAAATGGGGTTTATGGAAGATATAAGGGGGAGCTTTAGATGGAATACAAAGTGGAACGTTTACTCGTGAATTTCAAAACGCTTGAAGAATTTAAGAAATTCAAAGAATACGGTATACAAGAATTATCTATGCTCGATGATTTAGAAGCAAATATCATTGAAAACGACAGTGAATCACCATTTTACGGCATTTATTTCGGAGATACACTTGTTGCCCGAATGAGCTTATATCAAAAAAGCGCGAAGTTCGATCATTACTTTGACCAGAAGCAAGATTTTCTTGTGCTATGGAAATTAGAAGTACTTCCGAATTATCAAAAGAAAGGCTACGGAAAAGCTTTAGTAGATTATGCTAAAAGCTTTCATCTGCCAATTAAAACAAACCCGAGGGTTCAATCACAAGCTTTTTGGACAAAAATGGGCTTTGAACCAATTACCTACGACATGGATCGCGATCTTGGTGAAAATCCACTCGTATGGCGTCCATAATTGCGCAATCGTCTGCAAAATAAAACTCGTGGCTAAGAGGTTGCAAAAACTCCCCTTAGCCACGAGTTTATTTATTTACTCTCTCGAGGTTACCGTTTTTATCCATTTGGAACTTCACTTTTGAACTTGTTGGATCATCTTCATGAATAATGAGTTTCCTAGCACGCTCCATAATATGCAAAAGCGCTCGATAATCTTCTTCCACAACAACAAGTTGACTTTGTAACACTTTAATTTCCTCACGCAATTGTTGATTTTCTCGCTGTAAATCCCCAAGTTCTTCAGCTCGTTGCTGCTTTTCCTGCTCATATAGTCGAGCCGTTTCATCCATTTTCTTTAAATATGAAACAATTTCTTGAAACGAGACCGAATCACTCACCTTATTCTCCTCAACACATTCTACTTGTTGAGTACATTCATGCATATTCTCCACTTTTCGTTCTAGCTTTTCTTCTAATTGTACATCCCTCTGACCTTTATTCTCTTTTCTCTGCTTCTTTGCGAGCTCGATTCCCGATTTATATTGCTTACGAACAAAAGAATTCCAACGAAAGCCACAAGCTGCAGGTGTTCTTGACAATTGTTTACCCACTTCTTCAAATGCTCGAAGTTGAGTGCTGCCTTCTCTAATATACCTTAAGACAACTTCAGCCAACAATAAATCTTCATCTTGACTCCATGCATCTTGTCTCGCAATTGACATCTCTCTACCTCCAAAGCAAGCTTTTTCTTCATATATATGTACTTACTAGAAAAGATAGAAGGGAAAAGAGTAAACTAAGTCAGATTATTTTGTTTTATTTAAAAATGAGTCGACTGCTTGATGATGAGCATCCGTTTCCCATAACTTTGCACATTGTCTGCTTTCCATTTCCATGCGCCCTTTTAAATCCGTCTCTTCCCATTTATTAATTAATAGATTTTTGTAAGCCATCAAGACGCCTACCTCACGATTCAGAATCGTATCGACAAAGCGCTCCCATTCTTCTAAATCTCCTTGAATCACTTCATCAATAAATCCTAATTCTTTCGCTGCCTCTGCTGTATAAATGGTTCCATTCAATAGTAGCTTCATAGCTGATTGATAAGGGATTTTCTCTAATAAAATCGAGGCTCCTCCCCATCCTGTTGTAATTCCTAACGATGCTTGAACAAAACCTAGCTTCACACCGCTTTTAGCAAGACGAAAATCACATGCTGAGGCAATCTCACAGCCCCCTCCAACTGCACTACCATTCAGCAAAGCAATAGTAGGCTTTTTGAATACAGCTAATTTATATAAGATTGCTCCCATTTTAGACAGCATTCCGTAAGATTCTTCCTCTGTATAAAGCGAATGGAATTCAGCTAAATCGCCACCCGAACAAAAGGCGCGATCACCATAACCTGTTATCACAACTACTTTTACATCATTATCTTGGGCCGCTTGGTCAAGCGCAGCTTCAAATTCTTCCATCAATTGATAACTAACTGCATTTCTTTTTTCTGGTCGATGTAAAATAAATTTCATGTAACCGCGTTCATTTTTTTCCACTAAAACCGTCTGACTCATACCTTCACCATCCTAACTAATTAATCACTCTTCTATTTTACACCATTCATTGAACATTCTGTGAATTTTATTTAACTTTTTCCATTTTAAAGTTATATTTTACTTATATTAAACATAACAAAAGCAAAGAAGCACAGAGGATATAATCCCTGTGCTTTCATTAGCATATTGCTCGATGTAATATAAAGAAATTATTTGTTAACAACTTCTTTTCCGTTGTATGTCCCACATTCTTTACAAACACGGTGTGAAAGTTTCATTTCACCGCAGCTTGGGCATTCTACCATACCAGGTACAGATAGTTTGAAGTGTGTACGACGTTTTCTTTTTACAGTTTTAGACGTTCTTCTAAAAGGTACAGCCATTATTCCCACCTCCTTAAAAAATATAAGAAATCCATAAAAACCAGATTAACTGACTTTTATACTTTCAATTAAGATTCTTTATTGTTTTCAAAAAAATCGGCAAGCTTTGCGAATCGAGGATCCACTTTCTGTTTGTTTTCTTCTTCAGAAATAACGGTCCAGTCATTTCCAGATTGAGGAGCAGCTTCTTCTGAGTTAACATCCTCACAGAAAACTTGCATCGGTATTTCTAGCAATAAATTTTCTTTAATGACTGGCAAAAGATCCACAACATCACCTTCTACAATTGTCACATCATCTCCATCATACTCGATGCCTGCTGTTTTGAATAGAAAAGTTTCTGTTGTTTCAATATCAATTGGGTAGTTGACATCTACCAGCGTTCGGGAACACGGTAAAATAAATTTACCCGATAGATGCAAGTGGAAAGTAACTTTCGTTGAACCAATATCGGCTCTTCCTGTTACTTTTATTGGTGAAACGTCGCGAATCTGCGGGTCTCTCTCCTTAATGTCTGTAACATCCACTATTTCATCAATTTGCAAATGTTTGTCCCGTATTTTTTGAAGTTGACTAATTGTCCATTTCAAATGAAATCACCTCAAGGCAACAAAAATAATTATAGCTTTCAATTATTCGTTTGTCAATATTTTTTCTTTACACTATAATGTAGTCATTCTAACGAATGTTGCAAGCTTTACGAATGATACTTACGATGTTGAATAAATACTTCAAACTATACTTGAATTTCTATTTTAGCATGTAGAAACCAAATTACAAACTTTTTCCGTGAGGTGACCTTAATGAAGGCTGTTGGTATAGTTGTCGAATACAATCCATTTCATAATGGACATGCCTTACATATTCAAGAAAGTAAGAAACAGACTGAAGCTGATGTAGTCATCGCTGTAATGAGTGGTTCATTTTTACAACGTGGTGAACCGGCACTCGTCAATAAATGGGCACGAACAGACATGGCCTTACGCGGCGGCGTAGACCTTGTTATCGAGCTTCCTTATCGTTTCGCAACAGCCAACGCCGAATTATTTGCTCGGGGCTCCATTAGTCTGCTTGAGGCTATGCAATGTGATGCGTTCTGCTTTGGCAGTGAAGACGGAAAGATTGCTCCGTTTCTCGATACCTATCATTTGCTTCAAGAAAAAGAAACAGAATATAAAAGTGCGTTAAAAACGTTTTTAAAAGAAGGAAAGAGTTATCCAGCAGCTGCTTCCCTTGCTTTTCGCAGCCTTTCATCCAATGAAAGAGGACTAGATCTATCACAGCCAAACAACATTCTTGGCAAAGAATATGTGCACACTGCTTTATCAAACAACTACAAAATAAAACCTTTTACAATCAAGCGGGTAGCAGCAGGCTATCACGAAACAACGCTTCACGATAAAGCGATTGCAAGCGCTACAGGCATTCGAAAAGCGATTATCGAACAGAAACAAAGCATGCAGACGATTTCTAACTATGTACCACATTCAACCCTTGCTATTTTAGAAACATATATTACTTATTATCAAAGCTTTCATCATTGGGAGTTGTACTGGCCTCTTCTTAAATATCGAATTCTTACTTCTTCTGCCGCTGAATTAGCGTCCATCTATGAAGTAGAGGAAGGCATTGAACATCGATTATTAGATATAGCTAAACACTCTAGTACGTTCCAACAATTTGTGACACAAGTGAAAACAAAACGCTATACATGGACACGTATCCAACGCATATGCACTCATATTTTGACGCATAGCTTGCAAGCCGAAATGGAGGCGTCGTCCTTTCCATCATACCTTCGTTTACTCGGAATGACGGAAAAGGGACAACAGTATTTGCAATCGGTCAAAAAAGAGCTGCCTCTTCCTTTAATTTCGAAAATATCAGCCTACAACGATGATGATATTACACCAGATTTACGTGCGACAAACGTATTTGCCCAAGGCTTAACAGAGCCTTATCAAACGGAATTAATAAAGCGGGAATTCGCCGCACCTATTCGACTCAAGGTTTAACAATTGTGAGGGAGCGCTATTGATGAACAATAAAAAATAAGAGACGGAAAGTCAAAGTCCGCCTCTTATTTTTTATCTTCTAATGTTTTTAAATAATGCAGGGCATCTGTAAAGTGATCAACTGGAACAATCTTCATCTTCGTATTAATATCTTTCGCTGCCACTAATGCCTCTTGATAATTGGAATGAGGATTCCCTTCCTCATTAGGTGCAAAGAAAATATCAGCACCTGATTTATCAGCCGCGACAATTTTCTGTTGAATGCCTCCAATAGGCCCTACTTTTCCTTCTTCATCAATCGTACCTGTACCTGCAATTTGATATCCTTGCGTTAAATCCCCTTTGGTTAATTGATTATAAATTTCTAAAGAAAACATTAATCCTGCCGATGGTCCACCGATTTGCTCAGAATCAATAGACACTTTTGGAACGGTTATGACTCTCGTAGCATCATCAAGAGAGATACCTAATCCTACTTGATTTGGTTTATCTTTAAATGCTTGCAGGGTGATTGTTGCTTGTTTCTCCGTTTCTTCTCGCTTATAAACGATGTCAACGGTATCCCCTGCTTTTTTCGTAGCAATATAATCAATGAATTGTTGCGAGGAATCAAAACTTAAGCGATCGACTTGAATAATTTGATCACCTGCTTTTAAAATTCCAGCCGCTGGCATATCCTCGTGTACATCTAAGACAAACACACCCAGATACTGATAAGAAAACTCTTTCCCAGCGTGATCATAAGCCACTTTAATGGCATGATTTTTCGAAGTATCCATTAAATGCAGCTGCCTTACATTATATTCTTCATCCGTTTCATCCTCGCCTCGAACAGATGCCTCTGGATAAATTTCTTGATAATCACTCCATTTAGCAAGCAAATACGAATAAATATTTGCTCTTCCCATTCTAACCGTTGTGAGCATGAAGCTCCCTTCTGCTCGATCACCGCCAGAAACTTCAATAATCGGTTCTAATTCTTTCGCCATACCAGGCTTTGTCACATAATACGGCAAATAATAAAATGCAGAGGCAAAAAGAAGCAAGGCAACCACTAAAGTAGTGTTGACATACGCTTTACGGCTCATTTTTGCAAGACTCCTTCCAAGATGCAACACATGATTTAATGTAATCGACTTTCTGTCTAGCTGCTTCTTCTCCAATACTAATTATTTCAGATATATTTGTAAATGATTTTGAACTATACTTTTCCACTCGCGGACGAATCATGACATCGGAAGCAAACTCTCTATTCTCGACCAATTCCATTTGTAAAATATCAAGGCTTTGCATAATCACATCATAAATAGATGTAATCTCTACCTCTTGATTAATATGCGAAACATCTACACCAATAACGATATCTGCTCCCATTTGCTTTGCAACCGAGACAGGTACCCGATCAACGACACCTCCATCAACTAGTAGATGATTATCAATTTTCTCCGGAACAAAAATACCGGGTATCGAAATACTTGCGCGGACAGCTGGAGCAATCGGTCCCTGCTGAAAAACAACCTTTTCTCCTGTTCGAATGTCAGTTGCTACAACCGCAACAGGGATATCTAATTCTTCTAACTTCTTTCCATATGTAAATACCCGAATTAATTCTTTTACTCGCTTCCCTGCAACAAAACCCATTTTCGGAAACGTAAAATCTAAATAATACTTCCTTTTAAATACACGCGATAGTTTATAAAGCCGCTCAATATCTGAGCCCGCTGCAAATAAAGCACCCACCATCGCTCCCATGCTGCTCCCTGCAATTAAGTCAATAGGAATGCCCTCTTCTTGTAATACCCGAATCACACCTAGGTGAGCAAAACCTCGCGCACCACCCGAACCAAGCGCTAATCCAATCTTCGGTTCTCGCAATGCTATTCCTCCTCAAATTGTCTCATTCAAAATTATTGTCTTAAAGCGGTTCATACAAGCATATTGTTTAAACAGGATAAAATGATTAGCTTCGATTTAGTAAATTACTTTTTATCTTGGTTTTCCCACTTGTATAAAACTTCCTTTTATTTTATCACTCATATGCATAAAGTGCCTAGCAGATTCCTGATTAAGGAGGAGCAAGCTTTGTTGTTACCGAAACTTAAATCAATCACCTTAGCCCTACTCATTACGATTATGGCCATTGCATTAGTCGTTTTTCCTCAGGAGTCCTTTGACGCCTCTAAGAACGGCTTACATATGTGGTGGCAAATTGTCTTTCCATCTCTTTTGCCGTTTTTAATTATTTCTGAGCTATTAATTTGCTTTGGTGTTGTTAGCTTTCTAGGAGTCATGTTTGAACCATTAATGCGACCATTTTTTCGCGTTCCTGGTGTAGGTGGTTTTGTCTGGGCAATGGGGCTAGCTTCCGGCTTTCCTGCTGGAGCAAAATTTACCGCTAGACTTCGACTGGAAAAACAACTAACTCGAATTGAAGGAGAACGTCTTGTTTCCTTTACTAACTCCTCAAATCCATTATTTATTTTCGTTGCCGTTTCCGTTGGTTTTTTTCAAAACCCAAAGCTTGGTATCCTTCTTGCAGCGGCTCATTACGGAGGAAATATGATTGTTGGCTTCATCATGCGGTTTTATGGACAAAAAGAGGAGCAAGCCATTCCAAATAGAATAATCAAACTTCCATCTATAAAAGCGGCCCTCAAGCAGATGCATCGGACACGTTTAAAGGAAACTCGACCATTTGGAAAAATGCTCGGCGACTCGGTGACCTCTTCCATTCATACATTATTAATGATTGGCGGGTTTATCATTCTATTTTCAGTTATCAATCAGCTATTATCTCAAATGAATGTAACAGCCTTGCTTGCAAAAGCCATAGCTGGATGTTTACATGTATTTTCACTGTCACCTTCCTTTAGCATTCCTTTTATTTCGGGACTGTTTGAAATGACGCTTGGCGCAAAAATGACAAGCTCAATTTCAAACGCTAATTTATTACAGCAAGCGATGATTGCAAGCTTTATTTTAGCGTTCAGCGGCTTAAGCGTTCAAGCGCAAGTAGCAAGTATTTTAGCCGAAACAGATATCCGTTTTGCTCCCTTTTTCTTTGCCCGCGTCCTGCATGGCTTTATTGCCGCAACACTTGCTTATCTGCTTTGGAATTCACTTTATGTAGAGATTCCAGACTATGGACATGCCGCACTCGCTTTTCCGGTTAGTCAGATTATTGGAGATGAAACAACAACATTATATGAACAAATGCTCCACTTAGGACCTCTGTTCACCATTATTAGTTTAAGTGTTTATACATGCATTATAGCCAAAAGAATAATTCGATTTTAATTCCACTAAAAGAGAGCGCGTCGAATGACACGCTCTCTTTTAGTGGAATATTCAGTCATATCAAATGGAATTTTTCTTTCATCGCCTGAATGACAACGTCAGGTACTAGCAAGGAAATGTCCCCACCATATTTAGCCACTTCTTTCACAATGCTTGAACTTAAAAAGGAATACTGATTTTTTGTCATAATAAAGAATGTTTCTATTTGATTATTCAAAAGCCTGTTCATCGACGTTCCTTGCATTTCGTATTCAAAATCAGATACAGCACGAAGCCCTCTAATAATCGCATTAGCGGAAACGCTTTCAGCATAGTCAACAGTAAGACCTCGAAATGAATCAACTTTTACATTCGGAATATGAGCCGTCGCCCCGCGAATTAGATCCATCCGCTCTTCGACTGTAAATAGAGACTTTTTAGCCGAATTATTTAAAACGACAACGTATACTTCATCAAATACATTAGCTCCCCTTTGAATAATATCAACATGACCAAATGTAATCGGGTCAAAACTTCCTGGACAAATCGCTATTTTTGACATGATTTATTCCCCCTGTTCGTCTTGAAGATACCCCCATTGATAAATAGTAACGGCGATAATTCCATAGACTTCTTTTCTTTTTATAACTAAATCACCGACTTGCTCCGGCAAAGTAACATCATGGCTATGTTCACAAACGATGTATCCCTTATCATTTAACAGTCTAGCCTTTGATATTTCCTCTAGCAACTCGATAAGCTTTTGCTTCTTATAAGGTGGGTCGAGCATAATTAAATCAAACGTTAACTCCCGTTTAATAAGCGCCTTCAATGCTCGTTGTGAATCATTTTTATAAAGCTCTGCTTGATCCGTCAATTTACATAGCTCTAAGTTCGCTTTCACTGTTTGAAAAGCTGCATAGTCACGATCGACGAAAATAGCTCGATCCGCCCCTCGGCTTAACGCTTCTATACCAAGTCCCCCGCTGCCTGCAAATAAATCCAGCACAAGGCCGCCATCAAAATACGGGCCAATCATATTAAAAATCGATTCTTTTACTTTATCAGTTGTAGGACGGGTTCCTGTACCCGGTACAGCTTTCAACGGTCTTCCTTTACATGTTCCAGAAACGACTCTCATGTTCTCACCACATTTTTCCGACAAATTTCTGTTACTCAATTATCCTAACACATTCCAAATAGCACGCCAATAAAAAAAATAAGAACAATACAACACGTTTCATGAATAATAAGGAGAATTTTGGTCATAATGTGAATAACAACATCACTATCGTAGATGTTGTTGCCAACCGCGGAGAAGGCTTACGTTTCCCCATAAGTTCTTCCTCCGGTTTCTCCTCTCCCTTTGCCTTCTAGTCCTTAATCAGACATAGAAGGACCCTGCAGAAGTCTGCAGGGCTTTTTTTTATACCATAAGGGCGTAAAGCTCTTTGATATGTGTTATTTTCCAGACTACGCTTTTCTTACTGTAACGTATTCAAATCCACCAATTCCAACTCATTGTTTTGTTCACGAACAAATACGTTAAATACCTTTAACATATAATCTTCGCTAATATAATACTGATTATTAAATTGTGTTAATAACGTCCCTTCTACACTATGCGCTTTTTCATTGTAGAGAAATACTTTTTTTCCTGGGTATAAACGAAATGTCTTTGAACCATTATTTAAATAAAAGTGCTGATTCACCCACTCTGCGTGAAATCCTAGTTTTTCCGTTACCTGCTCTAATAAATAATAACGTTTCAAACGAACAGTCACAGATTGTACAACTGAATGTTCCCCGTCTCGATTCAGCCATTTAGCCTGATTGATAAAAATAAGCGGATGAACTTTGTGACTTTTCACTTTATTCAATTCAAAATAATGGGTTACAAGTCCTGTAACGTTTGATAATAATTCATCTAAATACTCAGCTGAAAATTCCTGTCCCCGCTTCTTTTTCAATACAGAAACGAATGCTGCTTGTTGCTCTTTCGTCAACCCTTTAGCCAGTTCTTCATATAATTGTTTCGCTTTACCTTTCGGCTTCTCATCTCGCACATAAGCACCAATAACCGATTGTAGCCATCGCTCTTTTTTATTTGAGAATGGGTAATAGGTTTGGTAATAGCGCTTAGATAACACGTGGGCTAGCTTATCTACACTAGGGCCAATCAGCAAATGTTCTGAGGAAAAAGGAGAGGCGGCTGTTGTAATAATCAATGTAATAGGTGCTATTGCTTCATATTTTTGAACTGCTTGAACTAATCGACCAGAAGAAGCACCATACACCATTACATCACCCGCTTCAAACTGCTTGCTCTTTTTTTGTTGGTAGTATAAAGGGAATGTCCCTTCTCTTCCTTCAAATACGTAATAACTTATTTTCTCTTTCTCTGTTTCACCGATTAAACGAGCTCCAGCAGCCCAAATTCCCACTTTGTTAGAGTAATCGGTAATTTCCACACGTGTATTTTCTATCTTGACCTGTTCTAATTGAACGGCCCAGTTATCCAATACAAAAGCTTGTGACGTTGATTTTTTTAACTTGTACGTAAAGCGAAGCGTACCCCCATTTGTCTCTAGATTCTGCTTTTGATTACCTGATTGTTGACAACTTTTATCGTCTTCTTGACATACTGGTTTAATAGATTTTTGAAAGTTTAACTGATAGTTCCCAGTCGGAAGACCGAAAAATTCATGTTCAACTTCGATATAACGACCTTTTACCTCCATATGTATCGTTTCATTTACCTGATAGGAAATATGTTTAGATTGGGCACTTTGCTTCTCTAAATAAACATTCCATTGCCAAAAAAGCACTCCGCCCATTATAAGCAATAATAAAAAAAGAATGGTAAAAAATAAACGCTTCACAACCCAATTCCCCTCTCTATCCATGATACCAAAGTACCAAAACGCACTCGAAAAGTCACGGGAATATTCTATGAACTTATCCTTAAGTTCTTTTTATAGTCCTATTGACCCCTTGTTAATTTTAGATAAAAGGAGAGTTTCATACATCTTTTATTTATCCCACACTTAACTGGCAGTAAGAGCCTTACCTCAAGCTTATGAGGAATCAAAGAAGATAGATGGGGGACAACTGCTCTCATCTAGTTGCGGCTCTAGTCCCTCGAGGTCATAAGCTGTCATGCTCTGTGGCAAACTTCGCCACGCCGCATTTCATCTTATGCTTGTCAGAGCTGAACAGTCGCCTCGCTTTTGTAGTAAAGGTCCGATTGCCGATTGGTTCAGCTAACCATCAGTGGAGGATGAAGGCCCCCCACTGATGGAAGTTTCACTTTATTAAACACATAGCAGTTGTATAACTTCTCTTTTGAACAGGAAAATGGTACAGTATGAAGGAATATGCACATAAGGAGAGATTGAATTGATTCAACGTTTCATTGAACTTGGACAAGGATATTCTGATTTATATGAATTACTAGAAATCGGAAAAAACAATAGACATCGAGTAGCTAGATTATTAGCCCTTCACACAACCTTAAACGATAAACAAGTAACATCTCTTGTTGTCGTAATGCACCCGACAACTGAAGGAGAGTTTCAAGCACTTTATATTTGTCGCGAAGGCATCCCCAACCCACAAACAACTCCAAATAAGCGATACGAGCTTTTTGAAGGATTGGCAAAGGAACTCGACAAGTCCATTATCGAATTAGAGATTAAACCATCCACGCTGTTTGCAGAACTAGATTTGTATTACCAGCATTTAATCGGCATTTTGCGTATGAATAAATATTTACCACCGATGAAAACAGGATTTTAAAAAAGCAGTATGATAATCATTCAATACTAAGTAAGCAATTGAATACGTATTGTAATAAAAGGACTGTTCCCACAGCTGTGAGAACAGTCCTTTTAAATACCCATCTTATAATCATATTCTTTCGCTTTATCTGGCTTGGAATTCTCGTATTCTACCTTGAGAAAAGGTTTATGAGAAAGATCGACTTTTTTTACGAAAGAATAGCCTCTTAGCTTTTCTACTAACGCCTCTACTTCATCCATATCCGTATACAGAACGACATACTTTAGCTTTTTGGATACATAATGAATATTTCCAAATTTTCTAAGCATTTTCGCTTGTTTTAATGTATGTAAATAGACAATAATTCCTTGCCTAGCTCCAATCATATTTTTATCTCCCTCATATTAAAGGTTTTTATTCAGTGTAGCATAGGAAAAACTTTGCTTTCAACTAAAAATTGGTGTAGAGATACTTAGTATCCTTACACCAATTTAATGCTTCGTTAAGAACAGCCACAGCTGCCTCCTGTTCCACAACCTCCAGAGCAGCCCGATCCTGAATCAAAGAAAGGATTGCCTGTTGGAACTTTTATTTGAGGGGAAACAGCTCGACCAATTTTCATGCTGATTTCATCTAATACCGTTTGCAAATCCATTTCAGCTCTTTTAAAATTAGCAATCGTCGGATGCAAATCCATATCTCGTTTTGCCTCGCGAATATTGGTATTGATCCTTTTATATTCCGGATGATACTTCCCAAAACGTTGAACTTCCTCGTATAAGTCTTTCAGCGCCACAAACTTTTTAATTTTTTGTTGCGCGAGTTGATCATTCTTTAGTTTATATAAATGAGCAAAATAATTTTCACCAATTTCAGATTGCATCACTAATTCAGCCAGTGCTTCAGCTTTTTGAACGATTTCAATGGTTTCCATAGTAGCAAGCATTAATCGCTCACCTCCACCACCATTTTACCATTTTCCGACTCAAGAAGCGAGCCATTAGATAGTTGACTCAATATGTACCTCCACTTCTTTTGTTAGTCCTGTTTTTTCTCCATCTTCATTTAAAACTTCAAGCTTCATCCTGTGTTTTCCATTCGGTACATCTCTTACAACAAAAGCTGCTGTCGTACGCTCACTATGCTTTTTTCCATCTATAGAAACGGTAACCGTTGCCAACTTTTTAGAATTCGTTTGTGAAAAGCTATATCCTTTTACATAACACTCCACATACACATTATCTTCTTTAACTATTGTTTTCACAAAAAAGTCCTCTTTCATTGCCTTCCATGCAGATGCTTCTGCTCTAGTTTCAAAAGGACTATGAACATTCTCAATTATATCTTTAGGTTTGGGAATTTTCTGACCACAACCACTTATCATGAACAATAAAACAAATATAATAACTAATTTCTTCATACTAAAAAACCTCCCTTCACCATTATTGTTGGCTAAAAGGAGCAAATTACTCATGAAAATTCACCGCTAACTACCTGAATTATTCATCGCTTGAAACATATGAAGCATCATCGAAGCTACTTGAACACCCTCCGAAAATTTAGATACTCGATGAGGGATAGATTTTTTAAAAAAATATTTCGCTTCTGTTTCTAATTGATCCAAATGCTGTGGATTACGCATAAGCTTTTTATACCAAATCGGCTGAATCCGTAAATAATTGCGTACATCCTCATTCTCTTCAATAAAGGCATAAATATTTTGGCGCAATATAATCCCTTCCTTAATCTTTTCTAAATACAAAAGGGTTACTACGTTTCTCTACTTCTTGCTTCGGTGGCTCTTCTTTCGTTGATTTATCTCCTTGAAACACTTCTAACAACCCTTGAATGGTCCCAATTGCTTGGTTGGCACTTCTAATATATTGTTGAATTTGATTAATATCCATACTTTTCAATGCTCCAAGCAACATAGTAAGAAATTCTTGATTTTGCACAAGCTCCTTCTCGTTTTGCCCTACTTCTTTTGGCTGCTCTTGCACAGTTTCTTGTTGCACTTTTTCCTGTTCAACGTTCCAGCGTGGATGATCTGCCCCTAATAAATACCACTCTTCAAAGAGTTCCTGCCAAGTCGTCTCCTTACGCCTCACTTCATTGCGTAAATGAGGATGCCCCTTTACAAACTCACGAAATTGTTCAATCGACTGGCGTTTATTTTTGGCCATTACTCTCACCTCACTCAGACATTTACCTATTGTACAATATGCAAATCCCTCTAAATGGTGCGCACCCTTTTCTATTCTTTAATACCCCGGTGTTTATTTTGGTCTGCTGCTCGTGTGAGACCATAGTTTCACACGAGCAGCAGACCATATAAAAACAAGCCCCTATTCGGAACTCGTTTTTACAAATCATTATTTATTCCACACTTAACGGGCAGTAAAATCCCCACTGGTGGAAGTTTCACTTTATTTAAGCTGATTATCTTTAGCTCTCACTTTCGTTCATCACGGTTTAATAAAATTTTGCGTGTAATATTTCTCATAAACTCCAACACCTAAATGGGTGAACTCCTTATTTAATAACGTATCGCGATGTCCTTTACTATTAAGCCACCCTTCCATAACAGCAATGGCATCTACATACTCCGCTGCGATATTTTCACCTGCCGAATGATACGTCACCTTTCCTTTTTCTAAACGGTCCTCTAAGTCGCCTTGTGTTTTAGAGACGTGAGAAAAATAATCACTGTCTGACATGTCATAACTATGAAGGTACGCAACCTCTGCAGTTTGTTCATCCCATTGTAATGCTGGAACATTAAAACGTTTACGCATAATATTCGAAATATCAAAAATTTGTCGTTCATTTCCTTCTTCGACTTGTGACCATTCGGCTTCTGATAATTCGTCCACCTTCATAAGTTCACCGCTATAGGTTAATTCATATGGTCTTTGTTTAAGCAAAGTCTCTTTATTTAAAAAACGCACACTCGAAAGCGTTCCTGTCATTTTATCCAAATACAATTGAGCATAAATATCTCCTATCTTAACAATCGGTCTCATATTCATATCTTCCTCCGATAATTCAAAGCGATAGGAGCCTCCATCCGTTTCGATATCAACGGACGGTTCCACGTAAACACTCGAATAGATTTCATCAATAGGCTGACCTACTTTAAACGGGGAAATATTCACTTTATCACCAATGCCATAAGCTGATACAACTCTCCCATTTTCCATCGCCAACTGAAAATAAGAATCTGCATTTTGATTATAAATCCACCAATCATAACCATAAGCAGACACGTCCACTCGATTTGGTTGACCAAACTTCTTCTTAATCTCTGCTTCTTTCTCACCTATTGTAACAGCTAATCCACTCTCTGCTTCTCTAGTCGTTTCTTTTTTACTCAAAGTAGTAGACTCATTTATATCTTTATTGGAATTAATCCCTTTATTCCCATTTAAAATCGAATGAGAGTTATCATCTTCGTCAATATTCAGAAAAATACCAACAATAAAAAAGATTATAACTAGTACAACAATTTTTGCAAGTTTACGCAGAGGATCACTTCCTCTCTTTTCGTTTTATAGCTCACGCCCATTATATCATGTTTTCTTATAATAAATAAGTAGCTGCTATGAAAGCCGCGCAAGAGAACTTTCTGAATTCACAAAATACTTCCCAGTCATTCGTTGCAACTTCAATCAATTCATACTATTATTAAACATAAGCAACAGTTGTATATTTATGGAATTTCCAAAGGGGTTTTATCTTGAATTTTAATTGTAACGATTAGGAGGTATTATTTGTGAGACTTGAAAACTCTGGCTTACACCACATAACAGCTGATTTAAACCGTCTTGATGATTTAATGCCCCAGTACGGTCTAATCCGTGCAGAACAATGGGATTATGAACGCGTTAGTTACGATCGAAAATTCGAATTAACAGAAGGCGTTTATTATTTAAGAATTTTAGGCGAAGCTATTGAAGGTGATGTTGGCAGTCATAAAGCGATTATTAAATTACGCGTACCACTATTAGGGAAACATTACTATCCACACGGAGTGGAATATGGCGATGGAGAATACTTTCCTGCTCCATTAGTAAAACAATGCGAAAAAATCTTAGCGGATGTTCATAAAGAATTAGTAGAATTTAATGGTCTTTAATCAACCTCACAACGCATGTTAAAACATGCGTTGTTTCTATTCTACTCTTCGTTTGACTTCATCCACCCCTTCACCAATCATCTTTAGCCGTAACCATTCTATCTCTATATAATAAATAAGCTCTTTCATAAAATGTGGCATCATCCTATAACATTACTTTTAATATAGAAAAGGCCTGATTCTTGGAGAGAATCAAGCCTTTTCTATATTTTACGATCCTAAAATCGCTTTAATTAATGACGTTGTTTGTCCACCATGATAGATGACATATAGCAAGAAATAAACAACTACACCCGTAATGGCTGTAAAGAACCAAATCACGCTAGTCGTTGGACCAATTTTTTTATGAATACGATAGTTTTTCTTGTATCCTGTTACTAACATGATAATCCCAAGAACCGCTCCTGTTGTTGCTAAAATAATATGAAAGATTAAAAAGATGGTATAGTAAATCTTAATATCATCTGGACCGCCAAAAGAGGTGTTTCCGATAAAGACGGTACGAGAAAGATAAATAGTAAAAAATATTACAGCAAATATAGCGGCCCACATCATTGTCTTTTGATGCGTTTCGATCTTACGCTGTTTAATTTGATACCAACCAATAGCTACAGTAATAGCACTTAGCACAATAAAGCTGGTACTGATTGTTGGAAGAATTGGTAAAGACATAAAAACTATAACTTCCTCTCTATATGTATTGTACGTTCATTGTATAAAAGGCCCTAGTAAAACACAATATAATCCCTTCATTATTAACAAAATGCTCACTTTCCTCTTCTATTCTTCCTCTAATTACAACCTATCATTTGCTTTTTTTTAAAAAAACTTGTCCAAAAAATTATGGACAAGTTTCACTTTATCGATAATCGGACGGAAGTGGATCGATTTTAGTTATCCCACCGTTCTCTTTTTTAGCCCAAGCAAAGAAAATGACACCAAGTACATAACCTAATACAATTTCTTGAATAATCTTCATCAGAATCCCGCCAAGCTGTTGATCCTGAAGTGCTGGTAAGCCGCTAAACATTTCAGGACCGCTTAAATTTAACCCGGCTAACATAGAAGATGGAACACAAAGTCTCATTGCATTAGCCCATAACTCAGGATTAGAAAATGTGCTATACATCGGGGCGTTAGCAAAAATAATTAACGCACAAGCTGGAGTCATTAAAATTCCGCTGCCGAAAATATAAGCAATCTTCTTTACCCCAGATAAGTTTTGTCTCTCAGGAAGCTTATTTACAAGCGGGAACCACATCATTACAGCTGTTATAAATAAAATCATAGTATATACTGCATGTAACCATATATTTGTTTTAACTACATCAAATATAAGCGGCAGATGATATAACGAAAAGAAACTGTTGAATACTAGCAAAGCGATTAATGGCTTAGTGAAAAAAGAAAAAATCACTTTGCTTACTTTCCTATCAATCCACATCCGCCAAATCCAATTTGGTATAGCAATAATAAATAGCGGTGGAATGACTAAATAAAGTATAGCCATTTGGGTCATATGAGCGCTAAACATAATATGACTCATCAAATCAACAGGTGATCCTTTCACAACATACAATAAAAGCATCGCGAGTAAAAAGTACACCACTTGTCTATTTGTGAGTCTAGTATTCTCTACAACACGATGACGATATTTCGTTGCAAATAAAAAATAGCCAATGGTTATACAAATAAGTACCATCAAATAATATGGACTCCATAAAGCACGAAAACCAAAAATATCAATAGACATACACTCACCCCAAGAGTAGGTTTTCTTTACTTGTATTATAGCTAAAAATGGTAAATAATTCAAAAACAACCATTTACACCTATTAAAAACTCATTTAGACAGCTTTTGCTAAACTAACATACACCAAAATCTACACCCTTATTTAACAAGTGAAACTTGATTAGCGGGGGCCTGTCCGTTACGTGTACAATAAATAGAAAATCGGCTAACAAGTAGCCGATTTCCTACATCATTTTACCACCAGACAATGGTTAAAAAAGTTAAAACAGTAAGCAAGCCGACTGCTAAACCTGAGAATAGAAATAACGCAATCGTATTATGTCCTTTATGTTTCATATGCATAAAATAATACAGTTGAAAAATAACTTGAACAACCGCAAGTAAGAGAATAACAGGTTTGATAAACCATTTACTAAAATCAAATCCTACAGCAGCAAAAGCAATTAACGTAAAGAAAATCATCATTGCAAAAGTGATTACTTGGTGCTTCATTTCTTCTGCATTTTTCTTACGACGATATTTTAAATCAAAACTTGGGTTAGCTGAATTTAATCGTTCATTTACCATTCTTCTATCCCACCATTCCCATTAAATATACGACTGTAAAGATAAATACCCACACCACATCAATGAAATGCCAGTAAAGACTTGCTACATAAAACTTAGGTGCATTATACAAATTTAGCCCACGTCCTGCGTTGCGAAGCATTAAGGAGGTAATCCATAACAATCCAAAGGCAACGTGTGCTCCATGGAAACCAACAAGCGTATAAAAAGCTGAACCAAATGCACTGCTTGTAAAGGTATGATGGAATTCATGCACGTAATGGTTAAACTCATAAATTTCTAAACCGAGAAAACCGGCGCCTAAGAGAACGGTCACTACTAACCACGCTTGCATACGTTTGAAGTCGTGATTTTTCATATGATACATCGCATACACACTTGTTAACGAGCTCGTTAACAAGAGCATCGTAGCTACAAATGTAAGCGGCAAGTCAAAAATATCTTTTGCCAGAGCAGCATCTGCATTAGGTACTTTATCCTTTAGCGCCAGATAAGTGGCGAATAACGAAGCAAAAAGTACCGTTTCTCCACCAAGGAAAAGCCAGAAGCCTAAATATTTATTTTTCCCTTCTAACGTTGCTTTTTCAGGAGCTGCCGGCCATGTTGTATCAGTGAACTTTTGATCCATCTGCATTATGCCTTAACCCCCTTATCGTGATCATCTGTTAACTCTTCTTTATGAATATGATATCCATGATCGTCTTTAATCGAACGAATGAGCATCGATCCTAATGTAATCAATAGACCGATAATGATGACAGGTACTGTCCACGTTTTATCGTCATCCATATTGTAAAGAGCACCAAACGCTGCAACAAACAAACCTAAAGAAGTGGTTAACGGCAAAATTGATGAATTAGGCATATGAATATCACCTAGAGGTTCCGCTGGAGTCATCTCCGTTTTCCCATCCATTTTTTCCACCCAATAAGCATCTAAACCGCGAACAAGCGGTAGCTGCTTGAAGTTATAATATGGCGGCGGAGAAGAAATAGCCCATTCAAGCGTCCGTCCGTCTCCCCATGGGTCATTCCCAACTTTTACGTTTTTCACAGATGTGATAATAATATTAATGACAAGTACAATGACTGCAAATGCCATAAAGAAGGCACCGACTGTACTAATCATATTTCCTGTATTTAACCCTTGATTGTCTAGGAATGTAAAAATACGACGCGGCATTCCCATAAGACCTAAGAAGTGTTGAATAAAGAAGGTTAAATGGAAACCAATTAAAAACGTCCAAAATGATATTTTTCCTAAAGTTTCATTAAGCATGGTACCAAACATTTTTGGCCAATAAAACGTAACCCCAGCTAAAAGCCCGAATACGACACCGCCTACAATAACATAATGAAAGTGAGCAACAACAAAATACGTATCATGAAAAATATAATCTGCCGGTGCTACAGCATTCATAATTCCCGTTACCCCTCCCATTGTAAACGAAGGAATAAAAGCAACTGCATATAGCATTGGAACAGTAAATTTGACACTGCCTCCCCACATCGTCAAGAGCCAGTTGAAAATTTTAATTCCAGTTGGTACAGCAATTGCCATTGTTGCAACGGCAAAAATCGCATTTGCAATCGGACCTAAACCGACTGTAAACATATGATGCGCCCAAACCATGAATCCTAAGAAACCAATTAACACCGTCGCGAATACCATTGAAGAGTACCCAAATAATCGTTTTCTTGAAAACGTGGCCAAAATCTCCGAGAAAATACCAAAAGCCGGTAATATTAATATATATACTTCCGGGTGACCGAAAATCCAGAATAAATGCTCCCAAATAATCGTATTCCCTCCGGCTGCTACATCAAAAAAGTTAGAACCGAACATACGGTCAAACATTAATAAAACTAAGCCAACTGTAAGCGGCGGGAAAGCAAATAAAATTAGCGCAGAAACAACAAAGGTTGACCAGGTGAACAGCGGCATCCTCATATACGTCATACCTGGTGTACGCATATTGATAATCGTTGCGAGAAAGTTAATACCTGCTATTAATGTTCCTAGCCCTGATATTTGAAGACCTAATATATAGAAGTCGACCCCATGTCCTGGAGAGTGAAGAGATAAGGAAGCATACGATGTCCATCCAGCATCAGGAGCTCCTCCCATAAACCAAGAAAGATTTAAAAAGAGTCCCCCAAAGAAAAACAACCAGAATCCTAATGAGTTTAAAAATGGGAAAGCAACATCACGTGCCCCGATCTGCAATGGTACAACAGCATTCATCATGGCAAAAACCAATGGCATCGCTGCTAAGAAAATCATCGTCGTCCCATGCATTGTTAAAATTTCATTATAAAACCCTGCACTGACAAAATCGTTATTTGGAATGGCCAGCTGAATTCGAATAAACATCGCTTCTAAGCCGCCTAGGACGAAAAACACTCCGCCGGCAATAAGGTATAATATAGCGATTTTCTTATGATCTACCGTTGTCAGGTAATCCCATAGCGTTGCGCCAAATCCTTGTTTTTTAGCGTACGTACTCACGATTTAACCCCCTCATTACTGTGTCCTATTTTTCTTCCACTTTCAATTGCATTAAATAAGCTGTAAGAGCATTGATTTGTCCATCTGAAAGCTCTCCATACGTACCTGTCATCGTGTTACCCGGCTTATACACTTCAGGGTCTTCCAACCATTTTTTTAAGTTTTCTTCCGTATGGTCAAGTACTCCTGCTATTCTTTCACGTTCGCCAAAAGTAGCTAGATTAGGAGCCTGACGGGCAGTTTCAGGTCTACTATCATTTGGAGTAACAGCATGACAGCCGATACAGCTTTGATTAAAAATCTCTTCCCCTTGTTTTGCCAGACTTCCTTCCACTACTGGTTCAGAAGCAGCTTTCATCTCCTTCGCCCATGTATTAAATTCATCCTTTGATTTAGCTACAACTTTAAAATCCATCAATGCATGTGAAGGTCCACACAGCTCTGCACACTTCCCGTAGAAAAGGTCTTCAGCTTCATTTGCTTTTTGACTATCAAACTCTAAATAAAACTGATTAGGATTATCCGTATTTGTATCCATCTTACCGCCAGCAGCCGGAACCCAGAATGAATGTTTTACATCAGATGCAACCAAATTAAAGTACACCTTTTCATTAGTAGGAACGACTAAGTCTTGACTCGTAATAACCCCTAAATCAGGATATTCAAACTCCCACCAATAAAGATTTGCTCGAACATTTACAACAAGAGCATCCTTCGTTTTTCCTTCCTTATCTTTCTGATCCATTGCCTTTGTATCTGCTAAGTCAAATGTCACCTTAACAGTCGGAATAGTCAGAATTATCAGAAGGACAATTGGGATAACCGTCCAAATTACTTCAAGTTTGTGACTTCCTTCTACTTGCTTCGGTATGGTGTCATCGCCTTTTTTACGACGAAAACGAAAGATGACAATAAGAAAGAGAATAGTAACTACAATAACAACCAAAACCATAATGATGGTACTCAGCATCATTAAATTATACTGAGTTTGGGCAACTTCACCTGCCGGACGTAATGCGGATAAAGAAGCCATTCCACAGCCTGAGAGGACAAACGTCAAAATGCCTAACAAAGGTAGCAAGCGCCATTTGTGCAGCTTTCTTTTCATCAATTAGAAACCCCTCTTTCGTAAAAATTTCTCACAACCTCATCTGTCATTACTTGTGAAAATTCTTCCTATATATGAATTTCTATCAAAAAGAAAGAATTCCTATGATTAAATAAGAAATAAATACACTTGTGCAACCGCTTTTATTAAAGAGTCCTATTATCCATCATTTATTATGTATAAGCGGCTAACGTAAACTTAATGATATTTAGCGACAGCCTGTTTAATTATAAAACAGGCTGTCCAAAAAATATCACGTTATATTAATGTCACAATGACCATCGCTACAAATAAAATGGTCATATAGTTTAAAGAATAAACAAACATAATGCGGGCCCATTTTAGGTCATCTTTCATTGTAAATCCTTTTAGTCCTAAAACAAACCAGCCTATTCCTAGCAATGCGGCTAAAACGACCAGAGGAGTTCCTAGTGGTGTTAATAGAAAAGGAATAAACAACAGAGCCGTCACCCATAGAACGATGGATACTTTTGTTCGCTTAAAGCCCTTTACAACTGGAAGCATCGGAACATTCGCAGCTCGATACTCCTCCACTCGCTTCATTGCCAATGCATAGAAATGTGGTGGTTGCCATAAGAACATAATGGCAAATAAAGCCCAAGCTAATAAATCTAAATTAGGATCAACTGCCGCCCATCCAATAAGAGGAGGAACCGCTCCTGAAATACTTCCTATAATCGTATTCGATACATATCTACGTTTGGAAACCATTGTATACAAAACAATATAAGCCAAAACCCCAACGAACCCAATGACAGCTGTTGTTAGATTAGCAAAAGCTAATAAACCAAGACCGATGGCGATTAACAGAAAACTTAATGTTAACACCTTTGACGGACTGACTTTACCAGTAACAGTTGGTCGATTTTTTGTTCGTTCCATCAAATGATCAATATCTCGATCGTAATAGTTATTAAAGCTGCAAGAACCAGCAATAATAAAAACAGAACCTGCTAATGCAAAAAACACTAAATCTAGATTGCCTAAAAAGCTCATACCAGTAAAATGTAACGCTAACCAAAGGCCGGTAAATGTAGTAATCATATTAGAATTAACGATTCCTACTTTTATAAGAGCGAGAAAGTCTTTCCAAGCTGATGTTTCTTCTATATTTGTATGAATTGGCGCCCCACCGTTCTCAGTGTCTGCCATAGCCCTTAGATTTGACATGATTCTTCCTCCTTAATAATTCCTAGAGCAAACATAATAAGCTACTTACTAGACATTATTTCATACTTTTGCATTTTTGTAACCATCGAAGCCTTAAGAAAAGTTAAATTTTACCAAACAAAAGTGTGCATACAATATTAAAACAATGTTTTTCTCTCTATTCTTATACGTATTTACAGAGAATAACCTTAAAATACGTTTCCTCAATATATTAAATCATACCTATGAAATCTTTTGTGAATTTATTTTGTCTTTTTTATGACTTTATTGTGAATGCTATTTATTGTATTCCAGTTATAATCATCATTCCCTAGTTCTCTTCTTTTAGTCATATTCCGTGCCAAAAAAGGGAATCCATTTGTTAATTTCTACAAAAAACTCCTGTTACATTTCCTATGTGGATTCTATTTAAACTAACGTCCTCATGCTCTATAGTGCGAAATTAATTTACAGGATTGTCTACATTCAATCCTATTGCTGTTAAAACCATTTTAGGATTAACCTTTCTTACATAAATCTATAATTTTGTACCTTTCTTAACTACTCTCAACTACTCTAAAAGGTACTGTCTGCTTCACAAATCTAAAATTAAAATCGTTTTCAAGTTCATTCCCTAATCGAGACACTCAAATTATTACATAAGTATATAAGAATTATAAAAACTTGTAAAAAGATACCATTTTGTGTAATATCAAGCATAGATAAGCGAAACTTCTAAACATCCAAAAATCTAAAAATATTAAGCCTAGATTAATAACCCTAATAGAGTTTTCAGTGATAAACCATCCATATAACCAGTAAAGAAGGTGAAACGATACATGAAAGCATCTCTTAAATGGTTTGCAGTTTTAACGTCAATTGGTATGCTTCTAATCCTACTCGGAGGAGCATTGGTCACAAAAAAAGATGCAGGATTAGGATGCGGGCGTTCTTGGCCCCTATGCAATGGCCAACTGATTCCTGATGAAATTACACTTGAACTCATAATTGAGCTAGCCCATCGACTTGTTTCTGGCGGAGTTGGCATGATGGTACTTATCCTTTCCATTTGGACTTGGAGAAAAATCGGACATGTTCGTGGGGCAAAATTCCTGTCAATCCTTTCTTTCGGCTTTCTCGCCATTCAAGGATTGATTGGAGCAGCAGCTGTAAAATGGGCACAATCTGATTTTGTGTTAGCGCTTCACTTTGGCATTTCTCTTATTTCTTTTGCTGCTGTTTTCTTATTAACCTTACTTATATTCGAAGTGGATAAAAAGTTTGAAGCAGAGAAGCTAATCGTGGATCGTCGAATGAAATTCCACATACTAGGAATTACTATCTTCTGTTTCATCGTCGTATATACCGGGGCTCTTGTTCGACATACAGAATCCAGCCTTGTTTGTAAAGATTGGCCATTTTGTGTAAATAGCGAAATCGGCCTTCCTGAAAATTTATACGAATGGATTCAAATGGGGCATCGGGCAATGGCTGGAGTTATTTTTTTATGGGTTACCTACGCAATGATTATAGCCATCAAGCATTATAAGCATCAACAAGTAATTTATGGCGGTTGGATTTCTGCCTTTCTTCTCGTGTTTTTACAGGTAGCAGCTGGCGCCTTGGTCATCTTTTCTAGACAAAACTTATACATAGCATTGGCGCACTCTCTATTTATCGCCTGCTTCTTCGGTGTTATGAGCTATTTAGTACTCCTAACCTCTCGAAGTACTAAAAATGCTCTATTGTTACAAGAAGAAAGCTCTCTGATTCATAATTCCAATCAACAATCCTCTTCATCGATTTCATTACATTAAAAATAATAGTCCACCATTCTATGGAATGGCGGACTATTTATTATCTCTTACTTAGAAAGTTCAATTAATAAATCACCTGTACTAATTGCTTCACCATCTTTTACATAGATATCTTGAATCGTACCAGAGAATGGTGCTTGTACAGTCGTTTCCATCTTCATTGCTTCTGTAATGATTAAGTGATCCCCTTGCTTTACTTGATCTCCTTTTTCAACGACTACTTTGATTACAGTTCCAGGCATCGTTGCTCCAATTTGATTTTTATTTTTCGGATCAGCTTTTACTTTAGCTACAACCGATGATTTAATATTTTCATCCTTTATAATGACTTCACGTGATTGACCATTTAATTCAAAATAAACAACACGTGTACCATCCGCTAATGGCTGTCCTAAAGAAACTAGTTTCACAATCAATGTTTTTCCTGTTTCAATTTCAACTTCTATTTCTTCTCCTAATCGCATTCCATGCAGGAATGTAGGTGTATCAAGGTTTGAAACATCACCAAACTGCTCTATTGTTTTTACATAATCGAGAAACACCTTTGGATATAGAGCATACGCGATGACATCTTTCTTAGACACTGAACGACCGACTTCTTTCGTCAACTCTACTTGTAACGCATCGAAATCTACAGATTCTAGCAATTCACCCGGACGTACAGTAATAGGTTTCTTCCCTTTTAAAATCACTTCTTGCAGCTCTTTCGGGAATCCGCCAACTGGTTGGCCTAAATAGCCTTCAAATAATTCAATAACAGAGTCTGGAAAATCAATCGTTTTTCCTTTCGTTAGCACATCTTCTTCTGATAAGTTATTTTGGACCATAAAGAGAGCCATGTCACCTACAACTTTAGAAGACGGAGTTACTTTTACGATATCACCAAACATGATATTGACACGCTGGTACATTTCCTTCACTTCATTCCAGCGGTCACCTAATCCAACAGCTTTTGCTTGTTGTTGCAGATTGCTGTACTGGCCACCAGGCATTTCATGTTTATATACTTCTGCATGCGGTGCATTCATACCGCTTTCAAAGTCACGGTAATACTTACGAACATCTTCCCAATACTGTGATAATTGTTCAAGTGAATCAATATTAAGCTTTGGTTGTCGTGCTGTCCCCTCTAATGCGTAATGCAACGTTTGGATACTTGGCTGTGACGTTAAACCAGCTAATGATCCAATTGCTGTATCCACAATATCTACTCCTGCCTCGATCGCCTTAGAGTACATAAAAATCCCATTACCGCTTGTATCGTGAGAATGCAAATGAATTGGAAGCGATACGCTATCTTTCAATTCCGAAATAAGACGATACGCTGCTTCTGGTTTCAATAAACCGGCCATATCTTTAATAGCTAAAATATGAGCACCCGTTTGTTCTAATTCTTTTGCCATATTTTTATAATAATCAATATTGTATTTCGCTCGACTCGGATCATTTAAGTCACCTGTATAACAGATAGTCGCCTCAGCAATCTTTCCTGATTGACGAACAGCATCAATCGCGACTTCCATGCTTTTTACCCAGTTTAAGCTATCAAAGATTCGGAATACATCAATACCTGTTTCAGCCGATTGTTGAACAAATTCACGAATAACATTATCCGGATAATTTTTATACCCTACTGCATTCGATGCTCTAAGTAACATTTGGAACAGCGTATTCGGCACTTTCTTTCTCAACTTTTCGAGTCGATCCCACGGATCTTCCTTCAGGAATCGATACGCCACATCAAACGTCGCTCCCCCCCACATTTCTAAAGAGAACAAATCAGGCAGTAACTTCGAAGTTGGTTCAGCAATATCTAATATATCCTTCGAACGGATTCTCGTTGCAAGCAATGATTGATGTGCATCACGGAACGTTGTATCGGTAATCAATACTTCCTTTTTCTCTTTAATCCACTTAACAAGCCCTTCTGCACCTTGTTCATTCAAAATATTCTTTGTGCCTGCTATAGTCGGTAAATCCTGAACAGCTGGAATAATCGGCTCATCAAAGACCGGCTTTTTATGTTTTTCAACACCTGGGAAGCCATTTACCGTCACATTTCCTATATAAGAAAGCATTTTTGTACCACGGTCTTTTCGAACAGGAAAATCAAAAAGTTCCGGCGTTGTATCAATAAACGATGTATCATATTGACCCGTTAAAAACTTTTCATGTCGAACAACATTTTCAAGGAATGGAATGTTGGTCTTAATCCCCCGAATTCGAAATTCTCTTAAATTTCGAACCATTTTCGACGCTGCTCTCTCAAAAGAAATGGCATGAGTTGATAGTTTGACAAGCAGTGAGTCGTAGTAAGGAGTAATGACTGCACCTTGGAAACCATTTCCTGCATCCAAGCGGGCACCAAAACCTCCACCAGAACGATACACCATAATTCTACCTGTATCTGGCATAAAGTTGTTTAAAGGATCTTCCGTTGTAACACGAGACTGAATCGCAAAACCATGTGTTGCAATCTCTGATTGAGCTGGAATACCAATGACATCGCTATGTAAGCTATGACCTTCTGCAATCAAAATTTGTGACTGAACAATATCAATTCCAGTAATCATTTCTGTAATCGTATGCTCTACTTGAACACGAGGATTCACTTCAATGAAATAAAACTCATCGTTAGCCACAAGGAATTCTACTGTACCAGCATTGACATAGTTTACATTTTCCGATATTTTCACAGCCGCTTCACAAATGCGTTCTCTTAATTCATTTGATAGTGAAACAGAAGGAGCTACTTCGACCACTTTTTGATGACGTCTTTGTACAGAGCAGTCACGCTCATATAAATGAACAATATTTCCTTGCGTATCAGCAAGAATTTGCACTTCAATATGCTTTGGATTTTGAATAAATCGTTCCACATATACTTCATCATTTCCAAATGCAGCTTTTGCTTCAGATTTTGCGCGTGCATACGCTTCCTCTACTTCGTCTACCTGATGAACAATCCTCATGCCTCGACCGCCGCCGCCAAGTGACGCTTTAATGATAATCGGAAAACCATACTGCTTACCAAAATCAACAACTTCTTCAACATTTGCAACAGGTCCATCACTGCCAGGAATGACAGGAATACCGGCTAACTCCGCTTGTGTTCTAGCCTTTACCTTATCTCCAAACATATCTAGATGCTGTGTTTCTGGTCCAATAAAAATAATGCCTTCTTCTTCACATCTTTTCGCAAATTCAATATTTTCAGATAAAAAGCCATAACCTGGATGAATGGCATCTACACCGCTCATTTTTGCGATTTCAATAATTCCTTCAATATCCAAATAGGCATCAATCGGTTTTTTCCCTTCGCCCACAAGATAAGCTTCATCCGCTTTATATCGGTGGTATGAACCATAGTCTTCTTTTGAATAAATAGCCACTGTGCGAATATTTAGTTCCGTACAAGCCCTAAAAATTCTAATCGCAATTTCTCCCCTATTTGCTGCGAGTACTTTCTCTATTTTTTTCCCCATTTGTTCCACCTGCTTCTATGAATATTTTTTGCTTTATAGAAAAAAGACGAGAGGGAACTCTCAACTTTTTATCCTTATAATCACTTTTCCAATATCATATTACCGGAAACCTAATGCCTAAAAGCAAAACATCAACCACTATGTCAATATATCATTTTAAAAAAGTGATTGAAGTAAGCGCTTTCTTCTATATTTACTGAAGAAAAATGAATATCGTTCTATGCCTATTTTAAAATAAGAATCCTTTTGAATAACTAATCCTAAAAAGCATCCATCCATTTTTCTTACATAATACTTTAACAATAATACTAATATGCTATGAATTCAACATAAAAATTCAAAAAATTCTATTTTATTGAATTAAAGTATAAACATATCCAATTATTTATGTATACAAAAATGAGCACAAACGGCCCTCTTCTCTGCCGTTTCACAAAAAAAGCAAAGGATTTTAGCAACTATGTATTAAACAATACCTAAAATAAAAAACTCAAACAATCATCGAGATTTGTTTGAGTTTAGCATATATTTATTTCTTTGTAGACGCATCATGTAAAATGGACAGTTCTCTCTCCAATGCTTCTAATAGTGCTTTACCTTCTATTTCCTCTACTAACCCTAAACGGACCGCAAAATCAATTTCACGCGATAGGCCGAACATTTGAGTATCGAGCACCTCTTCATAAAGAGGGCACTGAGGCATAGTAAGATTATCCATTTGTACTTTGATTAGTTTAAGTATCTTGTCAGCATCTGCTTTTAATAAAGCATAAGCTTTTTCTCGATGATTGATAAGCATTTCAGATGCCATATGAAATCCCCCCGCTCAAGAAGCGATTAAATCTTATCTTTAAATTTTACCTGTAGTTGACTAAAAAAGCAAGGACATCTACTCGTTCTCAAAGTGTGACATTTTCTTTATTTTTGATTATACTAAGTAATGTCATTAACAGAAGGGAATGAGAAATTTGGAATCAATCGTGTTTATTAACGGTAAAGTGAAATTTCCGATTACATTGGATCCAGGTGTTTGGATTTTCGACGATCGTAAAGTTGAAATCGATACATATTTTGATAAAGATAATGTAGTAGTGGATGAATTAGAAGACTACACACAAAAAGCTGCTGAACACTGGCAAAAAGAAATTCGTGAAGGGGCCATTCTGCCTCCTACTTTGAAAACAGAACGAAAATTTGAAAAAATCAAACTCATGACAGGAACATTCGGTATTCCTTTTAAGCCATTTTTACAAAATGCTGTTCCTGAAGAAGGAGCAACCGAAATCATCGTGACAGCTGATGGAAAAGAATTAAGCTTTCCTATCGAAGTAGCAAACGAATTTTTCCTCGGTTTCTCTAAAGAAGGTAAACCGCTTCGCTTGGAAGAAGATGGAGGACCAGTACATATTTATTTGGGAGATGGCTCTAATCGAGATAATCCCATCAAAAACGTTAAATCGTTTACAGTAAAGTAAAACTTTCATCACTAAGGGTCTCCTTGATCCCCACTGTAGTCACCAAGAGAATCTATAACGACTGTCCTCCTAAGCTTGAAGTGGAAGTCCTACTGGCCCCTCTGTTAAGCCTGGAGAAAAAGAGCTTCACAAGAAACGGCAAGCTAATCAATCTTGCCGTTTCTATTCGTTATAAGAGATTGGCAGCTAATTGTGCTAATCCTGAGCGCTCGCCTTTTACTAACTTTACATGTCCAGCAATCTTTTCTTGTTTAAATTTTTCCACTACATATGTCAAGCCATTGTTATACTCATCTAGGTAAGGATGATCAATCTGCTCAGGATCACCCATTAACACAATTTTACTGCGATCACCTACACGAGTTAAAATGGTTTTCACCTCATGCTTCGTTAAATTTTGAGCCTCATCAATGATAATAAATTGATCAGGGATACTTCTTCCACGGATATACGTTAATGCCTCTACCTCAATTGAACTCATACCGGCCAGAATCGCATCCAGTTCTCCCGGTTTCTTTGTATTAAATAAATATTCTAGATTATCAAAAATTGGCTGTATCCAAGGTCGTAGCTTCTCCTCTTTTTCTCCTGGTAAATATCCAATATCCTTGCCAACTGGGACAATCGGTCTGGCTACAAGCAATTTCTTATAAATTCCTTGATCTTCTGTTTGAAGCAGTCCTGCCGCCAAAGCAAGTAACGTTTTTCCTGTACCCGCTTTACCAATTAACGTAACAAGAGGTACATCCTTTCGAAGTAAAATATCCAACGCCATCGTCTGCTGCACATTCCGGGGCTTAATCCCCCAAATATGTTCACCTTCATAGTGTAGTTTCTTTACTATTTTTTTGTGCTCATCTACTATCCCTATAGCTGAAGCAGAACCACCAAGCTCATCCTTCATCAGTAAAAATTGATTTGGAAAATAAGTCTCTTTTGTTAATTCCGATAGCAACAAATGCCCTTTCATATAAAATTGGTTTAATTTATCTACCGTAATATAGATTTCTTTAAACCCGGGATAAATATGATCTAATTCAACGACACGGTCATTTAAGAAATCTTCCGATTCAAGGCCAATAGCATCAGCCTTTACTCGAACAAGCGTGTCTTTACTAACTAAAATCACCGCTTTTCCGTCTGGCTTTGTTTCCTCCTCTAATGAAATATTTTTCGCTACAGCTAAAATGCGATTATCATTCGTTTTTTCTATAAAGATTTCTTGAAGCTCATGAAATGAACGATGATTCAGCTCAATTCTTAGCTTCCCACCATTGTGAAGGGGAATCCCGTCATGCAGTTTTCCTTTTTCTCGAAAACCGTCAATTAATTTCGATACTTGCCTTGCATTTCTACCAATTTCATCCATGTAGCGTTTTTTTGAATCCAATTCCTCTAAAACAACTGCTGGGATAACAACTTCATTCGCTTCAAAAGAAAAAATTGAATACGGGTCCTGCAACAGGACATTTGTATCTAATACATAGATTTTCCCCAAGATAATCCCCCTGCCTACTTTTGTCAGTATTGTCGTACTCTTTTGACTGCTTCCTGCATCTTATGTAGCGGACGAGACTGTTGATAAAATATATGTTTCATTGCATAAAGATAGAAGAACATTTACAGACTATAAACAAAATGTCGTAAATGGGGGTACATTATGCAAAAATTTTGTTGGATGATTCTTGCTATCATCATTGTTGGAGGATGTTCTCAAAACGAACAAGGCAGAGAAATAAATGACAATCAGCGACCTAACATCACAGAAGTGAAAAATACAAATATACAGGAGACAGATCGGAAGTCCGGAGCCGAAACTGCCAAAAGACTAACCAATTTAGCAGTTAAAGTGCCTCATGTCAACGATGCAACAGCCGTAGTCCTTGGAAAATATGCAATTGTCGGTATTGATATTGATCAAGATATCGATCGATCACAAGTCGGTACTATTAAGTATTCCGTTGGTGAAGCTTTGCAACAGGATCCATATGGTGCTTATGCAACAATTGTCGCTGACCCTGATTTAAATGAAAGAATTAGGGAAGTTGCTGCTGATATTGAAAATGGCCAGCCTATCCGAGGTATATTAAATGAGCTTTCAGATATTACAAGCCGAATTATCCCAGAAGTTCCTGGTGATCCCGTAGAACAAACACCAAACAAGGTGATGAGTGAACAAAAACAAACAATCGATAATGAGCAAGAACAAAAAATGTTGGAAGACAAACAAAATAAACAATCGAATGATCATCTAGACTAAGAAAGCTTACAGCTGCTCTAAACTGAGCAGCCTCTTATATTTAATAGGGGGCTGTTAAATAATATTGTTATTTTGGCCCAGCGATTGTAAACATGGTATACTACGTATATCTGATATTAAAAGCGAGGGTCTAAAATGAAGGTCAAATGCGTCATATGCGATCAAATTGAAACACTTTCGGATGATGCTCCCGAGGCAAAAAAACTGCGCAATCGTCCTATACATACCTTTATGTGTCAAACATGCTATGCACGAATTGAGAAACGAACAAATGAACGAATGGCAACAGGAAAGTTCCACTTATACCGCACAGCTGTTCAAGAAGATGAGTGGTAAAAAATAATACCAGAAGGTAAACTTATACGACTGCTAGAGGAGCTGGATACTTACGCTCAACATAGCTATTACCCTTTTATCAATAACTTCAAACCGCTTGCAATTCCATTTGAACTCCCCCGCCTCCTCAGTGGGCTGTCGCCCTTCACATGCCTTAAGGTCGGGAGGATTCTCGTCTATTTCCTATAAAAAAAGCCGTGCAACATTTGCACGGCTTTTGCTTTTACTCATCAACATTCCGATATTTATCTGGTGTTAATTCAATTTGATTTAACATTACATCAATCATCTCAATCGGAAAACGCTTCTGCTGCTCGCTTCCATCTTTCCAAAACGTAATAAAATAAAATGGTGACTCTTTCATTACTGAAAGATGGCTAAGCTGATGATCCTCTTCTAACAGACGACTAAAAAACTGTTCCGTTTGTTTAGCTGCCGTGTCATTCGGTCTTGCATCACAGACTACTTTAATCGTAAGCCAATTATAAAGTGCATCCTGTAATGATTTCATCTACAGCTTTACGCCCCTTCTTTTTTTGATTGTTTAAGACGCATACGATAAATACCAAGCACAATGGCTGCAATGACGAGCCCTTCCGCCATCGGAAGAAACACTCCAAGAAAACAAAGCATTGTACATCCAAACGCCATTACCGTATAGATCACTATATTTTTAAGCAAAGGCAATTTTTTGGCAAAACCTAACTGATACACAAGGATACATAATCCAAAAATCGTTAAATATAAATACCACATTCCTGCTTCAGGATTCTCATCGACCCGATATAGTGCTGCAAAAAACGATAATCGCTCTTGGATATCCATGCTTCACTCCTCCTAGCGCTTACTTTGTTTCCGCATATTTTTTCTTTTTCGCTGCTTTTTCACGTTCATTTTTCTCTAGAATTTTCTTGCGAAGACGAATAGATTCTGGAGTTACTTCCAAGTATTCATCATCAGCCAAATACTCTAACGCTTCCTCTAGAGACATGATTCTTGGCTTTTTCATAGTAGTTGTTTGGTCTTTATTCGCTGAACGCATGTTTGTCATTTGCTTTGCTTTTACAATGTTAACTGTCAAATCATTTTCGCGATTGTGTTCACCAACAATCATACCTTCGTATACTTCTGTACCCGGTTCAACGAAAATGACACCGCGATCTTCAACACCCATAATTCCGTATTGAGTTGCTTTACCATTTTCCATTGAAACAAGAACCCCTTGACGACGTCCACCAACTTGACCTGATTGCATTGGTTGATAACTATCAAATGTATGGTTCATAATTCCATAGCCACGAGTTAATGTTAAAAACTCAGTTGAATAACCAATTAATCCACGTGCTGGTACGTTGAAAAGTAAGCGAACTTGGCCGCTACCGTTATTGATCATATCAAGCATTTCACCTTTACGAGCACCAATCGATTCCATAATCGCTCCTGTATGCTCTTCCGGTACATCAATTTGCACACGTTCTACAGGTTCACAACGCACACCGTCAATTTCACGTACGATAACTTCAGGCTTAGATACTTGAAGCTCATAACCTTCACGACGCATGTTTTCAATCAAAATAGATAAGTGAAGCTCACCACGGCCAGATACTGTCCAAACATCTGGTGAATCTGTATTGTCAACACGTAAACTTACATCAGTTTGTAATTGAGTACGCAGACGCTCCTCAATTTTACGTGCTGTAACAAATTTACCTTCGCGACCTGCAAATGGACTATTATTCACAAGGAATGTCATTTGAAGAGTCGGTTCGTCAATACGTAGAACTGGCAGTGCTTCTGGATGCTCCGTTGGACATACTGTTTCCCCAACGTTGATGTCTTCCATACCTGAAACAGCTACTAAATCACCAGGGAAAGCTTCTTCGATTTCCACTCGTTTTAAACCGATGAAACCAAAGATTTTCGTTACACGGAATGTTTTAACTGTTCCATCAAGTTTCATAAGAGATACTTGTTGACCAACATGCATTTTCCCGCGGAATACACGACCGATTCCGATACGTCCTACATAGTCATTATAATCAAGTAAAGCAACTTGGAATTGCAACGGTTCTTCACTATTATCAACTGGAGCAGGAACCGTCTCAACAATTGTTTCAAATAATGGCACCATGTTTTCTTCTTGTTTTGTCGGATCTGTACTTGATGTACCTGCGATACCTGAAGCATAAATAACCGGGAATTCCAACTGATCTTCCTCAGCACCTAATTCGATAAATAAATCTAATACCTCGTCAACAACTTCTTCTGGACGGGCTGAATCTTTATCGATTTTGTTTACAACAACGATTGGTGCAAGCTTTTGTTCTAATGCTTTTTTCAACACAAAGCGTGTTTGCGGCATACAGCCTTCATAAGCATCGACAACAAGGATAACACCATCCACCATTTTCATGATTCGTTCTACTTCGCCACCGAAGTCGGCATGTCCTGGTGTATCAAGAATGTTGATACGTGTATCTTTATATTGAACAGCTGTAGTTTTCGCAAGAATAGTAATTCCGCGTTCTCTTTCGATGTCATTTGAATCCATTGCGCGTTCTTCTACATGTTCATTTTCACGAAATGTACCAGATTGCTTTAACAGCTGATCCACAAGTGTTGTTTTCCCATGGTCAACGTGGGCAATAATAGCTATATTTCGAATATTTTCTCTTAATTTCAAAAAATTCACTCCTAAATAGTTGGTGTATTCGTATCTTTAATATTAGCTTACATATTATATCACAAACATAGTAGAAACAAATACAGAAATTATGTACAATATAACCATTAGGGGTGAAAATTATGAAAATCAAATGGCCATTTTTAATTTTAGCAATATTAGCTACGATCTGTATTGGTTCAATTGGAATATCCATTGCCGAAAAAAGCATATTAGGAATTGTAGCAGCAATCATTATCCTTTGTGGAATCATGGGATTTGGCTTTACCCAAAAGAAGAAATGGCGTGAAGCTGGTAAATTAGATTAACAATATCCTTTTAAAAAAATCGCCGAATGATACGGCGATTTTTTTATGGATGTACCTCAAGTTTATCTCTTTAAAATATACTCTTCCAAAACAGATTCGTGAAAGCCGGGTTTTGCTGCAAATAATGAACCGCCTTTTATGTAATCTAAATTTTCGCCAAACAAATCACTTACTTTTCCGCCTACCTCTTCAACAAGGATTGAACCTGCTGCAAAGTCCCATGGTGATAAACGCATCGTGATATACCCATCAATTCTTCCCGCCGCAACAAAGGCAAGCTCTAAAGCTGCTGATCCATATGAGCGAGTGCCGCGAACATCATTGACTAAAGCAGCTAAGATAGCAGGATTAATTCGTTTATTCGTAACAATCCAACTCGCATTGATGGACAAAATCGCTTCCTCTACACCTACCTTGGATAGCGGAGATAATGGATAATGATTCAAGTAGGCTCCTTCTCCTTTTATAGCGTGGTACAGTTCATCATGAACGACGTCATACACCATTCCTACTTTTCCGACTCCATCCTCATAAATGGCTAAGGAAATAGCAAAATTGCGTTGTTGATGAATAAAATTCAATGTCCCATCAATCGGATCAATAATCCAAACAGTTCCTTTTAAATCATTGATATCGTGCCCCATGCCTTCTTCACCGAAAATACGATGTCCTGGAAAGGTTTCTTTAATTTTACTTACAAAAAACCGCTCTGTTTCCTTATCCATATTGGTTACTAAATCATTCGGATTCGTTTTTGTTTCAATATTTAATTCCGTTGCAAAGGACTCTCTTAACTTTGCTCCGGCTTCTTTAATCCATTTTTTTGCATATTGATCCATTTCTTTAATTGATGCCACCTAAATCCCCACCCTTGTTTTCTGCAACTTACTTCTATCAAGTTCTTTATCCTTACATTGATCATTCATATTAAAATACTTCAATTTTTTAACAATTTGTTTCTTAATTTTGCCACAACTTATCAGAAAAGCGCAAGCGCTTGAGCTCACTCTTTTTTACAAGACTTCTCTGAAAATAAGCAGCATTGAGAAACGATAGACACAGCGCTTATTTTCATATCACATGATGGTGCAAATTTTTGCATAGCTGTCTGTTACAGAACGTTGTCGATTAACAGAGCCTTTTAGTTATAAAATATAAAAATGAAAGGCGGACACTTTTACTTTACGTACGAAGTGTCCGCCTAGCTTTTATATAAGGTTTTGCACGCAACATCGTTCATGTCAAATACCAATTTCTCCTTTATTCAATTCACTTCGTATGCTACAATTACAATGCTTTTAGTTTTAATAATTCTAAGCGAATGCGCTCTAGCTTTTGCTTACATTGTGACTTTTTACTTTCATTTTTTTCTTCAAGTGCTTCAAAAAGGGTTGCTAATTCATAGTCCATTTCCATTCGTAAAACTGCTGCTCTATGTCTTTCAACTTCTTTAGCCTTTAACGCTTGGTTCATGACTTGTTTCATAATTAACATTCTCCCTTCCCTAATTAACTAAATTTTCAGATTTGTTTATATATTTATCTTATCATATGATGTCCGACAAAAAATAGCAACAAATTTATACGCTAATTTATCAATAAATTTTTATTTTTTTTTATTCGCTATGCTAAGATAAGCTTAGAAAGTTCAATAGGAGAGGTGCTTAATGAATCAAGTACACTTTACAACAAGTGATTTCAACACATTTACAATCGATGGTCTTGAAGAACGCATGGACGCTTTAAAAGAAAGAATTCGCCCAAAGCTTCAGGACCTTGGTGACTACTTTGCCCAGCAATTATCCATTATGACCGGAGAAGAAATATTTCCGCATGTCGCTAAGCATGCACGTCGAACCATTAATCCACCAAAGGATACATGGGTCGCTTTTGCGGCTAACCGCCGCGGCTATAAAATGATGCCACATTTCCAAATTGGGTTATGGGAAACCCATCTATTCGTTTGGTTTGCTGTTATTTACGAGGCTCCAAATAAAGCAGAATTCGGCAAAAGACTTGAAGAAAATGCCGAGTTATTAAAAAACAGCATACCAGAAAACTTTGTCTGGTCTATCGATCATATGAAACCTGATGTTATTCCTCACAGCGGATTGAATACAGAAGATTTACTTTCCATGTTCAAACGACTTCAAACTGTTAAAAAAGCAGAGATTCTCTGTGGGATCCAGATTCCGCGTGAAGAAGCAGTTCAATTAACGGATAAGGAGTTAGTTGATACAATCCAATACACATTTGAAACGTTATTACCACTCTATAAATTGCAATAAGAATAAACTAAGCATCATCGAAACGAATGATGCTTAGTTTATTTTAAATGGTAGTACATCTTACTGTTGTACTTGCTTTTTACTCGCTTGAATTAACTCGATAATATCTTGTTTGCGATTTTGCTCAAGGCTTTCGATAATTTTGCTGCCTACGATAACCCCATCGCAATATTTTGTTGCACTGCGAACATGTTCCGGAGTAGAAATACCAAACCCTGCTAAGACTGGAACAGGACTGATTTCTTTTACTTGTTCTAGATAAGCTCCCACCTCACTGCCAAATGCTTCACGCGCTCCTGTAATCCCCGTGACCGTGACCGCATAAATAAATCCTTGTGCAGTTTCCGCAATTTCAGCTATTCTTTCTTTCGATGATGTTAAAGTGACTAAACGAATCAAATGGATTCCCGCCTCTTGAATCGGAGCGAATAAACCTTCCTCTTCTACAGGAACATCCGGAATAATACAGCCGGCAATCCCCGCTTTTACGCAATCAGTCACAAACTGCCCGATGCCATAGGCTAAAATGGAATTGCTATATCCCATGAAAATAAGCGGAATCGAAACGTCTTCTCGGATACTCACTAATTCCTCTAAAATTTTCTTTAATGTTGTACCATTGTTAAGTGCGCGAATACCTGCACGCTGGATAACTGGACCATCTGCTACTGGATCTGAAAAAGGAATCCCCAGCTCAACAGCAGTCGCTCCCTGCTGTTCAAAAAATAACAATTGCTCTTTTAAACTAGAAAGCTCGCCATCTCCCGCCATAATATAGGGAATGAATGCTTTTTCACCATTCTGCTCACAGCTTTTTAGTGCCGTAGCTAGTCGATTATTACTCATGTTCACTACCCCCTAATCTCGCTTGAACAGTTTCGACATCTTTATCTCCACGTCCTGAAAGACAGATGACAATCCCTTCCTCTTGTTTCATTTGCTTAGCTAATTTAAAACCGTAAGCAATCGCATGGGAACTTTCAAGGGCTGGAATGATCCCTTCTTCCTTCGAAAGCATCTGAAGGGCTTCTAACGCCTCTTCATCCGTAACAGATGTATAGGTCACCCTGTTGATATCTTTTAAGTAACTATGCTCTGGGCCTACTCCAGGATAATCCAGTCCAGCTGAAATCGAATGAGCTTCTTGAATTTGTCCATCTTCATCTTGTAGTAAATACATATAAGCACCATGAAGCACACCTGGTTTTCCCTTTGTTAAGCTTGCTGCATGAAGCGCTGTGTCAAGTCCATGTCCAGCTGCTTCGACACCGTACATTCGAACAGACTCGTCTTCTACAAACGGATAAAACATGCCCATCGCATTACTGCCGCCGCCAATACATGCAACAACAGCGTGAGGCAAACGACCTTCTTCTTCAAGATACTGCTTTCTCGTTTCCTTTCCAATCACACTTTGGAAGTCCCTTACAATCACTGGAAATGGATGCGGTCCTAATACAGATCCCATAATATAGTGTGTATCTTCCACATGAGCCACCCAATAGCGAAGCGCTTCATTTACAGCATCCTTCAGCGTCCCACTGCCTTGAGAAACAGACACCACTTTCGCGCCTAATAGCTCCATCCGAAACACATTTAATTTTTGACGTCGAATATCTTCACTGCCCATGAAAATAATACATTCTAAGTTTAAAAGTGCACATACCGTAGCTGTTGCCACCCCATGTTGCCCTGCTCCTGTTTCAGCAATGACTTTTTTCTTCCCCATTCTTTTCGTTAACAACGCTTGACCAATTGTATTATTAATTTTGTGAGCACCTGTGTGATTTAAATCTTCACGCTTTAAATAAATTTTTGCTCCGCCAGCTAGCTTCGTTAAACCTTCAGCAAAGTAAAGCGGTGTCTCGCGGCCGATATATTTCTCTAAATAATAGTCTAATTGTTTTTGAAATTCCGGGTCTTGTTTCGCTTGTTCGTATACTTCTTCTAATTCAGTAATGGCATGCATTAATGTTTCTGGAACAAAACGACCACCGTAAACCCCAAAATGTCCTGTTTGGTCTGGTTGTACATATTTACTCATTGTTCATTCCTCGTTTCTGTCGCGCTTTGCTTCGCCTGCAAAACGAAAGCCCGCATTTTTTGTTCATCTTTTACGCCGTCCGTTTCTACCCCGCTCGCTACATCCACACCAAACGGCTTTACGACCCGAATTGCTTCGGCTACATTATCGGCTGTAAGACCGCCTGCTAAGATGATTTTTTCAAATGGTAGAGATGCAGCAGCAAGAGCGTTCCAATCTAATGTTTTAGCTCTCTGTGCGGATTTTGGATTCTTTGGTAAATCAACTAAATAATAATCAGCTGGATAGTTTACTAGTTTCGTAAAATCAGCGCTCGACTCAATCGAGAATGCTTTAATGACAGGAAGAGGCATGCGGCTTGCAAGCTCTGCTGATTCTTGACCATGTAACTGGATATAATCTAATCCTGCAAGAGCAGCTGTACGGATAATATCTGCTTCACTTTGATTGGAGAATACACCGACTTTTTTAATATGCTGCGGTAATTCCTTTGCAATAGCACGAGCCTCTTCTGGCTCAATTTTACGACTGCTCTCTGCAAAAATAAAACCGATAAAATCCGTCCCAGCGTCTGCTGCTATTTGCGCTGCTTCTGCCGTTTTAACGCCACAAATTTTTACAAACATAATGGTCTCCTTATAACGTCAATTGAAACTGCTTTAATGTTTCCGGTAAATCAGCGGCTTGCATCAATGTTTCTCCAACAAGAATGCCTCTTGCACCCGCTTTCTTCACACGTTCTACATCCGCTACCGTTTTAATACCACTTTCGCTAATGATAAGGTGACGATTAGAATCTAAGCGACTTGCTAATCTCTCCGTCACAGCTAAATCGACTTCAAATGTTTTCAAATTACGATTATTAATGCCAATAATTTCTGCATCTATCGCTAAAGCTCTCTCTAATTCTTCTTCATCATGTACTTCTGTCAAAACATCTAATCCTTTTTGTTTCGCATACGTATAAAGAGCTTGCAATCTCTCTTGCGATAGAGCGGCAACAATTAATAAAATAACCGTGGCCCCTGATTCATACGCTCGATCAATTTGAATTTCATCGACCATAAAATCTTTACATAATCTCGGAATTGCTACATGTTGACTCACCTGTTGCAAGTCTTCAATACGCCCTTTAAAAAACTTTTCGTCGGTTAAAACAGAAATAGCCGTCGCCCCGTTTCGTTCATACGTTAATGCTTGCTCTACAGGATTTACATCTAAATTAATTTCTCCTTTAGATGGTGAAGCTCGTTTAATTTCAGCAATGACCGACATTGATGTAGCAGTTCGTAATTGTTCAACAAGCGAAGGCCGCGTCACTTGAAGTGCCTCACCCTTTAATCCGGTTTCTTTTAATCTTGCTACTTCTATTTCTTTCTCGTCAATGATTTTCGTTAGAATATTTCCCATTTATTGCACCACCTTATTGGATGTACCATGTGTAATAAGTGCTTGAAGCTTAGCTAGCGCAGCTCCACTATCAATACTTTCTTGCGCAATCTCAATTCCTTCTTGAATCGTTGCCGCTTTTCCGTAAGCATATAACCCTAAGCCTGCATTTAAAAGAACGGTATCGCGATACGCGCCTTTTTCACCTTTTAATAATCGCAAAAGAATATCCGCATTTTCTTTTGCATCTCCACCTTTAATAGCCGTATTATCATACACTGGCAAACCAACTTCATGAGGGTGAAGAGTAAAAGAAGTTACCTTCCCTTGATCAAGTAATGCAAGGAAGTTTTCTCCTTGTAAACTCGCTTCATCCATAAAACCAGCACCGTTTACAACAACAGCACGTTCTCTACCAATTTTATTTAACGAATGAGCAATTGTCTCAATCATATCACGGCGATTAATCCCAAGTAACTGTGTATTTAAATTCACAGGATTTGTTAAAGGTCCAATAAGATTAAAAATTGTTGGAATTTTCAATTCTTTCCTTACCTTCATAATTCTAGCCGTTTTCGGATGAACAGCTGGTGCGAACAAAAACGTAATCCCAATCTCTTCTAATAAAGACTCCATTTTTTCCTTTTCAAGATATAGATTAATGCCTAGTGCCTCCAGCACATCGGCACTGCCTGTTTTACTCGAAATGCTTCGATTGCCATGCTTAGCAACCTTTACTCCTGCTCCAGCCAACACGAAGGCGGATGTTGTACTAATATTAAAGCTTTGTGAGCCATCTCCGCCTGTTCCGCAGTTATCCATCACATTAACGCTGTTTGTCTCTACCGTTTTCGCTTGCTCACGCATGACTTTCGCTAAACTTGCAATCTCTTCTGCCGTCTCTCCCTTTGATTTTAAGCCAATCATAAAGGCCGCAATTTCACTATCCGTGACCTCTTCACTAAATAACGTTTGGGTTGCTCTGCTCATCTCTTCTGCCGTCAAATTTTGACGCTCTGCTAACTTTTCTAAATATTGTTTCATCCTTAACTCCCCCATTCGCTTTCTTTACTTAAACAGATGTTTCAATTTGATAAAGAAGTGCTATTTTATAAAATTCATGCAATAACTCTTTCCCTGTCTTAGTCCCGATTGATTCTGGATGGAATTGCAAACCATATAGCGGATAACTCTGATGTTTCAACGCCATAATTTCTCCGTCATCTAAAGATGTTGCCGTAACTTCAAGCTCTTCTGGCAAACTTGCTCTTTCAACGACTAACGAGTGATAGCGCATAACCGGAAATTCTACTTCTTGTTTAGCAAATAAATCTGTTCCCGTACTTTTAATCACAGACGTTTTTCCATGCATAATATTTTTAGCGCCAATCACATTTGCTCCAAATGCTGCACCAATCGCTTGATGACCAAGACAAATTCCTAAAATCGGAATCTTTTTGTAGAATGCTTGAATAACGTCAATGCTCACGCCCGCTTCCTCTGGTCGGCCCGGCCCTGGAGAAATCACAATCGCTGTCGGTTGTAGTGATTCAATTTCAGCAATCGTAATCTCATCATTCCGTTTGACGAGAATTTCTTGTTCCACTTCGCCTAAATATTGATATAAGTTATATGTGAAAGAATCATAGTTATCGATTAATAAAATCATTTTTTATGCACCTCCATAAGGGCTCTAGCTTTATTTTGTGTTTCTTCATATTCCTTCGTTGGGTTAGAATCATATACAATTCCCGCCCCCGCTTGCACATATGCTTTCTGATTTTTAATGATCATCGTTCGAATCGCTAATGCCATATCTAAATTTCCACCGTAGCTAATATAACCAATCGAGCCAGCATACACACCGCGCTTAGTATTCTCTAATTTATTAATCAATTCCATTGCGCGAATTTTAGGTGCTCCTGAAACGGTACCAGCCGGCAGACAAACGGTTAACGCATCCAAACTTGTAAATCCATCACGCAGTTCCCCGGTAATTTTGGAAGCAAGATGCATCACATGCTGATAACGTTCAATTTTCATTTCTTCTGTTAAATGAATCGAACCAATCTCACATACACGCCCTAAATCATTTCTTCCTAAATCAACAAGCATACGATGCTCTGCTAATTCTTTCTCATCAATGAGTAAGCTTTCTTCTAAGCCTTTATCCTCTTCCAGTGTCTTTCCTCTTGGGCGTGTACCAGCAATGGGATTAACATTTACCGTTTTTTCAGATACACTAATGAGACTTTCTGGAGAAGAACCTAGTACCGTATAATCTCCAAACTCTAAATAGAACATATAGGGAGATGGATTCGCTAATCGTAAGCGACGGTAAGCATCAAATGGCTTTCCGTTAAAAGGCGCTTGAAAGCGTTGTGACAGTACAATTTGGAATACTTCACCAGCTACAATCGCTTCTTTTGCGTCCACGACCAGTTGTTCAAATTCCGCTTGACTAAAATTAGATGAGAACTGCAGCGGTTCTGCTAACAGTTCCTCACTCGGAACATTCGGCTCTAAAATCATCTTTTTCATATTAGCAAGACTTGCTTCATAATTTTCTTCGCCTGTTAATAGATGAATTTTTTGTAATAAGTGATCAAACACAATTAATTGTTTAAAAAACAGAAAATGAGCATCTGGCATACCTAATTCGTCTTCTGGGACGTAACCGATATTTTCATATTGACGGATGACATCATACCCGATATACCCCATCGCTCCACCGTTAAAAGGCGGCAATTCTACACCATCTGCTTCAACCTCAACAAGTAGCTCACGCTTTAAAAATTCAACGACTTTGATTTGTTCTTCACTCGTTACTCCCGTTTCGTGATCAGTCACCACGACTTTATTTTCGATTGATTTTACTTCTAAATATGGGTCCGTACCAATATACGAATAGCGGCCATTATCTTGATGAGAATGAGAGCTTTCTAATAAAAATTTCTTCTCACCCTGCAACTTTTGAAAAATAGCAATTGGTGTATGGATATCTCCTTCGATTGTTTTTCCTTTAAACCGGATTTTTCTTTGTTGATTCACCTTATTCATCTTCTTATCCTCCTTATTAGAAAAGCGCGAGGCGCTATGTATTTTTCATATAAAAAAATCGTCCTCTACAAACGTAATGTGTACGTTTGTAGAGGACGATTTAGACCGCGGTGCCACCTCAAATTGGAAAGGACTCTTTCTCTTTCCCTGCTCAATTCCGTTAACGGTGGAAATCCGGGTCCCTCTACTATTGTTCAAGACACCACTCATAAGTCCATTCATCTTTATATATCGTACCGGATTCCACCAACCCCGGCTCTCTGTAAACGCCTCTATAAAGATTACTACTCTTATTCATCGATTTGTTATATGAGAAAAGTGTAAGGCGTCTGGAGCCAGACACCAAAACATATCAGAAATTTTATCATTTCTACCTTTTAAAAAAATGCAAAAAGGGCCCTCATCCAAAGGACGAGGAACCCGTGGTACCACCTTTATTAGCTTCGAAAAGCTCACTTTATAGCATTCTTTATTAGAATGCCTATCTCAAGTAACGATGAGACACATCGCCAAAGCCTACTCCATCCTGTTTCGGTTTGGGGCTCGGAAGTCCATTCTCTTAACTTTGCTCACTGGTTTGCACCAACCACCAGCTCTCTATAGAACAACTATTTAAGATACTACTCTTCGTCTTTGCCTGTATATTCATATAATTTATACTTGTTATGTTAGAACAATCCTTTAATAAAGTCAATAAATTTTCTAAAAGTTTTAACAATAAAATCATTTCATTTGAATCCAGCCATCATCGGCTGTTTCTTTTGCTTTTTTTATTACTTGATAAGCGGAATAACCACTGCTTTCTTGAAATTCATCGGTATAGTTTTTCTCATCCGCTTTTCCTGGCACAATTTCTTTGAAGCGTCGATACGCCTTCATTAGCTCTTCTTTTGAAACTTTACTTTCATAAGCTTTTGCAATTGCTTCAAAAAAAGTAATTACATCTACAATTTCTTCTGTTGACCACGTATAGTCCATTGGATATTGATATTCCATTATTTCGCACCTCTTTATTATATGTTTCGCTCTTGCTGTTCGGCACTTTCGTTTATTTTGCCCATTTATTTCGAATTTCTTCTGCTTGACCAATAATACGATCAAATAGCTCAGCTGTTGACGGAACATCACGAATTAACCCCATCACTTGTCCAGCCCAGCCGAATCCTTCTTCTTCAACACCCTCGTAAATATAGCGTTGATTCGCTTGCCCGCTTATGTAATCTTTCAACTGCTCGTATCCACCGTTTTCTTTCTCGATTTCTAAAATTTTATCTGTCCAATTGTTCGCAATCGCTCGAGCTGGTGCTCCAATAGAACGTTTAATAACAACCGTATCATTTTCCGTCCCAGCTACTAAAGCGTTTTTATACAGTTCATGAGCATGGACACATTCCTTAACTGCAATAAATCGCGTCCCCATCTCAATCCCTTCTGCGCCTAA
>Ga0182746_1000104_pt1 | contig 155645 bp, 137 predicted proteins | sample eDN3rd30CBELigOP_FD_128881 | JGI IMG/M metagenome (GOLD analysis project Ga0182746, IMG submission 128881) | Enriched Organic Plus compost microbial communities from Emeryville, California, USA - eDNA 3rd pass 30_C BE-Lig OP (version 2) (version 2) ...
ACCCCTGCCAACTTCTTCCACGTGTTACGCCGGCAACTCAAACGCGATTTCCGTAAACCGTTGATCGTGTTCACACCGAAAAGCCTGCTCCGGCACCCGAAGGTGGTCAGTCCGCTTTCAGAATTTGGTACCCGGTCGCAATTCCAGGAAGTCATTGACGACAGCTATGTGAAGTCGGCCGACGTGAAGCGTGTGCTGTTCTGTTCCGGCAAGATTTACTACGATCTGCTGGAAAAACAGCAGGCGGATAACCGCAAAGATGTGGCTATTGTGCGGGTGGAACAGCTATACCCCACCCCGATGGACAAACTGCGTGCGGTTCGGTATAAATACAAAAATGCTACGGAGTTCCTGTGGGTACAGGAAGAACCGGAGAACATGGGTGCCTGGCCCTACATCTGCCGTAAGTTCAGGAACCGGAATATTGTGCTGGATGTCGTATCCCGGAAGGAAAGCAGCAGCACCGCTACAGGATATGCGAAACAACATATTTCTCAGCAGCTGGCTGTAGTGGGCAGGGCGTTCGAAGACAAAGCCGGCGCAGAGGTTAGGGAAAATGTAAAATCCAATGTAAAAGTTGCCGCTAAAGCGGATTGACAGCGTAGCTAAATACAATCATATATGAGCGTTGAAATAAAAGTACCGACCGTAGGCGAGTCCATTTCAGAAGTGACCTTATCCCAGTGGCTGAAACAGGATGGTGACTACGTGGAGATGGACGAAAACATTGCCGAACTCGAATCGGACAAAGCAACCTTCGAATTGCCAGCCGAAAAAGCCGGTATCCTGCGGATCATTGCCCAGGAAGGTGATACCCTCGAAATCGGCGCACTGGTAGCCACCCTTGAGGAGGGAAGTGCTCCGGCAGGAAGCGGAGAACAGGGAAGCAAGAAAGAAGCACCGCAGGAAACTACGGCACCCCCGAAGTCTGACACTAAACCCGACGTAAAAGAAACTTCCGGAAACGGTACAACCTATGCAACGGGAACGGCTTCTCCCGCTGCCGCTAAGATTCTCCGGGAAAAAGATATTGACCCCGCTACCCTAAAAGGTACGGGCAAGGACGGACGTATTACCAAGGAAGATGCGGAGAAAGCCGAGGTACCTGCAGTAAAATCCGCTGAAGCCGCGAAACCGGCTGCTGAAACGCCCAAGGCCGCCAGCGGAGCGCGCAACGAACGCCGGGAAAAAATGTCATCGCTGCGCAAGACCATTTCCAAACGGTTGGTTTCCGTCAAAAATGAAACCGCAATGCTTACCACCTTCAACGAGGTGAACATGAAGCCCATCATGGATCTGCGGGCAAAATATAAGGAAATATTCAAGGAGAAACACGGTGTGGGACTTGGCTTTATGTCGTTCTTCACCAAAGCGGTATGTACAGCCCTGAAAGAATGGCCAGCCGTTAATGCACGCATCGAGGGCGATGAAATCGTATACAGTGATTTTGCCGATGTATCCATAGCGGTATCTGCACCCAAAGGATTGGTCGTTCCGGTTATCCGGAATGCCGATTCAATGCCGCTTCATGCCATTGAAAAAGCGGTGGTTGAACTGGCTACCAAAGCCCGTGACAATAAGCTGACCATCGAGGAAATGACGGGCGGGACGTTTACCATCACCAACGGCGGTGTTTTCGGTTCCATGATGTCTACGCCGATCATCAACGCACCCCAATCGGCCATCCTGGGTATGCACAACATTATTGAGCGTCCGGTTGCTGAAAACGGGCAGGTGGTGATCCGCCCCATGATGTACATTGCGCTGTCTTACGACCACCGCGTCATTGATGGGCGCGAGTCGGTAAGCTTTCTTGTACGGGTGAAGCAACTGCTGGAAGACCCTGCACGGTTGCTATTGGAAGTTTAGAACCCATCAGGCCCCGGAATACAAGCGATGCTGGAACGTATACTTCAGCATCGTTTTTTTATGCATCGATGAAGACTGCGTGCCGCGAATAAACTTGCTTTTATATGCAAGTTTATCTAAGTTTGAACCCAGCTAAAATTCACCTATGGTAATTGATCCGGAATTCTTCACCAAATTTCTACGGTTTGGCCTTGTTGGTCTTTCCGGCGTGGTGGTCGATTTCGGAGTCACCTGGCTGTCCAAGGAAAAGTTCCGTTTTCATAAGTACCTGGCCAATTCGTTGGGTTTCTGTACAGCAACGGTAAGCAATTACTTATTGAATAAATATTGGACGTTCCATACAGACGGACAACAGGGTATGCTTTTTGAATTTTCCAAATTTCTTGGGTTCGCCCTGGTCGGACTGCTTATCAATAACCTGGTCTTATTTCTCCTGCATGGAAAAATGAAGTTTAATTTCTATCTGTCTAAGCTGATTGCGATTGCCATTGTTTCCATATGGAATTTTTTAGGGAATTATTTATACACGTTTACCGCTTAATGTAGCATACACGTTTTTATGCCGATTAGATCTACACGCACCCTTTCCTACTTCTTATTGATTTGGCTGATTGTCAACCTCATCCAGTCTGCTTTTTCAGAACTTCATTACGATGAAACCTATTATTGGGTATTCAGCCGGTTTTTGGATTGGGGGTATTACGACCATCCGCCGATGGTCGCCTTATTCATCAAGATGGGTTCGCTGCTGATGCCCGGTGCCCTGGGAGTCAGGTTATTCAGCGTGTTGTCCAATGTCGCGGCCATCTTCATTTTATGGAAAATCGCGAAAGCATATGCCAACAATCTATCCCTGTTTATCCTGCTATACAGCAGCATGCTGATCCTGCACGTATACAGTTTCATCACCACACCGGATACACCCCTTTTCTTTTTTACCGTACTCTTTTTCTTTTACCTGCGTAAATACCTGGATAACGACCGGATGGACTACGCCGTGATCCTGGGTTTGATTGCAGCGGGTATGCTGTACAGTAAATATCACGCCATCCTCGTATTTGCGTTTACGGTATTGGCTTATTGGAAACTGCTGAAGCGCCCCAGCTTCTGGCTTATAGCCGGTTTAGCCGTTCTTCTTTTTTTGCCCCACATCATTTGGCAGGTCAGCAACGGCTACCCATCCATCGAATACCATCTGTTTGACCGTACAACACTGGCATACCGGTTTTCGTTCACCACCGATTTCCTGCTCAGCCAGCTGCTTATTGTCGGCCCGCTGACCGGTATTTTCTTATATTATTACGTATACCGGCAAAAAACACCGGATGTTTTTTTACGGGTATTGAAGTTCAACTGCTTCGGATTTCTGCTGTTTTTCTTCCTGAGTTCTTTCAAAAGCCGTATCGAAGCACACTGGACGTTGCTGGCCTTTATCCCGTTCTTTATACTGGCCTATTTATACCTTGCGCAGCTGCCCAGGCTACCTCTTTGGCTCAAACGATTATTTTATGCTAACATCGCCCTCATTGTCCTGACCCGGGTGATCCTGATTTTTCCGGTACCGGGACTGTCCAAGATAAAAGGGTTGAAACAGTTCTGGGGAAAAGAAACCTTTGCAAAACAGATCCACGGGGCGATTGGCGACGAAAGGCTGATTATGGATAACGGATTTCAGGATATTTCGAATTATAATTTCGTCAACCAAACGCTGAAGGGTTTTTCCTATAATGCACGCACCTATCGGAAAACCCAATACGACTACTGGCCCATCGAAGACAGCCTGCGCAACCAACCGGCTTATTTTGCGTCGTTCAAGCGGCACAACGAGACCCTTCAACAGGATTCGATCGAAACCAACCGGGGGCGGCTATACCTAACCCCTATTGATTCGGTACGGACGTATCAGAAAGTAGCCATCAGCGTAAAGGGAATGGCAAAGCGTGTCGGTGCAGGCACCCTGCAACGTGTAGACCTGGAACTTCACAACCCTTATCAAGACACCATCTCGTTTTCGAACGCAGGAAAGTGGAAATGTTTCATCGAATATGGCTTTACCCAGCAGATTTACGATTTGGGAGATTTCAGGGAAATTCCCGGGGACTACCGCCACCTGCGTATTCCTCCCGGCGGAACGGCGGCTATCTCGACCACCCTGCGCATGCCGGAAATCCCGGATGATTACCGGTTGGTTTTTTCCATCCGGACGACTCCATTCACCGGATCAAGGAACAGCAAAAAAATACCCTTAACCATTTTAGCCAATTAATTATGTGTACCCTCCGCCGTTTTATTCTAGTTTTTTTCATCTTGCTGACCGCTGCCCGGGGGTACGCACAGGATTTCGGTTGGAATGTCTATTTTCACGGATTTGCCGACAACCGTGAATACGCCAAATCCGGCAGGTATTCGCAATCCATCCTTGGAGTCCGTATTGCTCCTGAAGTCAGCTTATCCTTAGATAGCATCCACTTTCTGCATGCGGGAGCCAATTTCCTGCATGAATTTGGATCTAAGGGTACCACGGCCGAACAGCTAACGCCGACAATCTACTATAATTACAAGCAAGCGGGGCACGATTTTTACATCGGTATGTTTCCCCGTAAGGATTTGCTTAACGATTATCCACGGGCACTGTTAAACGACACATTAAGCTACTACCGGCCAAATGTGGAGGGGATGTTATGGCGATATGCAGGCAATCGTTTCCATCAACAGGTGTGGATTGACTGGACGAGCCGGCAAACCGAGATTGAGCGGGAGCAGTTTATGGTCGGCATTTCAGGCCGGGTGAACTTCGGTATCGGTTATTTTGCCCATCACATTACGTTGTGGCACGACGCAGGCCGTAAAAACAATACAGATGTAAATGAAATGCCGGTACGCGACAATGGGGCTACGGCGCTGAAGCTTGGTGTAGACCTCTCTCCTTTCGTCTTCCTTGATTCATTGGATATAAGCGGCGGTGGAGTCGTAGCCTACGACCGGCTACGCGGCCTATACAATTGGCGGCTGCCCAAAGGATTTATGGGAGACCTATATGCGGAATACCGCAAAATATTTATTTCGAATACGTTATATGCAGGGGAAGGACTGGATATTGCCTATGGCGACCGGTTTTATACCGCGAATTTTTATAACCGTCTGGAGCTGGGATGGAAGCCCCTGCAATATAAAGGACTGGAAAGCAAGTTTACGCTGAGTTTCCATTTCACGCCGGGTGCCCTAGACAATCAGCAACAATTTACGTTGCAGTATAACCTTGGCCGGCTGTATACGAAACGACCGTAACTTTTACCCCCCGTTTTTCCAATGCGGCGACCGTGTGCGGTGACACACCATTATCCGTGATGATGTGATCTACCTCGTCAATCCCGCATATCCGGCCAAACCCGCGCTTGCCGAATTTTGTGGAGTCTGCCAGCACAATCACCTTTTGCGACACCTCCATCATTTTCCGGTTGAGGTGCGCTTCCTGTGCATTCGTAGTAGTGAGCCCAAATTCCAGGTCGATACCGTCTACGCCCAGAAAAAGCTTGCTGCAAAAGAAATCGCTTAATATCCCTTCAGCATACAACCCTGCCACAGAAGTGGAACTTTTGCGCAGAATTCCCCCCAACTGTAGAATCTCCACATTGGGATGCTTAATCAACTGAACCGACACGTTTAACGCCGACGTCACTACCGTAAGGTTGCCCACGGGCTGGATTTCTCTGGCCATCGCCTGTACGGTTGTGCCCGAGGCAATAATGATGGAATCATTGGCCATAATCAGCGAAGCCGCTTCCCGCGCAATCGCGGTTTTCTCAACGGCCTGTATTTTCTCCTTCTCGAAAACCGTCCGGTCTATCGTATACGGATTATTCAGCGTAGCTCCTCCGTGTGTACGAAAGAGCAATTGCCGACCTTCCAATAACTTTAGATCCTTTCGTATGGTGACAGACGATACTTCCAGCAGTTTACAAAGCTCCCATACATTAACGGATCCTTTCTGCTGTAAATGATTGATTATGAACTGATGTCGCTCTACATTATTCATGATTCAGCCGCTTGTGCACGAAGATACACATATTTCGTTTAGTTTCGTTATTATTTTTTTAAATTTCGGTTTATTTTATATTTATTATTTTTTAGGTTTGTAATCGCAATTATTACATTTCACACACGATTATTTTATTGCCTCATGCAAACCCCTCTATTAGATCGAAACGCATCGCTTCAGCACGCCAGTACTAAGGTCCAATGGGATCTCGTGGTTATCGGCGGCGGTGCAACGGGCCTCGGTGTTGCCGTGGATGCCGCGACAAGAGGGTATAAAACCATTTTATTGGAGCAGCATGATTTTGCCAAAGGCACATCGAGCCGAAGTACCAAGCTGGTACACGGTGGGGTACGTTACCTGGCGATGGGTGATATCAAACTGGTATACGATGCATTGCGTGAGCGGGGGATTATTTTCCGGAATGCACCGCACCTGGCCCATGCCCAACCGTTCATCATCCCCTGCTACTCGGTCTTTTCCAAATGGAAATACCTGATTGGCCTGAAAATTTACGACTGGCTGGCTGGGCGGTATCGCATTGGTAAATCCACATTTGTATCCCAAAAGGAAACCCATGCCAGTCTCCCGGGTATCCGGACGGAACATCTAAAAGGCGGCATACGTTACTTTGACGGTCAGTTTGACGATGCACGGCTTGCCATCAACCTGGCTCAAACGGCAACCCAGCACGGGGCTTCGGTACTAAATTACTGTAAAGTCACGGCCCTATGCAAGGACGGCAGCGGGAAAGTGAATGGTGTACGGTTCACCGATCAAGAAACAGGCAAGGAGTTCCAATTGCAGACTAAAACCGTTATCAATGCCACCGGAGTTTTCGTAGACGAGATACTGCAACTGGATATCGATCAACACCGGCCGCTGGTCAGGCCCAGCCAGGGAACCCACGTGGTGGTAGACCGCGCTTTTCTGGGCGGCCGTGATGCCCTGATGATTCCGGAAACGAGTGATGGCCGGGTACTCTTTGGCGTTCCCTGGCACAACCACCTGCTGCTCGGCACCACGGACACCCCCATCGAATCACACAGCCTGGAGCCACGCCCCCTGGAGACCGAGATTGATTTCATTCTGAAAACAGCCGCCGCTTACCTGACAAATCCACCCCGGAAAAAAGACATCCTCAGCATCTTTGCGGGGCTGCGGCCGCTTGCTGCACCCAACAAAGAAAACGGATCGACCAAGGAAATATCCCGCGATCATAAATTGATTATCAGCTCTTCAGGATTGATTACCATCACCGGCGGGAAATGGACCACCTACCGTAAAATGGCAGAAGATACCGTTGATAAGGCAGCTGAAACCGCAGCATTGGAAACAAAGCAGTGCCGCACCCGAGACATCAAAATACATGGGCACAGCGCCCATGGCACCCCAGGGCACTGGGCCGTTTACGGCAGCGATGCGGAAGCCATCCAGGCATTGGCGTACGAAGATCCGGCGCTGAGCGAAAAACTGCATGTCCGTTTCGATCACACCGCTGCGGAAGTTGTCTGGGCCGTTAGGCACGAAATGGCCCGTACCGTAGAGGATGTGCTGGCGAGAAGGTTCCGCATCTTATTTCTGGATGCAGCTGCCTCGACGGAAATGGCGCCGCAGGTAGCCACCCTCATGGCCCGGGAATTACAAAAGGACGAAAGCTGGGTAAGGCAGCAGATTGAACATTTCCGTTCCCTTGCCAGCAGATACCTTCCGAACGGTGAAACAGCGATAGTTAACGAAAGAACAAATTAAACGAATCAGCAATTTTGCAAAAACCAATATGATGAACCCCTACATCTTATCGTTAGACCAGGGAACCACCAGTTCCCGCGCCATCATTTTCGACAAGCAAGGCCACATCGTGGCAATTGCCCAAAAAGAATTCACGCAGTATTACCCACAATCGGGCTGGGTGGAACATGACGCCCGGGAAATATGGTCCAGCCAGCTTTCCGTAGCCACAGAGGTCGTTGCCAAGGCAGGATTGAAAGCTTCATCCATTGCTGCCATCGGCATCACCAATCAACGGGAAACAGCCATTGTGTGGGAAAAAGCCAGCGGCCGGCCCATTTGTCCTGCCATCGTCTGGCAAGATCGGCGTACCGCCCCCTACTGCGACCGCCTCAAAGAGGAAGGTCATAGCGATACCATCCGGGAAAAGACCGGTCTGTTGATCGATGCCTATTTTTCAGCAAGCAAAATCAATTGGATTCTTAATAACGTAACAGGTGCCCGCGAAAAGGCAGAAAAAGGCGAACTCGCGTTTGGAACGGTTGACAGCTGGCTGGTCTGGAATCTTACCGGAGGTCAAAAACACATCACCGACGTATCCAACGCGTCGCGGACCATGCTTTATAACATCCATACGCTGGAATGGGATGATGAATTATTGCAGCTGTTTGGCGTACCGAAAAGCATGCTGCCCGAAGTCTGCAGCTCATCCGAAATTTATGGCGAGACCGCTGCAAATATTCTGGCTGCCCGCATCCCGATTGCCGGCATTGCCGGCGACCAGCAGGCAGCGCTCTTTGGCCAGTTGTGCACAAAAACGGGCATGGTAAAGAATACCTACGGTACCGGTTGCTTCATGCTGATGAACATCGGGGATAAACCTGTTCTTTCACGCAACAATCTGGTGACCACCCTAGCCTGGAAACTGGGCGACAAAGTCAGTTACGCACTGGAAGGCAGCATATTCATCGGTGGCGCCATTGTACAGTGGCTGCGGGATGGCCTGGGCATTATACGCAACTCGGCCGATGTTGAAGCGCTAGCCGCAACCGTGCCGGATACGGATGGCGTTTACCTCGTTCCGGCATTTGCCGGGCTAGGCGCCCCCCACTGGGACCCGTATGCCCGCGGGACCATCGTGGGATTGACCCGGGGCAGCAAAGCTGCGCATATTGCGCGGGCAGCACTTGAAGGCATTGCGTTCCAAACGGTAGACATCCTGCGTGCCATGGAGGCCGATGCGGCTACGGAAATCAAGGAACTCCGTGTAGATGGCGGTGCTACCGCCAATAACCTGCTGCTCCAGTTTCAGGCCGACATTCTGCAAGCGGCTGTTGTCAGGCCTCAAATTACAGAGACCACGGCCATCGGGACGGCTTACCTGGCAGGACTCGCCGTGGGACTATGGAACAGCACCGACGACATTCAAAGCCAGTGGCAAATTGATAAAACATTTGAACCGGACGGAGGGTTCGATGCGGATGCCACCCTGGAACGCTGGCACCGCGCAGTGGAAACAGCTAAAACTTTTAAATAGTGATGGGTGGTCGGTGGTCGGTGGTCAGTGGTCGGTCCACCATATCACAGGTCATCCACCACAGATTACCAAACAAAAAACCAATTATGACACCATTTATTGCAGAAATTATCGGAACTGGATTTCTCATTTTGCTGGGTGGCGGCGTAGTGGCCAATGTGGTACTCAATGGTACCAAAGGGCACAACGGCGGTTGGATCGTCATCACCACGGCGTGGGCCCTGGGTGTATTTGTCGGTGTGGTTATTGCCGGCCCCTACAGCGGTGCCCACCTCAACCCGGCAGTCACGCTGGCCATGTGGATTGCGGGTAACGTAGGGCCGGGCGAAGCAGCATCCTATGTCCTGGCCCAGTTTATCGGTGCCATGGGCGGTGCTTTCCTGGTATGGCTGGTCTACAAAGACCACTTCAAGGCAACGGCGGATGCCGGTGCCAAACAAGCGGTCTTCTGCACCGCTCCCGCCATCCGGAATCTGCCGATGAATCTGATCAGCGAAGTGGTAGGCACATTTGTCCTGCTGTTTACGATCTTTTATTTTACGGACGCGGAACTGAGTACCGAGCAAGTTACCCCCATTGGCTTGGGTTCCGTGGGCGCCATTCCCGTGGCTTTTTTAGTATGGGTGATCGGATTGGCACTGGGCGGTACGACCGGTTATGCAATCAATCCGGCACGTGACCTGGGGCCGCGGATTGTCCATGCACTGCTACCGATCAAAGATAAGGCCCCGTTTGATGTGGCCTATGCGTGGGTTCCTGTGGTTGGACCCTTACTGGGTGCCACCCTCGCAGCATTCGCATTTCTGTGGTTGGGTTTATAGCAATTGATGATGGAAAACCGGAGAGCATTTTTAAAGAAACTGACCCTCCTCGCAGGTGCTACCGGCATGGCGAACAGCATTCCGCCGGCCATCCAACGGGCGTTGGCCATCCGGCCAACCCCGGGCAGTACATTTTTGGATGCCGAACACATCGTCATCCTGATGCAGGAGAACCGGTCGTTTGATCACAGCTTAGGTACCCTGAAAGGCGTACGCGGATTTAACGACCCCCGTTATGTTTCGTTGCCCAATGGCGACCCCGTGTGGTTTCAATCGGACCGCCAGGGTCATACGTATGCGCCTTTCCGTTTGAACCTGAAAGAAACAAAGGCCACCTGGATGGGTGCGGTGCCACATTCCAGACCCAGCCAGGTAGATGCGTATAACCAGGGATGGCACGACAACTGGATTGAGGCCAAAAAAAGGGGACGGGCCGACGACAACATCCCGCTCACGATGGGCTTCTACAACCGACAGGATATTCCATTTAATTATGCGCTGGCAGATGCATTCACGGTATGCGATCAAAACTTCTGCTCGGGCATGACCAGCACCTGGCCCAACCGCCTATTCTTTTGGACCGGCACCGTAAGGGAGGCGCCTACGCACACCAGCAAGGTCTGGATACGGAATGACCTTCCTTTGGGGGAAGGCCGCTGGAAGACATTCCCAGAACGCCTTGAAGAGGCGGGCATTAGCTGGAAAGTATACCAAAACGACGTGACCTGCGGCGGAGGGTTTGTGGGTGAAGAGCGGTCGTGGCTAGCCAATTTCGGCTGCAATCCACTGGAGCTCTTCGAGCGGTACCACGTGCGTTTTACAGCCCGGTATGTACCTGCCCTGCAGCGCCAGTTGCAGGAACTTCCCGGCGAGATTAATGCGCTTCGGGACGAGATGAGCAAGCTGGAACGCGGCAGTGCTTCCTATACCAAGGCTAAAAAGGCGCTGGAGAAAAAAGAAGAAGTCCTGGCTACCGCACAGCAGGAAGTGAAACGATGGGCCACTGAAAATTTCGATAAACTGGACGACACTGAAAAAAGTCTATTCCGCAGGGCCTTTTCGACCAACCGGGCAGATCCGGATTTCCACCACCTAGCCATACTGAAATATACCGATGAGGCGGGCCATCCCCAGGAGCTGACCGTACCCAAAGGCGATATACTGCACGCCTTCCGGAACGATGTAGAAGCAGGCACCCTGCCCACGGTATCGTGGATGGTACCCGCAGAAAAATATTCGGATCACCCCTCCGCACCGTGGTATGGGTCGTGGTACATCTCGGAAATCATGGATATACTCACCCAAAATCCGGACGTTTGGCGAAAAACCATTTTTATCATGACCTATGACGAGAACGACGGTTACTTTGACCACATCCCACCGTTTGTTCCGCCGGATCCGGATAAAAGAAACAGTGGAAAATGTTCAGCAGGCATTGACCCACGCATTGAATATACCTCACTTGAACAGGAACTTGCTGAAGGAAAAAGTAAAAAAGATGCCCGGGGAGCAGCCATTGGCTTAGGCTACCGGGTACCGCTGATTATCGCATCGCCGTGGACCACCGGAGGGAATGTCTGCTCCCAGGTATTCGACCATACCTCCACGTTGCAATTTCTGGAAACGTTCGTTAATCAAAAGTTCAAAACAGCTATCCGGGAAGACAACATCAGCGCCTGGCGGCGTGCAATCTGCGGGGATTTGACAGCGGCATTCCTTCCGGCCGATAAGCTTAACCGACACGCGAACTTACCCTTTATTCAACGGGACCCTTACCTAGAGGCTATCCATCAGGCACAATTCAGGGACACGCCGAATGGATTCCGCAACCTCGGGCCGGACGACAGGGCAAAGGCCAGCACACATCCCTGGAATTTGCCCGATATGCCCAGGCAGGAACCCGGTATAAAAACGGCGTCCCCCCTGCCCTATGAACTGTATGCTGACCTGATATCCGGCGAAGATGGTTTGACATTGAAACTGACCGCGGGAGATACCTTTTTCGGCAAAAAAAGTGCAGGGGCTCCTTTCACGGTATACGAACGCAGTCACATCCGATCCTACGCCCTGATTGCCGGCGACCAGCTTTCGGACGATTTTGAAATCGGAAGCGACGGCTACGACATCCGGGTAAATGGCCCGAATGGCTTTTACCGACGCTTCAAAGGCCGTTTCGCTCCGGATTTATCCGTTCAATTACGCTACGAAACCGACAGGGGCCAGCCTACGGGAAATCTCTCCCTGACGCTAAAAAACAACGGTAGCGATCCGTTAACCATACATATCAAAGACAATGCCTACGGACGCCCTACCTATACCCAGAAATTGAGGGCCGGTGATGCAGAGACGATTGTACAGCGACTTGCGAACAGCCACTCCTGGTACGATCTGACCGTGTCTGTAGACAACAAACCCGATGTCTTATGGGGCTACGCAGGCAAGGTTGAGTGTGGAAAAATTGGCTTTACCGATCCGCAAATGGGAAATTTACCGTAAAAGGAATTAAATGCTGCAGAGTGCGCTGACGGATATGTGACCGGCAAAATGCGCTGCTAAATGCTTACCGTTACCATGCACGGTCCAGATCTCCCGGGGATTCACCTGTACGACATAATCCAGGATATCGTTCCAGTCCACGTGATCCGAAATATAAAGGTCCATGTCGTTTAAACGCTGGAGATGCTTCCATCCGGAAGCAAACACCCGGATCACATTGGTGGCCCGGTAGTAACTGTTAAACGTCATCGGAGGAACAAGGTATATCGGATCTGTTGTGGCATTTTTCATCTCCCGACGGTTGTAGGGCTCGTATTTCAGGTGCGTGATTCCCATGGAAGCATATAGCTTGTGTAATGGCAGAATTCCATGGTGCACCAACACCCGCCTATCGGGACAATGCCGGTTGAGCAGGGAAGTGATCCGTTGTGCTTTCCCCAGGGCATAAACTCCTAAGAGGATGTTATGGGGCTGATCATTTATTTTACGGATCTCTGCGATGGGGTCGGGATGTGTAACCTGCGGATCTGCAAACGTACTTTCGGTAATCAGCACGTCCGCTTGCACAACTTCCAAGGGTTCGCAGGTATCGTCATCCTGCAGCTTATAATCTCCTGTAAATAGGTAGCGTATCCCCTCATACTCCATCACAACCTGCGCCGAGCCCAGCATATGCCCCGCAGCAATAAAGTACAGGGTAACCCCTCCGATCGTAAACACCTGCCGGTAAGCGCACTCGAGAAAGCTATCCGTGGGCTGCTGGCTGTACCGGTACCGCATGAAAGCGGCGGTAGGCGGCGTACAATATATCTCTCTGTGCCCCGGACTCGCATGGTCAGCATGCGCATGGGATACCACCGCCCGATGTACCGGCAGGGACGGATCGACAAAAAAATCACCATACCTGCAATAGTATCCCTCGGGGCGTTGAACCAGGAAATCTGCTCGTATGCTTTTCATTGTAGTTGGCCTGAGCGGAATTGTTTGTCGAGCGCCAGCACCTGCGGAATCAACGCCTGTATACCGTCGTTCACGATGACAAAATCTGCTAATTGCCGTTTCCGTTCGTCCGGCCATTGCCGTTCCATCCGGGCTTTTACCTGCGCAGCTGTGACGCCGTCACGCTGCATCACCCGCTCAATACGGATGCCGACGGGGGCTGACACCAAAATCGTATAATGGTTCAGTTTGAACGATCCGCTTTCAAACAAAAGTGCAGCCTCTTTAATCGTATAGGGGGCTTTTTGTTGCTGTGCCCACTCCTCCCCTTTCCGGATCACTACGGGATGCACCAACCCATTCAATATCTTCAACCGCTGTTCGTCATTGAATACCTGATCAGCCAGGTACGGCCGGTTTAAGGTTCCATCCTCGTGATAAGCCTCCGTTCCAAACTCGACCCGGATGGCATTCCTTAACGATGCATCGATAGTCATCAGCCTTTTTGCTTCGGCATCTGCATCAAAAACCGGTATCCCCAAAACATTGAATATCCTGCATACGACAGACTTACCACTGCCGATTCCGCCCGTTACACCTATTTTTAATTGCATCTTCACTTCCTCACGAAAAAATCAACATTCTGCGGCTCTATCTTTACCAATTTACAGAAGTCGGGCTTTTGGGTGATGATGACGGGTAAGTTCCGAACATCGTTCTCCACCCAATCTTCCATATTCACCACCGCTTCAAACGCACCGGGTGTAACCTTCACAAAATCGCGCAGCGATACGATGACGGTAAGCCTGACCTTAGCCGGCAGTAATTTCACGGAGCTGAACTGCTTTGCATTTTCGGCTTTCAGCGGAATTTCAAGGATCTTCTCCGTGACTTCTCCGACGGGAATATCAACCTCCACAGCGGTGGGATACACATTGATATTGGCACGCTGATTCTGTTTCAGATTAATGACGGTGTGAACATCACTGTTGACGTCCGCATACCGGATGGTATCCGTTTCCCAGTGTTCGATCTGGACAACGTCTTCCAGTGGTCCGGTAATGGTCACGTATTCGGGCGAGACATTCACCTTGTCGATTACATCATATTGCTTGCTAAACTGCAGGTTATATACTGCCTTTACCGGTACCTTGCGTTCGGTCTGTTTTGAAAAATCAAAATACAAGGTATCCGGAGATACAGACATGACGCGCTGGGTTTCCGGAAACTGGCGGTTGATAAATCCCAATTGATTGGTGAGCACGACCCAATTCCGGCTTTGCAATCCGCTCAGATCAACCTGAATGGTAGGCTGTACCGAGCGCAGTGTTGAAAACAGCAACTGCCAGCCGGTAGCTTCCAGTTGAACGTTTACGGTATCTGATTGCAAGGGATGGAACGCCCGGTTATCCGGGATATTGACGTACTGCACCGCGGATTTTACGGTGTAAATGTATTTGTTGGATACCGCAAAAAGTGCCCACGCCAAGAAAGAGAAAACGATGCACTTTACAAAAATGCTAAGCTTACGGCGTTGGGTCTTATTTAAATTCAGTACCGGCATACTCCGCAAACTTAGCAAAAAAGAGGTTTACATTACGCCTTCGGCGCTGCATTCAATGCTTTGGAAGCATCCAATGCGATGGCAGATTTATCGAAACGGATTTTCACGCCGCCTCCGACATCTACCAAAAAGGTTGTTTCGGATATCTCCACGATGCGGCCGTGTATACCCGCCGTTGTCACAACCCGATCGTTCACTTTAAGTTCCTCGATATACTTCTTGTGGTCCTTGGCCTTTTTCATCTGGGGTCTGATCATGAAGAAATAAAAGACCACGATGATCAGAATCATGGGCAGAAAACCCATAATACCACCCGCTGCGCCGGATCCGCCGGCCTGCAATAAAATTGTTGATGTAATCATTATTATTTGCTATTTATTATTCTATTTTTTCATACCAGCTTTCGGACCACCTACCGCTGACCGCCCCCCCGTCACCGACTCCCCATCACTGGTCACCAAACACCAATCATTTCTTCACTTCTCCCCGGAGGTGTAAAACGGTGTTCGGAGTGGTAGCGTTGGAAGTGACGGTAATAACCTTGTGTTGTTTTCCTAGTTGTCCGGCACTGTTAAACACCACTTTCACCTTTCCCTCTGCACCGGGCGCAATCGGATTCTTTGAATACTCGGGTGTGGTACACCCACAGGAAGCCTGCACTTTGGAGATGATCAACGGCTCGCTGCCTGTATTGGTAAACGTAAATTCGTGTTCAACTTTTTCCCCTTCTTTGACTTCCCCGAAGTCATACGAATCATTTTCCACCTCCAGCGCGGCGCCGATAGAATCCACCCCGGGTATAATGGTTTGCCCGACAGGCTGTTTACCCTGCTGTTCCAATGGAATTTCGGCTGCCTTTTGTTCCTGCTTGTTTCCATTATTGCAGGATACTGTGACCACCAGTCCCGCAAAAATTAAAAATATCCACTTCATAACGCTTCTTATTGATGTTAATAAATGTGTTCTATTGTAGGAGACCCCTTCCATGCTTACGTATCCGACCCACTGCCTGCAACTCACCCAGAATTTTGTCCAAAATCCCATTGATAAACGTATTGCTTTTGGCAGTACTGAATACCTTTGAGATCTCGATGTACTCATTAATCGTTACCTTCACCGGTATCGTCGGAAAGTTGAGCAGCTCGCAGATGGCCATCCGCATCAGCAAATTATCCAGCAGTGCGATCCGGTCCGATTCCCAGTTCTTTGTCTTCGTGCTGATCAGTTGCTGGTAATCATCTGCATACCGGATGGAGTTCACCAACAGGTCGATAATAAACTGCCGGTCTTCTGTCCAGTTGGGTGTCAGGTCTGCCAGTTGATTCTGGTTGGGGTTCTCGCTCGCAAAATTTTTGAAGGTTTTGGCGATCATAGCCTGCAGCACTTCTTTATCTACCGGCCAATTGATGAACCGCTCTTCAAAAACCTGCTCAATGCCCGGCGTTTTGAGGATGATCTTTTTGAAAATAAACTTTATGATCTCCTTTTCGCTCGTCAGCGAACGATCGTCCTGGTTTAAATACGCCAGGTACTCTTCCTTATCTTTCAATTGCAGGAAAACCGTACGTACGATTTCCGGATCAAAGCCCCAGGACACCTTGTATTTCTTTACATCGGCTTGATACTGTTCATTATGCCGTAGCAATTCAATGAATGTATTATTGAGCAACCGGGTATTGGGGGCAAGATCGGCCGCCGACGGCAGGTATTTATTTGCGCGCTCGTCCGCGTCGATACGTACGTAATCAGACACTTCGTCCAAGAGATTCAACGCCCAGATATACATTTCGTACACCTGGTCGACGCTTTTAAGCAGTGCTTTTTCAAATTTTCCGACCTGCTTGTCTTCGGATAATTGATACGCGTAAAGCGTCTGTAATACTTTGACCCGTAAGTGTCTTCTGTTTAACATAGTTATTTAAAAGAACGATTGGATGTTATACCAATTAAATATTGTGTGTTCACTGCTAAATTTTCCGCATATCGGCTATCCGCGTTTCCGCGATCTGATTGGCCGCCTGGAAAGATGCCACATTTTCGGTAATGGATTTGCGCAATACCGAACGTGTAACCTCGTATATATTCTCGGTCAATGCGGCCGTGCGTGCAACGCTGTAGCCGGCAATTTCCGAATAACAACTGATCAACCCACCTGCATTAATCAGGTAATCGGGTGCATATAGAATTTTCTTATCGACCAGCAACTGCCCGTCTTCCTGCTCATCACGCAACTGGTTATTTGCAGAACCCGCAATGATGCGGCACCTCATCTTGGCAATCGTATCCTTATTGACCGTTCCACCCAGTGCACAGGGTGCATAAACATCAACATCCAACTCATAGATATTGTTGTTGGAAACTGCCACCGCCTTGTATTTATTGGCAACCTCGATCATACGTTCTTCCACAATATCGCTCACATACACCTTGGCGTTCTCTTCGCGCAGCAAAGCAATCAGCTGTTCGCCGACATTGCCAGCCCCCTGCACGGCCACCGTACGGCCTGCCAGGCTATCGTTGCCATAAAGTTCTTTTAACGAAGCCTTTATGCCATAATAAACTCCTTTGGCTGTAAAAGGAGCCGAATCTCCACTACCGCCCAGTGATTTCGGCAAGCCTGCGACATGGCGTGTTTCCATGTGGAGATATTCCATATCTTTCGGTGTTGTACCGATATCAAGCGAGGCGACAAATGTGCCGCCCAGTTCATCAACAAACTGCCCGAACCTGCGTAGCAGCACTTCTGTCTTTTGCGTGCGATGGTCGCCGATGATGGCGGCATTTCCACCCCCCAAGTTCACACCTGCCACAGCTGCTTTATACGTCATGCCCCTCGAAAGCCGCAACACATCGTCTATGGCTTCATCCGTATGCTGATAAGGCAACATACGTACGCCTCCGATTGCCGGGCCCAATGTGGTATCGTGGATGGCAATAATCGCCTGTAAACCCACGGTACTGTCATTACAGAAAATGAGCTTCTGATGACCGAATTGTGCCATCAGTTTAAAGGATGAATTGTCTTTGATTGGTGCGGACATACGAAACGATAAACTCTAGCTATGTGTTCTGCAATACGGGGCAAACTTAGCAAAAATATCAATGCATGTAACCAACGGGGACAAACATTTCGTATTTTTGCGTGCAATAACGCATGTCACATCTCGCACATCTCAATAAATATTTCTATAAATACCGCTGGCGGATGATACCCGGTGTGGTATTCGTCGTACTGTCCAACTACTTCGGTGTACTGCCCGCGCAAGTTATCCGGATTGCCTTTGATCTGGTCAAGGAAAACATCAGCATGTACCGGCTGTTCCAGGGATTTGAACGGCAGCAAATGGTATATGAAGTCTTCGGATACAGCCTGCTACTGTTTGGCGCGCTGGTGCTGTTGCTATCCCTTATCCGGGGCTTGTTTCTTTTTTTAATGCGCCAAACCATCATCCTCACATCCCGGCACATTGAGTACGACCTTAAAAACGAAATTTATAGCCATTACCAGCAGTTGGATATGGCATTCTACCGGCGGAATAACACGGGTGACCTGATGAACCGCGTGACGGAAGATGTAAACCGCGTGCGCTCCTACCTGGGCCCGGCCGTCATGTATTCCATCAACACGGTTGTCCTTTCGGTGATGGTGATTGCAGCCATGACCAGCGTTAATCCCACCCTGGCACTTTATGCATTGATGCCCATTCCCATATTATCGGCAATTCTGTTGTTTGTCAACAAGATCATCAACCGCCGCAGTGAACGGATACAGCGGCAGCTTTCCACACTGTCGTCTTTTGTCCAGGAGACTTTTTCGGGGATACGGGTGGTCAAAACCTATAACCGTGAAGCAGACAAAAGGGATCGTTTCGCGGATGAAAGCAACCATTACCGGGACGCCTCGTTGGCACTGGTTAAGACCGAAGCCATTTTCTTCCCGCTCATTTTACTGTTGATCGGGCTGAGCACTGTCATCACCGTGTATGTCGGAGGACTGGAAGTAGCCAAGGGAACCATCACCTCGGGTAACATTGCCGAATTCATCATCTACGTCAACCAACTGACTTTCCCGGCCATGGCACTGGCATGGGTAACCTCGCTGATTCAGCGGGCGGCAGCGTCGCAAAAACGTATCAACGAATTCCTGCGCACACAACCTGAAATCCAGACCGGTGCACAGGGGCATTTCCAGGCAACGGGGCACATCCAGTTCGAAAACGTGAGCTTCACCTATCCCGACACGGGAATCCAGGCCGTACGGAATGTTTCGTTTGAAGTAAAGCCCGGCGAAGTGCTTGCCATTGTGGGCAAAACCGGTTCAGGGAAATCCACCCTGGCCAATTTGCTGATGCGCATGTACGATGTGCATTCGGGCACCATCCGCATCGATGGGCAGGACATCCGGCGGCTTCCCCTGCAGGCTTTCCGAAGCCAGATTGGCTTCGTGCCGCAGGATGTATTTCTTTTCTCCGACACAATTGCCAACAACATCGCCTTCGGGTTGGACGAAACCCATCAAACGGAAGTGGAAGAAGCCGCCAAACGCGCAGCCGTTTATGACAACATTATCGGGTTTGAACACGGATTCGAAACGACCATAGGCGAGCGGGGCATCACGCTTTCCGGCGGACAAAAGCAGCGTGTATCCATCGCCCGTGCACTCATCAAGAAACCACCCATTCTCATTTTCGATGATTGCCTTTCGGCGGTGGACACCAAGACCGAGGAAGAAATTCTTCGCAACCTTAGCGTTGTTATGCAGGGAAAAAGCACCATATTCATTGCCCACCGCGTTTCCACGATCAAAAATGCCGATCACATCCTGGTGCTGGACGATGGCGCAATCATCGAGCAGGGCAGCCACGAAGCGCTTCTTGCTTTACGGGGGAGTTATTTCGAACTCCACGAGAAACAATTGCTGGAAGAGGAGGTGTAGGGGTTGGTGATGGGTGGTCGGTGATGGGTGATGGGTGATGGGTGATGGGTGATGGGTGATGGGTGATGGGTGATGGGTGATGGGTGGCCGGTGATGGGTGTCTATTTGTGCATTCAAAAAGAGAAAAGCCATTGGCAGTGATACCAATGGCTTTCCAATTTAATTATGAATTAAGCGGGTTGGGTTACTCAGCAGCTTTGCCGCCATCGAGTTCATCCTGCCATTTCTTCAACTCGTCAAATTTGCCTTCAGCAGCCAGTTTCGCCTGTGCAGGCCATGTGTCGGTTACGGCGGTATTGAATTGGTCACCAGCATCTACCAACAGTGCTTTAATGTCTTCAGCGGATTTAGCCGCTAAATCTGCGTAGCTGCTGATTCCTGCATTTGCCAATACTTCAGCAATCTTCGGACCGATGCCTTCTACGATGGTTAAGTCGTCGGCCTTCGCTGTCTGAGGCGCTTGCGCCTTTTCCTTCTTTTCAGCTTTCGGTTCTTCCGCTACGGCTGCAGCTGCTTTGGTTTCTGCCGGTTTTGATTTCTTCTCAGCAACCTTTGCCTTGGGTTGTTCTGCAACGGGAGCATCTTCAACCGGTATTACCGATACAAAAGATCTGTTGTTTGCTTTTTTGCGGAACACCACTTTCCCATCGATCAATGCAAATAAGGTATGGTCTTTACCGATGCCCACATTCACGTCGGGATGATGTTTGGTACCCCTTTGGCGAACAATGATATTTCCGGCAACCGCATGTTGACCACCGAATATTTTCACTCCCAAACGCTTGCTATGCGACTCACGGCCGTTCTTTGAACTACCCGCACCCTTTTTATGTGCCATGTTCTATATCTATTTATGTAAGGCAAAAAGCCTAATTAAACAATCAAATTATAACGTGATTCCGGTAATTTCAATTTTGGTGAATTGCTGACGGTGTCCGTTTTTCTTTTTGTAGCCTTTGCGGCGTTTTTTCTTAAAAACGATCACTTTATCGCCCTTCAAATGTGACAAAATCTTAGCCGAAACCTTCGCTCCCTTTACCATGGGTGCGCCTATGGTGAATTTACCACCATCTTCTGCTAACAGTACATTGTCAAATTCAATACTAGCGCCTTCATCCCCTTGTAAACGGTGTACAAAGAGCTGCTGGTCTTTTGCAACTTTGAATTGCTGTCCGGCTATATTTACTATTGCGTACATTAGTTAATGAGTTAATTAAATAATCCTTTAAAATTCGAAGCGCAAAGGTAACGCTTTATTTTGATTATCCAAAGTTTATGTATAAATTTGCAGCCCGTTTGAAACGGAGTGATTTATCAAAATTTTAATTTTTTAAACGAAAGTATGCAACAGTACGAAACCGTTATTATTCTTACCCCGTTGCTTTCTGAGGAAGTTTCGAAAGAGGCGATTGCCAAATTCCGGAGCATCCTTACCGAAGGCGGAGCCGAAATTGTCCATGAAGACAATTGGGGTTTGAAAAAACTTGCGTATCCGATTGACAAAAAGACAACCGGATTCTATCACCTCATCGAATTCAAGGCTCCCGGTGAACTGATCAGTAAACTGGAAGTCGAATACAAGCGTGATGAGCGGGTAATGCGTTTCCTGACGATCAAATTGGATAAACACGCCCTAGCTTACAACGAAAAGAAGCGCAGTGGTGCTTTCAACAAGAAAACTGAAACACCCAAATCAGAGGAGGTAGCAAACTAATGGCAAACGATCAAATCCAATACGTAACTGCTCCCAAGGTGGAGGACAATCGTAAGAAATACTGCCGTTTCAAGAAAAATGGCATCAAATACATTGATTACAAAGACGCCAACTTCCTGTTGAAGTTCGTCAATGACCAGGGCAAGGTATTGCCACGCCGCCTTACAGGTACGTCGTTGAAATTCCAGCGCAAAGTAGCCCAAGCGGTGAAGCGTGCCCGTCACATCGGCTTATTGCCTTATGTAGCTGATTCACTTAAATAAGGAGGGGAAACGACATGGAAGTAATTTTAAAGCAAGATATCAAGAAGCTGGGTGAAAAGGACGACGTTGTCAGTGTAAAACCCGGTTACGGCCGTAACTACCTCATCCCGCAAGGTTTTGCCATACTCGCTACCGAATCGGCAAAGAAGGTATTGGCTGAAAACATCCGTCAGGCTCAATTCAAGCAAGACAAAATCAAGAAGGACGCGACTGAACTGGCGGCCAAGCTGGAAGGTCTTAAACTGACCATCGGTGCAAAGGCCGGCGAAACCGGCAAGATTTTCGGATCTGTGAATAGCATACAGCTAGCGGAAGCACTGCGGAAGCAAGGCTTTGAAGTGGATCGTCGCCGCATCACGTTTGAAACCGAACCGAAAGTGGTGGGTGAATACGTTGCCAACCTGAACTTACATAAAGAAGTGAAGGTACAAGTTCCTTTCGAGGTGGTGGCTGAGTAAACTAGCAGCGATCAAATAGCATAAAACAGGTAGGTGTCCCCTACCTGTTTTTTTTGTTCCGTCCCGACGTGCCGGAGTTGTCCTCACTCCATCAACTCAAATACAGGCAGCCTGTCTAATGGAACATCGTGTGCGACGATCACTTTTGGACCTTCGAAAATTTCACCTTCGTCACTTTTCCAAACACCGCTTGGAAGCTTAATTTTCCTCGTGTTGTCAACCGTCACCACCGGTGCAACCATGTATTTTTTTCCCAGCATAAACTGATCCTGTACTTCTTCAAAGTTCTGATCCGGAAATTCGTACACCATGCTCCTGACAATCGGTTCACCGGTTATTGCAGATAGCCTCGCAAACTCCATGATATACGGAACATACCTGGCCCGCAGTGCCGTCAATTTTTTGACCGCCGCAAGATTAGATTCACTCAATACCCGCCACGGAGCAGCGGAAAATTGCATCATAGGCATCAACGCAGAACACGCTGCCGATCGTACAACCAAGCGTTCGTCAAGCTTATCCCTTCCTATAAAGGATCCATATTCTCCGCCACCGATCATATCGGGGCATGTAAACTGATAGCCCAACAGCCCTGCCGTAGTGATATGCGGAATGAGCTTTCGAAGATCGTCCCAACTATGCTGTTTGTCACGCAGCCGCTGCACAAGCGGCTCTCCGCCCATTTTCCACATCGCCCGGTACTCATTCAACGGGTAGTATTTACCCAATTCGCCCCAGAGCCGACTGTGTTCATTTGGCGAGGCTTCGCGAAAGGAAATGGCATCCGTAGCATAAAACTCAGCATCTCCCGCGTCAAACTTGAACCCATCCAAATGGTAAGTTTTTCGCATGTATTCCAATTTGTTGTGAAACCAATTCCGAGCTTCGGGATTGGTGAAATCCATCACCGCACTGTAACCGTTCCACCAACTTACGATAGCGGGTCTATCGGCTTCTACCCATGGCTTTTTGCTCGACCCATCATATAAAAGAAACTTTTTCTCTTTCAACTCCCTAAAAACCTCGGTATCGGGAGAAATGAAAGGGCTCACCCACAGCATCACCTTGAACCCCATGCGATGCAAGGTATCTACCATACCGGCAGCATCGCCGAACCTGTCTTTCCGGAAATCAAATCGCCCATAATAATCCGCCCAATTATCATCTATCATGAGTACTCCCGGAGAAAAACCATGGGAAACAATCGCCTTTGCGTAGGCAATGATGTCCTTTTGGTTTTGGTTATAAACCAATTCTATCCAGGTGTTGTATTGCGGGCTGGTGAACAGCAGGGTATCTGGCAATTCGCCTTTCGGAGCGAAGAATCGTTTGCTTGCATTTAAGTAGGCTTCCCGAAGATTCGTTCCGGACGAATCGATCACGACGGATGCACCGCCGGTTGAAATAATCAATTGATCATTGCCCACCGTGAACCGGAAGGGCTCTTCGCTCCAGACAAACTTTCCCCTGGTAGAGACAAGCAAGGGTGAGGCTTGGTTGGTTCCCGTATTTGCGTACAAATCGAAATCATACCCTTCCTTGAAAGGCATCAGGTGTGCTTCGTTAACCACCCCTCCAAACCATTTTTCACCCTTACTCACCGGAATGGTTACCTGCTGTGCGGCCAAATCGAGCGAGATTCCCAGCAACAGCAGGGTAGCCAACGTCGATTTGATGACTAGTGTGCTCATCCTATTCATTAATTCCATTCATTAATTCACGCGAATCTGATGATTCAACCGGTTGTAGCCAGTTGTTTCTTCCCAAACCTCATTATTGGCCAGCCGGATGCTGTATTCCGGCCGTGTGGCAATACGTTCGTACGCATCGGGCAGATTGAGCAGCAATTCATATTCGCCCTTTGCCAGCCCCGTGGGAATGGCAACCGAAGACGTTATCTTGATATCACCTGTGTACCATTTTCGTACATCCGTTTCAATGGGTAAAACGGTGACTTCCTGCGTTCCGGCCCTGCGCAGCAGGAGCTGTACAGGACGGGCATTGAATGGCGAGGCATAGCCTTTATTGGTCAGGTTCAGGGTGAACGCAAGGTTACTGCCCGCCGTCACTTCGTCAGGAAATGTCGCATCCTGCAAAACAAACCGGTAACCCAGGTTTTTCTTGATGTTGTCCATGCATCCGCCCGTCTGCCAAACGTTATTGACCTGATTATTATAGTGCGCGTTGATATAACTGTAGTGCATTTCGGCAAAAGCAGCCTGTGCCCTGCCCGCGGGCTCACAATTGTTATCGGGCGTAAAAGGTCTGCAGGTCTCCCCGCCTACCACCACGTATTTGCTGTCATTTCTATTGTATTCCTTCAGTATATCTACCACATCGGCGCTGGCGCTTCTGTTGGTTGAACTGTTTCCGTAATCTTCATACGTACCCACGTCATTTGGTCCGGATAGGAAACAATCGTTGTGGAAGCCTATCCGCGCCTTTTCATCTTCCGTATACGCCTCCGCTTCTGTCATGGGTGCAGCGGTCACCGGGGCATCCACGCCATAAACGTAACGCTGTTTCTGTTGCGGATACCTTACCTGTATCATCCGGGTCTTTGGAACCGCATCCAACAAGGCCTCAATCACCTCTGCCCTGTCCAACCAGTTTTCATCGGTCAGTTTCCCCTGTCCGCCGTTGGATGATGCATCCCCAAAGAAATCGGTATAATACTGCTCTCCCCATATCCCTATGAACCCCAGCTGCACACACGCAATCACATCCGCATGATCATACAGTACAGGTTTCAGGCTGGCAATGTGCTGCAATACAATCGCTTTTGACGCATCACCATACGGCGGACATATGGCACCTTCGGGGCAGTCCCCTGCGTTTTGCGTAATCGTATAGACAAACCTCGGGATCAGCTTGACCCCTGCTGCTCTCGCAGCCTCCATATCTTCGTTTATTTTGGCCAGCGTAGTTTGGGATATTGCGGTGTTTTTGACATCGTCTAGCACATAATACCTGAATACCAACGTGCTATAAACACGGTAATTGGCATTGGAAATGCTCTGCAATTGCCGGTACCCCTTCAGGGTATTTGCGTCCAGCGCCGTGAAGTTGCTCGTTGTCGTTTCTGTATACCGATAAAACCCCCTTTCGGGATTCGGGAAATCCTCAGTGCTTTCGGTATACGTGACCGTAGCTTTCGGTTCCTGCTCGGGTGGTGGTGCGGGTTCGCCTTTGTTCTTGCAACTCAACAACACGGGAACCAGCATCAATATACCGCACGGAATTTTTTTTAATAATCTCATAAATGATAGATTAAAATAGTCATAGTTTAAAAAACAGTTTCTTTTGATAAAGCCAATAGCATAAATACCATTCGGCAGCCAACGTTACCGAAGCCGACATGAGGGTCATTACCTCATCAGATAGATTCGTAAACCTTAAAAAACCCACCACAAAAATCGCCACCGCACCGTTGACCCATTGCATGCCCACTGTTTCGAAAAACAGGTAGATAAAAATGGCGTTCATACCGACCACGGTGAATATCCACGCATACCTGAAATACTTCTTCACATCGTTTATCCAAAACAGCAAAGCCATCAGGAGCAATACCCATCCGCCAGACACCAAAACAAACGAACTGGTACTTATCCGCTTTATAATTGGCGTAATACCACCTATGTCCAATGCGTATCCGGCTACCAGCGCGATTGCCCCGCCCACAAGGAGACGTTGTATTTTCTCGCCGTTGGTAGCCGGAGAAATCAGCAGCTTACCTGCTACCACTCCCCAGATCGTATGTGCCGCAGTTGGTATAAAGTTGATGGCTACCCAACCATCGGAATTGGTCTTACCCATCAAAATCCTATCCATAAAGGCTCCGAAATTATGGTGTTCCGTAAACGGCTGGTCGAAATTGGGCACCTGTACCAAGCGATAGGCCATTTCTGTAAGCAGCAGCAGGCCCACAGAAAAAACCAATTGCCATAAGCCGGATCTGCGGATGATCAGGTAAGCGATCAGCGTAGTTACCGAAAGTTGGGTGAGCACGTTCCATAATTCCCAAACGAGCTTACCTGCATAAACGCAATGCAAGCCTACACCGAATAAGAACAACCTGAAACAACGTACCAGGATATGTTTGAAGTTGCTTTCCCAACTTATCCCCTTTTTGGATTTTCCATGCCAGGAGATGTACAGTGCCGAACCTGCCATCAACATAAATGACGGCTGTACCAGGTCCCAGAAACGCAGCCCATGCCAGGGGTGGTGAAAAAATTGCTTAACGATAGCGCCAACAAAAGAATCACCAGCGGTAACATCGTCCAATGCCGCATACAGCATACAGCTTTCTGCAGCAAGCAGGATCATAATAAGGCCCCGCATTACGTCCAGTGATAGGAGCCGTTGCTTTAATGGCGTATCACTTGATGGAATACTGTTCATTCGGTGTGTACTAAAATGAAAAAACAGCGTATTTGGCTTCCGGATATTGATTGGCGGGGAGCGCACCTATTTGCGAGTACGTAATCGAATTCTCGACAATAGCATAATTCACGTGGTTGGCTAGCGTCCCCAGAAGCGACCTTTTGACTGAAAATTCAATCCGGTTCTTATCCTGTTCGGTCTTCATTTCTGAATACACAATTACCTCCGGAAAAGACGCGATGTCCCCCGAAAAGCCACCCCAGTCATCCGCGGGATTTCCCGAATGTTGCTGCAAGCCTCCCCATCCATCGGTAATGCTGCCTTCTATCTTAAAATCAGCCCCTGCACCGGCAGGATACTGCCAGCTCGCATACCCTGTTTCCGGATTTTTATCTGTATCAATGTAAATCTGTAGCCTGGCCAAGGTCATATCATGGGTACCTTCGACCAGGAAATTCAGGTCTGTTGCCGTAGAAAATGTCTTCACGGCCAATATAGTCCCTCCTGAGGTTCCTTCATTGACATGCGAATACCCTACATATTCCCAATCGGTGAAGTCCCCGTCTATTTTAATATTCGGACCAACGATGGTTACCGTATCGGTAAACGTACTGACAAGGTCCCCATTTTTGGCCGTCAATGTGACCAAAAAATCGCCTTTTGCAGTGTAAACGTGCTGGGGCGCCCGTGCCGTGGAAGCCGTCCCGCTCTCGTCTCCGAAATCCCATTCATATTCCGTGGCACCGGTGGAGAAATTCGTGAAATTCACGATAAAACCGTCAGCTACATAACTGAACACCGCTTTGGTGCCTCCTTCGCCATCTTCCTTTTTACAGGAAATAATCAGTAACGTGGCGAGGGCCATGCCCGCAAGCAGTATGATATTCTTCCTTTTCATACCTAATTTCTTTATGCTGTACATTGCTTTCTATTAATTGTACCCCGGATTTTGGATGAATTGCCCCTTGCCTTCGCTGATTGCCGTCCTTGAAAACGGGAAGAGCTGCTTATAAGGTGCCGTATAGGTCGATTTCCTGACTTCCAGACAACGGGAAACGAATTTATCATGCCTGATTAAGTCCGCCCTGTACTGCCCGTTTTCGCACCAGAATTCATGGCTTCTTTCGGTCAGCAGCATATCATTAAACGCACTGAGGCTTGGATAATTTACCAATTGCACATCTCCGATGCCTGCCCGCTCCCTTACCTGGTTGATCAGATTGATCGCCTCCTGCGAAGGCGAGCCCGATCCGTTGGCCAATGCCTCCGCTTTAGAAAGCAGTACGTCGGCATACCGGTACATGATGATGTCTACCGTGGTAAAACTTGTCGTTCTTGCGGCATCTTCCTGAATTTTCAATGGCAAAGGCCCATAATTGAGAAAAGAACCCGGATTTGCCCGGTTATAGGTGCGGCCTTCCACATCCGTAAATTCGGAAATCAGCATGGTTCTCCGTTTGTCCGTAGGTTGAAAGGTATCGTAAAACCACCAAGTGCTTTGTATCGTTCCCCAGCCACCTTTGGGTGCATATACACCCGGCAACACCATCAGCTGCCATTGATTTTCGCTGGTGCCCTCATAGTCGCAAGGGATCGCCCAAATCACCTCGCCGCTGTTGCTTGCGCCGTCCAGATCCCACATTCCCACGTAATCGTCATCCAACCGATAGTAATTGTAGTTAATGATATCATCTGCCAGTTCAACGACCTTGTCCCATCTTTTCTCATGCAGATTTAACCGGATCAACAGCATCTTGGCCAATGCCTTGTTAAACCGGCCATACCTAGCATCTGCCGGATGGGGTAAATCTTCGGCGGCTGCAACGAGGTCTGCCTCGATGAAATTAACCATCTCCTCGTACGGCATCCTGGCCAGCGGCGCCTCTGTCAACGGATTTTTCAAGACCTCCAGCGGAGCGATAACCAATGGGCCATAAAGGTCGAACAGCGTATAGGCCAGCAACCCCCTTGCACAGCGGACTTCCGCGATAGCCGCCCTTTTTAGCTCGTCATTTACCGTCGACTCTTCGATCAGGCTTATCGTCATGGTCATCCGGCTTATCTTGTTGTAGAACCAATCATAAAAGTAGGTGATACCTGCATCATCGGGCGTATAGCTATGCTGCGTTGCCCGTTCCTTTTCGTCGTACCAGCCGGTCAATATTTCCGTGGTACAATCACTGATCATCATTACCCCACGTTCCGAAGTGGAAAATATCCCGTCCCACCACGAACCTCTCAACGGATAGTAAACCGAATTTACCATCGCTTCAATATCGGCTTCGGTTTTGGGAAATATAGCCGGGTTGATCTCCCCGTAATCGATAGAAACCAAGTCCTTGGTACAACTGCCCAGTGACAACACAACGGACACGATCAATAACTTAACTTTTTTCATGTCTAATATCTTTAAAAAAGCACTTAAAATACCAAATTCAATCCCGCGGTAAATGTCCGGATGTTCGGATAGGCCGCCGTATAACTATCCGTTTCGGGATCAATTCCGGTGTACGGACTGATCACGAAAATATTATTCGCGGCTACGTTTATTTGAACCGAAGAGAATACCCCATTTATCCACTCCTGTGGTAATTTATACCCCAATGATACATTCTGCAGCCGGATGAACCAGGCATCCTGCAAAAAGAAATCGCCATAACCGTAGGTAGAGTAGTTGGCAAACGTACTCGGGTTGGTGGTCGACGGATTCGTGGGCGTCCACCTGTCTTTGACGGTTCTCAATGAATTATAGCCTTGTACGGCGGTTCCCCACGCACTATAGCCATAATTCACATAATTGGGATCTGCCATCCTTCTGCCCAACAGCCCGTTGAAATCAAAATTTAAGCTAAAATTCTTGTAGGAGATGATGTTGGTCAGGCCAATCATGTACCCGGGATCCGAGGTTCCGAGCAGTACATTGTCCGCCTCGTCAATTATGCCATCCGGTTGCCCTGTTCTCAAAAACACACCGTTCTCATCCACGACGGGGTTACCTGACTCGTCTCTCGCAAATCCGTCAATGTCCTTTATTTTTATCTGTCCGGGCCGCAGCAAAGGCTGGGAAACCGGAATGTCCTCACCGGTCTGTAATATTCCATCGGCAATCCGGTAGTGCATGGGCCTCAATGGGTCGTTAGCGTTTTCAAATACACTTGGCTTCCAATCCGGCGCCCTTTCCAACCAGGTATCTCGATACATCGAAAAATTGGCAATGGTGCGCCATTGGAAATCCTTTCGTTGGATATTCCGCGTCGTTATGCTGACCTCTACGCCCCTGCTCCTTGTTTTCCCTACGTTTGCCCAAACTTCATTTACCTCTTGGTAAGAATTGAGCGGTTTTATTTGCAGCAGATCAGAAATCTGGTTATTGAACAGTTCGACCGAACCCTCTATTTTGCCGTTGAACAATGCGTAGTCCAACCCCAGGTTAAGTCCCGTCGTTGTTTCCCATTTCAGGTCGGGATTTTCCAGCCTGGATAAAGACACTGCCATCATCCGTGTATTGTCGCTTGACAACCAACCGGGATAAGCCGAATAAGCTGCAAATGCATTGCCCCCAATGGCGGCATTCCCGGTTTGCCCATAACTCAGCCTGACCTTCAATTGCGTAAACGTACCTTTTATAGGCTCGAAGAACGGCTCTTCCGCTACATTCCAGGCCACTGCCGCGGATGGAAATGTCGCCCACTTGTTGTTTCTTGCAAATACGCTGGCCCCATCTGTACGCAATGTGAGGGTAACCAGGTATTTGCTCTTGTAGTTATAGTTTAACCGGCCAAAATAAGAGGCGATCATATTCTCCGAACTGTAAGAGGTTGAGGGAAGCTGGGTACTGCCGGCATTCAGGTTGTTCCATAGAAATGCATCCGTAATAAATCCCGAAGCTGCACTACTCTCACTTCGCTCGTAGAATTTTTGCCGGGACACACCCCCCAAAACATCAAATTTGTGACCATCTCCCAGTGTTTTCGTATAATTGATCGTCCCTTCCAACAGGTAATCGTCCCGATCAAAATTACTGATCGATGCCCTTCCATTTTCCAGTGCACCGTGTATGGTCGTCTTTGGCAAATACGTGTTCCTTTTCGTAACGCCCCTATCCAATCCCGCTTTCAACCGTATCGTCAAATCTTTGATCGGTGTAATATCCGCAAATGTGTTCAGCAGCATCCGCTCTACCCTTCCTTCGTCGGAAATTGTCAGCATTGAAGCGGGGTTGGGCTGTAATGGGGCCTTGGGGTTCAGCAGATAGTTGCCATTTTCATCTTTCTCCTGAATCTGGGGGCCCATCTGGAGCGCCATTCGTATGATTCCGGAGTTTTCATATTCTTCGCCCCCCAACTGGGTATTGTCATTGCCTATCCTGCTGCCCGTGAAATTGAGTCCCACTTTAACATATTTGCTTATATCCTGATCGATGTTTGCCCGTACAGAATACCGCTTGAAGCCGACATTTTTTACGACACCGTTCTGATCGTAGTAATTTCCTGATATCAGGTATTTCGTATTGCTGTTCCCGCCGGACATGGACAGGTTGTGTTGCTGTGTGGAACCGTTTCTCATGACCAGATCAAACCAGTCGGTTCCCCTGCCCACGTTGTCAATGGCATGTTGCGTGAAAGGCCTGCGATAAGGGATGTCATTTACGGGCTGCGCCTGCGCCTCCTCCAGCGTCCGCTCGCCATAGGGATAAACCTGGTTATCCCACATCCATTGATCAAAGGACGACTCGTTACTCACCGCCATCCATTCGTTCAGGGGCAGCACATCGAAAGAGTTGTCATACGTCTGAAAGGAAAAATTACCGGAATAATCCACCCTTGCTTTTCCTTCCTTGCCCCGTTTGGTCGTTATCAATACAACGCCATTGGCCGCCCGGGCACCATAGATAGAGGTAGCACTCGCGTCTTTCAGCACTTCTATCGATTCGATATCGTTGGGATTGAACGAATTGAGGATACTTTGCGTGCCTCCATCGTACCGATTTCCGGCTGCGGGTTGCTGCAGATCAGAGATGGGAAATCCATCCACGACAAACAGGGGCGCATTGCTTGCATTTACCGAGCCCGCTCCGCGGATCAAAATATCAATACCGCCTCCGGGTTGGGCGCTATTCTGCTGTATGGTCAGCCCCGCCACCTTGCCTTTCAGCATGTTGCCTATTTCAGGCCCCTGGGACATCACGATGTCATCGGCTTTCACGGACGACACGGCTCCTGTTAAGTCAATTTTCCGTTGGGTGCCATAACCGATCACCACCACTTCGTTGAGCGAGCTTGCCACGTTCTGCAGAACCACATGCATTTCACTTCTGGAAACCGGGATTTCCTGCGGGGAGCTGCCGATAAACGAGATCGTCAAGACGGCCCCGTCTGCTACGTTCTGCAAAACAAAATTACCGTCATTGTCCGTGGTAGTACCTTTATCGGTTCCTTTGACGCGCACGGACACTCCCGCAAGCGGTATGCCCAGTGAATCCGTCACCTTGCCTTTCACGTCTGTATCCTGCACCGGGTGGGGCAACGCAGGCTGGTCATTTCCGGTCTCGCCCGCCGGTTTGGGACGAATGGTGATCACCTGGTCTACTACCTGGTAAACAAAGGGTTGCTGGGCAAACACCTGTTTAACCACTTCCAGCACAGGCTTGTCCTGCATATTAAGGCTCACCGGATTGGCCTGCCCTAAATACCGCTGGTCATAGAGAAAGGTATAACCACTCTCTTCGCTGATATAAGATATCACTGTTTTCAACGATGCCCCCTCAAACCGCACCGTGATGCGTTGTGAATAGGCGGCCATTGCCAGCTGGCAGAACAGGGCCATCAAAAGCACTCCTGTCCATTTCATAACTACAACAAATTTTATCTGACAAGGAATAATGGGTACGGTTACCTTGGTACGTAATCCGCCCATCATTCTTGTTTTGGGTTTAATCTTCATACCTTTGTTTGTTAGGTTAAAATAAATTTGATTAAATAGCGATCGTTATTTGGGCCTATCAATCAAATCGGTCATGTTGGCGCATGGCCGATTTCACGCCCTTCACGTATTACTTCACCATCCGTATCCTCCTTCCTTCTTGTATTTCAAATTTCAGTTCGCTGGTTAGTTCCAGCACCCGCAAGACACTGGATAATTTGACGTTTCTTGGCAGCTTACCGTTGTATCGGTTATCCGGAAGGCGGTCTATATCAGCAACCTGTACATCGTACCATCGCGCCAATTGGCGCATCACGCTTTTCAGGTCGGTATCATTGAATAGGAAATATCCTTCCTTCCAGGCGATGAACTCGTCTGTCTCTACCGCATGTACATGCGTATTCCCTTCCACCACCACGGATTGCTCGCCGGGACGCAGCTGATTGACGGTATTGGATGTCCGGTTTTCGATTTGAACCATACCCTCCACCAGTGTAGTCTTCACCGCCTGTTCGTCGGCATAGGCATTTACATTAAAATGCGTCCCCAATACCCTCACCGACTGCTTGTCGGAATGCACAATAAAAGGCGCTCCGACATGCGCTGCCACCTCAAAATAGGCCTCTCCTTCCAAATACACGTTACGTTCCTTACCGGTAAAACGCGCTGGGTAGCGCAAGGAAGAAGCTGCGTTGAGCCATACCTTGCTCCCATCCGGCAGTACCACTTTGTACTGCCCTCCTCTCGGAGTGGTTAGCACATAGTCTCTTGGCTCACCCGGTTGTTGCAGGTTGTCTTCCAGCAAGGGGCTTCCATCGGCATAATTGACCGCGCCACCGCCTGCCATTACGATGCCGTTTTCGTCTTCCCGCAGTTCGATGGCGTTTCCATCGGCCAAGGCCAGCAAGGCCTTGTTTTGCCCCGGTTCCACATCGTGGGCAAGCAACTCGTGGACATCCGGTGATTCGGTGCGGTACAAATACTGGTAAATCGAAAAGGATAGAGCGATCGTGACCAAGGCGGCTACGGCGATTTTCATGGCAGGTTTCAGCCAGTGAAATCCGACTTTGCGGGGTTGTGTTACGTGCGTCAAATGCGTCCACATTTCCTGTTCTACGCGGGATAATTCTTCCGCAGGCAGATTGGCTTCCTGCCCCGGTTCGTTCCATTGCCTATACCAATCGATCAGGAGTAATTTTTCCTCATCGGAACATAACCCCTGCCGATATTTTTCCAATAATCGTTCTGCTTCTTTTTTTCTCACGATCGCGTCCTTTCGTTTCTATAGAGTATGACGGACGAGAAAGAGAGAAGGGGGATGGAAAAAAGAAAAAAATCAAAAAATATTCAAGAGGATAACTATCAGCAAATAGTAGCTCAGCCTTTCCTTCAGGATCTTCAGTGCTTTCTTCACTTGGTCGGTTACCGTTTGGTCGGTTATATTCATCTGTTGGGCTATTTCTTTATGGGAGAGGTGGCCGTGCCTGCTCAGTACGAAAGCCTCGCGCATACGTGGAGGCAACACGGCAATCTCTTTTTCGATGATCTCCTTCATCTGCCGCTCGCGCACAAGGCAGTCGGTGTGCTCTTCGCTTCTTTCCAGATAGTCCTGCAGGTTTTCCAGGTAGTTGCCTGCCGATTTTTTCTTGGACAGCATGTCAAGTATCCGATGCCGTACCGCTGAGTGAAGGTATGACGACAGGTCGGCGTTTCGCAGGGAGATACCCGATGCTTTCGACCATAGCTTGGCAAATACATCCTGCACCGCATCCTTGGCCTCTTCCCGATCACGCAGTTTATTATAGGCGGCGGCATACAGTTGCCTGTTGTATTTCAGGAAGACAACCCGGAAAGCGCCTGCATCACCCTGACCCAACAGGTGCAGCAGCTCTATATCCGTCATTTGATGTAAGTCGCTCATACTAAAATAAAAAGCTCCTAAACTATACGTATGTACCCGCCCTGAGAATGTAAAAAGGTTTTATATTGCTTAATCCGTCAATATTAGCAAAGATAGTAGAAAGTAGCAAATCCGGGGTAAAAACAAACGGTTGCGCAATTTACGGAAACCGTTTGGAAATTTGGATTTTACGGAGCCCCTGTTGGCGTTGAAAGCGTGACAGGGGCTAAGTAAGCTTCCGCCTATTGAAAAAGCGGTATTTTTTGGTATCTTAGCCTGACCGTTATCAATGGACATACAAATGGATACATATATCGTACACCCCAATAAGTCACAGGAGAAAGCTCTCAGGGCATTCCTTGAAGCTCTTAAAGTACCCTTTGAACACCAAAGTGACGAGACGTTACCTCAGCATGTCATCGAAAGTATAAAAAGAGGACAGGCGGATATTGACGCTGGACGAACGATTACCTTTGAGGCATTCAAGGAAAAAATTGCCAATAAACGGTGAGCTTACCTATCGACCTATCCGAACGTGCAGTCGAATCCTTCGATGCAATTTGTGCGCAGATCAATGAAAGGTTTGGAGAGAAATATGAAAGGCGCTTTGAAAAAAACACTATCAAAACATTAGAGCTAATTAGCCAGAATCCATATTTGTATCAAGCAAGCAAATTTGATCCTACTATCAGACGGGCCTTAATTGACAAAATATCCTCTGTATTTTACGAAGTCAGACAGGATCGTATTAAGGTCCTTTTCTTTTGGGACAATCGGCAGGAACCGATGTTTTAAGGCGGATAAAGGAGTGGGCACCCTCCGCCGGAAGGCGCCGCATCATAGAGGAGTCAGCTGGCGGTTTCACTGCGGTCACCTTGCGGTAAGGGTGCCGAAAACCGCCAGCATACCGCCAGCTCACGGCTCGCACACCGCCAAGCCACCCGCAGCAGTTAGGTAGCGGTTACGTTGCGGTTTCGCCGGCGTCCCTGGCCAAGCATGTCTGATACCAACCAACCACCTCATCCACCCGCTCTTTGCGGACATACGTACAGGATTCTTTATCCGGATGCAGTTCACTGTAATAAGAAAGAGGAAAAGTTACTGAAGGATTTTGTCTCAATAGCTTATATCCATCCTTTAGATTTACGCATTGCCATGAAGAACAATATTGGTAGAACATTTGTACGAAGAGGGTAAAAAATTGATCGCTGCACTGGACCGCCACGGCATCAACATACCGGCTGCCCTGCTGATCGAATCGGAAGACTATGCGGATGATTGGTCAATCCTACTTGCGGTGGAGAATTTACGCGAAACCGGGTCTAAGCCTCACTATGAAAGCATCCACAGCGTAATTCGCGAGGAAAATATTGATCTTAATTCATTTGATGTCCGGGTAATCGATTCCGAAGACCTGATGATCAAAACCCTGCGGAAAAGGATACATACAGCGCCTAACAGCATATCAAGAATACCTTTTGTCAGCAATTACTTTGACGGCAAAAAGTTCCCGGATGCGATCATTTATCGGGTAGCGTAAGCGTTGTGATGGGACGACACCGCGGTAGCCGACGGGAATGTGAGGAAGATTAAGGGAAAATAAGAAAGGAGAACGATTATGGCAAACATCACTGTACAAAACCGCCGCTGAGCAATGTCCAAGCGGAATTGTTGAAACTTTTTGCGGCGGGCATACCGTAACGTCCGCAACACAGATGTCCATTATCAACTACAACTGATTACGCAAGATATGGATGACAATAAATTTTCGGATTGCGCGTTTGCATGTAACGCCCATTACTTGGTTACCAATGACAAACATTTCAGAATTCTAAAGTCGATTGATTTTCCAGCGATCAATACGATGCAACAAGCCTGCACCGAGTCCGCACGGAGTTGGCTTCAAGCACCGAAGCCGTCTTCAAGCGGGCGTAAAGCCGGTCCTGAAGGGATGGAGCCTCAATGATGTGCCGCAGACCAACCGACTTTCTTCCGCCGCATCCGCTCCCGATATGCACGGCTTCCGTACCTGTTATGTACCTTTGTAGGGGTACGTATCCGCCGAGTGAGACTTGGATATATCCTTCGTACACCTGCCTTATAATACAAGGATGGCTGGCAGTGAGTCCGGTTTGCTATAGCTGCGTCAAGCCTTTTCGGGATTGTGAGCGGGCTTTGAACATCGTCTTTGCGATAGTCATTTTTCAATGATTTCCATCTTGGTTGTTTAACGAAAATAACTTATCTTTGATTTATTAACAGGCTATATATCACGAATATACCATAAATACGAGCCTTATGAACCAAACAAGATTAATAGCGTCGGTAACGATGATTTGTCTGCTGATGTTGTCAGGATGCGAAAAGGAAAAGCTGACAAAGGACTTGAATGTAAATGAAAATTGGTCCTTCAGCGGAACCTTCGAAACCTGGGGGCTGGAAGACAACACTTCGGGAACGATAACCCTTACAATCGCAAAGGGACACTATGAATGTTCAACAAATTTACCATATAGCCGCCGGGAAGGAACACTTGAAACAAGCGGACTAACCTTAACATTCATTAACGAATTATTCTTCCCTGTCCCCGCCCTATATGGACCCGGTTATGCATTAGATGGGGAATGTCAATACGAATTTGACGGGGAACATCTGAAAATCCAGCGGAAATTGCATACAGATTATGAGAGTGGCGTGGATTATGTGCTAACATTATCCTATTAAAAATCCCACAAATGGGAACCACTGTCAAACGTGAGGAGGCCGCCTCGAAAATCGGGGCGGCCTCCTTACGTTTTTTGAATTACTAAATTGTCGTTCTACAGGATAGATTAATCGTCTCCGGCGAAACCTGTATAGCGATAGCCGGAAACCTTGTAGGATGAAAAACCCAGTTGTTCGGGATAATTGTCATCACTGAAATTCAAATTAAACACAATACTATCCGCAGGCATACCACTTGGTGTGGTGGCTGCTTTCAACAATATCTTACCGTTTGTCACAGTAAATTGTGAATCATAATACTGATTCGGAACATCGGCACCTGAAAAGGTAAGTGCATTGGGATCTACACTTATTTTACCTTTAGTCTCCCAAAAATTGGTATTGTCATCAATCCACATCTCAGTTGGATCGTCGGTAGAAGTGTTATAGGTATCCAGATGGAAATGCCCTATGCCGAATAGTTCGTCGTCTTCATAAACCACATTACCCTCTTCATCAACGGCTACCACAGTAACATACCATTCACCAGCCGTTTTTTCTCCGTTTGTGCCACCAATTTCATCTTTCTTACATGATGTGTACAAAAGGGTGCCGACCAAACACAACATTGAAAATATTAATATTTTTTTCATGAGTCTTTCTAATTTAGAATTACATTAAAATCATAAGTTCCCGCATAAGAGGCGGTAAAACGTATGGTTCCGCTTCCAGGATCAAAGGAGGCGCTCGATAGACCATCTAAAGAGTCTCCCCAGCCGTCTACTCCACTTTCAATGAGACTCAACGTATTATCGGCATTGAGTTTAAAACGACCCTTCATCGCATAAGCGGGGCCGTACCCTGCTCGGACTTCGTAATATCCGCCGAAAAAATCCGTAATATAAAATATTCCTGGTTCGGTTTGTAATACAATCACAGGATATCCGCTGTATGCAACCGTGCCGGTACCACCCGACCGATTGGTTCCCGAACCAACCGTCTTGAAACCTGACGTAATAACCGAAGGCGTCGGATCCGCAACGTAAACCGTCCGACTGCCATTCACCGTGAAACCATCAGCATTGGTTATGGCATACCTTACAGAATAAATACCTGCCTCATCTGTATTCACATTCGATTGTATCACAATGTCACCGGTTACATCTTCGCCATCCAATTCAGCATATGCACCCGCATCCTCATAGGGTTCGCCTTTATTGACAACCAATACAGGATCGCCTAATACCTCAAGCACCGGATAAATGGTAATATCCGTAAAACCTGCCGTTGTTTCTTTCTCACAGCTTTGAAATCCCGCTCCGGCGAGCATCAAAGCAGCAATTATGATTATCTTATTTTTCATTTTCTTCAAAATTTGAACTACATACTATTGTGCCCAAAAGACTGGTGCTGAATCTGCCTTTGTCGCCGGTGCATTTGGATTTCGGCTAGTGGAACTTTCTGCATAGCGCAGCCGTTGCAGCACTTTTCCTGCGCCCAAGTCAGAGTTAACCAAAATCGGTGTGTACAGCGTTCCAGCCACATACAATTCTGGTTGGAAATCATCATTGGCTACGTTGTAAATCTGAGCGCCTGTTACCGTACCAAACTCTGGATATTTTAACCTCCGTAGTTCGCACCATGCTTCGAAATTATTGACTCCGCTCAATGCAATCCATTTTTGGAGGCCGATTACTTCCTCGTAGTTAGCCTGATCCCAAGGATACTGATTGATGTATACGTCTTCGGCACCGGTCGCACCAGCTGAATCGAAAGATGCTTCAATAGCGGCTTGATAGTGGGCCTCAGCATCCGAGCTGGATCCATACCGTGCATAGTATTCTGCGAGGAAAAATTCCGTTTCCGCAACCGTGATCAAATACACAGGCATGTCATATGTGGCCACCGGGCGCGAGAAATAAGTCGACTGATACGTGCTGGACGTACTGAAATTAGTGCCGGATACTCCGCCTTTATACTCGCCACCTGCGTTTTTTGCAAAGAATGCACCAACACGACCATCGTCACTATCCAACATGGTTTCTATCAATGCAATATTGGCTATCACATTGATCTGGGTAGATCCAAAATAGGTAGCAAATTCCTCCTGGAAAAATGGACTGGCTTTACCCGATTCATTTGTCCAGACATCGTCCCAGGAAACATCTTGTGTAGCAAAGTTATTTTCAGCTACCAATTGGTCCAATTCAGCTTTCACATCCTGAACCTTGCTTACCCGCATCAATATTTTCAGTTTAAGCGAATTTGCAAACTGAATCCACTCTGTTGCAGTCGGGGTTCCAAACAGGAAATTAGCACTCACCGTACTTGAGGGAGTGGCTTTTGACAAGGCATCATTTAATTCGGCCAAAATTCCCGCGTACACAGTCGCTCCTTCGTCGTAATGCGGTGCCGTATTCGCAAGATCCAGTGCTTCAGTGTAAGGCGTTTCGCCGTACGCGTCTACCAATGCCTGATAGGTAAAGACCCGTAATGTAGTAGCCGCCAAGTACGTTCCCCAATCTTCTGACTCAGTCGCCTTTTCGCGGATAATTTCCAAATTTTTCAATACTCTCGATGTCAGTTGGGTGTAAGTACCGCTGGAACGGGTTGCCGAAATGGTAAACTGCGAGTAATCCAAGTAGTTACTGGTCCCGAAACTATGCGCGTATTGCTGACTGTAGTAACCGCCAAGTATCCGGAAAAAATTCCCGTAGCTTGAGGCCAGGTTCATTTCTGCTGCCGGAAAAACCAAATCTGCGGTTACATTATCTTCCGAGGGTGCATTGGGATCCTGGTTGATATCCAAATAACTCTCGCAGGAAGTCGTTCCCAATACTATAGCCAAAAAAGGTATGATCAACTTTTTCATGATTCCTTCCTGTATTAAAATCTTACATTAACATTAAATCCGTAAATTCTATTTGCAGGATTCACGTACAATTCACCGAATTGCCCTGTCAAATCTGCTCCTTCCGTTGTACCTTCTGGATCGATGTAGTGGTTATCCCTTGCCGTCCATATGAAGGCATTATTTACAAATGCAGATACTGCTATATTGCTTAGTCGGGTAGATCTTACCCACTTCGCGGGCAAACTATAAGACAACGTAATGTTTCGTAGTTTTGCATACGAACGATCTATCAAATAAGCCTTACCAGCATCTCCCCATCCAAACTTATTAAAGTAATCCTGATAGGTTGAGTTCGACAATTTCAACGGCGAGGTATTTTCAGCATAGGTGATGTTACCGTCTCCGTCGTCAATGACTTGCACTGAATTTGGAATAATGAACGGCCGACGATCGTTGTAAAGCGTAACGATCCCGTTTCCCGTAAACTGCATCAAATTTTTCGTACGTGAAAACATGCCCCCTCCATAACGCACATCAAGTGCCGCACTCAAGGTAAGGCCAAAAGCAGACAATGAGGTAGTTGCACCGCCGATCCATTTGTGATTCATGTTCATACCTGCATCTTCCACCTCTGTTCCGATAACCGGTTGGCCGTCTGCATCCACGATTCGATATCCATAATACTCGCTGTTTGGATCGGTTACGAACTTAGGCAAATAAGTATAATACTGTCCCATGGGTCTACCCTCTTCTGCATACATGTAGACCGCGTCGTTTCCTGCGGAAAAACTATGTACATTTACCCTACCGCCTTCGAGACTCTCAGGCATCGACAATACTGTGTTACGGTTTATAGCCAAATTCACATCCAAATCCCACCGAATTTTCTCGGTTCTGACCGGGGTGGTATTCAATAACAATTCGATACCGCGATTTCGGACTTCACCAAAATTGGTCACAATGTTGGTAAATCCAGTCGACGGATCTACCGGCAACACGAAGATCTGGTCACTCGTAATCCGGTTATAAAACGCGGCATCAATACCGATGCGATTATTCAAGAACATCAGGTTTACCCCCGCTTCAAACTCTCTATTCATTTCCGGTCGAAGCGTTATACTACCCGCTCTTCCATTTAATTGAAAAGCATTGACGTTGTTCATCGGAAATGCCGCAATGTCAGCACCGTAATATCCATTGGCAAATCCCTGCACATAGCTATTCATCGTCCGGTACGGATCGGTGTCAGCCCCGGTACGTCCGTAAGCCAGCCGTAATTTACCAAACGAAAGAATGTCATTCTTCGGAATCAGCTCCGTAAACAGCCAGCTTAAAGTAGCTCCTGGATAGAAATAGCTATTGTTTCCTATCGGGAGCGTTGAAGACCAATCATTCCGTGCGGTCAAATTCAGGAAAAGCATTTCGTCAAATCCCAAAGTAACGTCGCCTAGCAGGCCGATTAATCGCCGTTTAGATTGGGTTTCCGACAAATCGGAACGTGTAGCGCCATTGCTGAGATCCCAAAATCCAGTATCAAAAGACAATCCATCGGTTTGCCCGAACATAAATGTGGAATACCGCTCATTCATATTCACACCTACCATCGCTGCCAACGTAAACCGATCAAATGAGTTATCGTAAGCGGCCAAAAAATCGTGGTTAAGTTCATATGAGCGACCGTAACGGGCATATACATTACCGGTTTGGTTCATATTGCTGGGTGCATACCCATAGTCTTCATTGATCAATGCATCATCCAAATCAATTTCCGGCGTACCGATTTTCACATCGTAATCGTTGTAATCGTATCCAAATCGATAGGTAAGTGTCAATTCTTGAATCGGCTTAATGTCAGCCTGCAATTTCCCATACAGTTGCTTTGAATTAAGCTGGTTGTAATTATTAGCTAAGGACCAGTATGGGTTCGTGATGCCGTAAGGCGTAAAATAGGCCTCGGGTGTATTAAAAGGATTTGAAAGATCTTTCTTGTCTACGAGGGATACATCACGGGGTAATTCATACAGACCGTCTATCACGGAAGTTCCCTGGAAACTGCCTACCGTATTCGTTTTTGCGGTTGCAAAATTCACTGTAGATGATAACTTGAACCAATCCGCACCTTCGTATGCCCCCCGATAAGCAATTGTGTTCCTACCGTATGAATCAGCATCGGTGGGCATAATGCCATCATCTGAAACATTCGAATACGAAACATAATAGGTGTTTTTACCGTCGGCGGAAACACCACTGAATGAAACGTTATGGTTGTTAGATACACCGACATCAAGGAAATCGCGTATATTATTTTCCCTTGCTGAATATTCGTGAATCAATTGTTGATTGTTCCAGATGGGACCAAACAATTGCATCGAACCGTCTAGCCGCGGGCCCCATGAGCCATTTTCGATGTAAGTTTGAGTTCCATTCCATCCTTGCCCGAACTCATTCTGCATCTCAGGGAAGTACGATACCTGGCGAAATTGAACGCCCCCGTTGTACTCGATGGTATAATTGCGATCCGCACCGCGACTACCCTGTTTGGTAGTAATGATCACAACGCCCCGAGCCGCACGGCTACCATATAAGGCAGTCGCAGCAGCACCTTTCAGTACGGTCATCGATTCAATATCATCCTGTGCAATGTTGCCAATACCGCTTAAACTGTTTACACGTCCGTCCGACATAAAGGTATTGTTCTGTAACGGAACTCCATCCACTACATACAGCGGCTGGTTATTTCCATTGATGGAGCCGAAGCCACGGATAACCACCGAAGTAGCGGCACCCGGATCAGAAGCCGAAGACTGGATTTGCAAGCCAGCCACCTTACCAGCAAGCGATTGGGTGATATTCGAGTTACGCGCCCGGGCAATTTCCTCACCGTCAACTTTGGTAGCTGAATACCCCAGGGTCTTTTCCTGCCGGGTAATGCCCATGGCGGTCACTACCACTTCGTCCAATGCCGAAGCATCTTCTGTTAACTGTACATCTACCATCGTTTGGCTTCCTACATCCACGCGTGCCGTGGTGTATCCCAGGAAGCGGAATTCCAACTGTGTTACCGATGCTGGAATGTTGATCGAAAATGTTCCTAAATCATCGGTCTGAGTCGCTGCATTTCCACCTACAGTCAGCACAGAAACCCCGGATATCGGGGCGCCATCTGTCGCCGAAGTCACTCTACCACTGATTCTCCTGTCTTGGGCATATGCTGATCCAATCAGCAGCATCCCCAACATAAAGAAACATAGTAATCTTTGTTTCATGTGTTTTGTGAATTTGGTTAAAAAATAGTCGTATAATAAAAGTTGTTGAAATCATTTAACGCTCCCGCCCGCTCGCCAAGGGGGCCGGGGCATGGTAATAAGCAAAAAATTTTCCGTGAATTATTCTCCTGGTTTAATGACAAGCCGGTACCGCCTATTTTCTATGGTCATTTTCCGAAACATCACTTTACTCTCCTGAAATAGGTAGCCACAATGTCAATATCGAAATCTCTACAGGTAATTAAATTGACAGAACAACAACGGGGTTGAGTCAATCAAGCAGATGCTAAAAAAAAAGTGTCTTGTAAAAAATTACCCAATAGTTTGTGTCTACGTGTGCTGTTTTCTATGTGTGTTAGTTATCGCTGCGCCAAAAATACAACATAATCTCTCAACGACAAAAAATTCAAAAAAAAAAGTTAAAAAATGTTAATTTGTGTAGTAGACTGATATCCAAAAAGATTTTTAGTACTTTCGTTTCAACATTCAAACGAAAAACCATGCGTGCAAAAACCATTTTCATCATCGTAATAACGGTATTGGTCACGGTCATACTCATGAAAAACATGGATGAGGTGAATTTTTGGATATTTGGCAACCGGACAGTCCCCAAATTGGGTGTTTTGGCCACCATGTTTTTCATCGGCGCCATTGTAGGTTTTTTATTAGGGCGCCCCAGGAGGAGGCGGAGTAACGAGGAGCAACAAACGGTCGACCCGTCACTCGATATCAATAAGCCGTTGGATCCGACCGATGAAGATTACATCAGATGAGTTAAGCGGAAGTATAGACGATGCAGTCCGTCTTCGTAGCGGTACCCTACTTCTGCCTGATACAATTGCGCAATTGCTTTTACCACCGCTAACCCCAGCCCGGTAGATGACGATTGATCGGCCGACCGATAGAAGCGGGTGAACATCTTCTCGGAATCCAGGGGCTGCTGCTTGCCGGTATTCGCAATTTCAAATCCGTCATTTCCAACCGTAATGATCACCCGCCCCCCCTCGTGATTGTGGACAATGGCGTTTTTCAGCAGATTGGTAATTAATACATCGGCCAGATCTCCATTAAAGCGCCGTGTGAGGACGGCGTTTTCGATCATCTTCAAATGGATATTCCGATAGAGGAGAAGTTCTTCGAAATCATCCACCTGCCCCCGTAACCGCTCGTTGAAATTAACCAATTCTTCTTTTGAGAATTGCCGGTTTTCGATTTTTGAAAGCAGGAGCAGCGATTTATTGAGCCTGGTCATCCGCTCCAGGTAGTGAATCGCATTAGCGAGCAATTGTGCCTGACCGTTTTTTTCCGGAGATTGTTCAAGCAACAATTCCAATTTATTGATTGCAATGGCTAACGGGGTTTGTAATTCGTGTGAGGCATTTTCGATAAACTGCTTTTGCTGTTGGAATACGGCGATATTGGCCCGGAGCAATTCGGCCACCGTATGGTTCATATCCTGAAATTCGCGCACACGGGTTTGCGGGGGCTGAAAGATCTTATCTTCGCCCAAGCGGAATCCCCGTAATTCGCTTTGCAACTGGTAAAAGGGGCTCCATATTTTACGCAACACCCAATTGTTAATGATGAATGCACTGGCAATTACCGCGACATACAGCCACAGCAGCGCGTGCAGCAAGTCCGCGACGAGGTCGTCCCCTTCCACCATCGAAGTGATGATCTTCAGTTCGTAATACTCGGCCTGTGGGGTGGAGAAATACGTGGTGAGCATACGTACAATCTCATAATCTTCCTCGTATTCCATATATATGGACGTATCTTTGAACTCTTCGGTGGCCTGTAAGGCAAACTCCCTGTCTATGGGCCGTATGGCATAGTTGCTCTCATCGAAGCGGCTTTTCTGAAGTAACGTAGAATCCCGGTTAGCTTTCTTGATGATGAGCATTTTATAGTTTTCAAGCCCATCATCGATGCTGTCATACACCTCCTCCATCATGCTAAAATAAAAGACTACGGCCCAGATACTCAGAATAAGCACCAGGGAAGCAGACAGGTATAACAGCGTATGGTTGAGGAGCTTCATCTATACGGTCAGTTTATAACCTACACCGTAGATAGCCTGGATTTCGAGGTTGGCGCCGTGATCTTTTAATTTCCTGCGGAGGTTTTTTATTTGGGAATAGATAAAATCAAAATTGTCGGCGTTATCCATATGGTCCCCCCAAACATGCTCTGCCAGCGCAGATTTATAAATCAATCTGTTTTTGTTGACCACAAAAAACGCCAATATATCAAACTCCTTCCGGTTGAGATGGATTTCCACTCCATCAACGCTAAGCGTACGCCCGTTAAAATCCAGTTCCATGTTATTCAACTTAACAACGTTGCGCCCGTCCAACGCCTTGCGACGTAATACGGCTTTGATGCGTGCATTGAGTTCGGCCAGGTGAAAGGGTTTGGTGAGGTAATCGTCTGCGCCAAGATCCAGTCCTTCCAACTTGTCATCTAATGAATCTTTGGCTGAAATAATAATAACGTTGTCACGCTTTTGTTTGGATTTCAAGGTCCGGAGCAGATTCAGTCCGTTCCCGTCGGGCAGCCCCACATCCAACAAAATACAATCGTAATCATAGAGTGCAATTTTTTCCATAGCCGAACGAAAATCGGCTGCCGCCTCTACAATATATTGTTCTTTTTGCAAAAATTGGGTGATGTTATCCCGCAGGCCCTGTTCGTCTTCAATGATGAGTATCTTCATTTCCGGATTATTTACCGGATAAAGATAGGTTGAAAATCTGTAAAAAGGTGGGAGGATGATTGATTAGGATATGCAACGCAACTGTAACGCTCCCTGCGGTGCGCGTCACTAGGTTGCTTTTGCACATCCTAATCAATTGGGGGGGATAAATAATAATGCCGAAATCACCAATGGATGTTTCTACTTTTTCAGGTCTTTTTTGACCTCTTTGGCGGCTTCGTCGATTTCGTTACCTACCTTCTTCGCGGCATTTTTTACGTCGGTAGCGGCGGCTTTGGAAGCTTCCTTCACTTCTTCCTTCGCGTTTTTTACGCCGGCTTTGACTCCTTCTTTGGCATCTTCAAACGTTGATTTGGCATCTTCACCAACCTTTTCAGCCTTTTCACCGATGGTATCCCCCACCTTTTCTATTGTATCCAAAGCTGCGTCCACTTTTTCTCCGACAGTATGATCATGCCCTTCATGACTGTGGTCATGGTCCGCGTGATCAGGGTTATGTGTGTCGTTACCGGACGTGCCATTGTTACAAGCAGCAAAGAACAATGCTCCGGCAAATAGGCTTATTAATGCTATTTTATTCATTTTATCTATTAGTTTTATTGAATGTTGAAGAAACAATTGTTATACCAAAATGTTTGAGTACCGGCGGAAATCGGCTATCCATTACCGGAGTTCAGCTTTTGGCTATGGGTAAATGGTCCCTTTTGCAGCTTCCAACGTATTTTTTAGCAATCCGACGATCGTCATTAAGCCCACACCTCCCGGGACCGGTGTTATCCACGACGATTTAGGTGCGACATTTTCAAAATCGACATCGCCGTACAGTTTGTATCCGGATTTGGTTGCCTCACTCACTTCGCGGTTAATTCCCACATCGATCACAATGGCTCCTTCCCTAACCATATCAGCGGTAATAAAATGCTTCTTTCCAATGGCCGCCACGACGATGTCAGCCCTTAATACCTCTTCTTTGATATTGCGGGTACGGCTATGGGTAAGCGTCACGGTACAGTTTCCTGGATTGCTATTCCGGGCTAACAGAATACTCATCGGGCTTCCCACAATGTTACTCCGTCCTACCACAACTGCGTGCATTCCCGAAGTATCAATGCCATAATGCGCGAGCATCAGTAAGACACCATAGGGGGTAGCCGGAATAAAACAAGGTAAGTTGCGCTGCATACGCCCGAGATTGACCGGGTGGAATCCGTCGACATCCTTCCGGTAATCAATCGCTTCGGTAACTCGTTCGGGGTCGATGTGTTTTGGCAAAGGAAGCTGCACGATTAATCCGTCCACGCTATCATCCGCATTGAGTTCCTTCACTTTGGTTAAAAGTTCATCTTCCGAAATACTGGCATCGAAGTGAATATTGGTTGATTCGAACCCGACAAGTTCGCAGTTGCGCATTTTACTGGCCACATAGGTCTCACTCGCACCATCATTACCAACCAAAATAGCCACCAGGTGAGGTTTTCTCCCCGTTTCTGCCAAAAAAGCAGCTGCTTCCTGCTTAATATCTTCCTTGATTTCCGATGATACGAGTTTACCGTCTAATAAGTTCATTTTTTTGAGATTTGAGATTTGAGATTTGAGATTTGAGGCGTCCATGGTCTCATATCTGATATCTCATATCTAATGTCTACCAACTAATCCAACTTCAACACGGCCATGAAGGCGGATTGTGGAATCTCCACGTTGCCCACCTGCCGCATCCGTTTTTTCCCTTTCTTTTGCTTTTCCAGCAACTTACGTTTCCGGGAAATGTCACCTCCGTAACATTTTGCGGTTACGTCTTTGCGCAATGCACGGATATTCTCCCGGGCAATGATCTTGGCACCGATGGATGCCTGTATCGCGATTTCAAACTGCTGCCGCGGCAACAGCTCTTTTAGCTTCTCACATATTTTCTTTCCGAAATCATACGAATTGCTCCGATGGATAAGCGAAGAAAGTGCATCCACGGGTTCGCCGTTCAGACGGATATCCAACTTGACCAGATCGGATTGCCGATAACCAATCTGGTGGTAGTCAAATGAAGCATACCCTTTGGAGATCGTCTTTAACTTGTCATAAAAATCAAAAACGATTTCGCCCATTGGCATTTCAAACACCAGCTCCACCCGGTCTGCGGTAAGGTAGGATTGATTGATGATTATCCCCCGCTTTTGGATACAGAGTGACATTACCGGCCCAACGAATTCAGCTTTCGTGATAATGTTGGCTTTAATATACGGTTCCTCCACGTAGTCCAGTTTACTGGGATCGGGGAGATCAGATGGATTGTGTACAATGATCTCTTCTTGGTCTTTCGTGAGGTACGCTTTATAGGACACGTTGGGTACGGTGGTAATCACCGTCATGTCAAATTCCCGCTCCAGCCGTTCCTGGATAATCTCCATGTGCAGCATTCCCAGGAAACCGCAGCGAAAACCAAAACCAAGCGCCGCGGATGATTCGGGCTCAAACACCAGCGATGCATCATTAAGCTGCAGGCGATGCATGCTTTCACGCAATTCCTCAAAATCTTCCGTGTCTACGGGATAGATTCCGGCAAATACCATGGGCTTCACTTCCTCAAAGCCTTTGATGGCCTCCTTGCTCGGGCGGGCTACATGGGTGATGGTATCCCCTACCTTTACTTCTCTCGCCTCTTTGATGCCGGATATGATGTACCCCACGTCGCCGGTACGGATAACGTCTTTGGGCACTTGGTTGAGCTTTAATGTCCCGATCTCGTCCGCAATGTACTCACGGCCCGTAGCCATAAATTTCACCTTATCCCCTTTCCGTATCTCGCCGTTTTCGACTTTGAAATAAGCCATGATACCGCGGAATGAATTGAACACAGAGTCAAAAATCAACGCCTGCAAGGGCGCTCCGGGGTCACCAACGGGCGCCGGTACACGGTCTACAATCGCATTCAGGATATCCAACACCCCCAAGCCTGTTTTGCCCGAAGCGGGGATGATATCTTCGCGCTTGCCGCCGATCAGGTCCACAATCTGGTCTTTCACCTCCTCGGGCATTGCTCCGGGCAGATCCATTTTATTGAGTACGGGGATGATTTCAAGGTCATGTTCAAGCGCCAGGTATAGATTGGAGATGGTCTGTGCCTGGATTCCCTGCGAAGCATCCACAATGAGCAGCGCCCCTTCGCAGGCGGCAATGGACCGGGACACCTCATACGAAAAATCCACGTGACCCGGTGTGTCGATGAGGTTCAACACATACTCCTGTCCATCCTTTATATAGTTCATCTGGATAGCGTGGCTTTTGATGGTAATGCCCCGCTCCCGCTCCAAATCCATGTTGTCCAAAAGCTGGGCCTGTGCCTCGCGTTGGGTAATGGTATTCGTGAACTCCAACAGCCTGTCTGCCAACGTACTTTTACCGTGGTCTATGTGCGCAATGATACAAAAATTGCGAATATGGTTCATTCAAAATAATTTTATGGGAAGCGGTTTCATGGAATCTTATATTTCATTCGCTCGTTGGCTCTTTTACTGCTTTCGCGTTGCGTGCTGACCAGACAGATTTTCCACAAATCCACTTCAAACGGCAAAGATAGTTTTTTGGCAGGATATTTAGCGATAGCGACGATATTTTGGATAAATACTCCCAAATTGCCTTTGCATATAAAAGCAAATTTCTCTAAGTTTGATTAGAATAAATATAGCAATGCCCATGCAACTATCCATCCTTCTGACAAGTAAATACCGGTTACTGAGCCTTGCGGCTATTGTGGATGTATTTGAAACGGCCAACCGTTTCCTGAAAGAAGAGGGTAAACGGGAATTGTTTGAGATCAGCTTCGTCGGGGCAACCGATACAACAATGATTCCTGATAACTTCCGCCATCTTGCTTACGTACCGCTCGGTAATGGCCAAGCGTACGACATCATTTTTATCCCTGCTTTTGGACCGGTGGATATGGCACAGGCCCTCGAAGATAACAAATGCTTTATTCCTTGGCTCCATGAACAATATGCCCGGGGCGCCACATTGGCCAGCAATTGCACGGGAGCCTTTTTGTTGGCAGCATCGGGGTTATTGGACGATCGCCGGGCAACGACGCATGTGGATGCGGCTGAGAAATTGGCTGCTTATTTCCCCAAAATAAAATTAGAACAGGATGCCGTCGTGACGCACGATGCCAATATTTATACCAGCGGAGGTGCTACCAGCGGATTTCACGTCATGCTGGCCCTCATACAAAAATGTTGCGGACGGGAATTGGCAATCCGTATCGCGAAGAACTTCGCCATTGACATGGATCGTGAAAATCAATCGTATTTTGGTCAGTTTTCGCCGGTGGAAGCCCACGATGACGAATTGGTTATGCGTGTACAGCACAAAATCAAAAACCAGTTTCCCGAACTAAAAAGCATCGAAGAAGCCATCGCCGGCATTCCCGCCAGCCGGCGTAATTTCGTTCGCCGGTTTAAACAGGCAACGGGCCTCACGCCCATACGGTACCTCCAAAAGACGAAAATCGAAGCAGCCAAAAGATTACTGGAAAACACGGAAAAGGGGTTATTTGAGATTATGTTGTGCGCGGGATACAACGATATGAAAAACTTCAGGCAACTGTTCAAAGAGAATACCGGTATGACGCCAAAGGCTTACCGGGACAAGTTTGCGATGCGGTTTGAGCCGATTATTTAAATGAATTGAAAGCAGATAACACGGATGCTACGGATCTTCACAAATTCATTATTTATTTTAGTAGCCTGCGTATGCTGGGCGTTTGGCAGCAAGGCCCAACCTACGCCGGGCAAAGAAAAAATTGTGATCACCTTCCCGGGGGAATACCGCTGGAAAAGCACCAAAATCCCCAAGGATACAAAAGGTATACGCGGCACTGCCTATACCGTAAAAGGCAGGGAGGAGGAAAATGCCCCGGTAAAAACCGTGACGGTAACCACCATAGACCGGCGCTATTATCCCATGAAAGCGGAAGGAACGCCCGAAGAAAAATGGGAATTTGAGAAAGCCGGTTGCCCGGAAGCGCTGCTTGATATCGTGGACCGAAAAACGGCAGAAGGCCGCACATCCATCCTTTATGCGATCAAAGCCACCAAATCTCCGGAAGGAGCCTGTGGTTCAACCGTGCTGCTTACCTATGTGGCCGAGGGGCCTACCGCCCTGCATACGGTTGAATTGTCGATCCCGCAGGAACGCTATACCCCGGAATTGCAGCAGGAATGGCACGATGCATTGCTGCAAAGCAAGATTGAATAACGATTACCGGCCATCCATCAAAATCCGTTCTCCACGTTTTGCAGATTCTCTTGCCGCCTGCAAAATTTCGACCACAATCAAATTGTTCGACAGAGAAGACAGGTCATCTGTTCCATCCGCTTCGCCATCCAGTAATGCCTTTAAATAGGATAACTGGTCATCGAAGTATTCTGTCTGCAACGGAATTTGCTCTTGTTTACGCGGACCGGTATAACGCAGCAGCGTACCTGGGTCTACGGCGTGAAGCGACGTGCTTTCACCATATACTTGTAGATCTTTGATGCTGTAGGGCCAGTCCCATGATGCCTGGATAATACCCGTGGTACCGCTTTTATATTCTAAGATAATCGTCGCATCGTCATCCACCAACGGATAAATCGACGGTTTCAACTGCCGTGTAACCGCAGTAACCGCTATAGGACGCTCCCCATTCATCAGCCAGGTCATCAAATTGGCGCCATAGCAACCGAAATCGATCAGCGCACCTCCCCCATTCTTTTCCGGATCGGTGAGCCAGCTTAAAAAATCTTCGCTGCACCCGATTTCCCGTGGCCCTTGATGACCGTCTTTTACCATTACTTTTTTCAACGCACCGATATTCCCTGCTGCCACCAGTTGCCTGAGGGTTTGATTGCTGTCATACCAGGTTGTTTCGTAGTTGGTGAACACCGGCGTGTGGTGTTCTGCTGCCAATTGAGCAATCCGCCTTGCCTGTTTGTTGTCAACGGCCAAGGGTTTCTCGACCATCAAGGGCACCTTCAAGGGCAAACAAACCTCAGCTACATCCACATGTTCGGAAATGGCATTATAGGCCAAAACCGCATCAGGACGGATGGCTTGCATCATTTCTGTTACCGTGCGGAAAAACAACGAATCGGGCAACCCATAACGATTCCGGTAGCGATTTGCCAGTGCTGTATCCGTTTCGGCAATTCCCAATATCGCTACTTCATGTTGCTGATAAGCACGGAGCAACGTGTGTACATGGTCATGGCTCAATCCGGCCACAGCTACTTTCAGGGGTTCTTTTGCAAATGCACTGCTAAAAAACAACAGCACGGATATAAAAAACAAAATTGAAAAACGATGGGTTGGCACTATCATTGTATTTATAGAAATATATTAAGCACCAAGTATAGGTAAAAATCACAGATATTTCCTATGTTTACAGCAGAAAAGTTATCAAACATGAAAACCGTAAGCAATTGTATATTAATGTCATGCATTGGCATGTTGGCCATCTCTTATCAAGGTTGCAAGCCTAAACAGGTCGTTCTCCAGCCCTCAGCAGAAGTAGTTGAGCGAGATGTTCCGGAGGAGCGTGTCGTTGCTGAACCTCAGAAAAAGGAGCCAACACCGGCACCTACGCAATCAACACCTACCCCGGTAGCACCACCAAATTACAACTTCAACAATATCCAGTTTGAGTTCGATTCATCTGTGTTAAAAACCGATTCCTATGCGGTTCTCGACCAGATTGCCCGGGAAATGCAGAAAGATCCCGATGCCAAATTCATCATTAACGGCCACGCGTCTATTGAAGGTACTCCAGCATATAATATGGAATTGTCTATTGACAGGGCTAACGCTGTAAAACTTTATTTGGTCAATTCGGGAATTTATGGAAATAATCTGACCGTGAAGGGATACGGTGCAACCAAGCCTATTGCTTCCAACGATACAGAACCCGGAAGGGCACAAAACCGGCGGGTAGAAATCAAGCATGTAGACTAGAAGGCGGGAATGGCTGATTTGAAATACAACCTGCGGGGAGTATCCGCCGCCAAAGAGGACGTACACAATGCAATTAAAAACCTCGATAAGGGTTTATTCCCTAAGGCATTCTGTAAAATCATACCTGACATATTAGCGGGCGATGATGCATGGTGCAATATCATGCATGCCGACGGGGCGGGTACGAAGTCATCCCTTGCCTATGTTTATTGGCGGGAAACAGGCGACCTTTCCGTATGGAGGGGTATTGCACAGGATGCCATTGTCATGAACCTTGACGATCTTTTATGTGTCGGGGCAACGGATAATATTCTTCTGTCATCCACCATCGGGCGCAATAAGAACCTGATCCCCGGGGAAGTCATCGCTGAGATTATCAATGGCACAGAAGATATATTAACAGCACTTCGCGAACTTGGCATCGGTATTTATTCCACCGGGGGAGAGACAGCTGATGTAGGCGATCTGGTCCGCACGGTCATCGTAGACAGCACGGTTACCTGCCGGATGAGACGTGATGAAGTCATTTCCAATCACCGCATACAAGCCGGGGACGTGATCGTCGGACTGGCTTCCTTCGGGCAAGCGAGTTATGAACGTGAATATAATGGCGGTATGGGATCCAATGGGCTTACTTCTGCCCGGCACGATGTGTTCCACAAGTCAGTAGCAAAAAGTTTTCCGGAAAGCTACGATCCGTCGGTACCCGACGAACTCGTGTTTGCGGGCTCAAAGGGATTGACGGATGAAGTCGAAATCCCCGGGCACGGATCTGTTACGGCCGGTAAGCTCGTCCTCTCCCCTACACGTACGTATGCACCCGTTATTAAGCAGGTACTTGACCGATACCGTCCGGAAATCCATGGAATGGTGCATTGCAGCGGTGGTGCACAGACCAAAGTACTACACTTTATCGATGCGCTCCACGTTGTCAAAGACCATTTGTTCGACATCCCTCCCCTGTTCAAACTCATCCAAGAAGAATCCGGAACGGACTGGGAAGAAATGTATAAGGTATTCAACATGGGTCATCGTATGGAACTGTATGTACCGGCCTCAATCGCCGATGATATCATCCGAATCTCAGCGCAATATGGCATCGCTGCCCAAATTATCGGTCGTGTTGAGCCTGCTACCCAAAAACAGGTGACAGTCAGATCACCGTTTGGCACGTATATTTATCACTGAATGCAATGAAGACCATCGGCTGGAAGGAAACGGCTGATTTGCCTGATTTGGGCCTTTATGGCATTCCCGCCAAAGTGGATACCGGGGCCCGTACGTCGGTGCTGCATTGCAGCCACATCCAACTGATAAAGAAAGGACGGAAACAATATGTCGAATTCCGTCCGCTGGACGATCGGTTTGGCTTGCACGACAGGTTACACACCTTACCGTTTCACAGCGAACGTAAAATCCGAAACTCTTTTGGTCAGGAGGAAAATCGGTACATCATCAACACGGAAATCCGATTATTCAACGAAATGTATCCCATCGAGCTTTCCTTGCGTGACCGGTCGGGTATGGAATTTCCCCTGTTACTGGGCCGCTCGTTCATCCGTAAAAAATTCCTTGTCGATGTTTCGCGGGCAAACCTTTCAAAAAAATAAGTGTTTTAGCTTTCAATAACTTGTTTCAGCACACGTGAAGATAGCAGTCTTATCCACAATCAAAAACCTTTATTCCACACGCAGGTTGGTAGAGGCAGCGCGGATGCGCGGACATGAATGTGTTGTCATTGACCATAGCCAATGTTATGTGGGCATCAAGCAGGGCAAGCCGAGCATCCACTATAAAGGGCAGGACTTGTCCGATATCGATGCAATTATTCCCCGTATCGGCGCTTCGGTCACCTTCTACGGGTCGGCTATCGTCCGTCAATTTGAAGTGATGGGCGTTATATCGGCCAACCCAAGCCAATCCATCACGCGCTCACGGGACAAGCTGCGGTGCATGCAGATTCTTTCAGGGGCCGGCATCGGCATGCCCATCACCGGATTTGCGCGCCGTACCCGCGATGTTGACGACCTGATTAAAATGGTCGGGGGCCCGCCTTTGGTCATCAAGTTACTGGAAGGCACCCAAGGAATCGGCGTGGTGTTAGCTGAAACGAAAAAGGCGGCATCATCGGTTATTGAGGCCTTCTACGGTCTGGGCAACAATATCCTTATCCAAGAATACATCAAAGAATCACGGGGTACGGATATACGCGCGTTTGTGGTGGATGGCCGGGTGGTAGGTGCCATGAAACGTACTGCCAAAGAAGGTGAATTCCGGTCTAACCTGCACCGGGGAGGCAGCGCAGAAGTCATTAAACTCAACAAAACCGAACGCGAAACTGCTGTACGTGCAGCCAGGGAGCTGGGATTGACCGTATGCGGGGTGGACATGCTGCCATCAGACCGTGGGCCACTGGTGCTCGAAGTGAATTCCTCTCCCGGATTGGAAGGCATTGAAAAAGCTACCCACAAAGACATTGCCAGTGAAGTCATTGCTTTTATTGAAAAGCAGTACATCCTCAAACAGCAAAACCGGAAAGACCGCAAAGCGAAGGCCGGACAGAAGTTATGATTCGCAAATAAGCAAATAAACACTATATTTACCGCCCTAAACAGATCATAACCATGATAGACACCCTGTTAGCTGCGATCCATTGGAATGTCCGCCCGGAAATATTCAGTATAGGAAGTTTCGAAGTCCGGTACTATACGTTGTGTTTCCTGCTGGCGTTCATCAGCAGTTATGTATTGATGCTCCGCATTTTTAAGCGTGAGAACAAACCCCAGGAACTGCTTGACCAACTGAGTATCTATATTTTTCTGGGCACACTGCTCGGTGCACGCCTCGGGCATTGTCTGTTCTACGAATTTGACTATTACAAAGACCACCTGCTGGAAATGATACTCCCCTATACCTATGTAAACGGCAAATTCACGCTTACGGGTTTTCATGGGTTAGCCAGCCATGGGGGCGCCATTGGTATATTGGTTGGTATATTTCTCTTTTGCCGGAAAACTAAAACCGATTTTCTATGGATTACCGACCGATTGGTCATCGTCATTCCACTGGCGGGGGCGTTTGTCCGTCTTGGCAACTTTTTCAATTCCGAAATCATCGGTTTACCGTCGGATCTACCCTGGGCAGTCGTTTTCGAACAGGTAGATCAGATACCCCGGCACCCCGCGCAACTTTACGAAGCACTAAGCTATGTACTTATTTTTATCCTTCTATGGACTATTTACCAGCGAAAATCCCGGCTGAAACCCGGCTTTATTTTCGGTCTGTTTCTGATTCTGCTGTTCGGTGCCCGCTTCGGACTGGAATTTATCAAAGAAAATCAGGAAGCCTTTGAAGAAGGGATGAAATTCAACATGGGGCAATTACTGAGTATACCCTTTGTCGCATTAGGGTTTTACCTGCTGTTCAGGCCCTACCGTAAGAAGGACGGCAAGTAGTAAGTGTTTTCCAAAGCCGAAACAAAGCTGTAACTTTGCGTTCTTAATGACGTCAACGCAAAGACATCGCCTTTTTATTTTAATCACACTGGGACTGCTCTCGGCTATTGGTCCCTTTTCCATCGACATGTATCTGCCGGGGTTTGACGCAATTGCTGATAGCCTCGATACAACCGTTTCGCATATCCAGCTATCGCTTACCTCCTTTTTCATCGGCATCGCTTCGGGCCAGATCATCTATGGGCCACTGCTGGACCGTTTTGGCCGCAAAATTCCGCTCATTGTCGGTTTGGTTATCTACATCGCAGCGTCGATCAGCTGCATGCTGACCAACTCAGCCGATTACCTCATTGCGTACCGATTTGTGCAGGCTTTGGGCAGTTGCGGCGGCATGGTGGCATCAAGGGCCATGGTGCGGGATTTTTATGGCCCCAGGGAAAGCGCCAAGATCTTCTCTTTGTTGATGCTGGTAATCGGCATCTCGCCCATTGTGGCTCCAACGGTAGGCAGTTTTGTCATCAGCCGCTGGGACTGGCATGGCATCTTCCTGGTATTGGCCATCATTACCACGTGTATACTGCTTGCAGTTATCTTTTTCCTCCCGGAAAGCAGGGGATCCAATCCAGCGATTTCCCTCATGCCCCGCCCCATTGCTCAATCCTACTGGCAGGTGTTCAAAACCAGGCAGTTTTTCACCTATGCTTTCGCGGGAGGATTGGCTTCCTCGGGATTATATGCCTATCTCGCAGGGTCACCCTATATCATGATCACGCTATATGGTCTCAGCGAAAAGCAATACGGATTGGTATTTGCCTTGATTGCATCTGCGCTGATTACAGCTAGCCAGCTGAACCGATACCTACTCAACCGATACAGCAGCGAAAAAGTGGCAAAAGTGGCGTTAATGGTTCAGTCGTCTTTGGGATTGCTACTGGCTATTCTCTGTGTAGCCGGTGCGATCAACCTGTTGGTAATGATTGCATTGATTTTTCTATTTCTCGGTTCCCAGGGTTTTGTATTTCCCAATACTTCGGCATTGGCACTTGCGCCGTTCAGCCGACTGGCCGGTAGTGCTTCGGCGCTACTAGGTGGCTTACAAATGGCTTGCGGAGCACTTTCATCCGGGTTGGTCAGTTATTTCCACAACGAAACGACCGTGCCCATGGCAGCAACTATGGCGGGGTGTGCCTGTCTGAGCTTGTTTATTTTGTTAGCAAGCTCTCGATTGCCAGCCGGTACCCGTTCAGACCAAAGCCACAGATAACCCCCTTGCAATTCTTTGCCAGGTAGGAATGGTGCCGAAACGATTCACGTGCGTATACGTTGGAAATATGTACCTCTACCACCGGTGCGTTGACAGCCGCAATGGCATCAGAAATGGCCAATGACGTGTGCGTATAGGCTCCCGCGTTAAGTACAATACCATCCACAGAAAAGCCGACCTCATGTATTTTATCGATGATTGCTCCCTCGTGGTTGCTTTGGAAATAGGTTAATGTCACACCATCATAGGATTGACGGAGTGTTTCAAAATACGAATGGAAATCCTGGTCACCATAGATTCCCTTTTCCCGTACTCCTAACAGGTTCAGGTTCGGACCGTTGATGATGATGATGTTGCTCATATGACTACAAACTTAGGAAACAATCGATTTGATTCAAAAATCGTAATAAAAATTACGGAAGGAAGACCGTAAACCCAGGGTAAACATGCCGGTCTGCGGATGCTTACCCAGCTCGGGTATGTTCTGCCGACGGTACAACGCACCCGCTTCTATCCGTAAGTTGTATTTCGGATTGAGAAGATACGATATCCGGCCATCCGCAAATAACAGTGTGTTTTTTACGCCCTGACCGATGTAGTTACCATATTCATTTGCCGGCGTCAGGTACGATTTGAAGATATCGCCACCAAAGTTAGCGGCCGAATCCGGATCGGTGCCAAACTGCCCCCAAGTGCCCTGGAAAGAAAAGTCAAACCGACCGCAGGAATAGTTCAGTATGCCAACCAGCTCCCGGAAATTAGCGCCCCAGGGATGGGCCAAAGGCTGCCCGTAGTTACTGTAATTACTCACGGGGTCAAAATGTGCGTAAGTATAGGGACGAACCGTGTTGTACTCGGCCAGAAAATTGAGGTTTTTAACACCGAAGGCATCGTATCCGCGAAAACCTAATTGGGCACCCCATTTATTGGTTACGTGTCCATTGGTAGAAAAGAAATTCTTGGCCACAAATTCGCCCAGCAGAAATTGCCCATATACCGACAGGTTCTTCAACGCTTTGTATTTTGCATTCAATCCGAGGTGCATTTTATCGGGGGAAGAAGTATTGGTTAACTCAACCGGCCGCATGAAAATAATGGGATTGAAGTAATTAAAATCAAAGCCCCTCTGTCCAGCAGCATTTCTAGCTCCCCATATGACTGATTGAAACAAGCCGATTGAGAATCGATTATCCACGTTCCAGTCGAGGTACTGAAAAGCGCCCCATTTCCAATTATCTCCTCCCCGGGTGGGCAGCCCAGTAATAGGGTCATAGGTATACGATCGTGGATGAACCGGGTCCATCATATAGGTCCACATACTCATGTATTGGACATTCCCCAGTTTCCCTGTCAACTTCAATGCCGTATAGTTGGATGAGGCATCCGAAAGCAATAGCGAACGATACCCATCGCCAATGAAATGCTTATCATAAGCCAATGTAATGTTGAGGTATTGGTTTACAGTGTAAGACGCCACCGCCGATGAATACATCCAATCACTTATTTTCGGATTGGAATACGAAGTCTTCCCATGCCCCTGTCCGGGAACGATGGCTTGCTCAAAGACGTACTCGTTTAAATAGGCCGGAAACACTGCCTGGTTTTCAAAGAAATTAACGTATACCGAAAACTTATCTTCAATGGTTACAGCGGCCTGTGCGCCCCGGGTATTTACCCAAGTGGTGCGCCCTGAGCCGGCAAAATCGCGACCGATCTGGAAATCGGGCAGGAAATCGGCATAGAAAGTATAAGTTGCTTTCTTTACTTCTACCAAATGTTCGTTGTAAAGCTTGCGCCCTCCCCAGGAAAGCCGCTCCCGCTCTCCCAACCGCATCAGTGATTCATACCGGGGTTGCAGGGCGCTATCGATAATCAAAGGTTTCAAGGACGTATGCAACCGCGTATCTGAATCATACAGTACATCGTTCATCTTTTGATAGAAATGATAGGAATAGGGTTGGTAAGCGGACTGCGCCCCTACACGCTGCACACCGCAGCAAAGCGTCGCCAAAGCAGCCAATTGCAACCCTCTAACGGATACAAGTCTTATCATTACATAAAAACATAAAAAATCAGTCAGCAAAGATAGCATTGCTCACCAAGAATTAAGCCATTCCTAATAACCGGAAGCAAAATTTACCTGTTAAAAGTATTAAAAACATTAAAAATAAACCTGCTAAAACGAATATGCAGATATTTGTATTCATTTTTTGTGCATATTGCAGGCTGAATAGATAGACTATCATTAAATAGGGAATACACTTTCTTTTCGAAAAGACAGGTTCCATTAGACCCCTAAAAGCAAACTTAGCGAAACGGTCTCATTGAGGCCGTTAAACAACAAATAACGACTCAATAATTATTTCTAATGAAACGAAGAACATTCATTCAGCATGCTGCCGTATTAGGCACGGGAATGTGGGCCGGCAACCTTTCACTTGCATCTGCTAAACCAGACTATCCGGTAGTCCGTGTACCGAAAAGCCAACGGCATTTTTCCAGTGAGTCCATAGAACAGGCTATCAAGGCTTTTCAGCAACATGTAAAAGACAAGGAGCTGGGCTGGTTATTCGGCAATTGCTTCCCCAACACGTTGGATACGACGGTATTTCCGGAAGAAAAGAATGGAAAGCCTTATACGTATGTCATCACCGGTGATATCGATGCAATGTGGCTCCGTGACAGCTGTGCACAAGTTTGGCCCTACCTACCTTTTATGAAGGAAGACAGCAAATTACAACGACTGGTTGCGGGACTGGTCAACAAGCAAAGCCAGTGCATCAACATCGATCCTTACGCCAATGCGTTCTACAACGACCCCTCCCGTGTGGGCGAATGGGGGAGCGACCACACAGACATGAAACCTGGCATCCATGAACGTAAATGGGAAATCGATTCCCTTTGTTACACCATACGTCTTGCTTACGGATATTGGAGCGCTACGGGCGATAAATCTCCTTTTGATACGGAGTGGGTTGCTGCACAGCGCAATATTTTGAAAACATTCAAAGAACAGCAGCGTAAAGAGAGCTTGGGGCCTTACCGCTTCGAGCGCACTACAGCGCGCGGTTCGGATACACTCCAAGTGGATGGATACGGTTATCCGGTCAATCCGGTCGGTTTGATCTGCTCAGGCTTCCGGCCAAGCGATGACTCCACGTTGCTCTCATTCCTGATACCTTCCAACTTATTTGCGGTAACCAGTTTGCGGCAGTCAGCGACTCTGCTTACACAGGTGGCCAACGAACGGGAACTGGCCGAAGAGATGCTTAATTTGGCAGGTGAAGTAGAAACAGCAATCAACGAATACGGTATCATCGATCACCCTGCACACGGCCGTATTTACGCATTCGAAGTGGACGGATTCGGAAGCTTCATTACAATGGACGATGCAAATGTTCCCAGCCTCCTGTCGTTGCCCTATTTGGGTGCAGTAGATGTCAACGACGCCGTATACCAACGTACGCGCGCCTTTGTGCTGTCGGAAAACAATCCGTTTTTCTTTAAGGGTTCTGCTGCAGAAGGCATTGGAGGCCCTCACATCGGTCGCGATATGATCTGGCCTATGGCCATTACGATGCGAGGGTTGACATCCACGGACGATCACGAGATAAAAGCCTGCATCGAAACCTTGAAAAACACGCATGGCGATACCGGATTCATGCATGAATCGTTTCATAAGGACGATCCTAAAAAATTCACACGCAAATGGTTTGCCTGGGCGAATACACTATTTGGTGAATTTTTATGGAAAACCTATAAAGAAAAGCCATATTTGCTGAAGTAGGATCGGTGATGGGTTGACCGGTGGTGAGTGATTACCGACTACTCACCACCGAACACAATTAAAACATGGGACCAATAGGAATATTTGATTCAGGCTATGGTGGGTTGACCGTATTCCGGGAAATCGTGGCTAAATTACCCCAATACGATTACATATATCTGGGAGACAATGCCCGGGTACCTTATGGCACACGATCGTTCGAAACGGTGTATGCGTATACCAAAGAATGTGTGGAAAAACTTTTTGCCATGAATTGTCATCTTGTGGTATTAGCCTGCAATACGGCTTCTGCAAAAGCGCTCCGTACCATTCAGCAGCATGACCTCCCACTCCATTCCGATGTTCGCAAGGTATTGGGTGTCATCCGGCCGACCACAGAGGTGATCGGTAATTATACGCATACACGGCATGTAGGTGTTTTAGCAACACCGGGTACCGTCAAGTCGGCCTCCTACCCCATTGAAATCCGGAAATTTTTTCCCGACATAACGGTCTACCAGCAAGCCTGTCCACTATGGGTCCCTTTGGTTGAAAACAATGAATTGGATTCGGAGGGAGCGGCTTACTTTGTGGAAATGGATATGAAACGCCTGCTCAAACAATCGCCAAATATTGATACAATCGTCTTGGCTTGTACCCATTATCCGTTGCTTCTGCCGCTCATCAAGCGCTTTGTTCCACCCCATATTCAAGTATTGGCCCAAGGAAAATTGGTCGCCAATAGTTTGGCAGACTACTTAACGAGGCATCCTGATATAGAAGCTCTTTGCACAAAAGGCGGAAGCATTCAATTTTTCACTACGGACAATGCGGTTGCTTTTGAAGAAAAAGCAGGAAGATTCTATGGTCAATCCATTAAAGCCAGCGAGCTGAACGTGCTGGCCTAACTCATTTCTTCTGATCGGTTACGATTGTGACTTCCACCCGGCGGTTCTGCTGCCTGCCTTCTTTGGTATTATTGGGTGCAATGGGCTTGCTTTGACCATACCCGTGTGTTGTAATCCGGTTTTCTGCAAGCCCTTTTCCTACCGCATATTTTTTCACGGATTCTGCCCTTTTTTCGGACAACCATTGATTATATTCCTCAGTACCCGTCGCATCGGTATGTCCATCCACAATCAATGAAGCACCGGGATAATCATCCAGTAACTTGACCAATTTATCAAGTTCGCTTTTTGCCTGATCCGTCAAATAGGAAGAGTTAAGTGGAAACAACACATCGGAATCAAACGTAACCACGATACCCCTATCGGTCACCGCAGCATCTTCAAAATCACGCTGTACGTGCTTCAAGCCGTCTTTGGTCCCGTCAATGGTTACCTGCGCACCGGGATTGACAGCTATTTGCTTGTTTTTACAGGAACTGGCGGCCAGCGATATTACCAGTACCAACGAAACCGATGAAAAAAGGGTATAGAATTTCATGTCTACCTATGAAGCTATAAAAATAAAAAATTTACTCAGTACTAAAATAATTTTCAACAACCTTCTGTATTCCCGGATTGCTGGAAAACAGGTCCCAAACCAATCCACTGCGGCCATTTTCGATCATAACTGCCACAGCTGCCTGATTTTCGGCATCGTATGCATCGGCCACCGCATTATCATCGATGTCAATCCTCCTACGAAACCCATATTCGGTAAACAATGCATCACCGAAACGGTCGTAAAACGCCCTCATTGATTGTATTGCATCCTGAGGAAGGTATGCGTAACTGGCACATGCAATAGCGGGGTTCACGGTACAAACCGTATCCAACGAATCCACCAAAATTTCAGCACCCCAAATATCCCGTGAAAATCCTCCATATCCTTTTTCTTTATCGCGATTCTTGTAAGCATTGGTAAGATTGATGTTATTGACAAAATAATTGGCAAATGTATCCCGCTTCGCGCGGGGGTCAAAAGCCAAAAAAGGTTTATAGGCCTCTAGTAAGGATGTATCTATGGATCCGACGGTGACGGGAAGACTATACAGGGTTGTATCATTTGCATACGGAAACTCAATAAAACGAGGCATAGCACTGCCACCGGTCGTATGGAGCTTAACGGAGAACGATGGGTTGTTGGTCAATTCCATTACGTGAGTTGAGTCGGCAAGTTTTCTTCCGAGCCCCAACCCCGTTGTGTAAGCATCGCGCGGAATAGGGTGTTGGGGCGAGGCCAACGCAAGCACATAACAGATAAAATCCTCTCCAAAGCCGCCAAGCGGTGAGGCATCTTTGAATCCGACCGTGGGCGACCAGCGATCCAAAAGGATATTTTCCTGTCCTTCCATAACAAACCGATCCCATTCAACCGTATTCCATAAGGAATCGATCTTTTCCATTAATGATCCCGTTTCTGCGCTGTCTGCCTGAAAATATTGCTGTGCCACGAGCAACCCTTGCATCAAAAATGCCGTAGCCTTTAAATCGCCTTCTGGTACGGTATCGGTCGTAAAGACTCCTTTTCCCGTACGTCCATCTATCTTTTCAGGAAAAGCGCCGTGATATCGCTCTACATTACCCAAAAAATCCACCATCCGTTGAAGCCTGCCAATAGCCGACGTCCGGGATATGATTCCACGCTCGACCCCCACTACATAAGCCAGTATGCTAAGACCGGTTTCCCTTACCGATACCGTTGCATCGTCTACGCCGAAATGAATCGCATGCATACCGCTGTTTATTTCCGTCCGTTCCACAAAGTAATTGACATGTGCAGCCTGAATGAAATCCAGCATTTTCTCATCACTGCCTGTTTTTGGGGAAGCTTCCAATACATTAGAAAATGGCGATTCAAGATAGCCATAGTCTACCCAGGCAATTTTGTAATAATATTTCCGGTCAGAATAAGGTACGAAATCCGTACACTTCTGTACAAAAATGGGCCGGATAGCGACGGGATGGAAATGCTCGTTATCCTCCGACCGATAAATTTTTATATAACGGATACTCGGTGTCAATGGCAATTGCCATGTTAAGTCTACATGCCGATCGTAAGCCACGGCGGTGGATAACACCGCCGGTGAAGAAAGTTTTACGCGCGGTGGATTAGCCGGTAGAAATTCAATCTGATCAACATAAAGCCAATGTGTTCCCTCAGTTGCTTCTCCCTGCAAAAATTGCATGCCATAAACAGGCGTATCTGCATCCAAACCCTGGATATCATGCAACGGTATCTGCACATTCAACCACATGTTTGACTGAAAATCAGTAATGTATTTCGCCAAATCTACCGCAACACTCGTCTTGTCTTTTTGTGTCAATCGTACATGAGGCAATGCATTGATCGCTGTATTGGAAGCCACAAACAACTTAAATGTGAGGACATCATTTGCCCTGAATTGATAGTAGCGCGAGCCAGGGGGATAATTGACCTGTACGCACCATGCACCATTTGCAACGGATATGTATTTGAGCGATAAGGCATTGCCAGGTGTAAAAAACACAGAATCCGAAACAGGCAATTTCCCACTCACATTTTCCACCCAACTACCGGCTTCATGATTTACCTGGCTATACGCATAATTTCCGTTCAATATACTGTTTTCGAACAAAACCTCGGGATAGGTGTCGGCTGTCGCTAGCAGTATGCTTTTCAGAAAAACTAAAAAAAACAGGGTAATATTTCTAACCATAAGCCTCAGTGAATACTGTTGATCGTTTCGAACCGAAGAAATCCTCGCAAAAACCAAGCCATTAACGGTGATGAGTGAACGGTGATGGCAAACCGACCACCGACCACTGACCACCGACCACCGACCACCCTACCAATCACATTTTAAAAAAGCGATACAATTCCCTAACTTAGCGCACTAATTTTGCAAACAACCCCATATGGAGACAACGTTTGATTTTGAGAAACCGATTGCCGATCTGCAAATGCAGATTGACAAAGTAAACCAGGTTGCCGAAAAAACCAAAGTGGACATGAGCGCTACGCTGGCTGAATTACAGGAAAAATTGGAAAGAACCAAGCATGAAATATACAGCAACATGACCGGTTGGCAAAAAGTACAGATGTCAAGGCATCCGGACCGACCTCAGACGTTGGATTATGTCAATCAAATCTGCGACGAGTTCATCGAACTGCACGGGGATCGAAATGTAAAGGACGACAAAGCAATTGTGGGTGGCTTTGCCTCGATAGACGGTCAGTCGGTTATGATTATCGGCCATCAAAAAGGTAAAAACACCAAAGAAAGGCAGTTCCGCAATTTTGGCATGGCCAATCCCGAAGGGTATCGGAAGGCATTGCGGTTGATGAAATTGGCAGAAAAATTCAATAAGCCGGTAATCACGCTGATCGACACGATGGGTGCTTACCCGGGTATCGAAGCAGAGGAACGGGGGCAGGGTGAGGCAATTGCCCGCAATTTAATGGAGATGTCGGTATTGAAAGTACCTATTATCTGTGTTATCATCGGCGAAGGGGCATCGGGTGGCGCGTTGGGCATCGGTGTAGGCGACCGCGTATACATGCTCGAACACACCTGGTATTCTGTTATATCCCCCGAATCGTGCTCATCAATCCTTTGGAGAAGCTGGGATTACAAGGAAAGGGCAGCCGAAGCGCTGAAATTGACGGCCGATGATATGTTGAAAAACGGCCTCATTGATGGCATTATCCGGGAGCCTTTGGGCGGCGCACATCATAATCCGACGGAAATTGCATCATCTGTTAAACAGCAATTGCTTACCGACTTGGCCATCCTGAAAGCCCGGCCAGCGAGCCAACTGGTTGCTGAACGCATTGAAAAGTTCAGCAAAATGGGTGTTGTAATTGAATAACAAGCAAATTGATTATCAATCAATTGCACGATCCAAATGTACGTATCCTCCATCCACATGGATTAATTGACCTGTCGTATGGCTCGACCGTTCAGACAGCAAAAATGTCACCATATCTGCTATTTCTTCTGCGGTGGTCATCCGGTTGCCCAACGGAATACGCCGCGTAATTTTTTCAAGGATTTCGGCTGGATTGGACAAAGTTTTAATCCAGGTATCGTACAGTGGAGTGTAACATTCTGCTACAATCACTGCATTTACCCGGATACCATATTTCAATAATTCTACCGCCCACTCACGTGTCAACGCATTACGCCCACCATTGGCAGCAGCATAAGCCGATGTATTTCCCTGCCCGGTTTCCCCGGTTTTAGAACCAATATTCACGATACTCCCCCTGCTCTTCTTCAATGCCGGGAGTGCATGATGTGCCATCAGATAGTAATGGATAAGCGATTTATGAAGGCTGTCTACAAATTTCTGGTAATTCCCATTCTCCAGCCCCACTCCGTCGTTTACCCCCGCGTTGTTTACTAAGCCATCCACGCGTCCAAACTCGGCCAAGGTTTCCCTGACCGCCCGTTCACATTCTTCCGCGCGGGTCAATTCAGCTTCGACACAGTATGCCCTCCCGCCTCCTGATTCAACTTCTTCCTGCACCAGTCGATTGTCAGATTGTCTCCGCCCCACAATTACGGGAATAGCTCCTTCCGCCGCCAATGCCAACACAATCCCCTTGCCAATCCCTTTGGCCCCGCCCGTGACCATCACAACTTTGCCGTTCAACTTCAGATCCATATTAGTTTATATACTTAGTAATCCATAAAAATCGGTTGCAGATTGATGCCATACCATCTGTTGTTCGCTATCCGTAAAACTGTCGATTGCCTCCGCTACCAATTCGACTACCCGTGCATAGTCTGCTGCAACTAAACATACCGGCCAATCAGACCCGAACATAACCCGCCGGGGACCAAATACCTGAAGTATATGTTGTATATAGAACAGGAAATCCACTGGCTTCCATCGTTTCCAGTCGGCTTCGGTAACCATACCGGACAATTTGCAATACACGTGTTCGTATTCCGCAATGGCTGCCATCTGTGTAGCCCATGGTTCGCGTATTCCGGCTTGGATATAAGGTTTAGCCAAATGGTCGATTACCAAGGGTTGATTGGGTAAAGAGCGGACAAATTCAAGTGCAGCATCCAGTTGATGCGGCTTCACCAACAGGTCATAGGTATATCCCCGTTTTCCCAACGCCTCGACGCCATTGAGAAACACCGGACGAAGCAAGAAATCGGGATCTTGCTCACCTTGAACAATGTGTCGGAATCCTTTTAGTTTGGGATACCGGCGAAAATAAGCCAACCGTTCGTCAACATCGGCCGCCTGCAGATCCACCCATCCCACCACACCCCTGATAAAGGGGGCTTGCTCAGCCAAGTTCAGCAAAAACAGGGTTTCCTCTTCCGATTGGTCTGCTTGTACCGCTATGCATCCGGATACACCATTAGCCTCCAAAACCGGTTTCAGATCATACGGCAGAAAATCCCGTTGGATAACCGCCATATCATCGGTTATCCATGCATCCCGCTTCGGGTGGTATTTCCAAAAGTGCTGATGTGCATCGATTCGCTCCATACCTCCCTGTATGCCTTTTAGCCCTGATATGCTTTTACCACCTGACGTGAAGTGCCTAATCCATCGGCTCCCAGTTCGACTACGTCGCCCGGTTTGAGGTATATAGGCGGATTGAATCCCAGTCCGACACCAGCAGGCGTTCCGGTGGAAATAACATCACCGGGTAGCAGCGTCATAAACTGGCTGACATAACTGATGATGAATGGTACGTCGAAAATCAGATCCCGCGTGGTTCCATCTTGATAGGTCTTGCCATTTACGGTGAGCCATAGCCGCACATTGTTTATATCGGCAATTTCGTCTTTGGTAGCCATAAAGGGGCCCATTGGTGCAAACGTGTCACATCCCTTTCCTTTATCCCAGGTACCACCCCGTTCCAATTGAAATTCCCGTTCAGACACGTCGTTATGTAAAACATATCCAGCCACATAGTTAAACGCATCTGAGGCATTTACATAACGGGCTGTTTTGCTTATGACCACACCAAACTCCACTTCCCAGTCCGTTTTTGCGGAATTTTTGGGGATTATGATGTCATCAAACGGGCCGCTAAGTGAGGTGGTTGATTTCATAAAAAGAATCGGCTCATTGGGAATCGTCGCTCCGGTTTCCGCCGCATGATCCCGGTAATTAAGCCCGATGCAGAGGATTTTTGAAGGACGCGCAATGGGGCTTCCCAACCTCGTGCCTTCGGGAACAACGACCAAATCACCTTCATTCGCTTTTACAAATTCCTCCAGCCTTGCTAACCCTTCATTCTCAAAAAATTCCTCATTATAATCACCTCCAAAGGCAGAGACGTCATAATTCACACCATCAATCTGTACCCCTATTGCTTCACGGCCGGGATCGCCGTATCGGATTAATTTCATATTTTTTAATTATTCAACTTAACAAATCCACCGTCTACGGGATAATCGTTTCCGGTAATAAATCCAGCCTCGTCCGAGCAAAGGAAAAGTGCCATCGAAGCGATCTCTTCGGGTTTTGCCATACGGCCGATGGGCTGGGTCTTAGCTAGTTTTTCAAACATTTCCGCCTCTTGACCCGGATAGTTCTTGGCGATGAAACCATCCACAAAAGGTGTATGCACACGAGCAGGCGAAATGCTGTTGCACCGGATACCGTGGTGCAGGTAATCACGTGCTATGGACAATGTCATTGCATAAATGGCCCCTTTGCTTGTCGAATAGGCAAACCGGTCTGTGATTCCAACCAACGCAGCGATCGACGCCATATTCAGAATGGCCCCACCTCCTTGTTGTTTCATCCGGGGTACGACCGCATATAATAGGTTGTACGCACCCTTTACATTGACCGTGTAAATACGGTCGAAATCCGCCTCGCTGGTATGCTCGACATCCCCTACGTGCGCTATGCCCGCATTGTTCACTAAAATGTGAATGGTGCCAATACCATCCACTATATCCAATACCGATTGCTGTTTGCTTACATCGCAGCTATGTGCCCTCGCTTGGCCTCCGGACGCCCTGATTTCGTCAACCAACGAATCGGCACCTTCGGTATTCAATTCAAGGATGTGTACAAAAGCGCCCTCTTTTGCGAATAACAGGCTGATTGCCCGACCTATTCCGCTTCCACCCCCCGTAATGACGGCTGTTTTTCCAGTTAATCTCTTATTTGACATCAGTTAAAATTTGCTAAATCTAATCGGATACCTCCCAGCCGCCCAGGGCGGCGTTGACGCCCGTAAAGAAACAAAAAATAATCCCACATCTCAAATCTCACATCTCATATCTCACATCTCACATCTCACAAAGACACACCCCTTCTCCAGGGAATAAAATCATCCTGTCCTAACCGCACCGCTTTGGGTTGCGTAATTCCGCTGGCCACCTGGATGACAAATTCCAATATCCGATGTGCATTTTGCTCGATGGTTTCTGTTCCTTCGATGATTGTACCGCAATTGATATCAATGATATCCGGCATCCGCTCAAACAGTTTTGTATTGGTAGCCAGCTTGATGACCGGCGCAATGGGATTCCCTGTAGGCGTACCCAATCCCGTGGTAAACAATACCACATTAGCTCCTGCAGCCACTTCTGCTGTGGTACTTTCCACATCATTGCCCGGTGTACACAGCAAGTTCAGTCCCGGTGTATTAGCTACCCCGGGATAATCCACTACATCAACCACCGGTGACGTACCCCCTTTTTTTGCAGCTCCTGCTGATTTGATGGCATCGGTAATCAACCCGTCGCGTATGTTGCCTGGAGAAGGATTGGCATAAAAACCAGATCCATCCGCTTCCGCTTTTGCATTGTAGCTTTTCATAAGCTCCATGAATCGCAGTGCTTTAGACTCATCTACACAGCGATCGCTCAACTCCTGCTCTACACCGCATAGTTCGGGAAACTCGGACAAGATGACCGAGCCACCCATCGCTACCAGCATATCCGAAACGTAACCCAGTGCCGGATTGGCCGAAATACCGGAGAATCCATCTGAACCTCCGCATTCCAAACCTATACACAGTTTGTCCAACGGTGCAGGCGCACGCCGCTGCCCGTTGGCTTTCATCAGGCCGGCAAAGGTATGTTTCAGCGCCTGCTGAAGCAGGTTAGTTTCCGTCCCCATCAGTTGTTGCTCAAAAATATACAATGGCCGGTCGAAATTCGGATCGCGCTTCTCAATTTCCGCACGCAGTATGGAAGCCTGCGCATGTTGGCATCCGAGGCTGAGTACCGTAGCTCCTGCGACGTTTGGATGGGTAATGTATCCGGCCAACAGTCCGCAAAGTGCATCCGAATCGATCCGCGTACCGCCACAACCCATTTCATGGTTTAGAAATTTGACACCGTCTACGCTTTCAAACAGCCGACTTCCCTCCTCCTGCTCGCGGTCAATTTCTATATCTGCAGACAAAATATCCGCTATCGTTGCCCCCTCTTGATATAAACTAATCAGCCGGTCCACTTCAGGTTCGTAGTCCCGCGACCGTTTTCGGTAGCCCAACTTCTCTTCCAATGCACGTTTCATTACCAGCACATTGCGGTTTTCACAAAACACCAACGGGATAACCAACCAATAGTTGGCTGTACCGACCGTTCCGTTCGTTCTGTGATATCCGAGGAAGGTCCTATTCGTGAATGCTGACACATCCGGCTGCTTCCAATCAAGTTTACGTTCACCCAACGTAAATGGATTTGCGGCATGGTAAATATTCTGTGTAGTAATGGTTTCCCCCTGCGGCAGGGGCATACGGGTCTTCCCCACCAATACTCCATACATCCGTATTTCGTCGCCCTCATCCAACGGTTCCAATGTAAACTTATGCTTTGCTTTTACCCCACTTACCACCAAAAAACGCTTGTCCTCAAACGAGATTTCCGTGCCCGGCGCAAGGTCTTGCAAAGCAACTAGCACGTTATCATTGGGATGTATCCGTAAAAATAGCTGTCTATCCATCGTTGCGTTCGGTGCTACTAAGTTCAAAAATCTTATTCATGACCACCCACTTTTCTTCCGGTTTGGATCCGGGTATCGCTTTTTGATATTTCCAGGTAAGCTCTTCCCACGCTTGCACCAAAGGATTCTTGGCATCCGCTGCGGCTTTTTCGACAAACGAAAAGTCATCATCGGCCTCGATCATCATAAACATCCGGTCGGCAAATCGGTAGATGTCCATTCGGGTTATGCCCGAGTCTTTGATGGACTGCTGGATTTCAGGTGCCACATTTCGGTGCAATCGCTCATATTCAGCGATCAGCTGCTCATCGTCTTGCAAGTCGAGCGCTAATGCATATCGTTTCATCTGCTTATTTTTAACTAAGTTTGTATTTTTTTTCAAATCTGCGAATCTCCCTGTTTAATGTGCCGCAGCAAGCTGAATAACTTTATTATTTACATTTCGTAATGCAAATAACAGTACAACCGAAAAGCACGCCGCCGGCACAACGTATGCACTTTGCATGCCGAACCAATCGGACAACCGCCCCATGGCCAATGGGACGATGGCCCCTCCCACGATGGACATAATCAAAATGGATGATCCCTGTTTTGTATCTTTACCCAATCCGCTGATTGCAAGTGAAAAAATAGTCGGAAACATGATAGACATCAGAAACGTAACCCCCACCATGACGTAGACCGCAAACATGCCATTCACTCCGGCCGATAGCAGGGTAAAGGCAACACTGAGCAATGCGAAGATAGCCAGCAACCTGGCGGGTGTAATAAAACGCATGAGGAATGTTCCCACGAAGCGCCCCAGCATAAAGCCTAACAGTGCGACGGAAAGCAGGTTCGCAGCTGCTTTTTCCTGCACCCCGGCAACTTGTTCTGAAAAACGGATAAAAAAACTAACTACTCCCACCTGTGCTCCTACATACAAAAATAACGCAATCACCCCGAATACAAAATTTCCATTAGACCAAAGTGATTTTCCCATTGACCGGTCGTCATGCGACAGCGTTTCTTCGTTGATTTCAGGTAGTGAAGTACGACGGACCACCCAAGCAATCAGCAATACGATTACACCGATCACGATATAAGGCAATTTAACTGCATCCGCTTCTGATTGCAGATAGGCAGTCAAGTCGGCCGTAGGCATAGCCGTCTGCTCGGCTGCGGTCAACGTTTTGCCGGACAATATATAATGCCCGCCAATGAAGGGGGCTAATGTTGCCGCCAGCCCGTTGAAAGATTGTGCCAGGTTGAGCCGCTGGGCGGCAGTTTCCGGACTGCCTAATACGCTGATATACGGATTAGCCGCAGTTTCCAAAAACGTTAATCCGCTGGCAATGACAAACAAGGCGCCAAGGAAAAAACCATATTCACGGGTACTGGCGGCAGGAAAAAACAAAAAGGCGCCGACGGCAAACAGCAGTAGCCCGAAAACGATCCCTTGTTTGTAGCCAAATCGTTTCATGAAATAACCCGCGGGCAGGGCGATGACAAAGTATGCAATAAAAAAAGCCGAATCAATAAACGCGGACTGAAAGTCCGACAATTGGCAGGCCTTCTTCAGGTGTGGAATCAGTATGGGGTTCAAGTTGTGAGCAAATCCCCAAAGGAAAAATAAAGAGGTGACCAAAATCACCGGAATCATCGATTGCTGTTTCGCCATTGCTAGTTTTTCGATATCGGTTAGTATATAAATCAAGCAAAGTAAGCAAACAACCCACATAAAAGCTGCGCACATACTAGCGATGTATTCAACTATATTAACGTATTTTTGGTAGAATTGCTAAATATTATGTTCTTTTGACTGAATGGAACGCTGCTATGTCCGTATGCAATACAAAATGCGAAGAGCATGGAGATTCATCAGGCATTGAACACATACGTAACGAAGCTGATGAAACCGCAACTACTAAAAGTAAGCACCAGTCCCGCTCATTCGTTCAGCGCACGGCGGGATACCATACCTTATGCGAACAACCGTTGGCATTATCACCGGGAAATTGAACTCATCCATTTTGAAAAAGGGAATGGCACTCAATTCATCGGAGACAGCATATGCAATTTTTCATCCGGTGATGTGGTGCTTATTGGCTCCAATTTACCTCATTACTGGAGCTTTGACAGCGCTTACTTTAATTCCAGTAATCAAACGGATGCGGATGTTCGTGTAGCACATTTCAACGAGGATTTCTGGGGCATGGATTTTCTAAACCTGCCAGAAAATACGCACATCAAACAGCTGCTTCAACAAGCCAAGCAGGGGATATCCGTGCAGGGCGCAGCCCGTATTCAGGTACGTAAACTGTTGGAAGAGTTAATTACGACCGAAGGCACCAAGCGGATCATACTGTTGATTGAAGCACTTACGGCCATCGCACAGACAAAGGAGATCCAATTGCTGTCATCCGTCGGTTTCAACCCGCATTTCCAGCACGGCGAAAAAGACCGGATCAATAATATTTATGATTTTGCCCTGCAACATTTCAGGCAGCGGATTGCGTTGGATGAGGTGGCAGAGATTGCAGGTATGAGCAGTAACGCCTTTTGCCGCTATTTCAAGTCGCGCACGGGCAAAACATTCTCGCAGTTTCTCATCGAAATACGCGTAGGGCATGCCTGCAAATTACTTATCGAAAACAACATGAATGTTAAACAGGTTTGTTATGAAAGCGGGTTTCACAATTTTGCTGGATTCCATAAATACTTCAAGCAGATAACAGGCAAAAGCCCGTTAAATTATCAACGGGCTTACCTGAAATGATTTTTTTTGGTTGCAGATCAATTCTCCTCCAGGCTCAGCGAAAATGGAAAATCTTCTGTTTTTGTGCCCCGGCTTGTATTGGGTGTATCCGTCATATCGAAATGTATAACAGCTCCCTTTACCAGGTCATCATGCTTGATGTAGTTTTTGTTATAGGTACTGCCGTTAAACGTTGCGGATTGAATATACCGGTTCTCCTTGCTGTTGTTAGGTGCCTGTATCTCGATGGTCTTACCTTCCCCCAACTGAACCGTTACTTTCTTAAATAGCGGCGCCCCTACCACATATTCATCGGTAGCCGGCGTCACAGGGTAGAAACCTAACGCAGAGAAGACATACCAGGCCGAAGTCTGGCCGTTATCCTCATCGCCGCAATATCCATCGGGTGTGGGTAGATACATACGTTCCATGGTTTCCCGTATCCAATACTGCGCTTTCCAGGGCGCACCCACGTAATTGTACAGGTAAATCATATGTTGGATAGGCTGATTGCCATGGGCATACTGTCCCATGTTGGCAATCTGCATTTCACGGATTTCATGAATGGTAAACCCATAATAGCTGTGGTCGAACACCGGAGGCAGGAAAAACACGGAATCAAGCTTCTGCACAAAAGCGTCGTGTCCGCCCATCAACTGCGCCAATCCTTCCACATCCTGAAATACAGACCAGGAATAATGCCAGCTATTTCCTTCGGTGAAGGCGTCTCCCCATTTAAACGGATTAAAGGGGCTTTGGAAATTACCATCTTTATTTTTTCCGCGCATCAAGCCTGTTTCCTTGTCAAATAGTTTCTTGTAGTTGAAGCTACGTTCCCGATACAGCGCAATTTCATCTGCAGGCCGGCCCAATGCTTTTGCCAATTGATAAATGGCGAAATCATCGTATGCATATTCTAGCGTACGGGCTGCATTTTCGTTTATTTTAACGTCATAGGGCACATAACCAAGTGTTGTGTAATATTCCGCGCCAGCCCTGCCTACAGCTGTGATCGGCCCCGGATTGTTTGCGCCTTTCAACAGTGCTTCATACAGCTTCTCAATGTCGTAGCCCCGCAACCCTTTGATATATGCATCCGCAACCACTGAAGCCGAATTATTGCCCACCATGATGTTGCGGTATCCCGGGCTGGCCCATTCGGGCAACCATCCCCCTTCTTTATAGGCATTCACGAGTCCTTCCTGCATCTGTTGGTTCATCTCAGGATAAACCAGGTTCAGGAAAGGAAACAATGCCCGGAAGGTGTCCCAGAAACCCGTATCGGTAAACATATAGCCGGGAAGTACCTGTCCATTGTACGGACTGTAATGCACCACATTGCCATTGGCGTCGTATTCATAGAACATCCGCGGAAACAAGATTGTCCGGTACAGGCAGGAGTAAAAAGTCCGTACCTGATCAATGCTGCCGCCTTCCACCTTAACTTTTCCGAGTTCGGCATTCCAATGGTCGGCTCCCTCCTGCTTGATGGTTTCGAAATCGCGGTTGCCGATTTCATTCAGGTTTAACTCGGCCTGCTCGAAACTGATGAATGAAGAAGCTACCTTGGCCTGCACTTGCTCACCCCTGTTGCCGATATGGAAACCTACAATAGCTCCCACATGATTGGCCTGTATTTCCATCCGGTCATCGACCAGCACAGAATCAGCGAACGTTCCCACGTTGGCAAAGGGTTGATCAAATACCATCACAAAATAATTCTTAAAATTGTCTGGTACCCCCCCGCTGTTACGGGTGGTGTATCCGATGATTTTATTTTCGCCGGGAATGACCTTTACATACGACCCTTTATCAAATGCATCAATGACCACATAAGCACTATCGGTATCCGGAAAGGTAAAACGGAACCGCGCAGCCCGCTCCGTGGGGGTAAGCTCCGTTGTCACGTCATGATCCGCCAGGTAAACGCGGTAATAGTTCGGTTGCGCTACTTCGGCCTTATGCGAAAACCAACTTGCGCGTTCGTTCTCGTCAAATGTACGCTTTCCCGTAATGGGCATGATTGAAAACTGCCCATAATCGTTCATCCATGGAGAAGGCTGATGGGTCTGCTTGAATCCACGGATCTTATCGGCTGTGTACATATACATCCATCCATCGCCCATTTTTCCGGTTTGGGGCGACCAGAAATTCATGCCCCACGGACGTGCTATGGCCGGATAGGTATTTCCGTTAGACAATAAATGTACCGACTGTGTGCCCATGAGTATATTTACATAATCCAATGGGTGTTCTACGTGGGTTACGTCCTGCGCCTGCGCCGACTGCAAAACTATCGTAAACAATAAAATCAATGATCGCCTCATGTCAGTGAGATTCGTTTATGGGTTTATAATACCAATGTGTTCCGGGTGCTAATATGAGAAAAATATTGGTAAAACAGAATGCTAAAAGTGTTTAGCTGCACTATGAGGTAACAAACAGTACCAGCTTACCGATAAAATCACCGGATTCCATCAACCGATGTGCTTCGGAAGCCTGTGCCAATGGAAAGGCTTGGTATATCACCGGGCGTAGCGTTCCTGCTTCCACTAACGGCCATACCTGCCGTTCGATGGATTCCCTAAGGTTACTTTTGAAACCTGCATCCCGTGCCCGCAATGTACTGCCCGTAAGCGTAAGACGCCGTTGCATCAACTTCATGACATCCAGTTGAGCATATCTGCCTTCCATGGCGTTGATGAATACCAGCCTACCCTCCTCCGCCAATAATGACACATGACGCTCAAAATAGGGTGCTCCGATGCTATCCAGTATCACATCGATCCGAATTTCCGACAGCACATTTGCAAAATCCATTTCCCGGTAATTGACACACCGTACCACCCCAAGTTGTTCACAGAAACGGCATTTTTCATCCGAGCCCGCCGTGGCATATACAGTGGCACCAAATTGTACCCCGAGTTGAATGGCCATAGTGCCGATACCACCGCTACCTCCATGAACCAACAGTGCTTCCCCCACTTCCAGCCTACCGCGCTGGAACACATTATGCCATACTGTAAACACCGTTTCAGGTAGGCACGCAGCCTCGGTGAAACTGAGATTATCGGGAACCGGCAGGCAATGTGCTGCGTTCACAGCTACGTATTCGGCATATCCTCCTCCCACCGTAAGCGCACATACCCGATCGCCCGGTATCCATCGCGTCACATCCTTGCCGCACGCTTCTACTACGCCCGCTACCTCCAGTCCGGGAATATCCGGCACCACACCTGCAGGCGCAGGATAGTGACCTTTTCGTTGAAAAATGTCGGGCCGATTGACACCTGCAGCATGCACCCTGATCAACACTTCGTTATGCAGGGGCACCGGCACCGGGCGCTTTGCAAGTACCAAACCCTCGGGCCCTCCATGCGTGGTTATGACTGCTGCATTCATTCAAAAATAATTATTCGTTTTCATCCCGATTTCTTTGACGGGTATTTTTGCAGGCGGATATTCAGAGACAGCATGAAATACCTGGTCAGCCGGTTGTTGCGCATATCCAGGATATCGGTACCCGACACCTCCCGCGTCACTCCGGTATTCTGATTGAACAGGTCAAAGCCCTGTAAGCGCAGCAACGCCATGTTGTTATTGAGAAATGTATATTCGATGTAGGCATTTAGTAAGGTGGGATTGGCGTTGACAAAAGCACTGTAGCCACTGTTGAGCCGGTGCGAGAGGTCAAAACCAAATGCCCAGTTATCCGAAAGGTAACCTTTGCCGGCGAATCCAACCAAGAAAGAGTTGGCATTGATGCCATCAATCTGCCGCAGGGAATAACGGGTACGGTTAAATGTGTAGCTCGTATTCAGTTCGGTCTCGATCATGTCTTCTAGCATAAACCGCATTTGCACGGCCTGTGAATAGATAAAATTCCGGCCGAAATTCTTCTCGTCATTGATGTAAGACACGTTGTTGACATAGTCCGTTGTTCCGTTCAGGTTCAGCTGAAAATTATCGTTGATCATCGAGGTGCTGTACATGTAATATCCACGTGCGTCAAAATATCCAGAAGTATTGCGGAAGCTGGTTTCCTGGACCGTGTTGCTCGGGTTCCGCCGGTTGGTCACAATTTTATTCTGCACCTGGTTGAGCGCCAACTGCGCTTCAAAAAATCGGTTCTTTCCCAATTTGGTCTGACGGAAGCGTGTCGTGATCCGGTTAACAAACTCCGCCTTCAGTTCGGCATTTCCGATAATAATATTCTGTGAGTTGGTTACGTCGCGGATTGGCTGTATCTGTGAGAAATTGGGCTGATTATTGGTGCCCAGGTATTCGATTGACCATTCACTTTCGTCGTTGATACGGAACCGGAAGCCTGCGCTGGGTATCAAATTGACATTCCGGTGCTGGGTAGTGGTGTCGATATCCATGGTCTGCCCCTGCAAGAGTAACGGTTGCACGGCAAATCCCAGTGTATACCGGAACCGTTTGCTTTGTTCCATCTGATAAACCAACCCCACCCGGTTGCTTTCAAAAAAATAGGAATAGTCAATGCCCAGTGAATCCACAAACCGTTCTTTGTCTAGGTCCCAGACACTGCGGCGACTGTCAATTGCTGTATAATTATATTCGTAGCTAATCTCCAATATGCTGCTATTGTCGATGGGCTCTACATAAGACGCTTTCAGCCGGCCCACCCGGTTTTGGTTGTCACTCTTTACTTCCTGTGTAAGGTCATAAACGTCGACGCCTCCCGTCACGGGCTCTCCGGTTACCATGCTGATGTTTCGGGATACGTCGCTGATGTCTTCCAACTTATCCCGCTGTGCGTATTTGCCCTGCATATTAACCACAAACTTTCTTCCCGGTTTACGAAATGCACGGGAGTACAGCACGTCCATGTCAAAATTGGGCGTCGAGACATTCTCATCCGAAAGGTAATTCCGGTCAGTAAGGATCTGCTCATGACCCCGCCGGTAGATATTGTTGCTGGCATGCTGGGAACCAACCTCGCTATATGAGATATTTGGACTGATTTTCAAATAATTACGATCATTTAACTGCGCCTCGATATCCCATGCCATCAAGTGATTGATATTATCGGTATTTATTTCTTTATCTTCCTGATTAACAATTGAATAACCTTCAAGAACACTTGTTGTCTCCGAATTTCCCAACGTCCGGTTCTTTCGGTTCGTAAACGTGTACTTTCCATAGATACTCACTTTGTCCGATACATCATCGGAATAACTCACCCCGACAGAATTGGTTGTGTTTACGCCATCCTCGGGGTCTATCATTCCGGTCAGATCGCTATTGCCACGTTCCCTGGCACCTGCTCCCGTTGGAGCCCCGTAGCTGAAAAGGCTGGTATTGGTATTATTCAGCGATCCAAGTACCGAAAATTCCTGACCGTCGTTAAAATTATTGATACCCAAGCTGCCGATATAGCGGTCCACCGTACCGCCACCACCGGTTACCTGACCGAAAAGGATGCGTTTTTTGTCCTCTTTTAACACAATATTTAGTATCTTCTCCGGTTCGGAATCTTTAATCCCCGTGCTGTTGGCCATGTCTCCATAATAATCAATCACCTGAATGGACTGAATAAATTCAGCGGGCAGGTTGCGGGTAGCGGTTAGCACCTCCCCCCCGAAGAAATTTTTGCTATCCACCTGCACCCGGCTGATCTGCTTGCCATGGGCAATCACCGTTCCATCACGCCGCACCTGCACGTTGGGCAGAAGTTTTAATGCTTCTTCCAGCAACGAATTCTGCCGTACATTAAAGGCGTCCATATTATACTGCACGGTATCTTCCTTGATCACAATAGGCTGTACACGGTTGATGACAATCTCCTTGAGCAATGTCTGCTGCGGGGGCAACACTGTAGGAAGTAACTGCACAACCGGCCCGGGAAAATTGAATGGATACGATTTGTCTAATATCTTGTAGCCAATCATGCTGAATGTAAGCCGGAATTCCGGGCCGATGATATCCGTAAACCGATAAGCCCCATTGCCGTCTGTAACAGACAGTACCGTGTCAAGTATCGTGGTAAGCCGTACATTCACACCCGACAGGGGTGTACCTGCCGTGTCAATTACGACGCCGCTTATTTCCTTTCGGTGGTGCTGAGCAACTGCTTGCACCGACACCAAAAGAAATAAAAAAACGAATAATCTATGGATCGTTATTGATGGCAACTTTATCTCAGGATAGCTAACTAATCGATATACTTGTTCCTTATACAAGGAACGAAAGATAGTATATTATCCGTATGTGTGCAAAAAAAACGGGTTGCCTTTAAAAAGACAACCCGCCTGAAATACTGGATTACTTCCAGCGGTTAACCTTCGTAACTCACTTTGGGAATATGTTTGTCAATTTCCCAACGTCCGGTACCTTCTTCACCGATTACATCAAACATTTCAAGGATGCGCCTTGCCACATATTCTTCTTCGATTTGTTCTTCGAGGAACCACTGGATAAACTGGAAAGTGACAAAGTCCTTCAGCTTGATGCACTTCTCGGCAATGTGATTGAATTGCTGGGTAACATACATTTCCTGTTCAAGCATTTGTTCAAAAACGCTGCGGAAAGACTCAAAATCCGCGGGAATATTCACAATCTCCGGAGAAATCGCTTTGCCACCCCGATCGTTTACGTAATTAAAGAGCTTCATCATATGCTTCCGCTCTTCTTCCGATTGCTTGGCAAAGAAACCCGCACTGAAATCATAACCCTGATCATCACACCAGGATGACATCGCCAAATAAATGGAGGAAGAATGTGCTTCCACCTTAATCTGAGCATTTAATATGTTTTCTATTTCTTCGTTCAACGAAGTTTTTAACCGCAATAGATCTTTCATGATACGTATATTTATATGTTCGAAGACGAGCAGATAATTGCCCGTATTTTACCCTACAAAAGTACGAAAATAGAGCGGTAAAACTCTCAAAATAAAAACAATACAAATTCAGTCTAAATTATTGTGATCAGCGGTGGGTGATCAGTAATGAGTGACGCGGATCATTCAGACCAAGCTATGGGGGGTTCTTTTCAGGCACTCATTGACCACACTATTGAGCTCGATCATAAACTTCGCACCATTCAATAACTCCCTCAGATTCAATACATCGTTGATATACAGCACAAAACAACGCGGAGTACGAAAGGGCATTACGATTGTAAAATCAGCGGTACGAGAAGGATTAATAATCATCGCCGATACATCAATAGCGTCGATCTTTTTCTTGAAACTCAAGAAGTCCCCAACCTTGAAGGCGGTGGTATCTCCAGCGAATTCCAACCAATAACAATTCTGTCTACTGCATTGATATACAGCGCCGTGATCCGTTCGATAAAGTTCCTCAAAATTAGCCAAAGGACAAACCATGGTCAAAACCTTTTCTATTAATCGGTGGCGAATATACACATTATTTATAATCAGTCCAACTTAAACTAATTTTTACCTAAAAACACAATGCCTTCGAGGGGTGTTACTTGAATAAAATGAACAAAAAACCACAATTAACTATTGATTCGGCTTATTATTTTGGCCACACATGAAAAACCCATATAGTAACTATGATGAAGCCTGAGGCCAAAGCAAAATTGGTAGTGAAGAATATACGGCGCGTTCGGGCACTCAGAAACTATACCCAGGAATACGTCGCGGGGAAAATTGGAATATCCCAAAATGCCTACAGCAAGCTCGAATTAGGGTCCCACAAATTGTCATTGGAAAGGTTCTTCCAAATCGCCGACGTACTGGATATCGAATGCACAATCCTGCTCCGGCATGACCTAGAGAAGGGAGAAATCGAGTAAACTGACTCCTAAAGCAAGCTGTTCTTATCTACTTTTTCTACTTTGCTGCCATCTTTCAACAGTTTACTGATGGCATTAAACGGCCGGGATACCACCTCATCCCCCTCGTTGAGTCCCGAAAGAATGCGGATGTTCATATCATCCTGTATGCCGGTTTTCACTTCAACCTGCTTTACGGTACCTCCGTTGTAAACAAACACATACTCTTTCATCTTTGGTACTCCCGCAGCTACGTTTCCCGTGGTCGTATCGGTTGCTTTTGTAGTATCTGCGCCTGCGGGTTCTCGGGTTGTGACAGCTTGTATGGGCACGGCAAGACCGGTGTCTTGCTGTGTGTGGATGTCCACTGTGGCCGATAATCCCGGACGGAAAGGCGATGGATTCGGCTGATCTTTCTTCAATAAATCGGCATACGAATCGGGCAAAATGCGGACTTTTACGTTGAAATTGGTCACCTGATCGGTTCCGGCTGTTGTAGTTGTCGTCGTAGCCGCCGTGGTAGACGAGCTGGCTATTTCCGTAACGATTCCTTTAAATTTCCGGTTTTGGAACGCGTCAATCTCGATTGAGGCTTCATTATTGAGTGCCACCCGGTTGATATCATTTTCATTCACTTCCACGACCACCTCCATCGTTTCCATATTTGCAATACGCATGATTTCAGTACCGGCCATCTGCGCTGTGCCGACCACACGTTCGCCTAATTCTACCTGTAGCAGCGAGACAACCCCATCTACCGGTGCATAAATTGTGGTACGGGCCAGGTTGTCTCCCGCTTCCTTTACCGTTGCCTGCGATTGATCTATTCCATACCGGGTGGCCAGTACATTCTGCCGTTGTCCTTCCAGGTTTGCCCGTGCGCTCTCATAATCTGCACGGATCTGATCAAATTCAGCTACTGAAATCACCTTCCGTTCAAATAATTCCTGATTACGTTTGAAGTTGGCTTCAATGTTCGCAAAATTTGCTTCCTGTTGTTTCAATTGCTGCTCAGCCATGGCCAAACTGGCCCGTTGCGCATTCAGTGAAGCAACTGCCCGCTCGTAGCCCGATTGCAGGATGTCCGGCCGTATGCGGCACAGAATCTGTCCCTTGGTTACCACATCCCCCTCCTTGACAGTAAGTTCGACGATTTCACCGGAAACTTCGGAACTCAGCTTCACTTCCACTTCGGGATGGATCTTACCACTGGCCGATACTTGCTCGTTTATGGTTTTTTTCTCCACCTTATCGGTAGCTACTTTGATTACATCCCCTTGACCGATCCATCCCATCTTATTGGCGACAATCACTCCTATTACCAAGATTACCGCCCCGATCAGTACGTATTTAAGTGTATTTTTTTTCTTTGCCATAGTCTGTCTATACTGTTGCTCGTTATTCGTTAGTTTAGAAATTTATTTCATTGCCCAGGTAGAAGTCGATCACTTTACTCCTGAACAGCAGGTCATACCTTGCCTGGATATGGTCAAACTCTGCCTTGTTCATTGTTGTCTGTGCCGTAAAAAGTTCAACCGAATTGGCCAGTCCTACTTCGTACCGCTGGCGGATGACTTCAAAAGCATCTTTTGCCGACTCAAAGGCGGTTTCCGTAGAGGCATAACGCTTGCTGGCAGAACGGAGATCGAGTACCGCTTGATTTACGATCTTGTTCAGGTTATTCTTGGCTAGTTGCTCATTCGTCAATGCATTTTGATAATTAATTTTTGCCTTGTTTACGGCTGTTCTGACTTGAAACCGATTGAAAATCGGGATATTGAGCGTTAAGCCGATATAGGGGCTTTCGTTGGCTCGAAGCTGATCACCAAAAGATACCCGTCCGTATTCGGTAGGCCGCCCCTCGGCATCAAATGCGATCGGTTGCGATGCTACGGATGATACGCTGGTACCATAACCTGCACCAAAGCCCAGCGTGGGATAGTACCCTCCCTTGGCAATATCGATATTGTTTTTGGCTAAGGCCGTTGAAAAAACAGCAGTTTCTATGTCAGGTTGTGCCTTCAACGCTCGTTGATAAATCTCTGCCGCGGTATAAGGGCTTTCTATTTGCTCGATATCGGCAACGGGTGGCTTTTCCAATGCAATATCCGCGGCAGGATCCAGCTCCATAAGTTGCTTTAAATTCAGCATGGACAACTCAAAGGCATTCTGGGCTGAAGTCACATTCAATTCATCCGTTGCTACCTGACTTTTTGCCTGTGACAAATCGGCTAATGTGTTGTTTCCTACCTCATAATTTGCCTCTGCAACTTCCAATTGTTGCCGGGAAAGATTTAATTGCTGCTCAGCCGCGGTCAGCAAATCCTGATTGGTCAATGCCTCCAGATACGTAGTAGCCACAGATAGCACCAGGTCATTCTTCACTTTTTCAATGTTGCTTTGATCCGCGGCAAGTTGATTCTTATTTGCCAATATCTGATTGATACGTTGGAACCCCTGAAAGATCGGAACATCCGCTGATGCCCCTGCGTTAGCTGTATTTACTGACGGCACCAATTGCCCCGTTGTTTGGTCAAAATACCTACCAAATCGCATATTTCCACCTACCTGCGCATTCAACGAGGGATAAAACTGACTTTTAGCCTGTTTTAAGTCTTCCTCTGACAATGCAGCCTGAAACTGTGCCTGTTTAACTTGCAGGTTGTTTTCTAAAGCATGGTAAATCGCCTCTTTGATGGGAACCAATTGCTGCGCGGCACCCTGCTTGGGTAACAGCACCGTACATAAGCAAGTGATCAAACAGGCCAGGCATGAGAAACTTTTTTTCATTATCTTCAAAATCGTATCTTTACTTCCTTTATTTGCAACAGCTGATGTATACCGTCAAAGCTCCCTTCATTCTATCCTGGCTTTATCCTTCACTTATATGGCATCGCAACCGTACCGAAAAACGTATTTTCCTTACCTTTGACGACGGGCCGATACCGGATGTTACACCGTTTGTCATAAATACGCTAAATAATTACGGCATCAAGGCTACTTTCTTCTGTGTGGGCGAAAATATAAAAAAACATCCTGATTTATTTGATCGCCTCTTAGAAAATGGGCATCGCATCGGCAACCATACTTACAACCATCTCAACGGCTGGAAAACGCCAGACGAGGTCTATCTGTTGAACATTGACCGCTGCCAGCAACTGACGGGAACGTCGTTATTCCGCCCTCCTTACGGCCGCGGCAAGCATTCGCAATATACCGAACTAAAAAAAAAATATGATATCATTATGTGGGACGTACTGAGTGGAGACTTTGACCGTAAACTTGCACCTGAGCAATGCTTACGGAATGTACTTCGGTATACCCGGAATGGCTCCATCGTCGTATTTCACGATAATATCAAAGCGATTCCCCGTGTCACATATGCCCTGCCCCGGGCGATTGAACATTGGCTGGCTGAAGGATATGAATTTGGCGTCCTGTAAAGATTAGCCGAGTTGCTACTGAACCGTTATAAAATATTCTGCGACAGCCTGCGCACTGAAATAACCTAATGCACCGTTTCCAAAAGCCGAAGGTGGATTGGCAGGTGCGGCGTTACCGGGATTATTTGCCTGCACGGCGTTCCAGAAATCAAATGTAGCTTTATCAATACACTGCATCCATATAGACACCGAATCGCCCGTATCCAATTCGGTTTCGAAGTCGGTTACATCTTCGCTTACGTATTTACCATCGGTGAACTTGTCATTGGAAACCCTGACCATTTTAGGGGGGGCTCCGTTTATACTCCACAAATAGCGGTAGTAATTTGATACACCGATGGGGTCCTGATACTTGACACTGATGAACTTCTGCTCTTCATTGAATACATTCCGGATACCGGTTCCGATCGAGTCCGCTAACACGGATTCGGGCATGCTGGATACGGCTTCAAATGTTTGCCCATCCACGCGTACCTGCAGCCGATACCGACGCCCTACCTCGCCCCTGAATCTGCTTTGATACCGCCCCGGCGTATTCTCAACAAATTCAAACGCTTTGCCCCTGTCGTCAAATACGGTAACCTCTGCATCCGATACTGCATCAAAAGGATCTGCAGCACTGAATGCGACTGTCCGGCTGATGGTTACATATTGGTCTTCCAACCGGTTGCTTACTTCACCGACGATCACCAGTTGTGGAGTAACGTCTTTCAGATCCACATCGATGACGTCTTCGCATGCGGTTCCGAAAACAACCAGTAACCCCATAAAATACCTGTAACAACTCATTACTAAAACTTAAAATTCCAAGTAACCGAGGGAATAATACCAAACAAAGCTATCCGATATGCTTCGGTAACGTTGGGATTATCTGCATTCTCTCTGAAATCAATGATAAATGCATTTTTTCGGTTGTATACATTGTAAATTCCGAATGTCCAGCTGGATTTAAAACGTTTCGACGACGCCGACTCCCAAGTGGCACCCAAATCCAGTCGATGGTAATCAGGCATCCGGTAACCATTGCGCTCGGTATAATACCAAAGGGTACGCCCATCCACCGTATACTTTCCGCTGGGGAAAGTCACGGCATTTCCTGTACTGTACACAAAAGTGGCTGACAGATTCCATCGAGGCGTCAATTGATACATGCCCACTACAGATGCATCGTGTGTACGATCCTGACGTGCAGCAAACCAGTTTCCGCCGTTAATCCCATCAAATTGCCGCTCACTGCGCGAAAGTGCATAACTCAACCACCCATTCAAGCGGCCCTCCCGCCTTTTCAAAAACACCTCCACCCCATACGCCCGGCCAATACCGAACAGCAACTCCGATTCAATGTGTTCGTTAGCCTGCAAATCGGCCGCATTGCGGTAATCTATCTGATTTTGCATGTATTTGTAATACGATTCGATCGAAAATTCATACCGGTCGTTATCAAAGTTCTGATAGTATCCCAACGCTGCCTGATCGGCAATCTGGGGTTTAATGTTGTTGCTGCTCATTACCCATGCATCGGTGGGTAGACTCGAAGTGGAGTTGGATAACTGATGCAGGTTTTGGCTGTTCCGGTTGTATGACAACTTAATACTGTTGTTACCCCGCAACTGGTAACTCAAAGACAAACGGGGCTCCAAATTCAAATAATGCTTTACCACCTCTCCACGCCGGTATTCTGTATGCTCCACAACGTCTCCTTCATCATCATATACATAAAATGTACCCGGACCGAACAGCAAAAAGTTACTCAGGCGTAACCCGTAAATTAAACTCAGCCGGTCAACCGGCGTCCACTCATGAGAAAGATATCCTGCTAGTTCCATTCCCTTACGGTCTTCCAATTGCAGGCTATTTACGGCTGTATTTTCGTCTGCGTCGATGTTGGCGGGAGAAATCCCCTGGTGCAGCAGATTCACGCCAAAATGCCATGTACTCTTGCTCGACGAGAAAAGCTGAAAATCCTGTTTCAGGTTGTAATTCTGAATACGGGACGCGATGACGAAACTAAATTCATCGTTTTCGATGCTTACGTTGTAGTTAAAATTACTATAAACAAGGGTCGTATTCGAAAACAAGCGGCTGTTCAGTACACGGTTCCAGCGGAACGTTCCTGTTGCATTACCCCAGTCAAAACCAAAGAGGCTAGAATAGCCAAGTACATCCCGGCCGAAATACCCTGAAAGAAAGACTGTATTTTTTTCGTTGATCCGGTAATTCGCCTTGGCATTCAGGTCGTAGAAATAAAGCCGGCTTTTGTTGACATCCTCGTCGTTAGACAGCTTAAGAAACAGGTCGGCATACGTCCGGCGACCACTGATCATAAATGAACCCCGGTCTTTCACAATCGGTCCATCCACCTTCAGCCGAGATGCGATCAGACCGAGTCCACCTTCTGCCCCAAAATTCTTTTTATTGCCATCCAGCATCGTAATATCCAGTACAGAAGATATCCTGCCACCATACTGTGCCGGCATTCCTCCCTTATACAGGTTCACTTCTTTGATTGCGTCTGAATTGAACGTAGAGAAAAAGCCGAAAAGATGGGATGCGTTGTATACCATCGCTTCATCCAGTAAAATCAGATTCTGATCACCCGTTCCTCCACGCACATAAAAGCTGCTGCTGCCCTCTCCCCCCGAAAGCACTCCGGGCAGCAACTGGATGGTTTTCAACACATCCTTTTCGCCCATCAAGACCGGTACATGCTTGATTTCATTCACATCTACCCGGGCAATCCCCATCTGCGGACTGCGTACGTTTTCCCGGTGCGCCGATTGACTGATTACCACTTCTTCCAACAATTCGCCACTGTGAAGGTCTACCGTTAACGACGTATCTTTTACGATATCTGCCGATACTTCTTGTGTTTGGTAACCTACATGCGAAACGACCAATAGATGGGTTCCCCCCTGAACGGTAAGCGAAAAAAAACCATAATTGTTGGTCCGTGTGCCGGTACCAGGATGGGCTTTCAATCGAATGCTTGCTCCAATCAGTGTTTCGCCGGTCAGCGCATCACGGATATGACCGCTAATTGTAAAAAGATGTTGAGAAAACAGGTGAAACGGAGCAGAAATAAGTAAGGCTATGAAAATGAAACGATACCTGCGAAACCGAGTAAGGAACATGCCTACAATATTACACGCTTTATGCCAATTAACCGCCGGTAAAAACATATTTTATTGCTAGCCAGTCGGACAACACAGCTAAATTATCACAACAAACTGTATATCAGACCAATAAAATCCATTTAAAAAATCATGAAAATCAATGTATTTGTCGGTTGGAGGCCCTTCATTGATTAATTATGTGAGCATTTCTGTAGCCATTGGCTGTTGGGAATAGACTAAGTTGTTACAAAATAATCTATCAAAAACAGCCGTTTTTAAAAATTAAGTTTGTAGTATTGACCCCAAAAAACTTGTAAATCAAAACATCTCAGAATTTTGAACATGAAAAATTTAAAAAAAACGTTATCAGTTGCGTTCACGGCTATTGTCGTAACTGCCTGTGGGTCGGGCCAGAAAACAGATGGTGGTCAGGATTCTACGGCGACTGAAACCGCTGTGGAAAATGACGGATGGGTATCCTTGTTTGATGGGCAAACCACCAACGGTTGGCATACTTACCTGAGAGATACAGTCTCCGACGCGTGGAAAGTGGAGGACGGTGCATTGAGTTTCAATCCGGACGTGCCCCGTGAGCAACGCGGAGATATCGTTACCGATGGGGAATATGAAAATTACGAACTTGAATTGGAATGGAAAATATCGTCCGGTGGTAATAGCGGTATCATTTTCAGTGTCCATGAAGATCCCAAGTTTAGCGCGACGTATCAAACCGGTATCGAAATGCAGGTGCTGGACAACATCGATGCCGGCGACAACAAGATTGAAAATCACTTGGCCGGTTCACTTTACGACATGATTGGCAGCAAAGAAGTATCCAAACCCAAACCCGTTGGCGAGTGGAATCAGGCCCGTATCCGTAAGAATAATGGACAGATCACGCTGTGGCTTAACGGTGTGCAAACTGCAGATGTAACCATCGGCACTCCCGAATGGGAGCAAGTATTGAACGCCAGCAAATTCAAAGACTGGGAAGGTTTTGCCAAATACCCGAAAGGCAAAATCGCATTACAGGATCATGGAAACTTGGTAGCTTACCGCAATATCCGCATCAAATCACTGTAATTTAATTGTTTATGAAGGTGTCTAAAAAGGAAGCGGCACACAGATGACACGGATCGAATAGATCAACACAGATTATTAATCAGCGAAAATCCTTTTTATCTGCGTCATCAGCGTTCTATCTTCTTGTTTTAGACACCCTCATTGACCCCTATTCAAACCCCATCACATCTTTCTTTTTCTTAGATCGGAACCGCTTTGGAACAGATTCCTTGATTTCTTTTTCCAACGCGTCGACGGCTTGTTTTTTCAGGAAATTATGGGGTGTAACTAAACTTATTTCCCGCACAGGTTCGGGCGACCTGAAATAGCGGACACGCGCCAGCTGGTCTTCGTCAAAGTCTTCAATGCTTAACTCCGGCAAAATGGTTGTTCCCGCGTTGTTATCAACCATCCGTTTCAAAGTTTCTACACTTCCTGTATTGTATTCGAAAGTTCCTTCAGGTTCCATGCTCCGTTTGCGCTGACAGATATTCAGTACCTGCCCCCGCATGCAATGCCCTTCAGTTAGCAACCACAGCTTATCACCCAATACATCTTCTGAAGTCACTTCCTTTTTGGCAAGCATCGGGCTATCGGCCGATACATAGGCAACAAATGGTTCATAAAACATCGGACGTTCCGCCAATGCCGTATCATATACTGGTGTTGACAGAATTCCGCAATCCAGCAGCCCGACTTTCAATTCATGAATAATTTTTTCGGTCGTATATTCCCAAATCTGCAGCTGCAGCTTGGGAAACCGTTGCATGAAATTACCCAGTACCTTCGGCAGCAAGTAAGGAGCGATGGTAGGAATCACCCCAATACGAAATTCACCTTCCAGTTCACCTTTTTGCGTCTGTACCAGTTCGATGATTTTGCGGCTTTCCGTAAGCACCACACGCGCCTGCTTGATAATTTCGACTCCCACATCTGTGGGAATAATCGGTTGCCGGCTACGGTCGAATATTCGTGCACCGATGGATTCTTCCAATTTTTGGATTTGCATACTCAGTGTAGGCTGGGTCACAAAACACTTCTCTGCGGCTGCCACAAAACTACGGTACGTGTCAACCGCTATAATATATTCCAATTGTATCAGGGTCATAATAGCGAAGAAAAGAATACAAAGATAAGAATTACCTTTATTTCATACTTCCGTTTTCCCTAAGCCGGTTATGCCAGCTGAACGCCTCTTCGAGCATGTGAGGGGTATGCCCACCACGTAACTGACAGGCACGATCAAAATAGGATCGCAGTGACTCCCGGTACTCGGGATGCACACAATTTCGGATGATGCGATCTGCCCGCTCGCGGGGAGCCAACCCGCGCAAATCGGCCAATCCGATGTCAGTCACCAAAATATCTACATCGTGCTCCGTATGATCGACGTGAGAGACCATTGGCAGTACGTGGGAAATCCGATTATCTTTTGAAGCCGCTTGCGTCACGAAAATACTCAGGTATGCATTGCGGGCAAAATCACCGGATCCGCCGATGCCATTCATGATATTTGTACCACCGATATGTGTGGAATTGACATTGCCATAGATATCGAATTCAATGGCCGTATTGATCGCGATGACACCGAGGCGCCGGATGAGCCCGGGTGTGTTGCTGATATTCTGCGGTCGAAGGACAACGCGGTCCTTATACTTCTGCAGGTTAGCGAACACTCGATCATAGCAGTCAGCTGAAAGCGTAATGGACGATGCCGAAGCAAAACTCAATTTACCGCTGTCCAGCAAATCAAAAGTGCTGTCCTGCAATACCTCCGAAAACATACGGAGGTCATAGAAATTGCTGTCTTTAAAACCAGAAAGCACGGCGTTGGCCACTTTACCGATTCCTGCCTGCAATGGCAGCAGCCGGTCCGTAAGATGTCCCTTTTTCACTTCGTCCTCAAAAAATCTAAGCAGATGTCCCGCTATGGCAATGGTTTTGGCATCCGGTGGAGCGATATCCGCAGGACTATCCTGAATATCCGTAAATACGATGGCAGCAATTTTATTGATATCCACAGGTATCGATCTGCGGCCGATACGGTTTTCTGGGGCCACAATCGGAATTACATTGCGATGCGGGTAATTGTCAGGCTGGAAGATGTCGTGGAGGCCGTAAATAGCCTCCGGAACACGCGTATTGATTTCAATAATGACCCTTTTTGCCAATGCGGCAAACGTTACGGAATTTCCCACGGACGTGGTAGGCACAATACTGCCATCCGCTTCAATAAACGCCGCCTCAATCACTGCAATATCAACCGGGGGCAGGCAATTGTTGTGCAACAGTTCGGCACTTTCGCTGAGATGCTGGTCGACAAATAGTACCTCGCCCCGGTTAATTGCTTCGCGGAGCACGCGGTCAACCTGAAAAGGCATCCGTTTTGCCAATGCGCCGGCACGGGTCAGTTTGGCATCGGTATCATGACCCAGCGATGCACCGGTCATTAGCGTGATTTTCAACTCTTCTTTTTCAGCCCGTCTGGCCAGGGCATCCAGTACCGCCTTGCTGTCGCCCGCTTTCGTGAATCCGCTCGCACCTACGACCATGCCATGCTCAAACAGCCTTGCGGCCTCGTCCGCCGTGGTTACCTTATCAATCAATTGCGTCGCTTTAATCCTTCCGTATGACATTTCCGATAAATTTGTTCACATTATTTCTACACATATTGCAACAGCAATATTAACGGTTATATACGGACCATGCTTATTGCTTTAGGTCATAAATTTATCCATTTTAGACAAAACTCCGTATTTTCTCGTTATTTTTGCCGGCGATCAGCCTGCCAGGCTGATCGATTCAACAGATGAGACAATATGTAAACAGGTATTATATCACGGAAGTGGACCGGTATCCGGATACTATTTACTGCCACCATGCTGTCATGGGGGAGAAATTCATTCCCGAGCACGTGCATAAAAAGGGCCAATTCCTGTACACAGAAGGCGGTGTCGTATACCTTAACACTCCCCAGCGATCGTACTTCCTACCTGCCAGGCACTACATCTGGATTCCCGCGGGTATTCGGCATAGTATCCACCCCAGCACGCCGGAAGTCATTATGCGAAACCTGTACTTCCCCGTCTACGAATGTGACGATGCGTTCTTTGCACAAACGGCCATTTATCCCGTTGACGACCTGCTGATGGAGTTGATGATGTTCACCAATCGTTGGAACGGTAACATCCATCCCGAAGAGGAAAACAGGTACAGCATCGCCAAAGCATTCAAGATGTTACTTCCCGAACTGAGCAAAGGAGCACTTCCATTGGCACTCCCCTATCCTGACGATGCCCGGCTTTTGAAGATCGTCGAATACCTGGACAGGCACATTGCAGACAGCATTAGCTTCAAACAGGTAGCCGATGTATTTGGCATCAGTGAGCGATCATTAGCCCGCCTGTTCCAAAAAGAATTGAATATGTCTTTTATCCAATATTTTACTATTTTGCGCATGCTTAAGGGATTGAAGTTACTGCTGGATGATAAACTAAGCATCAACGATGTGGCAGCGAAAGTAGGTTACAGCAGCTTACCGACCTTCAGCAATACGTTTACTAAAATAATAGGCGTACGGCCAAGTGAATATGTAAAGCACAGAGGGCTTTGGTCCCCCATAAAACAACAGTAAATTCAACTATACAATCAATGAAAACACTTTTTATCATCGCATTTGTGGCAACGTTGTCAACCGCCGCATGTACCAGTGCTGCCAAGAAAGCGGATCAGTTGGAATGGATCCAGCTTTTTAACGGAAAGGATCTCAATGACTGGACAGTGAAAATCGCCAAGCATGAAGTGGGCGAAAATTATGCCAACACGTTCCGTGTGGAAGATGGTCTGCTGAAGGTACGGTATGATGGCTATACCGATTTCGATTTCCAGTACGGTCATATACATTATAACACACCTTTTTCGGCCTATCTACTGCGTGTGGAATACCGTTTTGTGGGAGAACAGGCCCCTGGAGGCGAAGGATGGGCCTGGCGCAACAGCGGTGCCATGTTGCACGGACAGGATCCGCACTCGATGCTGAAGGATCAAGATTTCCCGATATCCATTGAAGGGCAACTGCTTGGTGGCGATGGGACCCATGAACGGACTACGAGCAATCTTTGTACGCCGGGAACTAATGTATTGATGGAGGTGGATGGCGAACTGTTTACGCCCCATTGCACCAATTCGACTTCAAAGACTTATCACGGTGACCAATGGGTAACTGCAGAATTTCTCGTGCTGGCAGACTCTGTAGTGCATCATATCCTTGAAGGTGACACGGTACTTACTTACTACAAACCACAGATCGGAGGCGGCAGTGTATCAAACTACGATCCTGCTGTTAAGGTGGACGGCAAACCGTTAAAAAGCGGCTACATTTCCCTGCAGAGCGAAAGTCATCCCATTGATTTCCGAAAGGTGGAGTTGCTTGACCTGGCACCTTATATACAGGATCAGACCAAGTTACAGCAAGTACTTAAACAACTGAGAAACGAGCAGGCGGAGTAACCGCCTGTGTTGGGTAAGGGCACAAAAAAAGCCGCTCTGAGTTTTCAGGGCGGCTTTCTATTGTATCTGTAGTATTTATTATGACAAGCCGTTTACGTACTTCGTCAACTTTGATTTGTTGTTGGAAGCTTTGTTTTTATGAATGACATTTTTCTTGGCCAAGCGGTCAAGCATGGAAATCACCCGTGGCAACAGCGCCTTTGCCTCTTCGGAATTGGTAGTCCCCCTCAATTTCTTGATCGCATTACGGGTTGTTTTAGCTTGGTAACGGTTCCGCAGGCGCTTCGCAGCGTTTGAGCGGATTCTTTTAAGTGCTGATTTATGATTTGCCATTTATCTTAGCTAATTTTTTCTTCTATTTTTCAGTCCGCAAAGATACCACCTTCTTTTTAATATCCAAAACAAATATCTCAAATTTTTAACATCGTACTTGCAACTCCGCATTTCGTAAGCTATACCCCCTAACTTCATATTTCATATCTTTGCATCCATGCAGAAATTATCCATGGATCAATTGGGACGGCCGTCGGTTGAAACATTCCGGGCACAGGCGAAACTTCCGGTCACCTTGATACTCGACAATGTCCGTAGCATGCATAATGTGGGTTCGGCCTTCCGCACATCCGACGCTTTTGCTCTTGAACGGATCGTATTGTGTGGCATCACCGGTACCCCACCCCACCGGGAAATCGAGAAAACTGCACTAGGGGCCACGCAATCCGTGGTATGGGAGCATACCGCTGACACGGCAGCGACTGTGGGGAAACTCCGCCAAAACGGATATCGTATTCTGGCCATCGAGCAAGCCAAGGAGAGCATCCCTCTCCAGGAGTTTACGCCGGAAACCGGAGAAAAATATGCGTTGGTATTCGGCAACGAGGTACATGGAGTGTCAGACGAGGTGATGAAGATAGCCGATGCATGCCTGGAAATTCCCCAATCCGGCACCAAACACTCGTTGAATATCGCGGTATCCGTAGGGATCGTGCTTTGGGAATTTTACCGGAAATACCTCGCGCAAGGGCAAACCACCCGATAGTGGAGGTGCCTGGGTACTGAGTCACTCCGGTTGCAGCAGTAAAATGGATTCTGCCTCTGCCGTCACACCGGATGCCGGTCTAACCTCATATCCGCCTTCCTCATAGGCTGCAACCGAAAAACGTTTCAATCCGCAATAAACAATTATCTTTGTGGTTGAGGGAAAAACCGCGAAAAAACTGTTAACATGAGAAAAAGTAAACGACAAGAGTTTATTCTTAGGGAAATTGACTTACATAATAAGGTGTTTTCTGTAGAACTTAGTGAGCAGCTAAATGTTTCGGATGATACAATACGAAGAGACCTTCATGAGCTGGCCCAAGAAGGAAAGGTCATTAAAGTGCATGGCGGAGCCATCAGCAAATCATTTGTAGCGCCTTTTAATTCGGAACATGTGGTCTATGCCGTGGAATCGAAAAAGAAAATCGCTGCTAAGGCGATTACATTGCTCAAAAACAATATGGTCATCATCACCGAGGGGGGTACCACGATGCTTGAATTGGCCAAGATGATCCCCTCTTCATTAAAACTTACCATCATCACCATTAGCCCCCAGGTTGCGATCACGCTTGCCCAACACGAGAACCTGAATGTCATTGGCATCGGTGGCAAACTTGTCAAAAACGCGAATCTATATATCGGTGCGAGCGTCGTCAATCAATTGGCGGGCTTGAAAGCAGATCTCTGCATACTGGGTGCCAATGCATTCTCATCCGAGGAAGGGCTGACTGATGCAGATTGGGAAGTTGTGCAGGTAAAAAAGGCACTCATGCGATCGGCCAAGAAAACAGCAGTAATCAGTATATCCGAAAAGCTAAATACGGTAAAGTGGTTAAACATCTGCTCAGCCAGTCAAATCAATTACCTGATTACTGAACTTAATCCTACCGACCCACTATTGACCCACTTTATCCAAAAGAACCTCACCGTGATGTAACAGCAACCGCCCTAAATGTCGCTGAAATCTATTCTTCAGCAGCTGATAAGGGATGTTGCATATGAAAGCAATTTTATCTAAGTTTGCGGTGCAAAAAGACAGAACCATGAGCGTATTAGTAAATAAGGACTCCAAAGTAATCGTACAAGGTTTTACGGGCAATGAAGGCACCTACCATGCTTCGCAGATGATTGAATACGGCACGCAGGTAGTAGGTGGTGTAACCCCCGGTAAAGGAGGTCAGACACACCTGGATCGACCTGTCTTCAACACCGTACAGGATGCGGTGGAGAAAACCGGTGCGAATGTATCCATTATCTTCGTCCCGCCTGCATTTGCCGCAGACGCGATCATGGAAGCTGCCGCCGCGGGTATCGAAGTGATTGTATGCATTACCGAAGGTATTCCCACCAAGGACATGATTCAGGTGAAATCTTATTTGAGCGATAAAAATTCACGGCTGATCGGCCCAAACTGTCCGGGTATCATCACCGCCGATGAGGCAAAGATCGGTATCATGCCCGGTTTTATCTTCAAAAAGGGTACCGTTGGAGTAGTGTCGAAGTCAGGGACGCTAACCTACGAAGCGGTGGATCAAACCGTAAAAGCTGGATTGGGTATCACAACCGCAATCGGTATCGGGGGCGATCCCATCATCGGTACGACCACCAAAGAGGCGGTTGAACTGTTGATGAATGATCCGGAGACCGAAGGAATTATTGTGATCGGGGAAATCGGTGGTGGTATGGAAGCGGAGGCTGCCCGTTGGATCAAAGAACATGGCACAAAGCCGGTTGTTGGCTTTATCGCGGGACAAACTGCCCCTCCGGGACGCCGTATGGGGCATGCCGGTGCAATTGTCGGCGGTGCCGATGATACCGCTGCTGCTAAGATGAAGATTATGCGGGAATGTGGTATCCGCGTCGTGGAATCGCCGGCGGAAATCGGCAAAGCCATGGCTGATGAACTGGGCGTAAGTGCGTAAAGATAACTTTTCATTCAACACACTAGCACTATTAGGCACCCCGTTAGGTGCCTTTTCTATTTGAATTCATTGCGTTTCATCCGCGTGCATATTTTAAAGATGGATGAGAGCCGCAACTTGCTTGGATATAACTAGCAAGTTACCTAAGTTTGCGATTATGCTGTCTGATACCGAGGAAAATTACCTAAAAGCATTGCTCCGGATTACCGGTGAGCAGGGCAGTGGTGGCGAAGCAGGCACCAATCAATTGGCGGCGAAACTCAATGTACGCCCGGCCACCGCCACTGATATGCTGAAGAAGCTTCGGGAGAAGCAACTCGTCAATTATGAAAAATACGGAAAGATATCACTCACTGATACCGGGCGTGACCTGGCAATTACCATCATACGTAAACACCGGCTTTGGGAAACCTTTCTATTTGATAAATTGGGATTCAGTTGGGACGAAGTGCACGATATTGCAGAACAACTCGAACATATCAAATCGGATAAATTGGTGGAACGACTTGACAAGTTTCTAGGGTTTCCCCAGTTCGATCCACATGGTGACGCCATTCCGACTGCCGATGGCAACTATATCGATGAAGCCCGTCTCACACTGGCGGAAGCTGCGGAACATCAGCCGTATGTCATCGTAGCGGTAAAAGACAACAGCCCGTCTTTTCTACAATATGTAAGCGAAATCGGCATGCGTATACACAGTCAGGTTAAGGTACTGCATAAATATGCTTTTGACCATTCCATGGCGTTGGAAATAGACGGTATCAAAACCAGTATTTCGGACAAGGTTGCACAAAATATTTACTGCAAACCGTTGTAATTTATACAAAGATGACACTATCATCAGACATCAATATCAAAAATAAGAAAGCTTATTTCGAATACCATATCCTGGATACGTATGTAGCAGGCATCCGGCTTTTAGGCACGGAAATTAAATCCATACGCGAAGGGAAAGCCAATATCAATGATTCTTTTTGTTCCTTCTTTGACGACGGTCTCTACATCCGAAATATGCACATAGCAGAGTATTCACACGGGTCGTTTTATAACCATGAGGCGAAACGGGACCGACAATTGCTGCTGAACAAAAAGGAACTTAAAAAACTGAGGACCAAAAGTGAAGAAAGGGGATTCACGATCATTCCGCTACGTATCTTTATTAGTAAACGGGGATTTGCCAAGGTGGAGATCGCATTGGCCCAGGGTAAAAAGGACTTCGATAAACGGGAAACGATCAAAGAACGGGATACCAAACGGGAGTTGGCACGGGTAATGAAAGGCTGATATTTCAAACACGGCAATACATTCAATTTTCGTTTACCTCCACACCGATCCCTTTCAACAGCAACGATGCGTTGAATACGGTACATGCCCCGTCCTTCAGTTTGTAATCAAAAAGCATTTCCCCGTCAAGGACCTGGATGTCAAAATGAAAATTATGTACCACACCGGGGTGCTCTTCAGCCAGTTTAGCCAACTGTAGGTCATGCGTGGCAACCATACCGACTCCCCCATAGTTGATTAACTTCTTTATGATAGCCCTTGAGCCCCGGTATTTATCGACCGAGTTTGTACCCCGCAGCATTTCGTCAATGAGAAAAAACGTATTCCGTTGGTTATCTACCGTTTGCAGAACGGTTTGGATGCGATTCAATTCAGCTTTGAATGTAGAAGTACTTTCATTCAATGAATCTGCAATGCGCATATACGTAATCAGATGAAAGACAGATAAGTGCATTTCATGCCCGCAAACGGGAGCTCCGCAGAATGCCAGCACAGCATTGGTCCCCACCGTACGGAGAAACGTACTTTTGCCTGCCATATTGGAGCCGGTAATCAATGCAATCCGGTGATTGTGCATTTGATAATCGTTGGCGACAGCATTACCAGCAGGAATCAATGGGTGAGCAAGTGCCTGAGCCGCCAAAAACGGCTCGGTGCTATCCTGTACGGTTGGGAATACCCAATCCGGATGATTCCGGCTCACGGCCGCCAGGCTACCCAACACTTCAAATTCGGCAATGGCATCGAATGCGTGGAGAATATCTGTTCCATATTTTTTGCGCCATTCAATCAGTGCATATACCTGTCTGAAATCCCAAAGTGCCATCATATTGAGTACTGCGCCAACCAACATGTTTAACCGGTAGTCCAGCCGATCAATCAGTACCGCCAATTCCCTGAATATGGACGAAACGGGCGAACCACCAGTTGTCGAACGGAGTGACGAAAACAGCTCCTTACCCCGCTGGCTTCGCCACTCCCTGTTTTCAATCAATTCAAATGCTGCGGCAAAAGCCCCCAATAAGCGCCCCGCCTTATCTGTCATCCCCGCAACCTGATTTACTTTTCTGCCGCATCCAACAGCGGCCAACAGATGTACAATGGCGAAGAACACTGCAATGCCTGAAAAGACCGGAACAAAAAATGCGGCAATGATCAGTACTACCATCAGCCACGGTACCGCTTTCACGTAAAACCGCAATAACCTGTTGCCGAATGAAATAGCTGAATTGCTCAGAAATTGCGCAAACTGCCGTTTAAAATCAATTGGATGGTGCAGATTGAACCACAACCGGGCTTGAAACTCCTGGCACCAAGTACAATCGTCTGCCAGCTCCCCGACTGCTTGCTGCCGCGCTTTGACAACCCCGGCATCTGTTGGTGCCAACAACCATTCCGCTAACAAAGCATTGGCCTGCGGGGTGGCCCCACGGTTAATCATAGCAAATAGCGAAGATGGACCAAATAGATCCAAATCGCCACTGTACGGATGGCGACTATCTGCAAACACTGCACCATTCGAATATCGATTGGGCTCGCCTTCTGACAGGTTTATTTCATTTTCGTTGACCGCCAGAAAATTTTCCAGTGCTGTCTTCCGTATTTCCAATCTGCTCTGCCGCCATACAAGCCCTGTAAAAAGTATGATAACTGCAAAGAAAGCAACCATCACTGCACTAACTTGTTCCGATTGTACCGCGCCAAATATTGCCGCACCGCCAACGACAATGGCAGCTAAGCGGAGTAGAGAATTGATGTTTATAGAACGACGCAACCGGATCAACTGCGTCTGTGTATCCGCGATGTTCTTCCGGTAGGTATTAAAAACAGGGGTTACCATGCCTGATCTCCCACCAATGGAACAAACCGGAATGTATCCAATTCGATCCGCTCATATTCCTGCTCACCGACACGGAGAACGGTTACCATTTTCTGTTCCTTTTCGCTTCCGACAGGAATGACCATCACCCCTCCTATCCGAAGTTGCTTCAGCATTACATCGGGCACAAAGGGTGCACCTGCCGTGACCAAAATTTTGTCATAAGGGGCGTGTTCGGGTATGCCTTTGGAGCCGTCGCCCAGGAAAAAGTTCGGCTTATACCCCATATAAGGCAACACGCGTGTAGTCCGGTTATAGAGACTGGCTTGACGCTCGATGGTATATACGTTTGCCCCCAATTCGAGCAATATGCACGTTTGGTATCCGGAACCAGTCCCAATCTCCAGCACCTTATCTCCCCGCTGGATGTGCAGCAACTCGGTTTGATAAGCTACCGTATAAGGTTGGGAAATGGTTTGCCCGTCGCCGATCGGAAAAGCGATATCTTTGTAAGCCTGATTCCAGAAAGTTTCGTCAAAAAAATAATGCCGCGGAACTTTGCCAATCGCTGCTAACACCCCCTTATCTTCGATCCCTCTCCGTTTCAATAGTTCCACCAATTGTTTTCTCGCTCCGCGTTCCCGGTAGTTGTCAATAAACTTATATGCCATTGTGCCCCAAAAATACGGAGATTAGGCGAAAAATTTTTACTTTCGCACTATACAAATGCTATCGCAGATGAGGTATATTCTTTTGGCTGTTTTATGGTGTGTCGGAGCGGATCAGTTGTCTGCACAGGTCGTAAAAATTGACACAGTTGATTATCCTCCGCTTGTTATTCCCAAAGAGAAGACATATCATTTCAATACAGACTATTGGTATACGATTGCTGTGCGGGCATATGCATACGAACAATTCCCGCAATTGCTTAACCAGCCTTCGGGTCAGCCCTATCACTCCTCTTATTTCAACGGCCTTCTATTTAAAGTAAACGACAATCAAATCAGTTACCGGCTGCAGGCTGCACATTTTAACAACAACATCGAATTTGATAATGAATGCGAAGGGTGTGTTCCGAAGGTACCCGGAAAGTTCCGAAACACAGCAGTGAAGGTCGGTGCAGAAAAAAATATCAATTATTCACGTTTCCAGCCTTACTTTGGTGCAGATGTGGGATTTATGATCCAAAAGCTTAGCACAAAGGGATTTGATAACACACCTGTTTTTGCAGAAGACAACAAGAATGCGCTGTTGTTCTCCCCTTTCGTCGGCATAAAGCTATACATCGTTCCGCGGGTTGCTGTCAGTGCCGAAGCTAATTTCAACGTAGCTTATACGTATCAGAAAATCAATACCTATAGCAATAGTTCCTTTACCGGTGCACCCCTCCAAACCAAACGCTACCGTTGGGAATATTTTTTCGCCCCTTTGGCAGCCGTTACCCTACAGTATAGCTTCGCTATGATGAATAAATAATTAATAGGGATCTACATCAATCTGTACACGGACGCCCCGATTGACTTTGCCGGCTTCAAACTGCAGCAAAACCGATCTGACCAATTCCTTTACTTTGCCCACACTGGTACCGGCACGTTCCACTTTAAGCAAGATACTGAAAATGTAGTGATTGCGTACACGCCCCACTAAAGGGATTTCCGGTCCCACCACCCGGTGTCCCAGCACTTCCCGCAAGGAAGCCGCTAACCGATGGGATGCATCATAGGCCGTTTGTTGTTCCTTATGCTTCACATCCATACGGAATAATCGAAAAAAAGGCGGATACGCATAGTTCTTGCGTTCAGCTACTTCGGCCATGAACATATCGTCGTAATCATTGGCAATTACCTGCTGGATGATGCGGTGATGCGGCGCATAAGACTGTACAATCACTTTTCCATTGCTGTCACGGCGTCCCGCTCTTCCACTCACTTGTGCTAACAATGAAAAAGCACGTTCATGCGCCCTGAAATCGGGGTAGTTGATCAAGCCATCGGCATTGATGATACCGATCACGCTCACGTTTCCGAAGTCCAATCCTTTGGCCACCATTTGGGTACCCACCAATACGTCGTAAACACGTTCATCAAAAGCGCTCAATACACGGTCAAACCCATGCTTGCCCCGCGTGGAATCCAAATCCAGGCGGCCAACGCGGGCATCGGGCAACAACGTCTCCAACTCTTCCTCTACCCTTTCGGTACCAAACCCCTTACTTTCTATATGAGTCGAACCACAAGCGGGACACACCTGCAAAGGGTCTTCGGAAAAACCGCAATAATGGCAATGTAGTTTCCCGCTACTTTTGTGATAAGTAAGGCTGACATCACAGTGGATACATTTTGCAATGTAACCGCAGGTTTTACATTGCAGCAGCGGTGTATGTCCGCGCCGGTTCTGGAAAAGGATGACCTGTTGCCGCTGGGCAATGGCGTTCTTCATTTCCTCCAGCAGTGTACTGCTGAAATAAGAAAACATACTGCCTTTCCGATTTTCTTCCCCAATGTGCACGGTTACAATTTCGGGAAGCCTGGCGTCTCCAAAACGTTCTTTCAATTCGACCAGTCCATATTTGCCCGCTTTGGCATTATAATAACTTTCTATGGCGGGGGTAGCGGACCCCAATAGGATTTTTGCACCATGCGTATGACCAAGGTAAATTGCGGTGTCACGTGCGTGGTAACGTGGTGCCGGATCAAACTGTTTGTAAGATGTTTCGTGCTCTTCATCAACGACGATAAGCCCCAGTGCGGGAAAAGGCAGGAAAACAGCCGAGCGTGCCCCAACAATCACCTGATACTCGTTATTGATCACTTTATGCCATACCTCTGCGCGTTCGTTGTCGTTAAAACGTGAATGGTAAACACCCAATTTATTACCGAAATGTAACCGAAGGCGTTCCGTTATCTGTGTTGTGAGTGCAATTTCAGGCAACAGATATAACACATTTTTCCCGTTAGCCACCGCTTCTTCGATAAGGCGGATGTATACCTGGGTCTTACCTGAGGCTGTGACGCCATGCAGAAGCACAACATCTTTTTCCTCAAACTGTTCCTTGATGTTACTGAATGTCTTCCTTTGCGCCTCACTAAGCGTAAAATCTCCGGTAAGTTCAACGTCCTCTCCATCGAGTCTGCTGACGGCACGTTCCTTTGCAATAAACACACCTTTTTTAACCAGAGCCGTTATACTGGCGGTACCGCAACCACTGGCCTCCAGAATATCTGTTTTGGTAATTTTTGAAAGCTGTCGATTTAATTGAAGGTAAGCTAAAACCGCATCCTGTTGTTTCGGTGCGTTACCAAGCATATCCAGCAATGTTTTCCGGCCCAAATCATCGGCATAATCTTCGTGCAGCGAAATAAATGTCTTTAATTTAGGTTTATATCGGGGTGTAATCTCCTCCGAAATCAGGATTAGTCCTTTATCAAATAGTCTTTTCAAGATGGGAAACACTGTTTTCTGCCCGAGCAGTTTAACGATATCACTTACTTTCAGCTCCGGTGAAATATCCAGTGCATCCAAGATCAGGAATTCCTTGTCGGTAAGCGTAGACCGATCAACCGAATCTGCTTCCGCCGCGATGATCCGCGTTTCGCTGGCCAGTTTCAGCGCAGCCGGTAACGCAGCTTGCATCACTTCTCCCAGCGTACACATATAGTAGGATGAAATCCACTCCCACAGACGGAGTTGGGCGGCATCGACAATGGGCCGGCCATCCAGAATATCCAGGATATATTTCGCTTCATAACGCTCGGGAGCTTGGTTGGACACCCGGTAAATGACTGCTGAATAGACTTTGTTCTTTCCGAATTGAACAATAACCCGCTTACCGATCTCCACTTCTGCATTCCACATACCGGGTACACGGTAGGTATAGGTCTTGGAAATCGCCAGGGGTAATACCACCTCCACGAACAACGTAGTACGTATATCGGTCTTACCTTCGGTAAATTCAAGCATGGTAAAAATGGATAATGCTATCCCTTGTTTTTAATCGTCGCGATAAACAAACCAAGCCATCCCAAAATGAAACATAGCCCTCCGATTGGTGTTACCGGACCAAGAATAGCCGGTGTACCGAAATCAGTGATCGAATAAGTACTCAAGAGATACAATGAACCGGAGAACAGCAGGATTCCCAGCGTAAACGTGATAAAGGAAAATTTGATGTACGTATTTTTTGCTCTTGAAAAGGTAGCCAAAAATAACAGCGCCACCGTGTGGTAAAACTGGTAATCGACCGCAGTCTCCCAAGTTTCCAACTGGTCCTCACTGATTTTGCCTTCCAAACCGTGGGCTCCAAAAGCACCCAACACCACAGCGGCCAAACCAAAAAAAGAAGCGGTGAGTATGATCCGTTTATTCATTCGTCAACAATTTTTCAAATGATTTATTGAAGGCCAATTTATGTTATAATATTTTGCCAAACATAACGATAATTAGGTGTATCTGCAATAAATAGTTTGCAGCATACTGTGCAGCTATGGCATTTTTATGTTAAGTTTGTAGGGATGAGAAATCTGATAATCATCACGTCGGTTGTGTTCATTGCCATCGTCATTACCTCATACCTCTATTTTTCAAATCTGAGGAAAGATGAGCCGCCCGGGCAGGAAAACACAGAAATTGCTGGTGAGGAGATAACCTCTGCAGACAGAGCCACTGGGTACGCAGCACCTCTGTGGACTTTTGATCTGAATGCCGAGCCGGTGAGTAAGCCCATCGTCTGCATTTTTGATGACCGCCAGCGCTTTGTCCTGATACAGGACGCCTATCATATACTCTATGCCATTTCTGCAAGTGGCGAAAAACTATGGAATGCACAACTTCCCGGTGCAATTGTCGGTAACATCCATCAGCTTTCCGACAGCAGTCTCTTATTTACCACCGCCGAACGGCTATACCGGATTGATACCGCGGGCGACCCGCTGCCCGGATTTTCTTTGCGGCTTTCACAAAAAGCGACCGGACGCGGTGCTACACCTTCGTATGAAAACACGGAAGATATCCGCATTGAGGTAGAGGCAGGCAACCGCATCCTCTCTTTCGACCACCGCGGAAGACAGCTTCAGTCCCGTAGCATCCGGGCAGACGAAGCAAGCAACGCAACCGTTGGAGACCAGGAGATGCCGGATAGTACGGACGTTACCTTAGCGACTGACTGCGGCCCGCTCTTTTTCTACGGCCCACTGTCGGAAAAAGAAGGCAATTACCTGCTTTGCGGTAAAGACGACGGAAAACTATATTGTTACCGCTATGAATGATTACCTTTTAGACGGCGTCGCAGTCTCATGAAAGGATACTCCACCAGGAAATTCAGCACCCAAGCTCCTGATAGGGATACGCCTAAACAGATCAGTACACGCATGCTGCCATCTTCCACGAAACCCCAAGCATCCAACGGCCCTTGCAGGAGGTGATTCAAAAATTTGTGACATAAGTACATCCCGTATGACAATGCAGCAATTAACGTACTCACCTTCCAACGGAAGCGGTACAAAATACAAGAAGGGGATCAACCCCTGTCCAGCCAAACAATCCAATTTCATCCACCCAAGCCGGCCGGTCATATGCACGATAGTGGCATAAAAAAACGAGGATAATCGCTAATGCACGCAGGTGGTCCAGTCCGGCCAAATGCCTACGGTCAACATCCACCAATTGATTCCAGTAAGCCTTCAACATCCTTTACCTGCGTGCAGCAGTTACCGTCAGTCCTTCGGAGCCAACTTCAAGTCCACTGTTTTGGTTCCCGACAATGGCCTGATTCCCATACCCGGTGTATTGGTGTATTGGGCATGAAAACGTAATACGGTTTCCTCCGCTTGGGTATCGGGCTGCCTGGCCACGATACTTCCCTTAGCTGGCAGCGATTTTTGCTTAGCAGACTGGTCCCCTCCCAATGACAGAATCCATTGTACAATCTGTTTTGCTTCACCTTCTTTCATACCCGGATGCGCTGCCATTGCGACTTCTCCCCATACTCCGCTTCCGCCATTCAGCACTTTATCTACCAGATAAGCCGGTGCATCCTTTTGTCCGCGGTATTTGGTTGCCACCTGTGTGAATGCCGGGCCAACGCTTTTTTCAGAAATTTTGTGACAAGACTGGCAATCAGATGCCATCATCAAGCTCCGTCCCAAAATCAGTTCAGATACCTGCTGATGTCCCAATGACGCTCCGGCTAAATCCTTACCCTTCACATAATCCACAGATATCACCAGGTTCGAAGGGTCAATTTCGCGGCCCTGGTCGTTTACTTTCACTTCATATTCAATGCGCTCACCCGGTTTATAATAACCGGAGGTATTGGACAAGACAATCTCCACGGTGGGTTCCTCATTCCCTGCATAAACGGATGCTGGATTTGATTCGGTACGATTACCCGATGGATCACTCACTGTCACGGTGATGGAATATTCTCCTGACCGGTCTAAGGTGTAGGTCAGCGATGGTTCCTCCGTTTTCTGTGTCACCTCGCCTATTTTCCAGGTATACGTCAGTTTATCGTTTTCATGATCAGCGGCTTCTACCTTGGCATGAATGGTAAATGGCACGTTGCCGTTGTATTTCTCCAGCTCAATCTGCCCTACCTGGGGCGGCAGGTTGCCTGCGATGTAATCGATACGGGCAATACCGGCATCTGCATTTTTAGCAAACCATCCCCTGCCATATTCCAAAATATATAACCTACCGTCCTTGCCCACTTCCATATCGATCGGATTTGCGAAGGATTCTCCCTCCACAAAAGGCTCCATCTTGTCAAAATCACCGTTGGGCTGCATGGTCACCGCTTTGATCCATCCGCGTATCCAATCGTAAATAATCAGTTTACCATTGTAATAGTCGGGATAACGGGTCTCTTTTGGAAACATGTCCGTGTAATATACCGGGCCGGCCATTGCATTACGCCCGCCTGTACCCACTTGCGGAAAATCCGGCGAGGCAGCATACGGATACCAGATAAAAGCCGGCTGTGCGGGTGGTAGTATCGTTAACCCCGTGTTGTTGGGTGAATTATTTTCGGGCTTTTCGGGGTTAAACGGTTCACCGGAACGGCCGGTTTCATAGTCGTAAGCACGATAAGGATAGTTGTTACCCACAAATAAGGGCCATCCGAAAAACCCAGCTTGCCTTGCTTGATTTACTTCATCGTAGCCCCGCGGACCACGCGTATCCAAGCTATCATTATTCGCATCGGGTCCCACTTCTCCCCAATAGAGATAACCCGTCTTCTGATCAACAGCAATCCGATACGGGTTGCGGTTACCCATTACATAGATTTCCGGGCGGGTTTTGTCTGTACCTTCTGGAAACAGGTTGCCCTCCGGAATGTCATAGCTGCCATCCGGCGATATCTTTAAACGTAAAATTTTACCCCGCAAATCGTTGGTATTACCCGATGAACGACGGGCGTCATATTGTTCAAAACCCAGCCGGCCATCGGTTGGAGAAAACCCGTGATTTTTGTACGTGGTAGGCTGATCAAAAGGTGTGGAATTATCACCGGTAGAAAGATACAGCAATCCGTTGCCACCGAAGGCGAGCGACCCACCTGTATGGCAGCAGATCTGCCGCTGCGAATAAAACTGGAGAATCACCTTCTCAGACGCGACATCGAGTTTGCCGTTATCAAACACAAACCGCGATAAACGATTCACGGATGTATCGACGGGGCTATAATAGGCATATAAAAACTTGTTGTTTTCAAAATCAGGATCCAATGCTAAGCCCATAAATCCTTCCTCCGCATTGACATTGGGTACACCTGACTGGTGATAAACATCCAGAAACCCTACCTGTTCCACCGTGCGGCTTTCCTGCTTATATAACATCAATTCGCCACGACGCTGTGCAATCAGCATATCAAAATTGGGCAGTATAGCCATTTCGGTAGGTTCAAAAAGCTCTCCTTCCAACAATTGTGTTTTGACGAAACGCTGCCGCTCAGGAGGCAGTTGTGTTTTCGCTTTGCTGTAGTTGAGATTCAGGTTCTTACCAATAGCGTATTGGATACCACCCAATATTAATTTCAGATGAAGCGGGTCTTGGAAAGATTCCGAAGAATGTCCCAAAGCGGTATAAAATGAACGCCCTCCATCGAACTCATGATACCATACCACGGGATGGTTTTCGCCATTTTTCCCACCTTCATAACTACTTTCATCAATCGTGATCAACACGTTATTGTCTGGATTGAGTTTTTTGAAGTTATACCATTCGTCGTGGTAGCTGAACGTTGCAGGCATCCCCTTGGTGATCGGATGAAGCGAATCCAGCACATGGAAGGTCGCCTCCTGGGGATGGGGGTGATTTAAGAAATAACCACCGACTAACCGGCCGAACCAACCCCAGTCGTATTCGGTATCTGTTGCAGCATGAATACCTACAAAACCGCCGCCTGCTTGTATATAACGCTCAAATGCAGCTTCCTGACGATAATCGAGCACATCGCCCGTTGTGCTCAGAAATACCACAGCCGAATAATTTTTCAAGCTGTCTTCGTTAAACCACGCCGCATTGGTCGTCGTATCGACATCAAACCCATTCTCCGCTCCGAGCTTGATCAATGCTTCGTTGCCAGCAGGGATAGATTCATGATAGAACGCCGCTGTTTTGCTGAAAACCAATATCCTCGGTTTGCCGCTGCGTTTGTTGCAGGAGCTAATGCCAACGATGGCAAAAACAACGATAAAAATAAAAGGCAGTTTGCCGGTAGCTGTTTTAAGAAACTCTCTCATGTTACGGTTTGTCACGTTAGCAAATATCTGGTTTGCAAAAATGATAATTCTGCGACAAATATGATGATAAAAATTTATCTTTCCGTTGGTAATACCAAAAATTCCCAATTCTTTACAGATTCTAAGGGTTATTTCACTGCCAGCGAAACCCGCTATGTCTGCATCCGACTCAAAAAAGCAAAAGAGGTGCTGATGAAAATGCCGGTTTCCCGAGATCTTTACGAACAAGGTCTTTTGAATGAAATCGTTGTGAATGGAGGATTTGTTGGAAGAAAACCAAGACTTAGCACTGGTTATTGCCTGGCCCGATAAAACGGCCCGGGGTGATGAACAGTGGATGGCATTACTCAAAAAACTCGGAATTGTCAAAAACCTGAATTTCAAAGTTGGACATGCGGCTATTGTACTTGTGCAGCGGCATTCGGGACAGTTGGCTTATTTCGATTTTGGCCGTTACATTACTCCACGTGGGTACGGCCGTGCACGTTCTGCAGCATCCGACCCCCGACTTGTCATTACGGCGCAGGCACAGATTGACCCTACCGGTCATATTGATAATCTACCGGCAATTTTGGCTGAACTCCGCCGGATGGAAGATGCGACCCACGGAGGGGACCGGCTGTTCTTCTCCATCGCTAACGGACTTTCTTTCGAAAGGGCTACCCAATTTGCGAGAAAGCTGGTTGATAAAGGTCCGATTAAATATGGGGCCTTAGCCCGGGGCAACAATAGCTGTTCAAGGTTCGTCGCCCAGGTGCTCTTAGTCGGTTGGGCCGCTGGCAACCCTGCAAGGCGGCGTGTATTGCGTCCGGAAAGCCTCAAACCGAGTCCGATGAGTAATGTCGTAAATGCATCGCCAGATGGCTTTGTTTACTGCTACCACGAAGGAGGTTTGGCATCTAAACGGATGACCCGCTGGCGATCGCTGTGCTTTCAGGTGGATTTGCTCCTTCATAACTTATCGGCCCATAAGGCAAAAAAATTACCCTGTGACCAAGAACCGGGTAACATAGCTGAGCCAAAGAGGCCCTCCTCCATCCCTGCAAATGCCCAATGGCTGGGTGGCATCGGCGAAGGAGCGTGGTATGCTTTGGAATCAAATCCGAAATATGGCACCTTTCTGGTACTTAGATACGGTGCGGATGGCCAAGTGGATTATCAGGTGAGTTGTCAAGCCAATGATGGAATAGACCCCTCCCTGCCTCATCAATTCACGTATCACTGCCATTATCAACGACATGTGATTATACAGGGCGAACAGCAATTTCTCCTGGAAACGTGTGAACGCTCAGAAAGCTACGTACGCACCGCATAACAATCAAACTAAAAAAACACAATCATAACAAATGGAGTTAACTATTTTAAAATCAAAAATCCACACGGTTAAAGTAACGGAGGCAAATGTTGAATACAATGGTTCTATCACGGTAGATGCCGATCTATTGGATGCTGCCCAAATTAAGAAATACGAACAGGTATATGTAAATAATGCAATAAATGGGAGCCGCATCATGACCTATGTGCTGCCTGGCAAACGTGGCAGTGGTGAGGTATGTATGAACGGAGGGGCAGCGCTGCATGCCAAGGTAGGCGATACGGTGCACATCCTCAGTTTTTGTACGGTAAATGAAGAAGAAGCCGACCGCTATCAACCCGTGTTGGTGTTTACCAAGGAGGGGAACCAAATTGCCTCCGTAGAGCGATATACTTATTGATAAATCTCAAAAACACCCTGGTAGCATCAATAGGATTATATGCCTGGTGATTGCTACCTATTGATAATGAACGGTTAGCTGTTGATTCCCCATCAGGGCTCCTCCTTTTTTTCTGAAACTATAATTTTTAGTATATCCGCATCGGATTCGAAACGAATACATCGGGTCTGCAGTACACCGATACGAAATGAAAAAATCCGGAATTACCAACTTACCGCTCCACTATGGCTACGTGCCTACATGGCTTGCCGAACGAATGGCCAGACTGGGATTAGCTATCACGGAATGCATCCTCCAGGATTTCGGGAAACAGGAATTTTTAAAGAGATTGGCAGATCCTTTTTGGTTCCAGAGCCTGGGCTGCGTGTTGGGGATGGACTGGCACTCCTCGGGCATTACCACTTCGGTACTGGGTGCACTGAAAAAATCCATCAATCCACTATCCAAGGAATTGGGCATTTATATTTGTGGCGGCAAAGGCAGACATTCGAAAAATACACCACAAGAACTGGCTCTTTACAGTGACCGGAACGGTTTAAATGGCCAGCAATTGGTGCGGGCTTCCAAATTGGTTGCCAAAGTGGATAACACGGCTGTCCAGGATGGTTATCAGTTGTATCTTCACACGTTCATCATCAGTAACGAGGGCGACTGGACCGTGGTACAGCAGGGAATGAAAGATGCCGATGCGTCCGCCCGGAGATACCATTGGCACTCCGGGGCATTTAAATCGTTCACTGAAAAACCACACGCAGGGATCTGTGGCCCCCACCAAGGAAAAATTATGGATATGACCGCACCGGACGCGATGCCGGCAAAAAATGCCATGATCAGTTTATGTAATGAAAATCCCTCACTTATTTTGGCGGAAACATCCAAGCTGGTCATGCCCGATCATCATCACGTTACCTCCAAAGACATCGATCTCAAACGACTGGGTGCTATGCTATGGCTTACACACGAGAAACAACCTGCCGATTTCGAAGAACTACTGTTGCTACAGGGTGTGGGTGCGCGTACGCTGCAGTCGATGGCCCTGGTCAGTGAAATCATTTATCGTACGCCGACCAGATTCGATGATCCGGCGAGATTTTCGTTTGCACACGGTGGCAAAGACGGACATCCTTTTCCTGTATTGACCCAGGTGTATGACGAAACCATCGACGTGCTTACCCATGCCGTCCAACAATCCAAACTTGGCCTTGACGATAAGAAACAGGCCATCAAAGCGTTGAGCAACCTGGCCTACCAAGCCGAGCAAAACTTCGTGGCGAAAGACAACCTGGATGAACTTTTGAAAACCGAACGGGACAATGCCTGGAAATACGGCGGCAAAACAGTGTTTGGGGACGCGAAGCGACCGAGAAGCGGCCAATTAAGTCTATTCGATTGAAGATCCCGATAATTTCCGTAACTTCGCTCTGCTGGATAACCCGGAACCATGAAGCTATTAAGGACAGAAATCACGCCATTCATCAACGAACCCCTGTATATCGACAAGCGGGAACAACCTTTTCTTTGGTCTCCTTTCCACTCCCAGCCATCTTTCCATGCTCATCCCGAGATGGAGCTGGTATTTGTCGAAGAGGGCTTTGGCAAACGCATTATCGGAAATCAAGTAGAACCATTTGAAGCCGGTGACATGGTTTTTATCGGCTCCAATGTGCCGCATATCTGGTTGAGCGATCCAGCATTCTACGAAGAGGGATCAACACTTAAATCCAAGGTGATTATCACTTACTTCAACCCCACAATTTTCAATCAGCTATTGGGTTCCCTAAAGGAGTTTGATCAAATCAGGCGAATGGTGCAGCAGGCCGCCAAGGGCATCCGCATATACGGCCGTACGCGCAATATCATAGCCGAACAGCTCAGATCACTTTCCACTACGTCGGGTTTTGAAAAAGTAAACGGAATGCTGCAAATTATGCACCTTATTTCCACCTCCCATGACAAGGGTTATATCCTCCCCCATGCGCAGGCCCGGACAAATGCTGACAATGCAGATAAGCTGGTAACTGCCATTAATTTCATAAAGAACAATCTTGATAAACCCATTTACCTTCAACAAGCAGCTGCCTTAGCCTGTATGACCGAATCCAGTTTCAGCAGGTACTTTAAACAGCGGATGAAAAAAAATTTCTCTGCCTTTCTGACGGAACTCCGCATCGAAAACGCAAAGGAACTGTTTTTACAAAGCGACCTTTCCGTCAAGGAGGTGGCGTACCGCTGTGGCTACGATTCGTTAGCGCATTTTCACAAACTGTTCAAGGATTTTACGGGATTAAGTCCAGCCAAATATAAATCCGATTACCACCTTTTCAATCCTCTTCATAGGGCGAAGGACTGACAGACGTCCACCCCCCGTCTATTACAAGTGTCTGCCCGGTAATGTGCCGTGCCTTATCACTGATCAGGAACATTACAGCTGACGCGATATCGGCGGTCGTTGCCGGTCTGCCCATCGGAGTAATGGCCGACCACGTCGACACATATTCCGCATCTGCCTCGGTGCGTTCTGTACGCGTAGCACCGGGGGCAACCGTGTTCACATTGATCCCGAAAGAAGACAACTCAACGACCAAATGTTTGGCTAGCATCTCCAGTGCAGCCTTTGACATGCCATAAGCCGCGAGGTTCTTATGTGCCTGATGACCCGTAACCGAGGAGGTAAACACCAAGCTTCCTCCTCTTCCCTGTTTAATCAGCTGCTTGGCTGCCTCCTGGGCTAGGAAAAAAGTGCCGCCGAGATTAACCTGCATTACCCGATAAAACGACTCGGGGGAATAGTTCAAAAAATCGCCAAAGAGCGTAATTCCCGCGTTGGCTATGACAACGTCTAAGGTGCCGGTATCCGTCACGGCCCGTGCCACCAGTTGCCGGATAAATGTCAGGTCGCTCGAATCGCCCGGACAGGCAATGCATTTCCCGATTTCCTGCAGTTTCCGGGAAGCATCGTTCGCCAATGCTTCATCGACATCGTTGAGCAATACCGCTGCACCTTCCTGTACCAATTGCCGGCAGATCTCAAATCCGATACCCTGCCCCGCTCCGGTCACAATCGCTGTTTTGCCGCTGAATATACCTGCTGTCTTACCATCCATATCGTAATTTGTCTTTAGTGCGAATCGCGGGACACTTCGCTTCCCGACTTTCCTTTCAAGAAATCGAAATCAGCCCCCAGATGAGCTTGCTCCACGTGATCTACAAACAATTTTACATAACCCCGTGTAAATCGGTTGGCAGCGTTCTTCCAGTTGCTTCTCCTTTGTTCCAATTCCGCCTCCTCTACCAGTAAATCCAAACGGCGGTTAGGTACATCCAACCGGATCATATCGCCATCTTCCACCAATGCCAGGGTGCCCCCTTCGGCCGCCTCTGGCGATACGTGCAACACCACCGTGCCAAATCCCGTTCCGCTCATGCGACCGTCGGAGATACGTATCATATCGGTGATACCTTTTTCCAGCAACTTTGCTGGGAGGCCCATGTTGCCCACTTCGGGCATACCCGGGTAACCCTTTGGTCCTACGTTTTTCAACACAAGCACGCACGTCTCGTCCACATCCAGGTCCGGATCATCAATTTTGTGTTTATAATCTTCAATGTCTTCAAATACCACAGCCCTGCCCGTATGCTGCATCAATGCCGGACTTGCCGCAGACGGCTTGAGTACTGCGCCCGACTCGCAAAGATTGCCTTTCAGTATCACAACGCCGGCCACCTCGTTAAAAGGCTGCTCCATGTCAGCTATTACCGTGGTATTCAAACTTCGCCTTCCATCGACGTTCTCACCTACCGTACGTCCGTTTACCGTCAGGCAATCCAGATGGAGATGTGCTCGAATGGCATGCATGACCGAAGGTAACCCTCCGGCGTAATACATGTCTTCCATGAAATACTTTCCCGAGGGTTGTATATTGGCGACCAGCGGAATATCCCGTGAATACCGATCGAAATCATCAATGGAAAGCGGCACCCCGATCCGGCCGGCTATAGCGAGCAAGTGAATGACAAAATTAGTCGAACCACTGATGGCGGCATTTACCCGGATGGCATTTTCAAATGCTTCCCGTGTGAGTATGTCCGATAACTTAACATCGTCGCGGACCATCTCTACAATACGTCGACCCGACAATTGGGCGAGTACCTTCCGGTTTGCATCAGCTGCGGGTATTGCGGCATTGCCCGGCAACGACAGCCCCAACGATTCTACCATACAGGCCATGGACGAGGCCGTGCCCATTACCGCACAGTGCCCGCGGCTCCGGCACATACCGGCTTCAGCAAGGTTCAATTCCTCCTCGGTCATAATGCCGCGGCGCGCATCTTCAGAAAACCGCCATAAGTCACTCGTGCCGATATCGCGTCCGTTATATTTACCGGTCAGCATGGGTCCGCCAGATACCACAACCGTCGGAAGGTCCACACTGCATGCACCCATTACCAGGGAAGGTGTTGTTTTATCACACCCGCACAACAGCACTACCCCATCTACCGGATTTGCCCGGATGGATTCCTCCACATCCATGCTGGCCAAATTCCGGAAAAGCATCGCCGTTGGTTTCATCAATGTTTCACCCAACGACATGACCGGGAATTCCACCGGGAAACCTCCGGCTTCCCATATTCCACGCTTTACAGATTCGGCTAGCTCCCTGAAATGGGCATTGCAGGGTGTAAGTTCTGACCAGGTATTGCAGATACCGATAACCGGCTTACCCCTGAATTCATCGTCAGGTATCCCTTGGTTCTTCATCCATGCCCGATAGATAAAGCCATCTTTTCCTTTTCGGCCAAACCAGCCTTGGCTTCTTAACATAGTTTATCGTTTAGTCAGTAATATAACGTCTCAGCGTGATACAAATTTCAAAAAAAATCGGTATCCTCTTATACGGTAATTTGCGCATCCTCTCTGTTTTTTTAACAAAGGATAATCGGCAACAAAACGGCATCAATAAAATTTCAGATTTCGTCACTCAAAAATTCGGTAATCGGATTTTTTGTAGTAGGTTTGCACACTTTTAGCAGTTGAATGTTTACACCGGAAGCGCTTAAGGAGGAACTGACCAAACCAAAGCACATAGTTGTCACCACCCACCATAAACCCGATGGGGATGCATTGGGGTCTTCGTTGGCGATTTACCATTGGTTAAGGGCCAAAAATCACCTGGTACAGGTTGTGGTACCTTCCGATTTCCCTACATTTTTGGATTGGTTGCCCGGGAGGGAGGATGTACGGATATACACCGATGACAAAGCAGCCAATGATGCATTAATTGAGCAAGCAGAAATAATTTTTTGTTTGGATTTCAACGGATTACCGAGAATACACGCGATGGAAGAGGCCGTAAGGAATGCGGCAGGCACGAAGATCATGATCGACCATCATCTCGACCCTGAGGGTTTCGATGACTATCGGCATTGGGATAACCATGCAGCGGCATCGGCACAATTGGTCTATGATTTTATTGTGAACGTAATGGACGATCACAAGTCCATTACCCCTGAAATCGCTACCTGTTTATATACGGGTATCATGACCGACACTGGCTCCTTTCGCTTTCAGACCACAACTCCCCTTGTACACAATATTGCCGCAGACCTGATTACGCTGGGAGCCAAAAACTGGGAAATCCACGAACAGGTATACAACAGCTATACCGAAAACCGCATGAAGTTCCTTGGATTTTGCTTATTAAACCGACTTGAAGTACTTCCTGAATACCGAACGGCTTTGTTCAGCATTTCCCGCCAGGACCTCAACCGTTTCCAGATTACAACCGGTGACACCGAAGGGCTCGTCAATTACGCATTGGCAATCAGCGGGATGAAGCTTGCTGCGCTGATCATTGACCGCACCGAACAAGTGAAGCTTTCGCTCCGTTCAATCGGTGATTTTCCCTGTAACGAAATCTGTAAACGCTATTTTAATGGTGGCGGCCATCGTAATGCCGCCGGTGGAAATTCAAATGAACCGCTGCCGGAGGTGGTGAAGAAATTCAAATCCATTTTACAGGAATATAAAACACTTTTAACACATAATTAATTACATAAAAAATGAAGAAATCAATTTTCAGTTTAGGACTTGCAACCCTTGTGTTTGCCGGTGCCTGCCAACAATTCAAGACGGGTGAAGGAGGCTTACAGTACAAAATTGTGAAGGACAACGGGCAGCCGAAAGCGCAAACAGGCGATTTGCTTTCCGTCAATATGACCGTAACCACGGATCGGGATTCCCTCCTTTCCAGCACCTATAAAATCGGCCTTCCCCAAATCATTAACATCGCCGCTGATTCGCTTCCAGGTTTATATCCGGGTGATTATAATTCGATGTTCAAAATGTTGGGAGAGGGAGATAGCGCCGTATTTAAGCTGAATCTGGATACAATGGCTGCAAAAACCATGCAACCCAAACCGGATTTCGCTGATCATTACGTAACGTTTAGCGTAAAGGTAAACAAGCATTTCAAAAAAGGGGAATTGACCGACAGTGCACTGTATGCCGAAGTAAATACGTATTTTGACGGGGAAATCGAAAAGCTGAGGTCGTCTGAAGAAGGTAAGATCAACGATTATATCAAAAAGAATAACCTGGAACCTCTGAAGACGACTTCCGGATTGCAATATATTATCACAGAAGAAGGTAAGGGTGAAAAGCCGGTAGCCGGTGATACGGTTAAAGTAAATTATACCGGTGCCTTGGTAGCTACGGGAGATGTCTTCGATACATCCATTAAAGAAGTAGCTGAAAAGAATAACACATACAATCCTATGCGTCCGTATGAGCCTGCTAAATTTGCCATTGGTGTACGCCAGGTGATTCCGGGCTGGGATGAAGGATTACTATTATTGCCGAAAGGCAGTAAGGCAAAACTCATCATCCCCTCTGAACTGGGGTACGGCGAACGCGGCGACGGTCGTGGAATCATCCCGCCTTTTGCTCCGCTGGTGTTCGACATCGAACTCATTGATGTGATCAAACCGGTGGCAAATGACACCACCGCACAGGACAACACGGCAAAATAATGACGTTAGAACGCCTTCCCCAACGGAAGGCGTTCTTGTTTTAGTTGGATTTCAGAGGTGAGTTGCCTATGTTTGCACACGGTCAACGAAAAGACGATGACATTAACCGATACGCATACACACCTGTATTATTTGTTTGGCACACCGGAATTGGATCTTCAGATGCAACGTTGTTTTGCCAACGGCGTGCAGCAATTGCTCCTTCCCAATGTCGACAGGGAGTCCATCCCTAGGGTCTTGGGCACAGCTGCCCTGTATCCGGGCCACTGCTATGCCATGATGGGTTTACACCCCTGTGAAGTGAAAGCCAATTACACAGACGAGTTGGCAGCCATCGAAAAAACAATCGCCGAAAATAAGGTATACGGCATCGGCGAAATCGGTCTTGACCTCTATTGGGATAAAACAACGCTGCCTTTACAACAGGAGGCATTCCGAATACAGACCACTTGGGCCAAAGTATTGGACCTTCCCGTATCCATTCATTGCCGGAACGCATTCGACGAACTTTTCGAGCTGCTCGACGAAGTGCAGGACGGTCGCTTAAGAGGCATTCTACATTGTTTTACGGGAGATAGCCAACAGGCTAAACGTGCAATTGATTTGGGTCTGACGCTGGGAATCGGAGGGGTGGTTACTTATAAAAATGCCGGGCTAGATACGGTGGTTGCAGCGCTCGATCTCCGGAATGTCGTATTGGAAACAGATGCACCTTACCTGGCACCCGTACCCTACCGCGGCAAAAAAAACGAAAGCAGTTACCTGTTACCTATCGCACAAAAAATTGCCGACTTACAAGGGGTCTCATTGGAAACCGTAGCGGCAACCACAACAGAAAATGCCCGGAAAATATTTAGGATTAAGTTGAATGAATAACGTCTTCGTAATTTACACTGGGGGGACCATCGGAATGGTCAAAGATGAACAAAACGGCACGTTTGTGCCGTTTGATTTTGATCTCATCGCAAAAAACATTCCCGAATTGGGCCGGCTTAATTACAACCTCAGCGTACATTCATTCACACCCATTATTGACTCATCCAATATGCAGCCGACCATATGGGTCGAAATGGCTAACCTCATCAAAGAAAACTATGACGCATACGACGGCTTTGTTATTCTTCATGGTTCCGATACAATGGCATTTTCCGCATCGGCATTAAGTTTCATGCTGGAAGGGCTAAAAAAACCGGTCATTCTTTCCGGTTCACAGCTTCCCATCGGTGAAATCAGAACCGACGCAAGGGAAAACCTGATCACTGCGCTCGAACTCGCCTCAGCAAAGAAAAAGGGTAAATCACTCATCCATGAGGTATGTATTTTCTTCGACAACAAACTTTTCCGTGGAAACCGGTCATTCAAATATAACTCTGCAAAATTTGAAGCTTTCCGGTCGCCCAATTATCCGGTATTGGTCGAAGCGGGGGTACACCTCAAATACAACAAGGACGCCCTGCTCGATAACAGCGACAAAGAGTTCATCTTACATACCAAATTAGACAACTCCGTTTCCGTACTTAAACTGTACCCCGGCATCAGCGCCCAGGTCGTCCGCGCTGTGTTGGAATCCGAGGCGCGTTCCGTGATCATGGAGACCTTTGGTTCCGGCAACACCACCACGGACCGGTGGTTTCTTGACCTCATCCATGAAGCAATCCGTAAGGGGAAAAATATCCTTAATATCTCTCAATGTAAGGTAGGAAGCGTTGAATTGGGTCGTTACGAAACCAGCAGGTACCTCAAAGAAATGGGTGTGCTTAGCGGATACGACATGACCTTCGAGGCGGCTGTTACCAAACTGATGTACCTACAGGGCGAATTCTCCGAACAGGGGGAAGTAGCCTATTGGGCCGAACAGAATATTCGCGGTGAATTAACCCCCTGAGAAAGGCATTAGGATTTAAAACCCAAAGCCGCCAATGCATCTGCCACGATAAATGTGCTGCCACCTATAAAAATGAGATCATCCATTGCGGCACGCTGCTGTGCTGCCTGTATCGCATTGGACACATCGCCCCACGCAGCTCCCTCCAAGCCCCGCCGGTTTGCCGCAGTACACAATTCGCCGGCAGGAAGTGCCCGGGGCATAGCTACCTCGCAGAAATAATAATGTGCATTTTTCGGCAATAGCGGCAGCATCTTGTCCAGGTCTTTATCCCGCATTACCCCGACCACCATATGAAGTTCACGATGCGGGGTAGCGGCTATATTTGCCAATACTTCTCGCCATCCATCGGCATTGTGCCCCGTATCACAGATAACCAGGGGATCCCGCGACAATGTCTGCCACCTTCCCATCAAGCCCGTGGTCTGCTGCACCTGCTTCAGGGCTTGCCTAACCTGGGCCTCGTCAATGGAGAAACCTTTCAAACGCAATGTTTCCACAGCAGTCAGGACAGCGGGTAAATTTTTTGCCTGGTATCCTCCTTTCAGATCCAGCATATACAGAACACCATTGGCTGCTCCCCGCTGATTGGTTTCCAGGTATTGGTAATCTTCATCCCTTCCGTGGTTTCTTACCTGCCATTCCTGAGAAGCATAAACTAAATGGCTGCCTCGCTCTTTCGCTACACGTTTAAAGACACCCGAGACCTCCGGTTGCCATTCACCTACGATGACCGGTACCTCCGGCTTAATGATTCCTGCTTTTTCATTTGCGATTTCCTGAAGCGTATTACCTAACATGTGGGTGTGGTCATACCCGATATTGGTAATCAGGGATAACAGGGGGGTGATCACATTGGTGGAATCAAGCCTACCCCCCAGTCCGGTTTCTATGACGGCTATATCAACCTTTTCACGGGAAAAATAATCAAATGCCATCGCCACGGTTACTTCAAAAAATGAAGGTTGGATAGATTCGATCAATGACCTGTGCCGACTGACAAAAGCAGTCACAGATTTTTTGGGGATCAACGCACCGTCAATGCGGATGCGTTCTCTGAAATCCAGTAAGTGGGGCGACGTATATAATCCGGTGCGGTAACCCGCAGCCTGCAAAATAGCCGCCAGCATATGGGACGTTGAGCCTTTGCCATTTGTACCCGCAATGTGTATGGAACGGAACTGCCGCTGGGGATTTCCCAGTGCCTCACAGAGCTGCAGTGTATTGGTTAGGTCTTTCTTAAACGCAGATACACCATCGCGCGTAAACATGGGCAAACGTGCATACAGGTAATCAACTGCCTCCTGATAGCTCGCCACTATTTCAATCTGAACCTAACGGGAACAATAGCTTTCTGCACCGTCGGGGCCCGCTCCAATTCATTTAGCCGTGCTCCCCGCAATGCCTGTTCACATTTTTCCCATAGACTTCTGTCGGGCAGTGTGGTACCTTTCACCCCCGCACGCGCATACGTAATTGTGCCGTTGGGAGCCACATGCACTTCTACAGCAACAACACCTGCTTGCTGACCATTGTCTTCAATCCGGGGGGGCACTACCCACCGCCTATTCGCAACGGTAAGTCCTTCCGTACCGAATCCCGATCCACCTTCACCGTAATTTGCCGCCAGGGGATCCCCTTGGTTACTGCCTTGGTTGCCTCCTTCTGTTCCCGTGCCGTCACCTCTACCCGGAGCATTGTTACGTTTACCGGTATACAGGGCATTGGGATTAACAGCCGGCTTACTTTCTTTCTTCTCAACAGTAGCTTCCTCGGCGTTGGCCTTCTTCGGCTCATTGGCCACTACTGCGGGTGCATCTTCCATATCCTGCGTGGCGACACTTTTCTCAGTTACCTGCTGGGAGGGTGTAGGCTGGGTTTCCTGCTTCGGATCAATCCGATCGGGTGGAACATGGTTGGCATTGGGGTCCATCGATGCTTCGTCCACCGTCATATAATCGTCGCCCATTCCCACATCGGAAGTACCGTAGTTGACAATGATGCCTCCTGTTCCAATTTCGGGAAAAGCCGACCCGATCATGATAATAAAACTAAGAAGCAACAACCCGCCCATGATGGCTGTGGATATCCATAACGCCTTGGGATAATTATTGTCTTCCTGTATCCGATAATAACTCATCGTATTCAATACTACATTTGCACGTTTAACCTATGATGCATTCAACAGGCCAATTCCATAAACAAATTTAGCCAACCTGCGCCATAAACACAAGCCGCTATTCCTTTAGTGGCTCAGTGGCCAGCACCAACCGGATCTTCAGCTTGTTTGCGATATCCATCACCGAAATCACATTCTGGATGGGCACGGCACTGTCTGCATACAGCATAATGGTCAGCTCCTCGCCCGGCTGTACGTAGGCCTTGACAGCATCCAGCAGATTTTCATAGGGCACTTCCTGCTTATCCAGGTAATACTTCAGATCCTGTGTAACGGACACTGTTACCGTCTTCTTTGCAACGGATTGTTCGCCTGCACTTGAACGGGGCAACAGTAATTTCACCACCTGAGGGTTAGAAACAGCCGATGCCAACAGGAAAAACAGCATGAGAAAAAACATGATGTCATTCAGGGAGTCCGTAAATACCCGGACTTCCGATCGATTTCGTTTCGCTCTTAAATTCATCGCATCAGCAAGTTTTTAGGAACCGGGTTCATCCAACAAATCAACAAATTCAATCGCATCGGTTTCAATCCGGAGAATCAGGCGTTCAAGCATGGTATTCAGGGTATGATAACCCGCAAATGCCAAAATACCAATGGTAAGCCCTGTTGCAGATGCAATCATTTTTACATATAACCCACCGGACACACTGGCAATATCAATTCCTCCCGCGGCTTCCACATCCCGGAAGATGATAATTACCCCAAAAATGGTTCCAATGAAACCAAGCATAGGTGCAATCGTGGATATGATACTTAATAAATTAAGATTCTTCTCCAGCCGGGCAACCTCTAGTTTTCCAATGTTTTCTATGGCTCCCTCAATATCCTTAATCGGCCTGCCTATCCGCAGCAATCCTTTTTCCAGCATACGGCCCAATGCGCTGTTGCTGGCCCTGCAAACGGACAGCGCCGAATCCAACCTGCCGGAAAGCACACTTTGTTTTACGTGAGACATTAAACTCGGATCGTATTTTGAGGCTTTCCGGATGGTTAGGTACCGTTCGATGAAAATCACCAGTGTCGCAAAGAATAACAACGCCAAAGGGATCATGATCCACCCTGCCTTAAATAACAGGTCGATCAGGCTTATTTTTTCGTTCGCCAATTCTACAGTCTGCTGTGCTGCGCCCGCCATCGAGTCAAGCGGATAAATGGTGTCTTGTTGTAATAATGACATAATGAATGATGTGTTTCCTGTTATTGTTTTATCGATCTGTTTTTATCCAACTATTTTTTTACTCATTTTCTACTTTAGCAATCCAGGCCCCCGGCTCGAAATTCTTCTGCACCCTTACCAGTTCACGGTATGCCTCTTCTTCCGTCGCGTATGACCCCCAGCTTATCTTCTTTCGGTTGCCCGGCATACGGCTATCCAGCGCCTGCAAATTGTATCCCTTGGCTTTCATGGTAGCTACATACTTCTCAGCCTGCGCCATGGTCGCAAAAGACCCCACAATGATTTCGTAGGTTACAGCGGGTTTGACTGGTTCCGTTACCGCAACTGTTGCATCTGCATGTACGCTATCCGCTGCCGCTCCTCCTAATTGGGCGACAGCCGTCGAGTCGGCAATGGTGTCTACGGGAGAAGCTAGCCTACCTGACGGCTGGCTTTGGTCTGGTGACTCATCCGTTTTATCTTTTTGCGTTGAAAATGGCGCTTTTTTTTCTCCACCGAACCAATCAGACCGGTAATGCCACGTTACCACACCGGCTGCCGATACCAGCAATATCAGCGCCGCAGCAACAATCCAACGTATCGGATGATACCTGCGGGAAGGTACCGTACTTTCCTCAACTACGGGTAATGCTTCCTGTTTCACAGTTTCCTGTCCCTTATCAGATTCTTCAACCTCATCTGCCAACTCCGGTCTGCTTACCACAGGAGAGCTCTCTGTCGTTTCCTCAGGCGTTACTTTTACGGAATGTATTTCTAAACCCCGGGTATCAAAAGGTTTGAGTACAAACGATGCCCCTTCGGGCATCAGGTATCCCAGACCGTCTAATAACGCCCGACCGTTGCGGTTCACAGCGTCAAACACCTCCCCGACCGCCCGGTCGAGCATCTGTGCCGCTGTGGATTCGTCCACATCCACTTGGGTTTGCAGGTAATTCAATATAGGGAAAAAATCGTTATGTTCCTCCGCCAGCTCAACCCGACTTGTGGGAGGAAGCAACACAGAACGTTCCCGATCATAAGAAGCAGGCATATGCGTTACCTTGAACACACCTATGCCCGGCACTTCTACTGCTGGGTACCGCCGCAACAAATTCACTATACACAACCCCAAATTCATGTTTCCAACCTATTCCTCAAATTAAACACTCCAACTCATTTGGGCATTCGGTGATCTATCAAAATGAAAAATTAACACCGCCGATTACGTTTAATCCCAGCCGGGGATAAAACAGATATCGCTCATAATTTGTCCCAAGCATATTGTTCAACCGCACATAAATTCCGATGCGATCCGTGGCACGGTATTCCGCACCGGCACTCAAATCAGCAAAAGAAGGAATGGTGGTTTTGCGCGCTCCGGTACTACCCAACTCAGTAAATGCATAGCCCGATAAATTGATCGTGGGATCTTGTACCAGTCCATAAGTTGGTCCCTGAAACAGCAGTTCCCCGTCGATGTACAGTTTGTCGCTAATATTGAAACGGGCATTGGCCGATAACCGCATCTTAGGTGTATACCACGCTTCTTCTTGTTGCTGAAGATCAAATTCATTGAAATTCACTTTACCTCCCAATGTTACCACCTCAGAAACACGAACATTAACTTCCCCTTCTAAGCCAACGATGGTACTTGCATTGTCTCCGTCTTCGTAAATCAGGTTAAATGCATAGGGAGCACCGGGAGCGATCGCATAAAATGGCATATTCTCAATGCGACGGTAGAATGCTTTCACTTTATATCCGAAGGTAGCACCCGCGTTTCCTTTAATACCGCCGAATACATACATCCGGTCCACCGAATTCCGGATGTAGTTATCGCCTCCCAACGCTGCCAACCACGGATTTTCCTTAGTCAGCTCCTTAACAGACGTTCGGTTCACATCTCCGTTGATTCCGCCGAAAATATGGGCAAACTGTGGTATCAGTGCAAAATCAATCTCCGCCGAAGGGAAGATATTGGTGCGTGAGGAATCACCGAACTCGGCCACGAATTTCGCTCCAAGCGTAATGTTGTAATTGGGCCCCTGGAATCGGATATACGGATTTACTTTTGCAATGTTATTGGTAAAGCTGTATGAAGCATCCTTTACAGCAGTAAAATCCCCTGAAATATTGGCTCCAACATTGAACACACCGATTTGCTTATTGACATATCCCCCCAGCGCGAATGAGCTTTCTTTCGTTGCTTGCGCATTGCTATAGCCATACGCATCCGCTTTCAGTGAATAACTAAATGCATCCGTTGCCTGCTCATCGTAATTGCTAGTTAGCTCGCCGGTAAAATAAATATCATTAAAGGTCTGTTTGGCGGGATTAAGGTTCAAGCCCACTCCCTCCATATCTTCCATCAAACCATAAAACCGGGTACCATACCGGTTGTATCCCACTTCGCCATCCAGGGTGACCGGCCCAAGGATTGTACGGCCGAATACACCAATCTGCTGCGACGAATATTTCTGTGCTTCGATGGTCCCCTGTTGATTTAAATGCTTCACGTATCCACCCAAGCGGGTATCCACCCAATAATCCGAGCTAAGATATACTTCGCCCAATAGGGTACCTAGATTTCCAGCTCCGATCTTCGCATAATTGTTGGATAGGGTTTGCGTACGCGTAAATGGCATTTCCTGAATCGTGAGCCGTTTTGTGCCGGTATTGATATCCAACTTCTTGTCAAGAATGTTATAGGTCAGTTTCGGCTGGTATTGTCGCTTGTTGCTCATATCCGGACTCCGTCGTATCTTGACAGCATCTGCCAGGATGGGCCGGTAATCACGCACGACATCGATGGAATCAATGGTAGCTGGCCTTTCGTCGGTCCGCTCCTGCTCCTGCGCATATCCCACCGTAAGCAAGCACGAAAAAATCCCTGTAAGCAAATACCCCTGGCGCATGGTTCTATGAAAGATCATAAGCTATTAAAATTCCTGTTACTCCTTGTTCAACTTCTGTAAACGCTCCTTCGCTGAAGGGATGATATCGTCGTCCCCTTCGTAATTTTCTATCACACTTTCCAAGGTACTCTTGGCCTGGAAATCATCACCCTTGCCCGCGTAGGCATCGGCAAGTAAAATAAAACTTTTAGCTACCCAATAATCATGCGATGCCATGTTATTGATCACTTCAAATGCAGACTCAATGGCTTTATCATATTCTTTAGCCTCGTATTGCAATTGACCTACCCGGTAGCGTGCTTCGGCCGCTACGACGGTTTGGCTTTTCAGCGCCGCCAGGTTCAATTCCTTCATTGCCGGCTGTACATCTCCATTTCTTAACAGGGCACGCGCCGTGTAAAGATGTGCTTTCGCGATGTCTTCTTCAGACGACCGGTCATACTCTTTAATCAGCTTGGCATATTTCTGGACTTGCTCCATATCGCCGATTTCATAATAGCAGACCATCAAATTATTCACTGCATAGCCGTAATTGGCTTTATACTCCGATGTCAACTCCAGTTTCTTGAGGTGCACAATGGCCTCGTTGTACTGCTTCAAGCCTAAGTAAAGTTCCGCTGCCGTCAGCAGGGAGTTTTCCGTGTATGGGCTTGTCCAATCGTTGAGAATGATGTTAAGGTCATGTAATGCCTCCTTCGGGTGCCCGGTTTTATAAAGGCTTACCCCGCGGATGTAGCGTGCATGCTTCTCTTGGATGGGTTTAGGAAACTTATCAAAATACGCATTGATAGCTTCCACAGCAGCCTGGTATTCACCCCTGGCAAACAGCGTCTGGGCAGCCTGAAAAGCCAGGTTATCCTGCTCAGCAGTGCTGAGATCCCCAATGTTGGTACTCGTGGCGTAGTTGATATACCCCGATGCATCCCCGCGGTCCAAATAGATGTTTTCAATGGAACGCAGTGCCTGTCTCGCTTCGTCGGTAGTTGCATGTTCTTCCACAACCCGCCGGAACGTAGCCATTGCTGCTTCCGTATCGTCTTTGTTATACTGTACGAGCCCAATGGTCATCAATGCACGCGGCGCATAACTGCTGCGCGGATATTTTTCGATCATCTGTTGCAGCCCTTCAATAGCGGTATCGTAGTCCCCCGTGGTGAAATAGGTGTAAGGGATTTCAAATGCCACATCGTCTGCATAGTTCGAATTGGGAAACTGCTCAATGACCGACCGCAAGGTAGCGAGTTTCGCATCGTTATTCCCCTGCAACCCCTGGATGATTCCCCGCTGGAACAAGGCATAATCCTGGCTTGAAGCTTTACTGTTAATTAACCGGTCGTAATATTGCATAGCGCGACCGTAGTTCCGCATCGAGAAATAGGAATCACCCAAACGGGCGATGGCATCGTTGCGGACGTTCGGCTCGATGGAATCCCCTCCCGTGGAGAGAAACCGCTCAAAATAATTAGCAGACGTATTGAAACTGTTATTACGGAACGCTGCATAAGCCAGCGCATAATTTGCATAGCTGTACACATCGGTATTCCGGGCGCCGGGCATGCGAAGGAATCGTGAAAAATTCTGCACCGCTTCACCATACTTGCGTACTTCATACATCGCCTCCGCTTTCCAATAGGTAGCCAATGCGGTAAGCCGCGGATCAATGGGGAATTTCTCCGAACGCATGAACAGTGAAATGGCGTTTTCAAAGGCCCGTTCGTTGTAAAACTCCAACCCACGGTAGTACGTTACTTTCTGATACGCTGCATCCGCCTCCGGCCCGCGGTCCTTCAGCTTTTCCAAAATATCGACTGCAGCGCGGTAATTGCTGGTACCCAACAGCGTCTCTGCATAGAGTGTTTGCGCCTCCTCCATCCGTTTGTTGTTCGGATAAGTATCCAGGTATTCTTTGGCCGCTTCCAACGCCACCTGATGGAATTCCAGCTCCGAAGACAGCTTTGCATAATTGAACAGCCCTTCCTCCTTCATTGCCGGGTCAAAATCCAGTTTGGAAGCTTTAAAGAATGCATTGCGCGCACTCTGCTTATCTCCGGTTTTCAGAAAAGCATCGCCCAACGCAATCATCGCACTCTGATAATAGGCATCGGGTTCTTCCAGTTTTTGAAGTTCCGCGATAGCCGTTTCATAATCTCCGTTTTTATAGGCTATGTAACCGATTTGATAACTATCCTGGTTGTTTTGGGTCTTACCCTGATCTGCGGCCTGGAACTTATCGTAGTATTCCTGCGCTTTCTTAAAATCGTTTTTTGCGAAATAGGTGGCCGCCACAATACGGAACATATCCGTTTCGTGTGCCTGCTTGGTATTTTCGAGAATCGGCAGGGCATACGCCAACACGTCGTCATACCGGTTATCCAGGTAATACAATGCGGTAATATAATACGGATAAGTGGCTTCGTACGTCTTCGATCCTTTCAGTTTTTCAAATTCGGTAAGCGCCGTCTTAAATTCCCGGTCCAGGTAGCAGAGGTAGGCATAATAATAGATCGATGCCTCCTGATATATTCCTCCCTCGTCTTTCAGCTGTTCAAAAAGGGGTTTTGCCGATGCGTAGTCATCGGTCATGAAGAAGGAATACCCCTGTTTGTAGCGGAATTCCCGGCTTTCCCGGCCGGCAAGGTTACGGCTGTCCAATTTATTGAACCATTCCAGCGCATGTTCATAATCTTTTTTTGCGAAATAGGAACGTCCCACCTGAAAATAGGCGGCTTTTGAGTTTGCACTGGCCGGATAATCTTTGATATAACGAAGAAATTGGTTTTCGGCATCAGACTCCTCCAGCTCCAGCGCACAGATAGCCTGGTAAAAACGTGCATTCTCTTTCAGCAGCGACAATTCTTCGTGCTCATCCTGCTGCAGGGTTGATTTGATCCGGATATCTTCTACTTTATCAAAATACTTGGCGGCAGCAGCATACTTCCCCTTTTCGTACAGCTCCATTCCCGTTTTATAGGCCTGATTGACTTCCTGCCATGCGCTCTGCTGAGCCATGGCGGTTGAAACCATCAAACCAACTGTAATACCTAACTGATAAATCCGATTAAACATGCCGTCAAATTAATTCTGTTTTTACTCCTCTTTTCCACGCAAAGTTAAGGCCATAAAATACACCTTACCCAATTTAACCCGCTAATTTAGCGGGAAACCCAGAAGTTTTCCTCAAAAGTTGTCCACAAATGTTAATAACATCAGCAAGCAGTACGCGCTTACCCGCGTATCCCTGCTAACAGATACAGTACTGCCATCCGTATAGCCACGCCATTCTCAACCTGGTCAAGAATAATGGAATGTTGACTATCGGCTACATCACTGGTGATTTCCACCCCACGGTTTATGGGTCCGGGATGCATAATTATAATTTCTTTATCGAGCGAATCCAGCAATTGCTTATTCAACCCGTAAAGCATGGAATACTCCCTAAGGGATGGAAAGTAAGCGATATCCTGTCGTTCCAACTGAATGCGCAGCATATTTGCCACATCGCACCATTTCAGTGCCTTCATCAAGTCGTATTCCACCGTTACCCCCAACGAACCAATGTGTTTAGGGATCAATGTGGTAGGCCCACAAACCATCACCTCAGCACCTAGTTTACGGAGGCATAGGATATTGGACAGTGCCACGCGCGAATGCAGGATGTCTCCGATGATGGCAATTTTTTTTCCGGATACATCACCGTACCGCTCGCGGATAGAAAAAGCATCCAACAATGCCTGGGTGGGATGCTCGTGGGCACCATCCCCGGCATTCACAATCTGCGCATCTACATGTTTACTCAGAAAAACCCCTGCACCGGGGTACGGATGACGCATTACGATCATATCCACCTTCATGGCCAAAATATTGTTGACCGTGTCAATCAGTGTTTCACCTTTACTCACCGAAGAGGAAGACGCTGCAAAGTTGATGATATCGGCAGACAGCCGCTTCTCCGCGAGTTCAAAAGACAACCGTGTACGTGTCGAATTTTCAAAGAATACGTTGGCTATTGTGATATCCCGCAGAGAGGGAACTTTTTTTATCGGACGGTTGAGCACGTCTTTAAAATTATCAGCCGTGTCAAAAATAAGCTGGATATCATGCTCGTTGAGATCTTTGATTCCCAAAAGATGACGGGTGCTGATTTGCCTTGTCGATGCTGTCATTTGCTGATTAATGCACTAGTTTCCTCTGTCAACAGTGTAATCCGATCGTAGGTATCCACTTCTTTCCAGCTAACCGTAACCTTTTGTGAATCGATCGAATCTACCTGTATGCCGATATAGTCCGGTTCAATGGGCAGCTGCCGTGAAAAGCGACGATCCACCAATACCAGCAACTCAATCTTAGCCGGACGGCCAAACGCCTGTAATGCGTCCATAGCGGCCCGGATTGTTCTACCCGTCCACAGCACGTCGTCCATAAGGATGACTTTTCTCCCTTCTATGATAAAATCGATACGGGTGCTGCTCGGCACGAGCGGACCGCTGTCCTTCCTCCTGAAATCATCACGGAAAAAAGTAATATCCAATTCACCGTATGCAATCTCGGGCAATCCGGGGATCTGTTTCAGCTCCTCCATAATCCGTCTGCCCAAGTAAATGCCACGCGGTTGAATACCGATGACGACGGAATCAGAAAAGTCAACATGATTTTCGATCAGTTGGTGGCAGAGCCGCTGAATGGTAATCTGGAATTTTTGACCTTCCAATAAAATAGATCGTTTCATTCGAAAATATCTTGTCCGTAAAGGCCTCCTGCAGCCTGCATCTCATCGCCTTTTTTCAGGTGCTGACATCACAGGTTTTATTCGAATTTAGCTGCCTTTTATGGCTTCATGGAGCCCGCTTCCCACTTTTTGCAAAGCCCGAATACGGTCACAAACCTACTACAATTTTTTGATTTATGCGGATACCGGAATGATATTTTTCTGTCGCGTTAACCGCCCCAACAGCTTCACGTCTATCTTGAATGGTCTAGGTTCAAAAAACAGTTCACCACCGAAATGCGCGGCCTGTGGATTGTCGATAGCATTAACGTTCTCTCCTCCGTCTCAATTTCTCCACCTTTTTCTCGAAATCTTTACGCAATGCCTGATATTCAGGGGACCGATAAAGTTCCCACTCGTTCATATGTGACGGGAATACCGCAGCTAAACTGTCGATATTAAACGATAGATTCGGTGAGAAAACAAATGGCTTACTTTTGAAAATCGAGTCAATCCGTACAGTGATCGAATCGTTCAATGCAATGCGCTTCGCGATAACGCTGTTCAGCGAATCCACATGAATGGCTTTCATGCTCTTGTCCAATGCCTGTTGGATGGTTTTGTTCAGGGAATCCAACTTGAGCGCTTTTATATGCAAAATCCGTGGGCTATCCGAACCGAAGAGCCGCAGCATAATGGTGTCGGATGTCAACCGAATACTGTCCCCACCTATGTAAACTACCTGCGGCTCCGCATTAAATACTACGGTGTCCATCTTTATATCCGAAGGAACAGCCTTAAACTCCACATAGTCGGCCTCGACTCCTTGACTCACGTCGTCTCGGGAGGTATCTTTTGCCCGGACTTTGTCAAAGCGTACCGGAGGGATGGTATCCGTGGGCGCCTGTTGATTGTCATTCCCAGCCAGCAGGTTGATATCTGGGTCCCTGTTAGTCGATGTATCAATCTTGCCCTTAGGCCCGATCCATGCCAGAGAGGCCGATGCCAACAGGGCAAATGCCAGCACCCATAACTGTTGGCGTACATTCCGATAATTCGTCTTCATTGTGGTAATACGTTTGATTCGTTGAAACAATTGAGATGGCTTTTTACGGGCAACTGCCATTGCCAGCCTGTGATCTGTTCCATTGGCCATCGTTGCTATCCGAAGCAAGGTCTGTGCGTAGAAAATCGGCTTGCCGATTTGCTCCAGCACATCGTCGTCGCAAGCGTTTTCCCGCTCTTCATTGATTATCCGGCCCAACAACCACATAAATGGGTTAAAAAATAGCACCGCTTCGATCACAGTCTTGAATAAATTGAGCAGGTAGTCGTTTCTCCTTACATGCGATAGTTCGTGGATCAATATTGCCTCCACCTGGTCCAGGTCCAACTGATTCGATGCGGCCAATGGAAAGAGCACCACCGGTTTTAGGTAGCCGACAACCAGCGGTGCTTTTATTTTTTCGGAAAGCCAAAGTCCAACCCGTCGGTTAATATCCATGCGCAGCAACGTCTGTGCAAAAACCGTCTCCCATGCCTTCGGTACGGGTAGTAAACCGGAGCCGCGTAGCCGGTACACGCGGACATACCCCAGTGCCAATAACAGGGTTTGCAAACAAAAACCTGCAAAATAACCACCTGCCAAATAATTAAAAAAAGGCACAGCAGGCGGTTCAGCTTCTAAAAAAACCAGCCTGGCAAATGGAAAATCAGCCGAGATTCCATGGGAATCCGCGCCGACAAATGAAACATCCAGCCTGTCCAGAAAAACGGCTAAAAACCCGATAAACAATAAGACAAGTGATGAAAAAGCCATCACATGACGGGTCCGCGCACGGGTTTCCGGAAATGCGGCAAATAACAGTAACAGCAGGCCGTAGGCAAGCGCACCGATCCACAGTGAATGGATGATGCTCCACCCCATAGCCTCAATCAGATTGTCTAACGAGAAGGTCATAATCGGCTATTTTTTGTCTTCCAATTCATCCAGATAACGCTTAATGGCTTCGATCTCGTCCTTGCTTGCCGAGTGGTTACCCAACGCCTGCATAACCAGGTGCGACGCCGATCCGGCAAACATGTGGTCAATCAGTTTACTAACCATCTGCTGTCGGGTCTGCTGTTGGTCCACTTCCGCCCGGTATACGTGTGTCTTGCTGGAAGTATCCCGGCTTACCAGCCCTTTTTCATGCATGATCTGCATCAGCTTCAGCGTCGTGGTATATCCCACATCCTTCGCCTTCGCCAACTCGTCATGCACCTGCCGCACGGTACTGGCCCCCTGCTGCCAAAGTACCCGCAAAATTTCCAGTTCGCTTTCCGTAAGCTTGATTGATTTTTCGTCCGCCATACAATCTACGATTTATTTCGTATTCAAATATACGAATGTTTTCGTAAATGCAAATTTGTTTTGCACTTTTTAACAAACTTAGTTGCGGTAGAGGGTGGCGATCCGCCCACCGGCACCTGCCAACAAGATCCAGCGACCCTTTTTTGCCTGCCGGACCACATGGTAGCCGTCACGGGAAATAGCTTCCCAAGTCATGCCTCCGTCGGAAGAGTAATCCACGCCCGAAATACCGGTGGCAACCAGGTGCCGATCATCCACATATTCCACGGCCGACCGGTATCCGCCCGTCCCTTTCGTTGGCCGCCGCCACGTCGTACCTCCATCGGTTGTAACAAAGACTGCATTCTCCGCATACGCATCGCATTGGTAGTCGCCGCCCACTGCTATACCATTGCGCCCGTCTTGAAAAGCGATCGAGAATATACCGGTGGAAGCCGTACCCTGGATAATGGGGCAATCTTCTGCAACCCATGTATGGCCGTAATCTGTCGTATGCAAAAGGCGGGATTGGAGGCCACCGGTTGCGATAAAGGCATGTCCGCCGGGCAGGGTACGGATGCCCGTACCACTGGCTGCAAATCCCGCTTCGCCATCAGCCAGCCGGATTCCAGCCCGCTGACTGATGTCGTGCCAGGTCCGGCCACCATCCTCCGTTGCCAGCAATTGCAGCAGGCCGTCAATCGGATCGCCATACGCCAATCCCCGTCGATCATCCCAAAAGTCCATTCCGTCAACGAAAATAGCGGGACGTTCATCGCGATGGACCGCGCACCAAGATTGGCCTCCATCCGTCGTACGGAGGATCACCAACGGAGAACCGGCACTCATCACTAGTGCGGTGTCCGTTGAAAATACTTCGATGTCACGGAAGTCTTTTGTCTCGTGGCCCGCTACCTGTTGCCAGTCCCATGTCTTTCCCCCGTTGGTCGTACGCCCCACCCATCCATTGTTCCCGCTCACCCAGGCCACGGAATCATCCAGTACCGATAAGCCACGGATGCTGGTGGATCTACCTTCCTGAAGAACATGCAACATAAGATGCTGCGTTTGCGCATGCCCAACCCATAGGACAACCATCAGGAATGTCAGGAGGCCTTTTGCCGTCATCCTTCAAAAAAAAGTTTCCGGTACTTGTCAAACACCGTCTGCAACTGCTCGTATTGCGCTGCCTGACCGTGTGCTTCGGCAGAACCGGAAAACTGTTGCAAGGCAAACAAGCCGTTACGGATCCCCATCGCCTCCACTTGCGTTAAGGGCTTGGTTTCGGCGATAGCTGCATAGTAAGCCATTTGTTCTTCCAAAAATTTGAGATTTCGTCCCACTAATGCATTCGCCTTTTCGGTTTCGCCCAGGGTATAGAGCTGATCGGCCAATACGGGGTAACGTGCGGCAATATCCGGCTGATATATTTTTGCCGGCAATACCTCGGTTGCCCGGTTGACGATATTTTTCGCCGCATCGATATTGCCTTCGGCAATCAGCATCTCGGCGGTATCCGAAAAAATCTTAATCGTTTCGCCAACCATCGCGCGGGATGTCGGATCCAGGTAGTTCGATCGGTTCATGTTTCCCCAGGCAAACCGATGCATGATAGCTTCGTATACGGCATCGGTATTGACGAGCCGTTCCCGCACCTCCGGATCATCTTGGGCGTTGACAGGCATCAGCCGTAACGCAAACCCTTCGGATACAAGATACGTATCGAGACCCAGCCGTTGGCTTTCCGGTACAGTGAAGGCAAAATAGATCGGGCGTTTCCATTGATTGTGCACCAGTATGTCCATCAGGGCCAGCTCTGCCCTTGTTACGCCATTTTGGGGATAGGTCCACTCCATCGTATCCACAATAGCTCCCTGCCACTTTTCAGGGACCACCTTATTCTCAGCTACCTGTTGCTTGTCCACCGTCAGTTTGAAGTGTTTGGTGGGCAGGAAATTCCGGCGGGAGCCATCTGCATATTCCAGTTGATCGGCCGGATTATCAGAAAGAAGGAGTGCCAGAATTTTCTCCAGATCGACCGAGTCCTGAATGCCATAATCGTGGTAATGCAGGTAATCGCGCGTACCTTTGGTGAATTGACGGTCTTCCATCGTAATGGGCAATGCTTGCGCATCGTTGATCGGCAATTTCATCTGCCGCACCGCCCAGTCCATCCCCAATAAACTCAGATTGACCACCCGGACGTCGGTCCGTACTCCTTCCACTTCTTGCAGGTACCAAAGGGGATACGTGTCGTTATCGATATAGGTAAAAAGTATCGCATTGGGTGCGCAGGATTCCAGGTAATTACGGGCCATGTCACGGGCCATATAGCGATCCGAACGGTCGTGATCATCCCAATTCTGAGTGCCCAGCAATGCCGGCACCATCACAAAGCCGAGGACGACCGCCAGGGGAACGGCGACGCGCGACTGAAGTCGCCTGCGTAATAATTCAGAAATCCCCACCACCCCCATACCGATCCAAATAGCAAAGGCATAAAACGAACCGGCATACGCATAGTCCCGCTCACGCGGCTGCAAGGGAGGTTGATTGAGGTACAAGACCACCGCCAGCCCGGTGAAGAAAAACAACAACCCGATAATGACGGTGTCTTTACCGCTCCGGCGCGCCTGCCACACAAGGCCGGCAAGGCCCAGAATTAGCGGAAGGAAATAATACGTGTTTCGCGACGGATCTTCCCGTGCCGCTTCCGGTAATGCGTTTTGCCCACCGAGCCGCCACTGGTCGACAGGTTCGATACCACTGAGCCAATTGCCTTCGGTGTGGCTGTCAAAACGAGCTTCCACATCGTTCTGCCTACCGGCAAAATTCCACATGAAATACCGCCAGTACATATGGTTCAGCTGGTATGAGGTCAGGAATTTCAGATTATCCGCAAATTCGGGGCGTTCATTTTCGCTTAGATTCAACCAAGCACGGTAGCCCAGCGCATGATTATCCCGGTTGCTGTATATACGTGGAAAAAGGGTTGTCCGGTCATATACCGGTTGATCGTCATTACCCGCTGGCTCATACCGGTCTCCACCTTTCCGATATTCGTTGCTTCCTTGTTTTACATCGGTCAACCGGGAATCGAAATAAGGCCCCTTCAGCAACGGCTCACTGCCAAACTGCCCCCGGTTGAGGTACCAGAGGAAGGAGAATGCATCATTGGGTTGACTGTTGTTCAGCGACGGGTTGGCCTCCGCACGGATCAGCACCATGGCAAACGATCCATATCCGAAGATGACAAAACCAAGACATAGCAGCACCAGGTTGAGCACCGGCTTTGCCCGGCGGATGGAGTATCTTATCCCGTAGATGATACCGCCCACAAGAGAAAAAATAAAAAACAACGCCCCGATTCCAAAACGCATTCCCAGCACATTCACAAAAAACAGATCGGTATAAGCCGCAAATTTGACAAGATACTGGACAATGCCCCACAAGATCACGGCAAGTATCACACACCCGATCAAAAGTGCCTTGGTAATGCCACCCGCCGTTGCCCGGGGTGTCCGGCGGAAGTATACCACCCCTGCCAACGCCGGTATGGTCAGCAAATTAAGCAGGTGTATACCGATGGAGAGCCCCATGATGTAAGCGATGAAAACCAGCCATCGGTTCCCTCCCGGCTCATCGGCCCGGGCCTCCCATTTCAGGATGGCCCAAAAAACCACGGCTGTACAAAGGGATGATAGCGCATACACTTCCGACTCAACAGCCGAAAACCAAAAGGTATCTGAAAACGCGTATGCCAGGGCACCTACCACCCCTGCACCCATAACCTGCAACATCCCCGGGAAAGTAAATGGCTCACCGTGTTTACATGCAATTTTGCGTACGAGCGCCGTAATGGTCCAAAATAAAAAGAGAACCGTTAATCCACTGGAGACTGCCGATCCGAAATTCATCCAATAGGCAATGCGCTGCGGGTCGCCGAATGCCAGGTTTGAAAATACATTTTGGAGCATAAGGAATAAAGGAGCGCCGGGCTGATGCACAATCTGCATGCGGTGTGCGGCTGCTATGAATTCGCCGGGATCCCACCAACCGGTGGTCGGTTCCATTGTCAATACATAGGTTACCGTGGCGACCAGCGCGCACAACCATCCAATAAGATTGTTGATTTTTGAGTAGTTCATCATTACCGGGTTAGTGAGCCATCCGTTATAATCGCTTAAAATTAAGCGATAAACCGGTTAGGCAAGCTCACCAAGCCCGGATTTAACATTTTTTAACAGAGATGCGGGATTTCCTGAACAGTTAATTGGCAGGCATCCCGCCGAAAAATTTTGTCTCGTATTGCCCAAAGATCTTTTCAATACGCGCCGCCAGCTCCTGTTGCCCATGTTCCTTCGCGGTTTCAGCAAACCGATTCAGCGTAAACATGCTATACTGGATATTCTGCATCTCCAGGTTAGGCTTCGTTTCTGCTATTGCCGCAAAATAACGTAGCTGCTCTTCCAGGTATTTCACGTTGCGTTCAGCCAGCGCGTTGGCCTTATCAGCCTCTCCCACGGCATAAAGATTTTCGGCGAGAAACGAATAACCGTATGCATCCATAATCCGGTAGATCCGGGTTGGCATGGATTCCAACGCATTGTTCAGCAGTTTCTTCGCTTTTTCCTTCTTTCCTTCAGCAATCAGCGCCTCTGCCGGCGCGGAATATATATTATTCAGGATCAGGCTCACCATCCGGTAGGATTCCGGATCAAGATAACGTGAATTCCGGATGTTACCCCAGGTATATTTGTTAAGTGCATGGTCATAAATAGCATCCGCATTCACAAGTCCCTGGGAAGTATTCTGCTTTTTATCTATTGGCATAAGCCGCAGCGCAAATCCTTCCGACACCAGGTATTTATCCAATCCCATAAAGTTATCACTGGGCACAGTCGTGGCAAAGTAAACCGGCCGCTCCCAATTGTTATTTACCAGGATATCCATGATGGCCAGCTCAGCCCTGGACACGTAGTTCCGGTTGTATGTCCATTGCATGACAGGGGTGATGCTATCCTGCCAGGCGGCGGGAACAACCTTATTTTTGATCACGTCTTCCTTATTGATGGTGAGTTGTAAATTTTTTGTCGGCAGAAAATTTTCAGGCTGTTCACTCTGTACCTGCCGCTTATCATTGGGATTGTCGGACAGCATCAATGCCACGATATTTTTCAACTCTACGGATCCTGGAATTTTAGCGTCCTGGTAATAGATAACGTCACGCACACCTTTCACATATTTTTCGTCGGGAATGGTAATGGGCAATGGCTCCGCCTCATTAACCTTGTCTTTCATCTGCCGTACATACCAATCGGCACTGAGCAGACTCAGGTTTACAATCCGGATATCGGGCCGCACATTTTCGACCTCCTGTACGTACCACAGCGGATATGTATCATTATCTCCGTATGTAAATAAAATCGCATTCGGCGCGCAGGACTCCAGGTAATCCCGTGCAATATCCCGTGCGAGGGATTTTTCGGAACGGTCATGATCGTCCCATCCATCTTTGGCTAAAATGACGGGGCCAGCGAGCAATCCGATGACGGCCGCAATCCATCCGGCTGTCCGCGCATTGAACTTTTTCCGCAGCCAATCGGTAATGCCGACTACACCGAGACCGATCCAGATAGCAAACGCGTAAAACGAACCTGCATAGGCATAATCCCGCTCACGTGGCTGCAACGGCGTCTGGTTGAGGTATAACACGATTGCCAAACCGGTCATAAAAAACAGCAATCCGACGACGCCCGCATCCCGTTGCCGGCGTTTGAAATGCCAAAACGCACCGATTAGCCCCAAGATAAGCGGCAGAAAATAAAATTTATTGTATGAAGGATCTGTCAATTGGGATTCCGGTAAGGCATCCTGCCCGCCAACATGCCATTGGTCGACGAACTTAATGCCACTGATCCAGTTGCCCGTGGTCAGATCGCCGTGGCCCTGCTGATCGTTCTGTCTGCCCACGAAGTTCCAGAGAAAATACCTTCCATACATATGCCCCACCTGGTAGCTGAAGAAAAAGCGGAGGTTATCGCCAAACGTAGGCTGTTCATTTTCCCCCAGGTTGAGGTAACTGCGATAATATTGCTGATGCGAGGCTTCCCGGTTGCTATAAATGCGCGGAAACACCGTTTCCCGATCGTATTCATAATCGAAATTGCGGCCTGCAACTTCATATTTTTCTGCTCCCTTACGGTAGATATTGCTGCCATATTTAATGTCAACCGGTCTGGAATCAAAATAAGGCCCCTTGAAAAGCGGATTGTCTCCATATTGTTCCCGGTTCAGATAACTGAGAAACGCAAACACATTGTCCGGGTCGCTGTTATTGAGCGTCGGGTCCGCCTTCGCACGGATCAGAATCATCGTAAAGGAGCTGTAACCGAATACAATGAATGCAAAAGACAGCAGGATGATATTGAGTAAAGGTTTCACCTTTTGGACCGAATACCAGATGCCGTAGGCTGTACCGCCAACCAGCAGTAACGTAAATACCAACACCCCTGAACCAAATCCCATACCCAGCGTATTTACGAAGAATAGGTCAAAGTATGCAGCAAATTTAATGAGATACTGGATAACCCCCCAGAGTACCACAGCTACGACTACAAAACCAATCAGCAGTGCTTTGACGGCACCTCCACTGGTAGCCTTCTGCGTACGCCGGAAATAAATAAGCAGCGCAATAGCCGGGATAGCCAACAGGTTCAATAAGTGTACACCGATGGACAGTCCCATAATATAGGCGATAAAAAGCAGCCACCTGTCAGCACCGGGTTCGTCTGCGTGCGCTTCCCATTTCAGTATTGCCCAGAATACGACGGCCGTACAAAGCGAAGACATCGCATATACTTCGGATTCGACTGCAGAAAACCAAAACGTATCTGAGAATGTATACGCCAAAGCTCCCACTGCACCGGCTCCGATAATCTGGATCAACGCTTCCTGTGTAAGCGCTGTACCCGGCTTCCACAGGACCTTTCTTGCCAGGGCCGTGATGCTCCAAAACAAGAATACAATAGTCAGACCGCTGGACAAAGCCGATCCGATATTCATCCAGAAGGCAATGAGTTCGGGATTACCGAACGCAAGGTTGGAGAACACATTCTGTAACATCAAAAATAGGGGTGCTCCCGGCTGGTGCACAATCTGCATTTTGAATGCGGATGCGATAAACTCGCCGCAATCCCAAAAACTCGTTGTCCGCTCAGCGGTTGATACATACACTGCAGTGGCTACCAATCCACACAACCAACCTATGCTATTATTGATTTTATTGTAATTCATATAGTGTCACACGTATGGTTTATCGTAAAATCACGCCCCGAAAATAAGGAATCCTATGATAACATCGACCCATCCAGTAAAAAATAAAATATTTTTGCAATAATTAGTATATCCCCCTATATTTGCAGTCCCATTCGGAAGGGTGGCAAAATGTAAGTTGAGATTGCCCGATAGTATAATGGTAGTACGACAGATTTTGGTTCTGTTTGTCTAGGTTCGAATCCTGGTCGGGCAACAAAAAACTACGGATTGTCTTTTGACAATCCGTAGTTTTTTAACGTATATTAGCGTTAAAATATCACAAGATCCCAATCCATTGCAAACCCACAAAACAACTACGAAACAATGCCCTTGCAATTCAATCCGGTAAAGCTATTTTCCGGTTCCGGTTCCACCGAATTATCCCAAAAGATCGCACAATCTTATGGCAAAAACCTTGGCGAGATGACCGTATCCCGCTTCAGCGACGGCGAAATCCAGCCTTTCTATAATGAATCTGTCCGTGGATGCGACGTATTCCTGATCCAATCCACCAACCAGCCAATGGATAATCTGTTCGAGCTGCTCTTAATGATTGACGCCGCCAAACGCGCCTCGGCACATTACATCATCGCGGTCGTTCCCTACTTCGGTTTTGCCCGTCAGGACCGCAAAGACAAACCCCGTGTAGCCATCGGCGCCAAAATGATTGCCAACCTCATCACGGCAGCGGGAGCCCATCGCATCATGACAATGGACCTCCATGCTGCGCAGATACAGGGCTTTTTTGATATTCCCGTAGACCATCTCGATGCCTCAGTCATTTTCGTACCCCATATTAAATCGCTTAACCTGCCCAATCTCACCATTGCTTCGCCCGACATGGGCGGTTCGTACCGGGCACGCACGTTTGCTAAATACTTTAATGCGGAAGTCGTGATCTGTGACAAACAGCGCAAACGTGCCAACGAAATTGAGTCGATGTCCATTATCGGCGACGTGGAAGGGCAGGACATCGTATTGATTGATGATATCTGCGATACAGCGGGCACACTCTCGAAAGCTGCTTCGCTTATCATGGAAAACGGTGCTACCAGCGTCCGTGCCGTGTGTACACACCCCGTCCTATCGGGTAAGGCTTACGACACCATCGAAAATTCGGCACTGACTGAACTGATCGTCACCGACACCATTCCCCTGAGACAGCAAAGTGAGAAGATCAAAGTGCTTTCCACAGCCGACCTGTTTGCCAATGCCATCAAGAATGTCAACGAGCATGGATCCATTAGTAACCTTTTCAAAGTGGATTAGGAAATCACATTTATTTGCACTAACTTTGCGGCCTTTAATTTTACATATACATATTTTTATTTCAAATGGAATCAATTGCTATTAGCGGTTCTTTAAGAAAGAACGTAGGGAAACGAGATGCGAAAGAGCTGCGCTACGAGGGTAAAGTACCCGCAGTGCTCTACGGTGGTAAGGAACAATACCACTTTGCCGTATCCGCAACTGATTTGAAACCGGCGATCTACACCCCGGATGTTCATTTCATCGATCTGGATATTGATGGTAAAAAACACAAAGCCATCCTTCAGGACGCACAATTCCATCCGCTTACGGATCAGGTGCGCCACGTAGATTTTCTTGAATTGAATGATAAAAAGGAAGTCTCATTGAATATCCCCATTAAACTGACCGGTACGTCGCCCGGTGTGAAAGTAGGCGGTAAACTGATCCAGAAACTACGCTCCCTCCGGGTAAAGGCACTTCCCAAAGATTTGCCGCAATACATCGAAGTGAGCCTTGAAACCCTTGAAGTAGGCAAATCTGTACAGGTGGGCAGCATCCAATTGCAAAATGCAAAAGTGCTGAATAACACAGACGATACGATCGTATCCGTTGTTATGTCCCGCGCCCTGCGCCAGGCTGAACAGGAAGCCGCTAAGGCCGACAAGAAAAAATAATTACGCGGCATATGCCGTGCATGCGCGAAAAGCATCAGCCCATCGGCTGGTGCTTTTTGGTTTATATCCATCCAATGAATAAGTTTGTACCGAAATGGCAAAAAAGCAGCTAATTGTAGGTCTTGGTAATATCGGAGCAGAATATGCAGACACCCGGCATAACATCGGTTTCATGGTAGCCGACGAACTGGCCAAACAGGCGGAAGTCACCTTTTCTACCCTGAGATATGCTCATTATACTGAATACCGTCAACGCGGCAACAGTGTCTATGTCATCAAGCCGACCACCTACATGAATCTGAGTGGCAAAGCCGTAAACTACTGGATGCATGAACTGAAAATCCCGTTGCAAGAAGTGCTCGTCATTGTAGATGACCTCGCGTTGCCATTTGGCAAAATACGGCTCAGGGCCAAGGGCAGCAGCGCGGGACATAACGGGCTGAAAAGCATCGAATCCCTTTGTGGGGGTCAGGCCTATCCCCGTTTGCGCTTCGGAATCGGTGACAATTTTCCGAAAGGCCGGCAGATCGACTATGTATTAAGCGGATTTGACGATGATGAACAACCGGAGTTACCCCAGCTTATTGAACGATCCGTGCAAGTGATTAACAGCTTTGTTCAGGTCGGCATCGAACGTACGATGAACCTGTTCAATACCTAGCTGAGCTAAAAACGGTTATTCCCCCTTACCCCTATTCTTTTTGGTCGTAATTTCCACAACTCCTTTAGCACCTTTCTTTCCAAACTTTTCCTCCCCGGATTTTCCCTTCCACACGCGTATAGAATCAATTTCCGCGGCAGGTATTTCCTTAAACTCCTCAATGGTTATCTCCTCGCCATCAATCAGGTATAGCAAGTCATCGTGCTGGTTTCCCATCTGAAATAATGTATCCACTTCGCGCTGCTTTGTTTCAATGCGCAGAGAATCGTTAGACCGGATGGTATCCGCGGGTATAGCACGCCGTGTAGCGTCCCCCGTGATTTCCTTTTTTTCAGCTCCCTTCTTCTTTGTCGTAATTAATATCACCCCCTTCTCACCGCGGCTACCATAAATCGCAGTGGCAGATTTATCTTTCAAAACCGAAACACTTTCAATGGTATTGGGATCAATGCCGTTTAGCTTTGCATATTCCAGTTCTTTGCCGTCAACGAAAATAAGGGGATGCGAACGCGTCGTATCTACCCGCCCAATTATGCGGATATTTAACACACTGTCCGCAGTGCCTGTCCCGCTTTTCTTGTTGCCAATGGTATCCTGCTCAATCGTGTCGACAGCGACTGTGTCCACAGCTATCGCATCGGCAGCCAAAGCAGGCTCATTGTCTTCGTATGCTTTAGTTACCGTAAATACCAACACAAACGCGGCGATCACCGGCACCGCCAATATATATTTGCCCAGTTGCAACCGGGACGAACTCTGTTTGTTCATCATCATAATGCGTCTTTTTAAACTTCGGAAATTAAAACCATTTGCTAGATCCGGTTGCCTATCCAATTGCTGCCCGATGGCCAATAAACTGTATTGATAGGCCTTCTTATCCACCCCACTCAGCAGCACCCCTCTGTCTGTGATAAATTCCAGGTTTTCGCGGACAGCGGCACGCAGCAACCATACCCCCGGATTAAACCAGGACAGCACACTGCCTAATTCAGCCAGCAATATATCGAATGTGTGCAGCTCATTCACATGAACCTGCTCGTGCCTGAAAATCTCCGCCAAATCCGACGGTCCGTGGTTATGCACATTCAGATAGATATGCCGCCAAAAGGAAAACGGCATAATATTACCGAAAACCTGACGGTATCTGAACCATTGCCAAACCGACGGCCGTGATTGCCGATGGATACGCCACAGACTTAGCAGCCGGATTGTAAGCTTCACCGCGCACCACAAACTTCCCACTCCGATCAAACCCACTATCCACGTCCACCAACCAAAGGTCCGGACCGGAACCTCATGCCAATCCGGAATCACATAGACCACCTCTGTGGGTATTCCATGTTCAGCCCCACCCAACCACTCCATAATATCCACCAACGGATACGTGAAAGAAAAAATGAGGGAGAACAGAAGATAAAACCGGTTAAGGTTATAAAAAGTCAGTCTGCGGAGCAATAACCGATATCCCAGATAGAAGAGAATAATGGAAAGATTGGCTTTCAACAAGTATATGATGATATCCGGCATGGCTATTCGCTTTTGTCCTCTTTAATCATCCGGATGATCTCATCCAGCTCCTCCGTACTGATCTTCTCTTCCCTGGCAAAAAAACTCACAAGCTCTTTATAGGAATTTCTGAAATAGTCACTTACAAATCCGTTCATAAATAACTTTTTGTAGTCCTCCTCTTTCACAAGCGCTTCATAACGATAGGCATTAGCGTATTTTACCGCTTTCACGTACCCCTTACGCTGCAGATTTTTCAGCGTAGAAGCCAACGTCGTATACGGAACCTTCTCCCCTTCCATACAGTCCAACAACTCCTTGATAAATCCCCCTCCGTTTCGCCATATCAACTGCATGGCTTCCTCTTCCTGTTGTGTCAGTTTTTCCATTATTATTACGTTTATGTCGTAAATGTACGAAAAAATCGTAAAAAACAAAATAAAGAACAAAAAAAATTAAGAATGACGTTAATTTAACATAAAAAAGGCGTCAATAATCCATTCAAACACGGTTATTGTCTTTCAATTTCATTACATTTCCGCTACGTAAAACTGCCTTTTCAATGGCAGCGGAGAGATCGGAAATTAGCGTTCGTATGCAGCGGAATAAGTTGCATATGAACGCTAATTTATCTATGTTTGCAATTCATCCAAAGAATTATGTCAGGAAAAGCTTCTATTTCAATAAACGGCAACTCTTACGATTTACCCCTCATCACGGGCACAGAAAATGAACAAGGCATCGACATCTCTAAATTAAGGGATTTATCCGGTGCGGTAACCGTAGACCCCGGATATAAGAATACCGGTGCAACGAAAAGCGAAATCACTTTTTTGGATGGTGAAAAAGGCATTTTACGTTACCGGGGGTATCCCATTGAACAGCTAGCCGAACAATCAACCTTTCTGGAGGTAGCTTATCTGCTGATTTTTGGTGAATTACCTTCAACTGACACATTAGCCGATTTCCGCAACAAAATCAGCAGGCATACGCTGATTCATGAGGACATGAAAAAATTCTTTGATGGTTTCCCGTCGAAATCACATCCCATGGGCCAGCTGTCCTGTTTGGTAGGTGCTTTATCTGCCTTCTACCCAGAGTCACTGGATCCAAACCCTACGGAAGAGGAAGAAAATCTCACGATCATGAAATTGCTGGCTAAGATGCCGACGATTGTTTCATGGATCTATAAAAAGTCGCTTGGCCACCCGGTTATCTACCCCAGGAATGAACTCAATTACGTACACAATTTCCTGAACATGACCTTCGGACAGATTACCGAAGATATCACGATTGATAAATCGGTAGTAAGTGCGATGCACAAATTATTGATCTTACACGCCGATCACGAGCAGAACTGTTCTACTTCCACGGTCCGGATCGTAGGATCTTCCAATGCGAACCTGTATGCGTCCATTTCGGCAGGTATTTCCGCCCTTTGGGGGCCATTGCACGGGGGCGCTAACCAAGCGGTGATCGAAATGCTTGAGAACATCAAGAAAGACGGTGGCGATAGTGCCAAATGGCTGGCCAAAGCCAAGGACAAAAACGATCCGTTCCGTTTGATGGGTTTTGGGCATCGTGTATACAAGAATTTCGATCCGCGCGCCAAAATCATCAAAAAGGCTTGCGATGATGTACTGGAAAAACTGGGCATCAACGACCCGGTACTGGACATCGCCAAGGAACTGGAAGAAGCCGCACTGAAAGATCAATATTTTGTAGACCGTAAGCTATACCCCAATGTCGACTTTTATTCCGGCATCATTTACCGGGCGCTGGGATTTCCTACGGACATGTTTACCGTACTTTTTGCCTTAGGCAGGCTGCCGGGTTGGATTGCTCAATGGAAAGAAATGAAAGCGAACAAAGAACCGATCGGCCGCCCGCGGCAGATCTATACCGGCAGTACTCGACGGAACTACGTACCGCTCGATCAACGGTAATCGAAGCAAGAGGTGTCTTCCAAAAACGTGGAAAAGAGAGCGCTAATGGCGCAGAGAAAAGGGATTCTCGTTGATTAGGTACTCCGTGTTGATCTGCTCGATCCGTGTCATCTGCATGCCATCCCCTTTTAAACACCTTCGTTTTAGAACCATTCAAAATAACCCACTAACTTACTATATATTATCGTGTCAAATCCTTATGTTTGCACGATATTTTAACATATAGGACAAATTGGTCTTTTATATTACATATATGATTGTTGGCATGGTACTGTTTGGCTTCATTGCCGGCTTTACATTGTTTGCTGTATACAGTGAACGGAAAATCGCCGGATTTGTCCAGGATCGGCTCGGTCCGATGGAAACCGGCAAACACGGTGCACTTCAGACCGTAGCCGATATCCTCAAACTGATTCAAAAGGAATTCATCACACCCGCAGCGGCAGATAAAATCTTGTTTGTCGCGGCCCCCGTTGTTATTTTTATTGCCGTATTCCTGGGGTTCGCCGTGATGCCGTGGGCACCCGGACTGGCACCTTCTGCCCTCAATCTGGGACTTTTTTACGTCATTGCCATTATCTCTGTGGACGCCATTGGGTTGTTGATGGCGGGCTGGGGATCCAACAATAAATTCTCGCTGTTGGGTTCTATGCGAGCTGTGGCACAGATTGTCTCGTATGAAATCCCATCCGGATTGGCGCTCATTTCGGCCGTCATGATTACCCAAACACTTAACATGCAGGAGATTGTCGTCAATCAGGGCATCGCGTCGGAAGAAGCGTTACGTTTCCTGGGCCTGTGGGATGTATCCGGCATCGGTGGATTGCTAGCCTGGAATGTATTCCAGGCGCCACATCTGCTCATCGCCTATGTGATCTTCTTCATCGCATCATTAGCCGAATGCAACCGGGCACCGTTTGACATTCCGGAAGCCGAGTCCGAACTGGTGGGCGGCTTTCATACGGAATACGGGGGCCTTCGGTTTGCTTTCGTGTTCCTGGCTGAATATGCCCTCATGTTTCTGGTAGCCATGATCGGTGTGGTGGTGTTTCTCGGGGGGTGGAATACACCCTTACCTAATATTGGAGCAGTCCGGCTGGCCGATTGGACCACCGGATGGGTCTGGGGAATCTTTTGGACGCTTTCCAAGACCCTGCTGATCGTCGGTATACAAATGTGGATCCGTTGGACACTGCCCCGGCTCCGGGCCGATCAGTTAATGTCGCTATGTTGGAAAGTACTGACGCCATTGGCTTTTCTGTGCATGGCTATTTCGGGAATTTGGCGGATTGGGGTGATGGTTTGATAATTAATTGATAATTGATAATTGATAATGAAGGAAAGGCCACTTTCAATTCTCAACTGTCCATTATCAATTAAGATAAATTTTTCATTAAGAAAAGAATGTTCAAAATAGCGTTACAAGCATTCATTACCGCAGCGAAAGGACTGGCGATCACGCTCGCCCACCTCTTCGGCGCACGCCGTTCGCGTGAAGTGCTTGATGTGCGCAAAGACGATTATTTCGATAAACAAACGGGCGTTACGACGGTACAATTCCCCAGGGAAAAGATGCCCATACCCGAGGTAGCGCGGTATCAGCTGGATGTAGAAATAGACGATTGCATCGTCTGCGACCTCTGTGCAAAGGCTTGCCCGGTGGATTGCATCACCATCGAGTCCATTAAAGCCACCGATGTAATCGGAAAAACTTCCGATGGAAGCGTAAAACGCCTGTACGCCGCCCAGTTTGATATCGATATGGCGAAATGCATGTATTGCGGTTTATGTACCGTGGTCTGCCCTACTGAGTGCATTACCATGACCGATCAATACGATCGCAGCATGACCAACCTAGCGGAACTGACGTACTCATTTGCTGAAATGACACCATCCGAAATCGAAGAGAAAAAACGGGAATGGACCAAATTCCAAGCCGAAAAGGAGGCGGCAAAAAGGAAATAATGGACATTACGGCATGGGTGTTTTACGGTTTTGCTGCGATAGCCATCGGATCTGCCTTATTGCTGGTAAGTCTGCGGAATGTCGCCCGGTCGCTGTTTCTGTTTTTCATTGTCCTTTTTTCCGTTGCCGGATTATACGTATTTGCGCTGGCCGACTTTGTGGCGATCACGCAGATCCTGGTCTACGTAGGCGGTGTATTGGTGTTGATGCTTTTTGCTTTTATGCTTTCCAATAAGGAGCTGCTGAATGACCTCCAGATGGGGACATCCCATTTCTTTGCTTTACCGGTATGGCAGTCGGTTATCCTGGCAGCCTCATTTCTATCCATCCTGATTTATGCATCTCTACACCTGGGAACGCATGAGCCGGCGTGGATCTCGTCATCCCGGGAAAGCGGTGCAATCCTGACTCCAACGGATCAAACCGTTCAGCACCTCGGCGTTCAGATCATGACGCGATATTTATTACCGTTTGAAATTATCTCCGTACTGTTGATGATGGCCTTGATCGGCGCTGCCCACCTTACACGAAAGGAGGCAAATCCGTGATTCCGCTTACACATTTCCTCATCGTGGGAGCCTGCCTGTTTGCAATCGGCTTATATACCGTCATGGCCCGGCGCAATGCCATTTTGGTATTGGTGGGCATTGAACTGATGATCAACGCTGCGATCCTGAATTTAGTGGCTTTCAGCCGGTATGATAAAACGGCATACGGCGGACAGGCATTTGCGTTGTTTGCCATTGTACTCGCGGCAGCGGCCGTAGCCGTTGCATTGGCCATCATACTCAATGCATATAAATTCTATAAATCAGTGAATCCGGAAGATATCAGAAACTTAAAGGATTAACGTAAAGACGAACAACGAAACATTGCCTACGACTGCACTGACATACCCGCTATTGGCTGCCTTATCGGCAGTGTTGCTGCCTTTCGCTGGATTCCTCCTATCAGCGGCCCTCGGCAAAAGAGCAGGAAACGGAGCAGTTGCCACTTCCGCTATTTTGCTGAGCCTGCTCGCAGCTTGTTATGCATTCGCCCAGATTTGGAATCAGCCCCCCATCCACATCCAGTGGCACTGGTTTACCATCGGCGAGCAGGCATTCCACGTGGGAGTGCTGCTTGATAACATGGCGGTGATGATGCTCGTTTTGGTAAGTCTGATTGCATTGCCCGTACACATTTATTCTGCGGCATATATGAAGGGCGATCCGGGTATCCATCGGTATTGGACATACCTGAGCCTTTTCTGCTTTGCGATGCTGGGATTGGTGGTTGCCGATAACCTGCTGCTCATGTATATCTGCTGGGAACTTGTGGGGTTTGCCTCCTACCTGCTTATCGGGTTCTGGTTTACCAAGGATGCCGCCGTTCAGGCCAATAAAAAGGCATTTATTGTGAACCGGATCGGAGACATCGGTTTCCTCATCGGCATGGCCCTTACCTATAGCCACCTGGGCACACTGGATACCACGGCGCTGATCGAGGCTCCGGAAATCCTTCCCGCTCCGTGGCTCACCGTGGCAGGCCTCGCGTTTTTCCTCGGTGCCATGGCCAAATCGGCACAGTTCCCGCTTCATGTATGGCTGCCCGATGCCATGGAAGGTCCCACGTCGGTATCCTCCCTCATCCACGCAGCCACCATGGTCGCCGCCGGTGTATTTTTGCTGGCCCGTATATTCCCGGTATTCGATGCAACCGTTTTGCTGGTAATCGCCACAATCGGCACGGTAACGGCCTTTGCCGCTGCGTATTTCGCGCTGACCCAGTACGACATCAAGAAGATCCTGGCTTTTTCCACCATTTCGCAACTGGGATTCATGATGGTGGGTATCGGCATCGGCATGTATCCGGTAGCCCTGTTTCACCTGGCCACCCATGCATTCTTCAAATGCCTGCTGTTCCTGTGCGCGGGTGCCATCATCCACGAAATGCAGCATGCCAAAGAAACACATGATCTGGATATGGACCCCCAGGATATCCGCAACATGGGTGGTCTGCGCAAGCACATGCCCCTTACATTTACGGCCATACTCATCGCCTCGCTGGCACTCGCCGGATTTCCGTTTACCGGGGGCTACCTTTCCAAGGATGCGCTGATCGTACATACGTTTGAATGGGCTGCGCTGCAGTCAGGAGCCGCGAAACTGATCCCTTATGTACTGGTCGCCGTCAGTATGCTGACCAGCTTCTACATTTTAAGGCTCCTGGCAAAAGTGTTCTTTGGCTCCCTTTCCATCCGTTCGGTCAAAAAAGACATCCGGATACACGAGGCCCCGATGCGGATGCTTGGCCCCATGCTGTTTTTGGCAGGCTGTTCCCTTTTCCCATTATTTTCGGTCAACCCACTGAACGATAGCTACGTATGGCTGATGCAGGGATTGACGTCTCCGGTTTCCACCTTGCCGCCGCTCCGGCTGCTGCATCTCGCCATTCCGGTGCTGACCACCGGGGTAACGTGTATCGTTGCCGGCGTCGCCTGGCAGTGGTATGTCAATGGGAAATATCCGCTGAAGGGCGGTGGACTGTTCTACCGGCTGTCTGAACACCAGGGATACCTTGACGCCCTGTATGACGCCGCCGTGGTACGCCCGGTTGTCCGGCTGTCACAGCTGCTGCTTTGGGTGGACCACTACATAATAGATGGCATGGTAAATGGCCTTTCCGCGTTAGGGCGCTCTTTTGCCGCGGTAGCCGCGTGGTTGGATCAACGGCTTGTGGATGGCTTCGTAAGGCTGATCGGAAAAATAGCATGGGGGCTAGGCAATGTATTCCGCCGGCTCCAAAACGGCCGGCTCCAACATTACTTCGCTACCCTGTTTTTTATCATTTTGGTAATCCTGCTTTATCACATCGTCGTGTTACTATGAACCCGCACCTGTTAACCCTACTTATTTTCTTGCCCCTGGCGGCTGTACTGCTGATCGCATTCATTCCTGCGGCAAAAAAAAATACCTATAGATATATTGCGCTGTTCACGGGATTTTTGCAGTTGATATTGAGCGGAGGCATGTACTACCTTTTCCACCCCAAAGGAGCCGGTGTTACCGATGCCCGTCTGTATCAGTTCGTAGATCACATCCCTTGGATACGATTGGATATGGGCAGTCTGGGTCAGCTTGAAATTGATTATTTCGTCGGGGTCGATGGGCTTTCCATGCCGTTCCTATTCCTTACCTCGCTCATCATGCTCATTGCCGTGGGAGCTTCCTGGAATATCCAGAAAAGTACCAAAGGCTATTTCATCTTGCTGATGATCCTCAACATGGCGGTCATGGGGGTTTTTGCCGCCCTTGATTTCTTCCTGTTTTATATCTTCTACGAATTGATGCTGCTGCCCCTGTATTTCCTCATCGGCATCTGGGGAGGCGCAAGGCGCGAGTATGCAGCCATGAAGTTTTTCCTGTACACCTTATTCGGATCGGTGTTCATGCTTTTGATCATCGTGGGACTTTATTTTTCGGTAACCAATCCCGAAACCGGCGCGCATACATTCAACATGCTGCACATGATGAATCCGGCCAATTACACCCCCGGTTCCGTATTCTCGGCTGCTGCCAACCACGAATTACTTGGCATATCGGCCCGCCTACTGGGCTTCATCGTATTATTCGTTGCTTTTGCCATCAAGGTGCCCATTGTGCCCCTGCACACCTGGCTACCCGATGCGCACGTGGAAGCACCTACGCCCATATCCATCATACTGGCGGGTATTCTGCTCAAGGTGGGCGGATATGGAATCCTGCGCATCTGTTTCAGTATATTTCCCGATGCAGCACAGCAGTCGGCCTGGTGGCTGGGGCTCATCGGTGTCGTATCCATTGTTTATGGTGCGCTGGTGGCACTCGCCCAACGCGATCTGAAACGCATGATTGCTTATTCATCCGTCTCTCACATGGGGTTCGTATTACTCGGCATTGCCTCGTTTACCACAGAGGGAACTGCGGGTGCGGTATTCCAGATGATCAGCCACGGCTTCCTTTCCGCCGCCCTGTTCTTCCTCGTAGGTATGCTGTATGACCGCGTACACGACCGCCATATTTATCACTTCCGCGGATTGGCAAGTATCATGCCCCGGTTTACGGTGTTTGTAGCCATCACGTTTTTCGCCTCTTTAGGTCTGCCCGGCTTTTCAGCCTTCATCGGCGAAGTGTTTGTCATCATCGGCGCCTTCAATGCGGAAAGTGTAAACGGTATCCTGCCCCGCTGGATGGCCATCGCCGGCTCGCTGGGAATCCTGCTCAGCGCTGCTTACTTCCTATGGACATTGCAACGGATGTTCTTCGGCCAGCCCCGCCTGAAAGGAGGCGAAGAATGGTCAAAGATGCTCGTTGATGCCTCTCCCCGGGAAACATTCATTATGGTACCCATGCTCGGATTGGCCCTGACACTAGGGGTATACCCCGCATTGGCATTTGACAAAATCAATGCTTCCGTATTGGCCCTCGTGGAATTGGTAGGTAATAATTGACAGTTGATAATTGATAATTAACATTTAACAATTGACCATTGACCATTGACAACATAAGCGATAAACTGGACCACATCCTCTCGGGTCTACCCGCGTTGCTGCCTGAAGTCGTGCTGGCGGTTACATTCCTCGCCAGTATAGGCACCGGATTGTTCCTGGACCGCCGCTGGAGGCAAGGTACATTGTCCATTACGCTCAGCGGTATCGCATTGGCGGGGATTTTTAGTGCCCTGCAGTTAGCCCAGCCCGTGGCAAACGATCTGTTATTCGGAATGCTTGATGCGGACGGCTTCGGCCGATACACACGTGTGCTCGTCGCGGTGGTTTGCCTGCTATTTGCCTTGTTTGTACATGCGAATCCGGACTTTGCCGCACACCGTAAGAAAACGGCCGACTTCTACAGCATCTTACTGGCTATGCACATCGGGCTGAATCTGATGGGGATGGCCACCAGCTGGTTGATGGTCTTCGTGTCCATCGAAATGGTATCCATCGGCTCATACCTCATGGTGGGGTACCTTGCCAAAGAAGCACGGCAGACCGAAGCCGCCATGAAATACGTATTATTCGGCTCGGTATGTTCCGCCGTGATGCTATACGGCCTTTCTTTCCTGTATGGGTTCACGGGCGACCTGGATTTCACCTCCGAACCCCATGCCCGGGGATTGTCTGCCACGGCACCGCTGCTGCTGGCTACGGCATTGCTGCTGGTCTTCACCGGCATCGGCTTCAAGCTTTCGTTCGTACCGTTCCACTTTTGGACGCCCGATGTGTATCAGGGTGCTCCCACCCCCGTAACGGCTTTCCTCTCCACCGCTCCGAAGATCGCCGGCGTAGCCCTGCTTGCACGCATCCTCTATGCCTGGCCGGTGGAAAGTATCGCTTACCAATACCTGCAAACGCTGATATTGGTATCAGCCATCGCTACCATGCTGCTGGGAAACCTGGCTGCATTGCGCCAAACAGACGTAAAACGGATGATGGCTTATTCGTCTATCGGCCATACCGGTTTCCTGATGATGGCCGTGCTGGCCTATTCTGCAGGAGAATATGCGGTTCTGTTGTTTTATCTGTCGGTATATTCACTGATGAACATGGGCGTATTCATGTTTGCAGATTTTATCGAATCGCGAACGGGAGCCACCGATGTAAATGAATATCGCGGATTAGGCCCAGTGATGCCGATTACATTTGTCGGCTTTGTGTTGCTGATGATTTCCCTTACCGGCATCCCTCCTACCTCGGGATTTGTTGCCAAGCTGCTGGTCTTTACTGCGGTTTTCGGCAACTGGCAGCTTACCGGCAATCCCGGTATGATCGCCCTGCTTATCGTGGGGGCACTCACAACGGTCATATCGCTGTTCTACTATTTCAAAATACCGCTGAATGCGTTCTTACGGAAGCCGGAGGAACCGATGGAAACTAAACCATTACGGTCATACATCGTTTTGATGGCCACGCTTATCACCCTGAGCGTACTGTTGCTGGGGATCTTTCCCGGATGGCTGATGAATCTGTTATAACACCGCCACGGTACTGCTTTGAAGTGATCTATTTCACCCGCCGCATCTTTATGGCCAACGCTGCATAGCTCAGTAACCCGAATACCACCGTCAATATCGCCAGGGCAATCAATTGTGAGCCGATGGCCCCTAACCATCCTTCCTGCATCAGCATAATGCGGTATGCACTGAGAAAATGGGTGAGGGGAATGACGTCGGCAACCAGGGCGACCCAGCCGGGCATCTGGCTTAGCGGCCAGGTAAATCCACTGAGCACAAAACTTGGCGTAGCCACCACCATCAGGACTTCCGTCGCCTTCAGCTGATTGGGTATCAGGATGCTCACCAGGATGCCCATAAATGAAGAGGCAGCGACAAAGAGTGCAAACAGCAATAAACTGGCGCCGGGCTGGTGCGGAATCAGCGGAATGTGGAAATACTGCTGCAACCCCCAGAAAAACAAACCTATCGGAATCATCATCAGCCAATAAGGCATGCATTTCACTAAAATGGCTAGTAAGGGTGAGCGTGTTTGCGCAAGCAATTCCGACTGGAATGTACCGCGCTCGTACTCCTGCGCAAAACTCAACGCCAGCGCCAACAGAAGCACCTGCTGCACAATGGTAGCAAGCATACCCGGCCATAAGAAACTCATGTAATTGGACGAACGGTTATATAGCCGCACATAGTTGGTGCTGAACGCTTCATACTTTTTCGAAACCGCATAGTCAGGGGTACCCCGTTTACGGAGTGCCTCCATTTCCAGCCCCGCATTCAGCGAACCGAGTACGACCTGGATGGAACGGGAGGCATAGTTGGCCGTAAGGATGTTTGCCAGGTTGATCTGTACGTTGATTTCGGGCGACCGGTTCTGAAGCACATCCGCTTCAAAACGATCGGGGATGATCACGATTGCCTGCCCATCCAGCCGGATCAGGTCCCGTTTTAGGTCCATCCGCTCGGGTTTAACCTCGACCACATGAAGTACTTCATTGTCATTCAGCATGTCAACCAACCGGTTGCTCAGCGGTGTATTATCCTGGTCGACCACCAGAATGTTCAGATCGGTGACCTTGCCTTTCTGATAAACGAAGCCGAACAATACACCATACAGTACCGGCGCACCGATAAAGAGTAGCCGCAGCACGGAATTGCCCCAGAAAAGCCGGAACTCGCGCTTGACCAATTGAATGAACGTACGCATGATCAGTAGTTAAGAATTACGGTGGCGTTATTTAACAATTTATCGGTTTCAGCAACCTGTACGGGACGAACCTTCACTTCGTAAACCGCCTCCTCCAATTGGTAGTCCGGATAGGCCGTAGACACATCCGCATACCTCGCCAATTGCTTGATGGCAGTAATTTTCGCTTCAACGGTTTCATCGAGGTATGGCACAAATACCCGGATTTGCGCATCCGGCTGTACCCTGCCTATTTCGCTCTCCGGCAGCGTGAACCGGAACCAGGTAGTATGCGGCAGGTATCCGTTGAAAATGCTGTAGCCCGGCGTGGCAAGTTCGCCAACATGCAGGGAAATGGTTTCA